>ENA-OQKN01000001-OQKN01000001.1-human-gut-metagenome-genome-assembly--contig:-NODE-1-length-350503-cov-28.154948_pt1 | contig 350503 bp, 300 predicted proteins | sample MGYA00242776_ERZ504794 | MGnify/ENA primary metagenome ERZ504794 (study PRJEB26092, sample SAMD00036434) | human gut metagenome | host: Homo sapiens | study: EMG produced TPA metagenomics assembly of... | reverse complement strand
TGTTCGCTCAGCACGCAATCGCTTGCGTCCTGTGTGAATTACTTTTGGAATTGTTTTTAGTGTTTTTCCAAACACTTAAAAGGTTCCTTACAAGTTTTTCGATATTGTTCAATTTTCAAGGTCCTGTACGCCTCAGCCTTGCGGCTGACGACCTGTTTATTTTACCACCGAAGTGGTTTTTTGTCAAGCCTTATTTTTTAGAAGCTTTTGAACTTTCTGAACTTGGACATCCAAGAAGTTTCTCAGAACAAACTGTGAGCTTGTCGGGGTGAGCCCCCTCCATCTTGCTGTCGCAAGACCGCTCTGTTTGCTTGAACGCCCCACTGGGGCGATTCATTGCTTTCGCAACCGCAAAACTTTTCAGCGTCTATTGGTTCTTTTCAAGGGCTTCCTGCTGAGGCTTTGGAAGTCATTCTTTTGCCTCAGCGCTTGGCGCTCAAGTATAATACCACACCCCCGCCTCCTTGTCAACACTTTTTGACAGATTTTTTTCATTCTTTTTTTGTGCACGACCGGAAACGGCATCTGACCGTGAGGTATATGCGCCGCAGTTGCTTTGGTGCAGCTTGGCACAAATGCCTTTTCTCTTTGCTTATATAATGTATTATAAAGCTTTCGCCGTATAATATTTTGCGATATTACACCTCGGAAACAGGTGTGCGTTGTCAAGAGGTCTTGGCTCAGATTTTATCCTGAAAATTATCCATGAATTTTGGCTAAAACTCCAAAACGCAAAATGTAGTGGTATTTTCCTTGACTTGCCACTAGATAGTGATAGAATAGAGCTACATTCAGTTTGTTGGATATCGTGTGCGCAAAACGGGTATCTCTTATTGTAAGAGATACCCGTTCACACTGTGCTTTATTTGTTAAGGAGGAGAGCCGATGAAGATCATCAAACGCAACGGTGCAGAGGTCCCCTTTGATATCACCAAGATCATCACCGCTGTTACTAAGGCCAGCGATTCTGTGAGCGGTCAGAGCCGTCTGACAAAGGACCAGATCACCCAGATCGCCGCTGCTGTTACCGACCAGTGTCAGGCGCTGAACCGCGCCGTCAGCGTGGAAGAAGTGCAGGATATGGTGGAGAACCAGCTCATGGACATCAAGGCACATGATGTGGCCCGGCACTACATCACCTACCGCTATGTGCAGAGCCTGAAGCGCCAGACCAACACCACCGATGAGCGCATCCTGAGCCTGATCGAGTGCCAGAACGAAGAGGTCAAGCAGGAGAACGCCAACAAGAACCCCACCGTGAACAGCGTACAGCGCGACTATATGGCCGGTGAGATCTCCAAAGATCTGACCGCCCGTCTGCTGCTGGACCCGGAGATCGTCAAGGCACATCAGGAGGGTCTGATCCACTTCCACGATTCCGACTACTTTGCCCAGCACATGCACAACTGCGATCTGGTGAATCTGGAGGACATGCTGCAGAACGGCACCGTCATTTCCGGCACCTATATTGAAAAGCCTCACAGCTTCTCCACCGCCTGCAACATCGCCACCCAGATCATTGCACAGGTGGCATCCAACCAGTACGGCGGCCAGAGCATCAGCCTGACCCACCTCGCCCCCTTTGTGGATGTCTCCCGCAAGAAGATCGCCGCTGAGGTAGAAGTGGAAATGGCCGGTCTGGACGTTTCTGCCGAGCGCAAGAAGGAGATCGTAGAGCGCCGCCTGCGCAGCGAGATCAACCGCGGTGTGCAGACCATCCAGTATCAGGTGGTCACGCTGATGACCACCAATGGTCAGGCCCCCTTTATCACCGTGTTCATGTATCTGGGTGAGGCGCGCAATCCGCAGGAGAAGGCAGACCTTGCCATCATCATCGAGGAGACCATCCGCCAGCGCTATCAGGGCGTGAAGAACGAGGCCGGTGTGTGGATCACCCCCGCTTTCCCCAAGCTGATCTATGTGCTGGAAGAGGACAACATCCGCCCCGGCACTCCCTACTATTATCTGACCGAGCTGGCCGCAAAGTGTACCGCAAAGCGCATGGTGCCCGACTATATCTCCGAAAAGAAGATGCTGGAGCTCAAGGTGGACAAAAACGGCGAAGGCCACTGCTACACCTGCATGGGCTGCCGCAGCTTCCTGACCCCCTATGTGGACCCCGAGACCGGCAAGCCCAAGTACTACGGCCGGTTCAATCAGGGTGTTGTCACCATCAATCTGGTGGACGTGGCGCTCTCCTCCAAGGGCAACTTTGAAAAGTTCTGGAAGATTTTCGACGAGCGTCTGGCCCTGTGCCACCGCGCACTGCAGGCACGGCACAAGCGGCTGCTGGGCACTCCCAGCGATGCCGCACCCATCCTGTGGCAGTACGGCGCACTGGCCCGACTGAAGAAGGGCGAAAAGATCGACAAGCTGCTGTTCGGCGGCTACTCCACCATCAGTCTGGGCTATGCCGGTCTGTATGAGTGCGTGAAGTATATGACCGGCAAGAGCCACACCGATGCCGGTGCAAAGCCCTTTGCTCTGAGCGTGATGCAGCACATGAACGACAAGTGCAACGCCTGGAAAAAGGCCGAGAACATCGACTACTCCCTCTACGGCACCCCGCTGGAATCCACCACCTACAAGTTCGCCAAGTGCCTGCAGAAGCGGTTTGGCATCGTGCCCGGCATTACCGACAAGAACTATATCACCAACAGCTACCATGTGCATGTGTCGGAGCAGATTGATGCCTTCACCAAGCTGAAGTTTGAATCCGACTTCCAGCGCCTGTCCCCGGGCGGTGCCATCAGCTATGTGGAAGTGCCCAACATGCAGGACAATTTGGAAGCCGTCATAAGTGTGCTGCAGTTCATCTATGACAACATCATGTATGCGGAGTTGAACACCAAATCCGATTACTGTCAGGTCTGCGGTTATGACGGCGAGATCAAGATCGTGGAGGATGACGGCAAGCTGGTGTGGGAGTGCCCCAAGTGCGGCAACCGCGACCAGAACAAGCTGAACGTTGCCCGCCGCACCTGTGGCTATATCGGCACCCAGTTCTGGAATCAGGGCCGCACGCAGGAGATCAAGGACCGCGTGCTGCATCTGTAATTACGATTCAAATGCCCTCCACTTCGTTCTGGGCATAACAGCGGAAAATTTTTTCTATTTCACGTTTGGAGCGGCCTGCGGGCCGCTCCAAACGTATTTTCACCGGAAGGGCCGCAACGGCAGGCTTCCATTTCTTTGTAAAGTACAGGAATCATATTATGAACTACGCAACCATCAAATACTATGACATTGCCAACGGCCCGGGGGTGCGCACCAGCGTGTTCGTGTCCGGCTGCCGCCACCACTGCCCCGGCTGCTTCAACGCCGTGGCGTGGGACTTTGACTATGGCCAGCCCTTCGATAAACCCACCCGCAACGAAGTGTTTGCTTCCTGCCAGCCGGACTATATCGCGGGCCTATCGCTGCTGGGCGGCGAACCCATGGAGCCGGAAAATCAGCGGGAGCTGCTGCCATTCGTGCGCAACTTCAAGGCCTTGTACCCCAACAAAACGGTGTGGTGCTATTCCGGCTACACCTGGGAACAGCTGACCGGCAAAGAGCCAAGCCTTGCCCGGTGTGAAGCCACCGACGAGCTGCTGAGCCTGCTGGATGTGCTGGTGGACGGCGAGTTCGTGCAGGCAAAGCACGATATCTCCCTGCGGTTCCGCGGCAGCAGCAACCAGCGTCTTCTGGATGTGAAAAAGACCCTTGCCGCCGGTCAGCCCGTGTGGTGGGAGGACGAAAAGGTATTCGCCACCCATACCATGGAAAAATAAACAGAAAAGAGCGTCCGGTTTTCCACTTCCTGAACGGAACGTGTGGAAAACCGGACGCTTTCTTTTTTGTTTTACTCTCTGCTGCCCACGGCATCCTCGATGATGCGCAGGAAGGCATTGCCGTAGCGGGCGGCTTTCTTCTCGCCCACACCGCTGATATTCAGCAGTTCATCGGTGCTCAGTGGCTTCTTCTCCACCATTTCCCGCAGGGTGGCATCGCTGAACACCATAAAGGCCGGGATATTCTGCTTTCCGGCCAGCCGCTTGCGCTGAGCATAGAGGGCATTCAGCAGCTTTTCGTCAAACTCGCTCAGCTCGCCTGCCACCGCCTTTGTGCGGCGCGGCTTCTCGCTCAGCCGTCTTGCATTGTCTGCCGCACGGCGCCGGGAATACTCCACCTGCAGCTGCGCTTCCTGCTCTGCAGCCAGACAGCAGGAGCAGTTGCCGCATTTCTTTGGTGCAGCTTCGCCGAAGTAATGCAGCAGAAATCCCCGCAGACAGTCCTGCGTGGTGGAATAGAAGGTCATGTACTTGAGCCGCTCCTCCGCCTTGCGGGCCGCTTCGGCCTTTACATCGGCGGGCAGGCCGTTGTCTGCCTCCATCTCCTTTTCAATAAAGAAGCGGATGGTGCGCACATCGGTGCCGGAATAGAGCAGCGTGCACCGGGCGGGCTGTCCATCGCGGCCTGCACGGCCTGCTTCCTGATAATAACTTTCCACATCCTTGGGCATATTGTAGTGGATTACGAACCGCACGTTGGGCTTGTCGATGCCCATGCCGAAGGCATTGGTGGCTACCATGATCTGCACCCGGTCGTAGAGGAAATCGTCCTGATTCTTCCGCCGGGTATCCGCGTCCAGCTTGGCATGGTAGGCCGCAGCCCGGATACCGCGGCTCTGCAGCAGGCGGGCAGTCTCATCCACCTGCTTTGTGGTGCTGCAGTAGACGATGCCCGCGTTGTCACCCTCTTTCAGCACAAGATCCAGCAGCTCCTTCGGCTTCTGGCTGGGCAGGGCGCGCCGGGTCTCAAAATAGAGGTTGGGCCGGTCAAAGCTGGTGGTCACCTCGTAGGGCTTCTGCAAGGCCAGCTGTTCCCGGATGTCGTCCCGCACATGGGCGGTGGCCGTGGCTGTGAATGCGCCCACCACCGGACGGCTGGGCAGGCTGTCCACAAAGGCTTTGATGCGCAGGTAGCTGGGCCGGAAGTCCTGTCCCCACTGGCTGATGCAGTGGGCCTCGTCCACCGTCACCATACTGATGGTCCGTTCCTGCGCAAACCGCTGGAAGCCGGGCATTTCCAGCCGCTCCGGTGCCACATAGATGATCTTGTACCAGCCTTCCCGGGCGCGGCGCAGCATCAGTGCCTTCTGGTTATCGTTCAGGCTGTTGTTCAAAAAGGCCGCCGCCACACCGGCCTGCACCAGTGCCCCCACCTGATCCTTCATCAGGCTGACCAGCGGCGACACCACAATGGTAATGCCCGGCAAAAGCAGCGCCGGCACCTGATAGCAGATGGATTTGCCCGCACCGGTGGGCATCACCGCCAGTACATCCTGCCCGTCCAGCAGCCGCCGGACGATGTCCTCCTGTCCGGGGCGGAAGCTGTCGTAGCCAAATACCTTTTTTAAGATCGAGTGCGGGTTTTCCATGGGTCCCTCCGTATCATAGAATAGGTTTTTTTCTGCGCAATGTCTTCAAAACCATATCAGTATACCACAAAAGCCGGGCTTTTGCGCAGGTACAGAGCCGTTTTTTCGGCAAAAAGCACGAAATGTCAAAGGTAATTTTTTTGCAAATGATAGCTTTTCAGGCGCGAAAATGATATAATAGGAGCACATAACTCCATGTCCGGCGTTTTTTGTGCGCCGACTGTTGATAGAAAAAGGAGCAATCATCTTATGCAGCAGAAACTCATCACCTTTGCCGTTCCGTGCTACAACTCGGCGGCATATATGCGCCATTGCATCGAGACCCTGCTTTCTGCCGGAGAGCAGGCCGAGATCATCCTTGTGGACGACGGTTCCGTGAAGGACGATACCCCCGCCATCTGCGACGAGTACGCCGCCAAATATCCCACCATCGTCAAGACCATCCATCAGGAAAATGGCGGCCACGGCGAGGGTGTGAATCAGGGCATCCGCAACGCCACAGGCCTGTACTATAAGGTAGTGGACAGCGACGACTGGCTGGACACCGACGCCCTGAAAAAGGTTCTGGCCCGCCTGACCACTCTGGTGGCCCGCGGCACCGCGCCGGACATGATGATCTGCAACTATGTGTACGAGCATGTGGAGGACAACACCACCCTGACCGTGCGCTACACCAACGTGTTCCCCCAGAACCGCCTGTTCAACTGGACCCATGTGGGCCACTTCCGCCCGGACCAGAACATCCTGATGCACTCGGTGATGTACCGCACCGAGGTGCTGCGCAAGTGCGGCATGGTGCTGCCCAAGCACACCTTCTATGTGGACAACATTTTTGTCTACCAGCCCCTGCCCTATGTCAAGAGCATGTACTACATGGATCTGGATCTGTACCGCTACTTCATCGGCCGTGCCGACCAGAGCGTGAACGAGAGCATCATGGTCAAGCGGGTGGATCAGCAGCTGCGGGTCACCCGGCACATGATCGACTGTCAGGATCTGGATGAGCTGAAGGATCAGAAACGTCTGCACGCCTACATGGTGCACTATCTGTCCGTGATGATGGCCGTGAGCGACATCTTCCTGCTGCTGGACGGCAGCGACGAGGCAAAGGCCAAGCGCACCGGGCTGTGGCAGTACCTCAAGGACCACGTAAGCACCGGTGTTTACCGTGCCGTGCGCTACAATCTGGGCGGTCTGACCGACCTGAAGTTCCCCGGCGGCGACAAGCTCACTCTGGGCGTCTACCGCCAGCTGCGCAAGGTCTTCAAGTTCAACTGATTCTTTGAAATTTACTTCTTCCGTCACGTCTTACGCCGTGCCAGCTCCCTCAAAGAGGGAGCCTTTGGCAGAATGGAACACTTCTCCTTCTCGCCAGAGCCTCCCTCCGTGAGAAAGACTCCCCCGGCCGGGGGAGGTGGCACGAAAGTGCCAGAAGGGGAATGGGTGGCATCGCGCAGCGATGACGGAAGGAGTTTCTTTTATTTGCCCGACCGGAGCTCTTTGCCGGGTCTCCATATTCCGGTTGCTTTTTGTCTGGGCGGATAGTATATTAGACGTATATGCGTTTTTTCTGGCTGCGCTGCGTTTTTCCTTTTCGTTCTTCCCTTTCGCTGATCGCGGGCCCGCTGCAGTGATGATATCCAGAAGTACCTCGGCATCACCCTGCTGCCGCAGGCCGGTGTGGCACTGGGCATGGCTGCCACAGCCGCCCAGCTCTCGGACGGCCACATGGTACGCAACGTGGTGCTGTTCTCGGTGCTGGTGTATGAGCTGGCAGGCCCCACGCTGACCAAGATCGCACTGACTGCCGCTGGAGAGATCCGTCCCGAGGGACGCACCAGCGCCCGTGTGGAGAACAAGCCGGAAGAAGTTGCATAAAAGGTTGTTTTTTGTCGAAATGTCACGCAATCATTGACGAACCCTGTTATTTTTTGTATACTGAGCATAGCGCCACTGGAACAATTTTCCTATTGTGTCACAGACTGGCTATCACAGGAAAAGGATAAAGGAGAATGGAATACTATGAAAAGTACCGGTATCGTCCGCGGCATCGATGCGCTGGGCCGCATCGTTCTGCCCAAGGAGCTGCGCACCAGTATGCATCTGGACACTGACACCAAGCTGGAGATCTTTGTGGATGGCGACTCCATCGTGCTCAAAAAGCATCGGCCCGCCGGCAGCTGCGATTTCTGCGGCGAGGTGGATGAGTCTTCGGTGCAGTTTGCGGGCTACTGCATCTGCCCGGCCTGCCGCCGCAAGATCGGTGCACTGTAAAACACACAAAAAGGAGGCTCTGCTATGAGCCAGATGATCGATTTCACCGTCCCGTCCACTGTGCCGGGGCGGACTTTGCATGCCTTCCGCTGTGTGCCGGAGGGTGAAGTAAAGGCGGTTCTGCAGTTGTCCCACGGCATGGTGGAATTTATTGACCGCTACAAGCCGCTGGCGGAATATCTGGCCGGGCGGGGCATCCTTGTTACCGGCCACGACCATTTGGGCCACGGCGGCTCCATCCGCACCAAAGCGGACTACGGCTACTTTGCCGAGCCGGACGGCAACCGCGCCGTTCTGGCCGACCTGCACGCCATGACCGTGCGCACCAAAGAGCTGTACCCGGGCGTGCCTTATTTTCTGCTGGGGCACAGCATGGGTTCGTTCTATGCCCGGCAGTATTTGTGCGAATACGGCCATGAGCTGGACGGAGCCATCATCATGGGCACCGGCTTCCAGCCCAAGGCACTGGTGCAGTTTGCCAAAACCCTCTGCCGGGTGCTGGCCGCTTTCCACGGCTGGCAGTACCGCAGCAAGTTCGTGGCCAACATGTCCTTTATGGGCTACAACAAAGGGCTGGAGGGCCGCACCACCCACGACTGGCTCAACCGCGATCAGGCCGAGGTGGACAAATATCTGGCCGACGAACGCTGCACCTTTACCTTTACGCTGAACGCCTACTACAGCATGTTCAGCGGCATCCTGCGCCTGCACGACCCGGCGTTCCTTGCAAAAATGCCCAAAGACCTGCCGCTGCTGTTCTTGGCTGGCGATGCCGACCCGGTGGGCGAACAGGGCAAGGGCGTGCAGCGTGCCATCCAGAGCCTGAAAGACGCCGGTGTGCAGAACATTGAGTGCAAGCTGTACCCCGGTGCCCGGCATGAACTGCTGGTGGAAACGAACCATCAGGAAGTGTTTGAAGATATCGGCAGCTGGCTGGAAAAGCATCTTGCCTGATCTGCCGCATCCGTTTTACCGTCATTCTGAGGAATGGCGGTACTTTTTGCCCTAATGGCTGGCGGCACTTTTGCCAGCCTGACCGGCAAAAATGCCCGGCACTGAAAGTTTTCCCGATTGCTGAAAAAGTCCCCGGAACCAGCGTTCCGGGGACTTTCTGCGTTTATTTTCAGTTATGCTGTTATGCTTTCTTGGGTGCGATCCAGCCGTCGATCACATTTACCAGTGCCTTGCCGCGGCGGCCCAGAAGCTTGGGCAGCAGGACACGGGCCATGGCCCACACACCGGCAAAGTTGTACAGGATGATCAGCGCCGTGATGATGCCGGTCCACAGGCCATAGAGCGGCGTTTCGGCCAGCAGCACAAAGTCTTCGATCACCAGCGCAGCCGCATTCACCAGCACGCGGCCCGGATGTACCTGCATCCCGATCATGCGGTGGGCATCGATGGCGCGCAGGGTGAACACCAGCGCAAGGCCAAGGAAGGACGCATAGGTAGCGCCCACAGGCCCCCACCACTTGATGAAGAAGTAGTTCATGATGCAGTTGCTCACAGCACCCGCCATCATGGTGATCATGCTGCGGGCGGACTTTTTATTCACCACATACACGCTGTTCATGAACTGGTTGAAGCAGCTGCAGGTGGAAGCCAGCACAAGGAAGGGCACAAAGTGCCATGCATAGTAGTAGTTGGACTTCATCACGTGCATCACCGGGCGGCACAGCCAGATGATACCGGCTGCGCAGCAGAACAGCACACTGGAATAGGTGCGGAAAATTTTGGTAAAGAACTTTGCGCGGCCCTCTTCCTCGGTCACAGCGGAGAGCTGCCATGCATCGTAGAAGATCAGGCCCAGCGTAGTAAGGATGGTGGGCAGGAAATAGCCGGTGGAAAGCAGGCCGCTCCATGCATTGCCGTCGCGGCCGTCCAGACCGTTGCACATCTCACGCACAAAGAACAGGTCGGATGCGTTGATGATCCAGAAGCTGATCTGTGCCGGGATCATGGGCAGCGAAAAGCGCAGCATCTGCTTCCACAGATCCTTGTTGATGCCCTTCAGCTCCACATAGTTCCACAGCTTGCCGGTGAACATCAGGAACAGCACACTGGAAAGGTCGCCGCTGATGATGGCCAGCAGGTAGCCGTTGGCACCCCACTTGAAGCCCACCAGATACAGCACGTAGAAAGCCATGGTGGCCACGGTGCACAGCACGCCGTCCACGGCCACCAGCTTGTTCCACTGGCGGCTGCGCACGAACTGGGTGCACAGGGTGCGCAGGCAGCTCATGAGCACATAGATGTAAATGAGCAGGCCGTACTGTGCCATATCGGGCAGGAACTGCGCAATGGGCCAGCACAGCACCAGAATGCCAAAGCCGCCCAGAATGGTCAGCAGGCCGTTGGTGAACACCTGTTTTTCGCTGTTGCCCTTGTCCAGACCAAAGCGGATGATGGCGTTGGACATGCCCATGGACACGAACGGGATGAGCAGGTTCGCGTACTGGCTCAGGATCTTGGAAAGGCCCAGATCGGAGATCTCCGCCATTGCATAGGTAAGGAACGGCTGGACGATCAGGGTGAGCAGCTTTGACGAAAAGCTGGAAATTGCAAAGATCAATGTGTTGCCGGCAAGCTTTGAATATTTATCGCCGGACTTTTTTTCGTTTTCCAAGGGAACTTCCCTCCTGTTTTACAATTCGGATGCGGGCCGGTCTGTGACCGCCCGCATCCGCTTTCCCACTATTTAGTCACTTTAAAAGCGCCCGCCGGGCTTTCCAGTCCGGCAGCAGCTTTGCCACCTCGGCCCAGAACGCCGGGCTGTGGTTGGGCTGCAAAAAGTGGCAGTACTCATGCACTACCACATAGATCTGCGCCGCCGGGGGCATATGATACAGCTGCAGTGCAAAGGTGATCTGCCGCTTTGCCATAAAGCACACGCCCCACCGGCTGGTCATGCTGCGCACCTTGATGACGGGCTTGTGCCCGCCCAGCACTCCGGCAAAGGCCGGGTAGACCTTATCGCTCATGGCCGTAAAATAGGCCAGCGCTGTTTCCTTATCCGGCAGAGGCCGCGCTTCCTGCGCTGCGCGCCGCATGGCACGTTCCCGGGCCTGCTGCACCCAGTCGGCGCGTGCGGCCACAAAACGGTCTGCCGCTTCTGCGCTCGTCCGCAGGGGGATGCTCACCGCCACGGTGCCATCCTCCCGCACACGGATGTTCAGGTTCTTGACCCGTTTGCGGGTCAGCTCGTATTGGATGCCGCCTGCCGTGCGCAGCTGTGTCTCCTGCTTTCTGCCCGCCATGAGGTCAGGTAGTCTTTTTTGCCCGGTGCAGCATTTCCAGCGGCAGCTGGGCCAGCACCACGGCAGCAAAGATCAGCACGCAGCCAAAGACTTCCCGCGCGGAAAGGCTCTGGTGCAGCAGCATCCAGCCGCCCAGCGCACTGAACACGCTTTCCAGACACATGATCAGGCTGGCAATAGCAGGGTTCAGGTCCCGCTGGCCCAGGATCTGCAGGGTGTAGGCCACGCCGCTGGACATGATGCCGCAGTAGAGGATCGGCAGCGCATTCTCCGCGAACTGCGCTGCGGAAGGTGTCTCGAACAGCAGAGCCGCAGCGGTGCTTTCCACCGACACCACCAGAAACTCGGCAAGGCTCAGCCTCACGCCGTCCACCTGCGGGGAAAAGTGGTCCACCGCAATGATCTGGAAGCTGAACAGCACCGCACAGCTCAGCAGGAGCCAGTCGCTGGACTCGATGCTGCCAAAGCCGTTTTTCATGCACAGCAGGTACAGGCCCAGCACGGCTACCACCATGCTCACCCACAGCTGCGCGCTGCCCTTGCGGCCCAGAAACAGGCCGAACACCGGCACCAGCACCACGTACATAGCGGTCAGGAAGCCAGCCTTTGCCGTGGACGGATTGATGGTAATGCCGATCTGCTGTGCAGCGGAAGCAGCAAACAGAAGGGTGCCGCACACAAAGCCTGCCGCCAGCAGCTTTTTCTTCTCGGCAGCAGTTTTGGGCTTTGCATCGGTGCCGCTTTTGCGGCGGATGGCATCAAACACCATCACCGTGGGGATCAGCACCAGTACAGCCAGCCAGCTGCGCCCGGCCAGAAAGCTGTAGGCTCCCATGCCGGAACCGGCGCTCTGGGCCACAAAGGCTGTGCCCCAAATAAGGGAGCACAGCAGCAAAAGCAGAGAGTTCTTGGTTTGTGTGTTCATCAGCCAATGCCCTCCACCTTCAGCAGGCCGTACAGGTAGTACTTGCTGGAGTCATAGGAGATGGTCACACGGTACTGCGCCGCCGGGTCCAGCCCGGAGATGGTGCAGCGGTAGTCGGTGCCGTCGGTATGGATATAATAGGTGCTGTCGGTCACATATTCTGCGCCGCCGTCCACCTTTTTCCACACGGCCACCTTGAACCGCTGGGTGCCCTCAGCCGTGCCGCAGCCCATAATGCTCAGCGTGCCGGAGGGCACGGTAAAGTAGCTGGTCTGGCGGCTCCAGATGCCGTTGAACACTGCATACAGGCAGCCATCCGCCGTGGCCGTGGCAAACTTGGCCGAGGAGTCTGCAATGCCCTGAATGATCAGCGGATCACTGGTCTGGTCGGCCCAGCGGGTAGTGTCCTCTTCCTGCACTTCGTCCGAAGTGCCCGATGCCTTGTGCACGATGCTCTTCAGGGTGTCCTTGCAGCCGATCAGGCCCACTGCAAGCACCAGCGCCATCAGCAGCACAACGATCCTTTTTTTCATCTTCATACGTTTCCTCACGAAGCAATGCGCTTCTCTTTGTTTTTCATCCCTCCGCCCTGTTCTTGTACAGAGCAGATACAGATATAGTATACCGCATTTTCCGGTGCTGTACAAGACATTTGTCCTGTGCCGTACTGCAAGAAAAGCCCCGCCGGGGCTTTTCTTTTTGTGCGGTTTGCCGCCTGATTTTACGTTTCTTTGCCAGTGACCGCCCGCAGGGCAGCACACTCGGCAGCGGCCTGCTCCGGTGCACCTGCACCAAACAGACTGCCGTACCGGTACAGCGCCCAGCCGCCCGCGTTCTGGCTGCGCAGGTCCTGCACCTGCCGGGCCAGCACATCGCCGGTGCTCCAGCCGCTCACGCTGTCCGGGTTCGCGCCGCCGTCACCGGTGCCCACGCGGTACGCGCCCAGCCCGAAGTACAGGGCCACGCCCTCTGCGCGCGGGTATGCCAGCCACGCGGGCACGATGTTCTCAAAGGCAAAGCGGGTGCTGCCGCTCTGCAGCGTGTAGCCATAGCCCCAGTAGATCTGCGGGCAGAGATAATCCACCACCTGTTCTTCCCCGCCTGCAGCCAGCCACGCCGTCACATCGCTGTACTGGCTGTTGAGGTCGTTGTCGGGATTCCCCTGCGGACTGATGCCAAAGCGCAGCGTCGGGTCTGCAGTCTTCACCGCGTCGTGCACCTTCTTGACCAGAGCGGTCACGTTCTGCCGCCGCCATGCTGCAAGGTCTGCCGCACCGCTGGCCGCAAACTGCGCCGCATCGATGCTTTCTTCGGTCGCAGGGTAAAAATAATCGTCAAAGTGGATGCCGTCCACCGCGTAGTTCTGCAAAAGCTCGGCCACGCCCTGCACCACATAGTCCGCCGCTGCAGGCTCGGCCGGGTTCAGATACAGCCCGTCGCCCACTGCACACACCCATTCCGGGTGGGTGTTGGCAAGGTTGTTCTCTGCCAGATTCGGCGGCATGGCTGCAGAGGACCGCAGCCGGTAGGGATTCAGCCACGCTTCCACCGAAAGGCCGCGCCCATGGGCCTCCTGCAAAAGGATGTCCAGCGGGTCAAAACCGGGGTCCTGCCCCTGCACGCCGGTGCACAGGTGGCTCCACGGGAACAGCTGGCTTTTGTAAAGTGCATCCCCGAAGGGCCGCACCTGCGCAAGCACCGTGTTCAGCCCAAGGCCCGCGCAGTTTTCCAGCATTTGCACGCACCCGGCACGGAAGCTATCCGCCGAGGAAAAATCCATTGCTGCCCATTCCAGATAGCTCACCCATACGGCCCGCCACTCGCCTGCAGGCAGGGCAGGGTTCTCAACAGGCTGTTTTTCTACTTTCGTTTTGTCCCGTTTGGAAAACTTTTTTCTGCGCAGCCACAGCCCCGCACCCACACAGGCAGCAGCACCGGCCCCCGCCAGAAAGGTGCGCCGGTTCACACGGCGCGGTTCCGCTTCCGTTTTTTTGGACTTGCGCCGCTGAGTCACAGGGTCTCCTCCTGGGTCTTATACAGCACAAGCGCTGCCCAGCCCCGGGCGCAGGCCAGCAGCACGAACATGATGTTCGTCCAGAAGGCAAGGGCGCTCATGCCCGCATACTTCGTCAGCAGCCAGAACAAAAGGCGCAGCGCTTCCGAGATGCACACCAGCTGCAGCGGGCGCTGGATGGGCCTGCCGTGGCCGTACTCGATGGCAAGCAGGCCCGGCCACACCAGTGCAGAGCACAGGTCGCCCGCCCAGCCGCCTGCAGCCAGCTTGCTGAGCATCAGCAGCACGAACACCAGCGTGTAGCTGCGCTTATCCTTGGCGGGAGCACCCTTCTGTGCGGCCAAAAACAGCACTGCAATGCCGGTGATGCAGAACACGATCAGTTCCAGCCCCGAAAAATCCATGCCGCCCAGCACGGCAAAGCCGCCCAGCATGGACATTGCCGCTGCCGCCAGCAGGAAAAAATACCAGGTCTTGCGTGTAAATTTGAGCTTCATTGTGTTCCTCCCGCCTGCAGCAGTGCGCAGGCTCCTGACAAAATTTTCAAAGAATTAAAAATATTATAGCACAAAAGTATGCGGGTTGTGTTACAATAAGAAAAACTCTTCAGGAGGATCTTCATGAACGCCGCAGTTTCCATTGTCCTGCTTGCCGCCGTACTTGGCGTGATCGTTTTTCTTTTGTCCCGGCGCGAGAATACCCGCCGCAGCCAGTACGGTCCCGCCGGCCTTTCGGAGTTCCGCACCGACCTGCCGCTGGACGAGTGCTTCGACCGGCTGGACGAGCACAGGGATGCCGACGAGTTCGTGTACGAGTGCCGCCGGGAAAAGGACGGCGGCTTTCTGCTGCATCTCACCCTGCACCAGCCCACCCAGCAGCCGCTGGACACCCTGTATACCCTCCGGCTGGACCCCGGTCGTCAGACCGTAGTGACCCTGATCTTCATCCGCGAGGCCTTTGGCTACAAGGAGCCGCTGTTCCCGCAGGAAATGCTTGATCGTTTTATGCAGCAGAAGCTGGATGCCCACCGCACCAAATAAAGTTTTGTGTAAATGCTTTTCATTTTGCGCTGTTTTTGGTATACTTGTAAATGCCGCAGCGCAGAATATGCGGGCTAGTAGCTCAGTTGGTCAGAGCTGGCGGCTCATAACCGCCAGACCTTACCGTTTCCACCTTTTTCAAATAGCGTTTTTCCGTTGTTTTTTGGTTTGCGAGTGGCTTGAAAATCGGACTTGGGTATTTTCTGGGTACGAAAGCCATTTTACAGAGCTTTGAAACAACGTCATAAGGGCCAGTAGTTCAGTGGTTAGAACTCCCCGCTCATAACGGGGTTATCGCGGGTTCAAGTCCTGCCTGGCCCACCATACAGTTCGTACTCGAACCCGATTCTTTACGAAAAAGGGTTCGGGTACGTTTTTTGTTTACAAGAGGTTCTGAGAAGGCACTACTCGGAACAGTGAGCAGGAACGAACAAAGGCAGGGTATCACCATGGCGGTGGTATCCTGCCTTTTGCTTTGCGGGATCAAGTTCGCTTTGTGCGAACTTGGTCGTCCACCCTATATGGCGCATTGAGGGCTAATCGCTGCGTACGTCCGTACATGGCCGGTACGCACGTACGCAGAAAAAAGGGAAAGTTCTGACATATAGGGGTGTTCTTTCAGCTGGTAGTATGGTATACTCGGCTCAACAAATCGGAAGTTAACGGTATGTAAAAGACCTTTGACACACGGAAAACACAGATGTCAATGTCCTTTGATTGCGAAAATACAATCTTTTGATTAGTATGAGTATGCAAGGAGGTGAAGAGATGGAACTCGGAAAGCAAATAAAAAAATATCGCCAAGAGTTACAACTGTCTCAAGAGGAGTTAGCCGATCATGTTTATGTTTCAAGGCAAACAATCTCAAATTGGGAAAATGACAAAAGCTATCCAGATGTAACCAGCTTGGTATTACTGAGTGAAATCTTTCAAATCTCACTTGATAAACTAATCAAAGGAGATATTGATACTATGAAAGAAGTAATCAAACAAGAGGAAATCAAAAAACTCAATCACTATGGCGCAATCTATACGGTTTTTCTCGTTATTGCTGTTATTTCGGCAGCTCCGTTATTTTACATTGGTAATAAATGGGCATTGATCCTTTGGTGTGTCATTGCTTTAGCTGCCATGTATTTTGCAGCAAAGGTTGAACGAATAAAAAAGGACAATGATGTTCAAACATATAAAGAAATCGTAGCATTTTGTGAAGGTAAAAGGCTGGATGAAATCCAGAGCGCCAGAGAATACGGCAAACGTCCTTATCAAAAGGTTTTATGGTTTATCGGAAGTGCTGCAGTAGGAGCAATCGTTAGTTATGTATTGAGTCTTTTGCTGCAATCATTTTGATAACGACACTCAATAAATCTTATAATTTGGAAAGGAATGTATAGCTATATGAAAAATAAAAAAGATGATAAGCCTCACTATTTACCGACTTTTATGAGCATAGGAATTTCTATCGGTGCGGCTATTGGTGTAGTAACCAACAATATTCCACTCTATATGCTTGTCGGTTTAGCGCTTGGTGTAGGCATAGGGTCTGCTCTCGATGGTCAAAATCGAAATAGGGAAAGTGATGAATCTCAAAAGGATAACGAAGAATAATCAACCAACTAAATTCCCGTTTGTCGTAACCTCAGAAGCAGGGTTTGGGGCAGGCACGCCCCAACAAGAAGCTGTCCCAAAGGGGCAAGAATTTTCAAGAATTGAAAATTTGTGGCCACGGGACGATTCTTGCTCTCACCTTTTTCGCTGCGTTTCGCAATTTTCACATTTCAATCTGCTCGCAGATTGTTGACAAGCTGCGCTTGACCCGATACTATAAAGGCAAGTCGAATACACGCCAAGGAGGTGCAACCATGACTGCTGTGATCTACGCCCGCTATTCTTCCGACAGCCAGCGCGAAGCGTCCATTGAAGGGCAGCTGCGCGACTGCAAGGACTACGCCGAGAAGAACGGTATCACCGTGGTCGGCACCTACATTGACCGTGCCTACTCTGCCAAAACGGATGACCGCCCAGACTTTCAGCGGATGATCAAGGACAGCGGAAAGAAAATCTTCGATGTGGTTCTGGTCTGGAAGCTCGACCGCTTTGCCCGGAACCGATTCGATGCCGTGAACTACAAGTACCAGCTGGAAAAGAACGGTGTCCATCTGGTGTCTGCCATGGAACCCATCTCGCAGGGGCCTGAAGGCATTATGGTGGAGAGTATGCTGATTGGCATGGCGGAATACTATTCCGCCGAACTCGCCCTGAAAGTGGCGCGCGGTGAGCGCGAAAATGCCCTCCAGTGCAAGTACAACGGCGGCGTGGTGCCGCTGGGCTTCACCATTGGCAAGGAGGACAGGCTATACCATATCGACCCGGAAACGGCTCCTATTGTGCAGGAGATCTTCAGCCGGTACGCCGACGGCGAACCGGCTGAGAAGATTGCCGCATCCCTGAACGAGCGCGGCCTGCGTACCCGCACCGGGAAGCCGTTCGTAAAGAACAGCTTCTTCCAGATATTCCGCAACCGCCGCTACATCGGCGAATACCGCTACAAGGACATTGTGACGCCGGGCGGCATTCCGGCCATTGTTGACAAGGACTTGTTCGACCGGGTGCAGCAGCGTTTCGAGCAGAACAGGATCGCCCATGGTCGGCCTGCAAAAGAGGATGTGAGCTATCTGCTGACCACCAAGCTGTTCTGTGGCAAGTGCGGCACCCTGATGGGTGGCGAAAGTGGCACCAGCCACATGGGAAACACCTACTATTACTACAAGTGCGGCAACGCCAAACGCCACGGCAAGGCGCACTGTGACCTGAAAGCCATCCGCAAGGAGCCTCTGGAGCGGTTCGTGGTGGACACCGCCATTAAGGTGATTTTTAACGATGAAATCATCGAACAGCTGATAGATTTGGTCATGGAAGCCCAGCAGAAAGAGAACACCCGGCTGCCTGTCCTGAAAGACCAGCTCAGGGACACGGAGAAGCGGCTGGCAAACCTTCTGGAAGCCATTGAACAGGGCATCCTGACCTCGACCACCAAGCAGCGGCTAGACGAATTGGAAGCCCGGAAAGAAGCCCTGAACACCAGCATTCTGGAAGAAGAACTGAAAAAGCCCGTTCTGACCCGTGAGTGGATTCGGTTCTGGCTTGAGAAATTCCGCAAGGGTGACGTGGGCAGCACGGAACACCAGCGGCAGATCATTGATACCTTTGTCAACTCGGTCTACGTCTTTGATGACCGGGTCGTACTCAATTTCAACTTCACGGATGATGCCAAAACGGTCACCCGTGAGGAAGTGTTGGGTTCGAGTGCCGTGGACAATGCTCCACCAAAACAAGAGCCTCTGACTTTCGTCTGAGGATTTTTTGTTTGTGGTGGGCGGTACAGGACGAGAACAGCACGTGCCGAGCGCAGCGAAGGCAATCAAAGCCCCAGTGGGGCTTTGATTAGTGCGCGGTTCCCAACGCCTAGGAATGTCTACCAAGAAAGATGTCGCCCGACCATTCGGTCTGGGAATGTGGTGGGCGGTACAGAACTCGAACAGCAATAAACAAAGGCAGGGTATCACCGTGGCGGTGTGCCCTGCCTTTTGTTTTGCATCCCCCTATATTGTGCGTTTCGGGTCAATCGCTGCGTACGTCCGCACATGGTCGGTACGCACGTACGCAGGAAAAAGGGCAAGTTCTGATATATAACAGTAGTCTTTTATTGTGTAATATGATATACTCACGTCAACATAACAATTGTGAATGAGCGCAATTTCAAATGGACATCAATCGTATTTTAAGTGAACGAGCTATCTAAAAAAGGAGGTATTTGCTATGAAAAAAGCATCGAACATTTGGGTTCGCAGAGGTCTTTTGCTTCACCGTTTGCATGGACAGGAATTAGCATTAGCTCTCCTATTAAAGCAAAAACCGATGTCTGCTCCACAAATTTGCTCGTCCCTTTTGGAAAAAGAAATACGCTTTGACCGCAAGAAGATTGGAAAACTTTTGGCAGACCTTGAATGGTGGGGAGTTGTCTCTAACGATAGTGGTGTATATAGCTGCCAATGCGCTGTGCTGGATAACTGTCAAGAGCGCTATAACGAGAGCCAGTTGATCGATTTGATTGGGTTGACTCAAAACACTGTGAACGGCCAATCTTTTTATAGTTCTATGCCTCCGATGAGCGTCAGTTCTCGTGGACCCAGTGGTGCATAATCATGTAATTTCCAAATAGTAAGAAGCAGGGTTTGGGGCAGGCACGCCCCAACAAGTTCGCGTTTGCGAAGCAACAAACGCCCCAGTGGGGTGTTTGAGTGGCAGCCCGGTCTTGCGCTGGAAAATTATAAAAACCCGGAACCTTTTCAGGGCCAATGGCTCAAAAAGGGTTCCGGGTTTCTGATTTTGCGCTATTCCTTTGTGCAAGCTGCTATCGCATTTTTATTTTGCAACAGCCCCTCTTTTTTATTTCCGGAGATTTTATTTTCGGGTATAGGCTTCCATGCCGTGCTCGGCGGGGTCGTAATATTCCATCAGGGTGATGTAGTTTTCCGGGTAGTGGCAGAATGCCGCACGCAGAACGCTGTCTGCCGGGCTGTTCACGCTCATCAGGCTGAGGATGTAGTACACCAGCATCCGCAGCACATCGCTCTCCACCTCGTGGCACAGACCCACCGCCAGCACCGGCACCACCACCTGCTGCGCCCGCAGCGGCACGATGGCCCCCACCTGCTCCAGAATGGGTCGGCTCATGGCCGAAGCCGTCATCACGCAGCGCAGCACCTTCGTCCACGACATTTTGCGGATGTTCTCCATGCTGCGCAGCCGTTCCATCACAGCTTCATCGTCCAGGATCACGCCCTCGGCTGCCTCTTTCTCCGAGAGGGTAAAGGCACACTGCAGCATATCCATAAAGGCAGCTTCATATTTTTCGTGGTAATTTGCGGCGCTTTTGCAGAACGCCAGAGCCGCCGCGATCACCGAATCCACATCTTCCTTTGTGGCCAGCTGGTCGAACCGCAGCGGCACGCCGCCCATCCGGCTCTCGATGATGCTCAGATCATCCAGCTCGTTCTGGTACGCCGTGGAGGGCAGAAAGCGGTCGTTTCCGTTGCGGTGGTAGCCCCACTCTTCCGGCATCACGCGGGCCACGATATCGCCGCTGGAAATGATGTTGAAGATATTGCTTACATCCCAATCCGTTTTCAGTCCTCCGTCTGCAGTGTGGTCGTTGTCGTAGTCCGCCTGCAGATCCGGGCGGTCTGCTGCCGTCAGTGCCGCCGGTGCGGCAAAGGTGTAAACAAAGGTATTTTCCTGCGCGATCTGCGGCAGCTGCTGCCGGATGCGCGCCGCCGTCAGGTTTGCCACAGCCGCGCCGCGGCTGTAGCCGCCCAGCCAGAGCTTGATGGTGCCCAGCGTTCCCGCTGCAGCCTCGGCTTTTTTCAGGTAGTCCTGCAGATCCTCAAAAAAATGCTCTGCTGCTGTCACAAAGCCATAGTGCCCACCACCTTCGCCCACATGCAGGTTGCTGGTCCACTCGGCACCATAGCCGACACCGCGCAGCATGGCTGCAATAATGGTGGTGCGCTGGCCATCCTGTACCAGTGTTTTCTGCGCAAAAGCACAGCCCGCGGTATCCACCGGGGTGTTCAGGCTGCACTGGTAGCCCGCATAGACCGCATTGGCAAAGCCAAGCTTCTGGTAGGCATCCGCAATGCTGTTCTCACGGCCCGCTTCACCCTCCACCCAGTAAAGCGCATCGCTCTGGTAGGTGTTGCCGCTTGCCGCCACAAGGCCCAGCGTTGCCAGTGCCAGCTTGTGACTGTACTGCAGCGCCGTATTCTCAAAAAAGGCATCTGTATAATAAAAATCGTGGGAGAGATCTGTTTCGCTGTGGTCGCTGCGGAAAGCGAAGGAGTAGTAATCCTCCGGCACCGCACTGCCCACCACAGCCTGTGCGGCCTGCGGCAGCAAAGCCTCTGCCGCCGCGTGCGGGGCCAGCACGCCTGCCACGGCAGCTGCTGCCGCCTTGCAAAAGGCACGTCGTTTTATGGTCTTCATCTTTCTGCTCCAATCAAGGCTTCTGCATAAAACCAGCCTGTTTTTCTAAGTATAGCGGATTTTGCACGCTGATACAATTGCTCTCTTTTAATAAAAAAACAGTCCATGCTCCACACACAGACTGTTTTATGGTATAGTATAAAGGTGTCCGGCTCACCTCAGCTCGATCTGCCTGCAGTAGTCTACGATGTGGTGGAACATCTGTTCCACTGCCGGGGCCATTGCGGCGGGGCGCTGCACAGCCAGGCCCACCACACGGTCTTCCTCTGGCTCGATGGGATAGATCTTGATCGCAGCCTTGCAGTCGCGCAGCAGCATCTGCGGCATGATGGAAATGCCCAGACCTGCTTCCACCATGGCGATGTTGGACTGGTCGTCGATGACATGGCAGCGGCGCTCGGTGCCGATCTTATATTTTTTCAGGAACTGGCGCATTTCAGCATCGGTGGCATCGCACTGCACAACGAAGCTTTGGCCATTCATCAGGGCGGGAGTCATCACGCCGTTTTCCGGTTCGGGCCAGTCCTGCGGCACGATGCACAGCAGCGGCTCGCGGAACAGCTCGGTGAGGTTGAACTCTTCACGGCAGGTGGAGGAAAGGAACGCGATATCCACCTGACCAGTTCGCAGCCATTCCTTCACATCGTCGTAGGTGCCCTGATACACCTCGATCTCGATCTGCGGGTAGTGGGTCATAAAGCTTTTGAGCAGGCCCGGCAGCAGCGAAGCACACACCGAGTTGAATACGCCCAGCTTCACCTTGCCCTTTTCCAGGCCGTTCAGGCGGGCGATGCTCTGCTTGAGGGCCTCGTCGCTGTTGAGCACATCGCGAATAGAGGGATACAGGGATGCGCCGTAGCTGGTCATGGATACGCCGTTCTTGCCGCGGTTGAACAGAGCAAAGCCCAGCTCCTCCTCCATTACGGCAATGGCGTGACTGATGGCCGATGGGGTCAGGTGCAGCTGCTGTGCCGCCTTGTTGAAGCTGCCCTGCCGGGCCACGGCATCAAAAATCTCGTAGGAAAAAAGCGTCATGCCCAAAGCCTCCTTCCGTTTTTACTGGTTCGGAGACGCCCGATTCTCTGTGAATCTTTTTCATCTTTCATTTGAGATAGTTCAATTATCTTCTTGATTGTACTATCCCGTGCCTTTTCTGTCAAGCATTTTTGCCCGATTTATGCGCCTTTCCGGCGTATTTTGTCAAAGATGACGCAGGAGCCTGCCAGCCTGCGCCGTATCATTAAAAAAGCACAAAAAGTAGATTTTTTATCAAGTGAGGGATTCCTTATGACCGAGACTGCCAAAGCCCCTGTCCGCTGTGGACTCAGCGGCACAGCGCTCAAATACATCGCCTGCATCACCATGCTCATTGATCACATCGGCGCTTCCTGCATCGAAGCCGGTATCCTGCTGCCGGCCCTCGCCGCCGGTGCTGCCGGCTGCGGTGGCATCCCGGTCAGCACCCTGCTGGCGGCAGACCGTGTGCTGCGGTATATCGGGCGGCTGGCCTTTCCCATCTTCTGCTTTCTGGCCGTGGAGGGCTTTCTGCACACCCACGATGTAAAAAAATACGTCCGGCGGCTTCTGCTGTTCGGCCTTCTGAGCGAGGTGCCTTTTGACCTTGCCTTTTTCCGCACACCGTTCGCCCCGCAGCACCAGAACGTTTACTGGACGCTGGCGCTGGGCGTGCTGGCTATGGCAGGGCTCAAGCGCTTTGAAAAGGAAAACGGCCTGCCCGGCTGGCAGGGGCTTGTGTGGGCGGGCGGCTGCGCCGCGCTGGCGCTGGCTGCCAGCACCGACTACCACGCCATCGGCGTGCTCATCATCTGCACCCTGTACCTGACCCGCGCAGACCGCAAGCGGCAGTGCCTTACAGGTGCGCTGCTGTTTTTGTTCGAGCTCACCGCGCCGCTGGCCTTTGTGCTGGTCTGGTTCTACAACGGGCAGCGCGGCGCGTGCAGTCCGCTGCAAAAAAAGGCCTTTTACTGGTTCTACCCGGTGCACCTGCTGGTGCTAGCAGGTATCACGAACCTTATGCTATAACAGCAGAAAGCCCGCCGTCCAAAGACAGCGGGCTTTTTTTACAGCTTCTCACATCGGGAACATAACGCCCGTCAGCAGCAGCATGGCAGGCACTGTGACCAGCATACACACGGTGGAGTGGGCCACCGCCTGACTGGCAAGGGTCGCTTCGGTGCCGGTCTGCTTGGCCAGCACAGCGGCAAGGCTGCCGGCCGGGCAGCATGCGATGATGGACAGGCCGGTGCGCAGCACATTGTCCAGCGGCAGCAGCCACAGTAGCAGCATGAACAGCAGCGGGAACAGGATACCGCGCAGCAGGGTGACCCGATACAGGAAACCGGTGTGCAGCAGCGCACGGATGTCGCTGTCTGCCAGCAGCACACCTACGATCATGAGCGCCAGCGGGGTGGTGCAGCCGCCCACCGTACTGCAGAACTGCTGCACCGGTGCGGGCAGCCGCCAGCCAGTGGCCAGCAGCACCAGCATAGCCACCGTGGCAATGTTGGTGGGGGTGATGAAGGTCTTGAGCCGGATCTTCTCGCCGGGGCGGAACAGGCACACCACATAGGTAAAGAACCATACATTATAAGAGGCCATGGCCATGCCTGCAAACACAGTGCCGCGCGCGGTGCCCAGCAGGGCGCTGCACAGCGGCAGGCCGATGAAGCCGCAGTTGGGCATAGCTGCCGTGCCCACCAGCACCGCATACTTGCCCGGCGTGTCGTGGTGCAGCCAGCTGCTCAACCGGCACAGGCCGGTGGTCGCCACAAACAGTGCCAGCAGCAGCACGAACAGCACCCCTGCCTGAGTGAGCAGCTCCGGCTCACCGTCCACGGCTGCACCAGCCAGCATGGTACAGGGCAGCAGAAGCTTCATGATAAAATCCGACAAAAACTTGCTGTCACGATCCTTGATGATGCCGCTGCGTGCACCTACATAGCCCAGCAGCACTTCCAGAAAGATCACCGTGATCTGACCCGCCAAAACGCCAAACGCCATTGGATCCTCCTTTTTGTTCCACAAGCCGCATTTTTCCTTTACAAAGGAAAAAGCCCATTGATTTCAACGAATCAACGAGCTTTTTCTTGGCGGAGTAGGAGGGATTTGAACCCTCGCGCCGTTGTTTAGACGACCTACGCCCTTAGCAGGGGCGCCTCTTCGACCTCTTGAGTACTACTCCAGAGCAAAGTGTGTTACACTTATTCAATAAAAAATAAAAAATGGCGGAGAGAGTGGGATTCGAACCCACGGTACGTTGCCGTACGGCAGTTTTCAAGACTGCTTCCTTAAACCACTCGGACATCTCTCCTTGTGGACATCCGCCTTACGCCGTGTCGAATGCCTATTTAATTTACCAGATTTGCACGCCGGTGTCAAGCCTTTGGCGCAATTTTTTTCTTTCAGCCCTTAAAAACAAAATTTACCACAACCTTTTTGGGTCTTGGCCTGTTTCAGGTCTTTACAAGTACACCTTTTTGTTGTATAATAAACACAAGAAAATTTCCTCGCGGTGTAAAGGAGAAATATACCATGTCGTTTTCAGAACTTTTGAAGCAGTGCCGCAAAAAGCAGGGCATCAGCCAGGCTGAGCTGGCTTCCAAACTGGGCGTGACACAGCAGGCTGTCGGCAAATGGGAAAGCGGCAAGTCCTCTCCCGATCCGTCTACCGTGGCCCGCATTGCCGAGCTTTTGAACACCACAGCAGATTATCTGCTGGGCCTGTACCGCCCGGTAAGCAATGTTTCCGCCCCGGAAGAGCGGTTCTTTGGCAGCTATTCTGAAAGCCTGATCCCGGTGATCGGCACGGTAAAGGCCGGTTACGGTGCCCTCGCCTTTGAGGAGGACTACGGTCAGGAGTATGCCCGTGTGAAGGACCCCTCCAACTATTTTTATCTGGTGGTGCGCGGCGACAGCATGGAGCCCCGCATTCAGGACGGCGACCTTGCCCTTGTGCACAAGCAGGACACACTGGAAAACGGCGACCTTGGCGTGCTGATCTACGGCGATGAGGGCGAGGGCACCCTGAAGCGCTATATCCAGCGCGGCAACTGCGTGGTGCTGCAGCCTTTCAACCCGGCCTACAGCGAAATGGTCATCAAGGGCGAGGACCTGAATCATTTGCACATCGCCGGCCGCGTGGTGGAAACCAAGGCGAAGTGGTAATAACTCCTTCCGTCTGCTCACGCTGTTCGCAGCCACCTCCCTCATGGAGGGAGGCCTTGGCAAAACCGGAAACTTTCCCGTACTGCCAAAGGCTCCTCCTCCGGGGGAGCTGGCACGGCGGCAGCCGTGACTGAAGGAGTTCGGCACAAATTGATGTAAAGCCATCTGCATTTTGCGCATGGCTTTATTTTTTGACCCTTTTCCCCACTTTGGAGGTGTATTCTGCATGGAACAGACCCTGATGGACAAGCTTACCATTCTGGCCGACAGCGCCAAATATGATGTTGCCTGCACCTCCAGCGGCGCATCCCGCACCGCGCGGGCAGGCATTCTTGGCAGCTGCTATGCACCGGGCTGCTGCCACGCCTTTACCGCTGATGGCCGCTGTGTAAGCCTTTTAAAGGTGCTCATGACCAACTGCTGTGCCTTCGACTGCAGCTATTGCGTCAACCGCAAGTCCAACGATATCCCCCGTGCCACCTTCACGCCCCGGGAATTGGCTGAGCTGACTGTGGAGTTTTACCGCCGCAACTACATTGAAGGATTGTTCCTTTCCAGCGCGGTGCTGGGCACGCCGGACTACACCACCGAACGGATGCTGGCCGCCCTGCGGCTGCTGCGGGGCGAATACCGCTTTGAGGGCTACATCCACGCCAAGGCCATCCCCGGCACCAGCCCGGAACTGCTGCAGCAGCTGGGATATCTGGCCGACCGCCTGAGCGTGAATGTGGAGCTGCCCAGTGAGCAGAGCCTGAACCTGCTGGCCCCGGACAAAGGGCGGCACTCCATTTTCCGGCCCATGAAGCAGATTGCAGTTTCCGGCGCGCAGAGCAAACAGGAGCTGACCGTCTACCGCCATGCGCCAAAGTTCGCACCCGCCGGGCAGAGCACCCAGATGATCGTAGGTGCTTCGCCGGAGACAGACTACCACATTTTAAAGCTCACTGAGAGCATGTACCAGAAGTACAGTCTGAAACGGGTGTTCTACTCCGCCTACATCCCGGTAGCCGAGGACACCCGCCTGCCTGCGCTGGACACCAAACCCCCGCTTTTGCGGGAGCACCGGCTGTATCAGGCTGACTGGCTGCTGCGGTTTTACCAGTTCAAGGCAGACGAAATTCTGGATGAAGCCAACCAGAGCTTCAATCCCTACCTCGACCCAAAATGCAACTGGGCCGTGCAGCACTACGGGCTTTTTCCGGTAGATGTGAACCGCGCGCCTTTTGAAATGTTGCTGCGTGTGCCGGGCATCGGCCCCAAAAGCGCCCGGCGCATCTGGCACGCGCGCAAGCTTTCCAGCCTTGGGTTGGACGAGCTGAAGCGCATGGGCGTGGTGCTCAAGCGGGCACAGTATTTCATCACCTGCAAGGGTTTTGCGGGTGCGCACCCGGGCCGCGGCACCGCCGGGCGGGAGCGCATCACGCAGGCGCTCATCGACCCCAACGTGTTCGGCGGCAGCTGCGAACAGCTCAGTCTGTTCACGCCGCCTGCGGTGGACGATCTGATCACGCAGGGCGTGGCACCGCGCGCAGCCATGCGCATGGTGCGGGAGGAGGCAGTGCAATGTCTGGCGAAGGCGCTGTAAATGTTCAAGTTCAGAAAGCCCGCAGGCTCCACGATGCGGATGTGGTGTACCTCTACGACAGCAGCTTTGAAGGCTTTCTGTGCTGCGTGTTCGAGAGCTTTGCCCAGCACGAGATCCCCTTTGCGGTGTGGACACCCCAGCGGGAAACTTCCACCCTGTACCCGGTCAAGGACATCCCCACCGACCACGCCAAGGCTCAGCGGGTGTTTGCCAGCTTTGGCAGAAAGCTTGGCCCCGAGACAGAGTACCTCGTCAGCCGGGATTTCCTCTCCGGACGGGAGGACAAAGAGCTGCTGCTCATCCGCTTTCTGCATCTGGCCTTCGCCCTCGGCCCCGGCACCGTAAAGCGCACCGGCCACCCGGACGTGGCCCCGCTGTATGAGATGAAGAAAAGCCTTGACTGGGAAGTGGACAAGTTTCAGGGCTTTGTGCGGTTTGAGGAGCACGACGGGATGCTGGGCGCCGTCATCCACCCCAAAAACTACATCCTGCCGCTGCTGCGGCCCCACTTTTGCGGGCGCTTCCCGGAAGAGAACTTTATGATCTACGATGCGGTGCATCAGGCTGTGCTGCTGCAGGAGGACCACAAGGCCCGGCTGCTGGAGCTGGCTGCACCGCTGGAGCTGCCGCCGCCCAGCGAGCGGGAGCAGCAGTTTCAGGCATTGTGGAAGCAGTTCTACCAGACGCTGGAGATCAAGGCCCGCCACAACGAAAAATGCCGCATGACCCACTGCCCCAAGCGCTTTTGGGCCGATATGGTGGAGATGAAAGATGAATTTTAACAAAAACGTTGCATCTGCGGCGTTGCAACCCCCAAAACCTATGGTATACTATAAGAGATATCCGGCAGGCCTTCTGCCGAACACTCCCGCACTGCTGCGGGGCAACACAAAAGGAGTATTGTAGCGTTATGGTTCGCATTACTATGGAAGACGGCGGCATCATCGATATCGAGCTGAACGAAGAAGCCGCTCCTATCACCTGTGAGAATTTCAAGAAGCTGGTCAGCGAGGGCTTTTACAACGGCCTGACCTTCCACCGCGTGATCCCCGGCTTTATGATCCAGGGCGGCTGCCCGCTGGGCAACGGCACCGGCGGCCCCGGCTGGAACATCAAGGGCGAGTTTGCTGCAAACGGCGTGAACAATCCGCTCAAGCACACCCGCGGCGTGATCAGCATGGCACGCGCCATGAACCCCAACAGCGCCGGCAGCCAGTTCTTCATCATGCATCAGGATGCACCTCATCTGGACGGCCAGTACGCTGCCTTTGGCAAGGTGGTTGCAGGCATGGATGTTGTGGATAAGATCGCAGCTGTCCGCACCGACTGGAACGATAAGCCCACCACCCCGGTCAAGATGAAGACTGTGGAGCTCATTGAGGGCTGAATTTCAAACCTAAAAAAATCCCGACACCTTGCGGTGCCGGGATTTTTTGTTGATGCTTGTTTTTAGCAGCCTTCCTTTTCGGCCAGCTTGCGGCCCATGAGCACGCCCATGACCGAAGCCATCATCAGGCCGCGGGTCCAGCCGGAGGAGTCGCCCAGACAGTGCAGACCCTTGATGTTGGTGTCAAGGTTCTCGTCCATCTTCACCTTGTTGGAGTAGAACTTCAGCTCCGGGCTGTACAGCAGGGTCTCGTTGGCGGCAAAGCCGGGCACCACCATATCCAGCATCTTGATGAACTCAATGATGTTGGTCATGGCGCGGTAGGGCATGGCGGCGGTGATGTCGCCTGCCACGGCATCCTTCAGGGTGGGCTTCACGTTGGACTGGGCCAGCTCCTTCTGCCAGGTGCGCTTGCCGTCCAGGATGTCGCCGTAGCGCTGCACCATGATGTGGCCTGCACCCAGCATGTTGGTCAGCTCGCCCACCTTCTGGGCGTAGGCGATGGGCTGGTTGAACGGCTCGGTAAAGTTGTGGGAGACCAGAATCGCAAGGTTGGTGTTCTCGCTCTTTTTCTCCTTGAAGCTGTGGCCGTTGACCACGGCAAGGTCGTTGTCGTAGTTTTCCTGCGCCACAAAGCCGCCGGGGTTCTGGCAGAAGGTGCGCACCTTGTTCTTCCATGGCTTGGGGTAGCCGATGAGCTTGGACTCATACAGCACCTTGTTCACCTTTTCCATGACCTCGTTGCGGCACTCCACGCGCACACCGATGTCTACGGTGCCGGGCTTGTGGGCGATGTGGTGCTCGGCGCAGATCTTTTCCAGCCAGTCCGCACCGCGGCGGCCGGTGCCAATGACCACGGTATCCGCATACACAGGCCGGACCTGATCGCCGTCCTTCAGCAGCACGCCCTTGCACTCCTCATTCTCAAGGATGATGTTCTCGCACTCAGTATTGAACAGCATCTCCACGCCGTTGTCGGCCAGATAGTTCTGGATGGCAAGGTACAGCTGCTGTGCCTTCTCTGTGCCCAGATGGCGGATCGGGCAGTCCACCAGCTTCAGGCCGGCATGGATGGCGTTCTTGCGGATCTCCTTGATCTCCTCGCCGGTGTAGATGCCCTCCACATGGGGGTCTGCGCCGAACTCAAGATAGATCTTGTCGGTGTAGTCGATAAGCTTCTGTGCAAACTCCTCTCCGATCAGGGTGGGCAGGTCGCCGCCCACCTCATAGGAGAGGCTCAGCTTGCCATCCGAGAAGGCACCTGCACCGGAAAAGCCGGTGGTGATGGCGCAGGTGGGGCGGCAGTTGACGCAGTGGCCCACTTCGGCTTTGGGGCAGTGGCGCTTTTCCACGGGCTTGCCCTTTTCCACCAGCAGCATCTTCTTTTTGCTGCCGTGGCGCAGCAGCTCCACAGCGGTAAAAATGCCAGCCGGGCCGGCACCGACAATGATCAGATCATACTTTTCCATTTCTCTTTTTCCTTTGCTTAGTCGTTAGTATAAAACCCTCTCAGTCAACGCCTGACGGCGTTGCCAGCTCCCCCGAGGGGGGAGCTTTTTCTGCGGAAGAAAGGGCACGCCTTCTTCACAGTATGAGGAAAACGTCATCAAAACAGCGCATTAAGCTCGCCCTTCGGGAGAGCTGGCGTGGAGCGCCTGAGAGGGTTTATTTCTCGTTCTCCTGTTCCACAGTGGCGCTCTCGTCCACCTCATCCAGCTCCACAGCGCTGGCCTCGGCATCGGTGCGGGTCACATCCGGGGCGACCACGCCATCGCCGTTCAGGTCTTCACCGGTCAGGGACTCCAGCATGGACTGAGTCTCCGGGTGCAGCTTGGCAAAACGGCGCACGGCCAGCACCGTGTACAGGGCGCTGAGCAGGTTGATGGAACCCTCTACGATCAGGATGATGCCAATGGCCATGACCAGCGTTTCCATGGTGCCGAAGGGGTTCAGGATCATGATAACGCCCAGCACCACGCTGAGCACCGGCAGCAGCAGAAAGCTTTTCCAGCTGGAATAGCCGCAGCGGCGCAGGTCCAGTGCGTTCTGCACACGACTGATGCTGTCAAAGATCACGAACAGGCCGAACACGATGGGCAGGATACTCACCACGATGTCGCTGCGCAGGATCAGGAACGCACCCAATGCCAGACAGATGATGCCGGAGATCAGGGTGAGCTGGCTTTGGAACACACCGCGTTCCACCACAAAATAGCGGATGAGCTGCACCGCCGCGCAGGCCAGCACCACAGCGCCCAGCGCATAGCACACGATGTTCAGGGCCGTGGTGGGCTTCATGAGCAGAAAAACGCCCAGACCCAGATACAGCGCACTCATGAGCACCAGATTCCATTTGAGCTTTTTTACCATAGAGATCACGTTCCTTTCCTTTGCAGGGACAGTTTTTCACGCCCCTCATTCGGCAGGGGAATACATGGGGGCAATGATGTTTTTGTTGATGCGGGCGTAGAAGCCAAGGCTCAGCAGGACACTGACGATCTCAGCGATGAGGAAGGCCCACCAGACATTGTTGACATTGCCGGTCTGTGCCAGCAGCCATGCGGCCGGCAGCAGCACGAACAGCTGCCGGCAGACCGAAACGATCAGGCTGAACACACCGTTGCCCAGTGCCTGAAACACCGAGCTGAGCACGATGCTGGCACCCGCCAGCAGGAAATGCAGGCAGATGATGCGCATGGCTGGGATGCCAATGGCCAGCATGGCATCACTGGCCGCAAAGATGCCAAGCACCTTATCCGGTGCGAACTGGAAGATGCAGAAACCAATGAGCATGATGCACTCGGCATAGCAGACTGCCAGCTTGATGGTTTTTTTCACGCGGTCCGGTCTGCGGGCACCGTAGTTGTAGCTGATGATGGGCACCATGCCGTTGTTCAAGCCAAAGATGGGCATGAACACGAAGCTCTGCAGCTTGAAGTACACACCGAACACCGCCACCGCTGTGGCCGAGAAGCTCATGAGGATCAGGTTCATGCCAAAGGTCATCAGGCTGCCCACGCACTGCATGGCAATGCTGGGCAGGCCCACCGTGTAGATGCGGCCAATGGCCTTGGCACTGGGGCGGAAGCCCTTGAAGCTGATCTGGATATCTGGGTTCCTGTTCAGGTTGAAGAACAGGGTCATGCCTGCGCCGCAGAACTGGCCGATGACCGTTGCCACAGCTGCGCCGGTGGTACCACTGAGGGCCTCACCGCAGTAGCCAAAGATGAAGATGGGGTCCAGAATGATGTTCACCACGGCACCCACCAGCTGACTGATCATGCTCAGGTGGGTGCGGCCGGTAGCGGCCAGCAGCTTTTCGCCCATGGTCTGGGTGAAAAGGCCCAGACTGAAGATGCAGCACACCGAAAGATACCGGATGCCCTGCTGCGCAATAGCCGCATCACTGGTCTGTGCATAGAAATAGGGCTTCATGCAGGTAAGGCCAATGACGAGGAACACCACGAAGCTGCACAGCGAAAGAAAGATGCCGTTTTTCGCCGTGGCGTTGGCGCGGTGCTGGTTCTTTTCGCCCAGACTTTTGGACAGCATGGCGTTCACGCCTACGCCGGTGCCCACGCCCACAGCGATCATCACATTCTGCAGCGAGAAGGCGAGGGACACAGCGGTGAGGGCGCTTTCACTCACATGGGACACGAACACCGAGTCCACCACGTTGTAAAGCGCCTGCACCAGCATGGAGATCATCATGGGCACGCTCAGCTTGACCAGCAGAGGGTTGATCTCCATGGTGCCCATAATGTTTTCCCGCGTTTGGGCGGGAGAGGTTTGGGGTTGCTTTGTTTCCACGTTTGCTCCTTTTTGATGTTGAGGTTACAGGGAATATGGCAAGGCTGCTGCCGAATAACTCCTTCCGTCATCGCTGCGCGATGCCACCTCCCTCAATGAGGGAGGCATTGGCAAAATCAGAAACTCCATCATACTGCCAAAGGCTCCCTCTCCGAGGGAGCTGGCACGGCGGGAGCCGTGACTGAAGGAGTAAAACAGTCGCCGTTGCCCGAAACGTGGGCAGGGTGCAAAAGCACCCTACCCACGAATCATCGTTGTTTTATTTTGAAGTGCCCGGGCGGTCAGCCAAGGTTCTTCTCCTTGGCGGCGGCTGCGTCCAGGATCATCTTCACGCAGGTCTCGCGGCCCAGAGCAGCGTTGATGGCCAGATCATAGTTGTGGGCATCACCCCAGCGGTTCTGGGTGTAGTAGTTGTAGTAGGCAGAACGGTTGCGGTCGGTCTTTTCCACCTCGTCCTTGATGCCCTTTTCGTCCTTGGCCTTGACCAGAGGATTGGTCTTTGCGTATTCCAGCCGCCACTCCTTGGGGGCGTACACGAACACGCGCAGCACATCCTTGCGCTCACGCAGCACATAGTCGCCGCAGCGGCCCAGGATCACGCAGGGGCCTTCCTCGGCCAGCTGCTTGATGATGCGGCTCTGAAGAATGAACACCTGATCGCCCAGCGGCAGCTCATTGCCCATGGTGTACAGACTGTACAGCAGGCTGTGAGTATGCCGTTTTTCACTGGCGGCAACAGCTTCTTCCGAAAGACCGGAGTGCTTTGCTGCCATGGTAATCAGCTCTTTGTCGTAAAGCTTGATGCCCAGCGCATTTGCCACATCTTCAGCGATGTAGCGGCCGCCCGTGCAGTATTCACGTCCCAAAGTGATGATCGTCTTTGCCATAATGTGTTCCTCCTATGTCTTGATCTATAGCCCAAAGGCTTTGGGTCGGGCCGGTCATTCCGCCGGCTTTTCCTGTGCCTGGGAAACAGGTTGCTCCGGCGTGGGGCGCGGCTTTGGCAGCCGCACCTCCGCCACGCGCATGGCACCGGTCTGGTCCACTGCATACACGCTGCAGCGGCAGCCTGCGGCCATGATCTTTTCCGGGAAGCGGATGCCGCCCTCCGGCGTGCGCTCCATCCGGCAGAAGCTGCGGTGGGCGGTGGTGGCGTGGGCCACACCGTCGTGGCACGCACAGGCCACCCAGCCGGAAAAGCCTTCCGGCAGCGGGTCCTTCACGCCGCGCTGCTCAAAATAATAAACGTCTGCCGTCTCGCCGGGCACCAGCTCGCAGCGCATCCGCAGCGGACGGTTGGCGGCAACATCGCGGGGTTTTGCCCGCAGGGCGATGGCGCGCCCGGTAAAGTAACGCATAAAGTCCACCAGTGCCATGGTGCAGTTCACTGCGCCGTTGGAATCTGCGGTGGGGTCGTTCAGCAGCACATAATCTGCCATTACGGCATCGTCGTGGCCAAAGCCGCGCAGGCCCATCCAGACCCGCACCGGGTCCCGCTGGCCGCGGATGCGCCGCTCCACCTGCACTGCCACACAGCAGTCATCGTGGATCTGGGCACGCAGGTCGGCAAGGTCCATCCATGCCTGCCAGCAGGGGTAGCCGCAGCAGCCGGCGGCAGCAGCCGCAAAGGCCGCATTGGCGGTGGTGCTGTGGGCCATGTCCTCCATCACATAGGCCACTTCTTCGGGCAGGACATCCTCGCCCCAGCAGTTCATCAGTGCCGCCATGACCAGCGGCAGGTCCATGGTGCGCCCAAAGCTGGGATCGTGGGCGGAAAGGCAGTATTCCGGCAGATAGAGCTGCCGGTTCAGCGGGTGGCCATTGTGCTTTTCCCACGCCAGCGGCCGCACTGCCGCGGCCAGCAGGCGCACTGCGGGCGAGACCTTGTCATCGTTGGTGGAAAGGTTCACCTGCAGCTGCACGCCGGTGCCGCCGCCGGGCGTTGCCACGGTCACGGTATCGCCCATGAGGAAGATCATGCCGTCGTCACTCTGGGAATTGCAGCTGCAGCGGGGGTAGCCCGGTGCCCACTTGCCAAAGCTCATCCAGCCGGTCCAGTTTCCTCCGGCATATACCCGGCAGCGCACCTCCACCATGGTGTTGTGGGGCGCAAAGGCGTTCCAGCTGACATTCAGGTTGCAGAAGGCCGGCATGGCAAATTCCGGCGTGGTGTAGCTGCCGTATTGCAGGCAGCGGCCCGCCACGCTGTCCAGCACCAGTGCACCGCCGTCCAGTGCCACATTGTCCAGCTGCCCGCGGGAGAAGGTCTCGGTGCCCTGCAAAACCAGATTATTCCGTTGTTCCATGGAGCACCTCTCCTTTGCGGAAGTTCAAATTTACTCTTCGGTGTCGTCGGTGCTTTCGCCGTAGTCCTCTTTGAGGGCGGCTTCCAGCTCGGCATCCTTCATTTTGCGGATGCTCTCCTCAATGTGGAACACCTTTTCAATATCGCCGTAGATGATCTGGCAGGATACTTCGGTCACGAACCAGAAGCCGAAGATCAGCATGAGCAGCAGGCCCAGCGGCATGCACAGGATCACCACGCCCCAGAACAGGATCTGCACGATGGCCGCCGCCAGTGCGTGGGGCAGGAACGCGATCATGCAGTTGATGCTGTTTTTCACGGTCAGGCTGAAGGGCTGATCCAGCAGCACCACCTGCGGCCACATGTAGGCGAACAGCATCTGGAAGATGAGCAGGTTCAGCACCGTGGCCACCCACAGCGGCACGCCCACATTGGTGCCCTTGCTCAGCATATTGAAGCAGAAATACACAAGGAAGATCTGCGCCGTGACCACCACACAGTAGAAGATGCCCGGCGCAATGCTGGCCTTGAAGTTGCGCTTGAAGGCACGGCGATAGGTCACCCACCAGTAACCGGCTTCGTCACGCAGGGCACGCAGCACGGTATCGTACATGCCAGCCAGCGCAGGCCCGGCCAGAATGCCGCCTACCACCGCGCTTGCCAGCATGACAGGCAGGCTGTTTGCCAGAAAGCCGATGTACACCAGACAGATCACCGGCAGAAAGCCGATGCAGGCCAGCAGGTTTGCAAGGAACATGCCGTTCATATCACGGCCCACAAGCTCAAAAAAACGGCCCACGCCGGTCTTGCGGGGAGCATCCTTTTCAACGCCCTTACCGGCCTTGAAGTCATTTGCGGAAGGAAATAAACCCATGTTCGTATGGTACCTCTCTCTTCATCCATTGGGCCGGCAGAAAGCATTTCGTGCAGAAAGTGCCATTGTGCTGGCTTTACAACTATAAATATACCCGCATTTTGTCAATTTTGCAAGACCGCAGATCCTCCGATTTGTAAAAAAAGTGTTATTTTCCCCTTTTTTACAAAAAGTGTGATACAATGACAATGGCATATTTTGCCGGAGGGAGGAAAACACAATGAGTATTTTTCGCACGATTGCGATGTTTATCTACTTATTTGGTTATATGATCGTCCATTATGGCGTGCTGCGCCGGGCGGAACGCGCTCTGGCTGCAGGCGACATGCAGCTGGTGGAAGAGCTCGTCAACAAGCATATCCCGCACTGGAGCCGGGGCATTTTAAAGGTGACCGGCGTTTCCCTGAGCGTGGAGGGCCTTGAGAATATCCCCAAAGATACGGCCTGCGTGTTCGTGGGCAACCACCGCAGCTACTACGACATCCCGCTTTTGCTGGCCAGTCTGGATAAGCCCCACGGCATCCTTGCCAAGGAAGAGCTGGAAAAGATCCCGCTGCTGAACCGCTGGATGAAGCTGCTGGGCTGCGTGTTCGTGCAGCGCGACGACCTGCGGGCATCCGTGCGCGCCCTGAACGATGCCACTGCCATTGTGGAGAGCGGCAAGAGCTTCGTCATTTTCCCGGAGGGCACCCGCTACAAGGGAGAAGAGGGCGGTGCCGGTGAGTTCAAGGCCGGTGCATTCCGCATTGCCGTCAAGACCGGCGCACCGGTGGTTCCGGTGGCCATTACCGGTGCACGTGCCCTGTTTGAGAACAATGGCAACCTGTGCCATCCGGGCAGCGTGCATATCAAGGTGCTGCCGCCCATCCGGACTGCAGGCATGAGCAAGGCCGAGCAGAAGCAGCTGCCGGACGCTGTGCGTCAGGCCATTCTGGCACAGCTGTAAATCAGAACTTGGAGGAAACTGCCCCATGGCAAGCTACCGTTACGAACGCGATATTGACCCCAAAGACCTCCAGCCCCGCAAACAGCGCCAGTACACCCGCAAGGAACGCTGGGCCAACTGGTGGGATTATAACCTCAAGTGGGTCATCATCATCGGCATCATCGTGGTGTTCTTCGGTTACAACTTCATCGGGCAGTATTTCTTTACCGTCCATGCAGACTATAACGTGGCCGTTGTGGCACCCCACTACCTGCCGGAAGCCACCCAGACCGCCCTGCAGGACGCCCTTGCCGCCTACGGCGAAGACCGGAACGGGGACGGCAAGGTGATGGTAAAGCTGAACCTCTACACCATGGACTTTGGCAACGAGGACTCAGATGCCTACCTTGACATGGCAGGCACCACCAAACTTTCCACCGACATTCAGGGCGCGCTGAGCTCCATCTTCATCCTGTACGACCCAGCCGGGTTCCAGCAGACCACCGGCACCCTGCGCTACCTCGACGGCAGCCTGCCGCAGTCCGACGCAGACAGTGACTGGTGGAACATGGTCTACCGCTGGACCGACTGCCCGGTGCTGGCGGGCCTTGATCTGGGCGATTACGCTTCTGATGCCGTGCAGAGCGAAAGCGGCTCCAGTCAGGAGCTGATGAGCCGGTACTATATCGGCATCCGCGGCGCATGGAACAAGGACTCCGCCGACCTGCTTGAGGGCGGCGAAGAACTGTGGAACAAGCTGACCGCCGGGGCTGTTTCTACCGCCAGTGCAGAGGGCTGAGCCATGCGGTTCCGGGTAAAGCGCGGCGGGCCTGCCGCCGGGTTCACATTTGACCGCACAGCAAAGCCGGTGCAAAGGCCAGAGCCGGAAAAGCCGGTCTCCCTTGCACAGGCGCTGGATAATCCCTATGGGAGATATTACGGCAAAGCCCGCAGCAGGGAAGAACTGCTGAAAAACAGATAATGTGCAAGCAAAACTCCCCCAGTCGCCTTCGGCGACAGCCCCCTCGGGGATGGGGCCCTTGGCAGAGCCGGAAACTTTTCCGCTTTGTCAGCGGCTCCCTCTTTGAGGGAGCTGGCAAACCCGCAAGGGTTTGACTGAGGGAGTTCGTTTTCTATTTTGTTCTTTTTACACATATCTGATTTGAAATATTCTCCCCTTTGAAACGCCGGAGGTTTTGTTGTTTCTCCGTCCCAGTTATGGTATACTTACTGGGTATCTATTATCTTGATGGTATTTATCATACATACAAAAGGATGTGAACCCATGGACGCACTGGAACAGGCGCGCGCCGAGATCGACACGGTAGATGCCCAGCTGGCTGCGCTGTTTGAGCGGCGGATGGCCGCCGTGCTGCAGGTGGCCGAATACAAAAGAGCCCATGGCCTGCCCGTTTACGATGCCGCCCGCGAGACGGCAGTGCTGGAAAAGGCTGCGGCCCGCATTCAGGACCCGGCCCTGCGGTCCTACTATAAAGACCACGTGCAGAACCTGATGGACGTGGCAAAGCAGTACGAAGCCGTGGTGCTGGGCCAAAACCGCGCCGCCTATCAGGGCGTGGAGGGTGCCTTTGCCCACATTGCCCTCCGGGCGCTGTTCCCCCACGCCGAGGCTGTGAGCTATCCCACCTGGGACGAGGTGTTTGACGCGGTGGAACGCGGCGATGCTGCCCGGGGTGTCGTTCCCTTTGAGAACAGCCATGCGGGCGATGTTTCCGCCGTGCTGGATCTGTGCTATAACCATCCGGCGCTGTGGGTGGTGGATGTGTACGATCTGCCCATCTCCCAGAATCTTCTGGTACTGCCGGGCACAAAACTCGACCAGATCAAAAGCGTCTACAGCCACCAGCAGGCCATCGCCCAGAGCGAGACCTTTTTAAGGCAGTTCGGCCTGCCCGCCACCGCCATGGCCAACACCGCCATGGCCGCAAAGTTCGTGGCCGAAAGCGGCGACTCCTCCAAAGCGGCCATTGCAAGCGTGGAGACGGCGGCACTGTACGGGCTGGAGGTGCTGGTGCCCAGCATCAACACCGACGGCGACAACACCACCCGCTTTATCGTGCTCAGCCGCGAAAAGCCTACCGGCGGCAACCGGTTCTCGCTGCTGTTCACGGTGGACAACAAGCCCGGCAAGCTGGGCGAGGTGATCCAGATCATCGGTGCCAGCGGCTTCAATATGGAGTCCATCAAGAGCCGGCCCATGCCTCATGTGCCGTTTGAATATTATTTTTACGTGGAGCTGGTGGGCGACCCCACCGCCGACGAGACCGCCGCGCTGCTGCGTGAGCTTGACCGCACCTGCCGTACCGTGCGGCTGTTAGGAGTGTATACCAAATGAGTGAATTTATCGGAACCAAGCTGACCATGAATCTGGGCGAGCGCAGCTATGACATCATCGTCAAGAGCGGCTCGCTGGAAAACCTGTACCAGTTCGCCCGGCTGGACCGCCGTGTGGCCGTTGTGACCGACAGCGGTGTGCCCGCACAGTACGCCCAGATGGTGGCCGACCAGTGCAAGGATGCCCACATCATCACGGTGCCGCAGGGCGAAGCCAGCAAGAGCTTTAAAATTCTGGAATCCGTCCTCAAGCAGATGCTGGAATTCGGCATGGGCCGCGGCGATCTGGTGATCGCCGTAGGCGGCGGCGTGGTGGGCGATCTGGCCGGTTTTGCCGCTTCCATCTACATGCGGGGCATCGACTTCATCAACTGCCCCACCACCACCCTTTCCATGATCGATTCCTCTATCGGCGGCAAGACCGCCGTGGATCTGGGCGATACCAAAAACATCGTGGGCGCTTTCTGGCAGCCCAAGCTCGTCATCGTGGATCCGGACACCCTTTCCACCCTGCCCCGCCGCCACTTCATCAACGGTCTGGCAGAAGCCGTCAAGGCAAGCCTGCTGGCAGACCCCGAGCTGTTCGCGATCTTTGAAAATGGCGACGTGGATGCCCAGATCGGCGAAATCATCTGCCGCAGCCTGCGGTTCAAGAAAAACATCGTGGAGCAGGACGAGACTGAGCAGGGCATGCGCAAGGCGCTCAACTTCGGCCACACCATCGGCCACGGCATCGAGGCCGTCAAGGGCATCAAGGGCCGCCGCACCGTGGGCCTTTACCACGGCGAGTGCGTGGCGCTGGGCATGCTGCCCATGATCGAATCCAAGGCACTGCAGAAGCGGGTGCGCGCGGTGTACCGCCGCCTCGGCCTGCCCACCCGCACTACTTACGATAAGGAAAAGGTGCTGGCAGAGATGCTGCACGACAAAAAGGCACAGAGCGGCCAGATCACCATTATCAAGGTGCCGGGTCTGGGCTGCTGGCGCGCCGAGACCATCCCGGTGGAGGGTCTGCGTCCCCTGCTGGGCATTGAGGAGTAAGCCATGAAAAATACATTCGGCAGCGACCTTTCGCTGACCATTTTCGGCGAGAGCCACGGCCGCGCCATCGGCGCGGTGTTGGACGGCATGGCCGCAGGCCTGCCGGTGGACGAGGCATTTCTTGCCGCCTGCATGGACAAGCGCCGTGCCCGGGGCGACGGCCTGTCCACTCCCCGGGTGGAGGCAGATGCCGTGCAGCTGCTGTCCGGCGTGGTGAACGGCCGCACCACCGGCACCGCCATTGCCCTGATGATCGAAAATACCAACACCCGCAGCGGCGATTACGCCAAGACCGCAGACCTTCTGCGCCCCGGCCATGCAGACTACACCGCCTACGCCAAGTACCACGGCTTTCAGGATGCGCGCGGCGGCGGGCACTTCTCCGGCCGGGTGACGGCCGCCCTTGTGGCGGGCGGTGCCATTGTGCTGAGCGCACTGCACCGTGCGGGCATCGACATCACCACCCATATCGCAGAGTGCGCTGGCATTGCGGACACCCGCTTTGCACAGGATGATGCCGCACAGCTCTCTGCTCAGGTGGAAGCCCTTGCCAGCAAGCCCGAGGGCTTTGCGGTGCTGGATGAAACCGTAGAAGAACCCATGAAAGCCGCCATCCGTGCCGCCGGTGCGGAGGGCGACAGCGTGGGCGGGATGCTGGAGACCGCCATCCTCGGCCTGCCGGCAGGCATCGGTGAGCCCTATTTTGACAGCGTGGAAAGCGAGATCGCACATCTGGTGTTCTCCGTCCCCGCCGTCAAGGGCATCGAGTTCGGCACCGGCTTCGGCTTTGCCGGGATGCGCGGCTCCGAAGCAAACGACGCCTTCCGCATGACACCGGAGGGTGCGGTGGTGACCGCCACCAACCACAATGCGGGCATCAACGGCGGCATCGCCAACGGGATGCCGGTGGTGTTCCGCACCGTGGTCAAACCCACACCCAGCATCTACAAGCAGCAGGATACAGTAGACTATCTTGCCAAAAAGGACGCGCAGCTGTCCATTCAGGGCCGTCACGATCCCTGCATCGTGCCCAGAGCCGCCATCGTGCAGACCTGCGCCGCCGCACTGGCTGTGGGCGACCTGCTCACGGCACGCTACGGCGCGGCATGGATGACCCACCCCACCAGCTTCCGGAAGGAGGACGAGTAAAATGGAATACGGACTCATCGGCGCAAAACTCGGCCACTCCTACTCCAAGATCATCCACGAGATGCTCTGCGGCTACCACTACGACCTGTGCCCTCTGCCCACCGAGGAAGAGGCCCGGGCCTTTCTGGCAAAGCGGCAGTTCAAGGCCATCAATGTGACCATCCCCTATAAAAAGCTGGTGATGGAATACTGCTCCTACATTGACCCGCGGGCCAAGGCCATCGGGGCGGTGAACACGGTGGTGAACAAAAACGGCCTGCTCTACGGCTATAACACCGATTATATGGGCTTTGCCCACCTGTGCGACGCCCACGGCGTGAATTTTGCAGGCAGAACCGTGCTCATTCTGGGCACCGGCGGCACCCACAATACCACCAGCGCTGTGGCCCGGGACAAAGGTGCGGCAAAGGTGCTCACCGTCAGCCGCCATCCGGACCCGGAAAAGGGCGAACTGAGCTATGCCGAGGCCGTTTCCAGCGGGGCGCAGATCGTGGTAAACACCACACCGGCCGGCATGTACCCCAATGTAGGCGTGTGCAATCTGGACGTTGCCGCCATGCCAGACCTTGAAGCTGTGGTGGATGTGGTGTACAACCCCGACAAGACCGAGCTCATCCTCCGCGCCGAGGAAGCGGGCGTGCCGGTGGCTGTGGGCGGCCTTGAAATGCTGGTGGCGCAGGCGGTGTATGCCGCAGAATATTTTCTGGACCGCAAGTTCGAGGATGCGCCGGTTGAAATTCGGCGCATCACTGCCGCACTGCGCCGCGACATGCTGAACATTGCCCTGATCGGGATGCCCTCTTCCGGCAAGACCACCCTCGGCAGGATGCTGGCAAAGAGCCTTGGCCGTACCTTTGTGGATCTGGATGAGGAGATCGTAAAGACCGACGGCCGCAGCATCCCGGATATCTTTGCAGCCGAGGGCGAGGACGGCTTCCGCACAAAGGAAACTGCCGAAACACAGCGCTTTGGCAAAGAGGGCCGACAGCTCATTTCCTGCGGCGGCGGCATTGTAAAAAAGCCGGAGAATCTGCGTGCTCTGCACCAGAACGGTGTCATTCTGTTCATCGACCGGCTGGTGGATGCGCTGGCCGTGGGCGGCGGCAGGCCGCTTTCTTCCAGCATGGACGCACTGCGCCAGATGGAAGCACAGCGCCGTCCGCTGTATCTGGCAGCGGCAGATGCCGTCATTCCCAACAACGGCACGCTGGACGATGCCCTACATGCCGCCATGGAGGCACTGGATGAAATTTTTGATTCTTAACGGCCCGAACCTCAACATCATGCGCTGGTCGGAGCCGGGCGTGCCCGGTGAGCTGGATTATAACGCCATCATGGACTATGTGCAGGCAGGCTGCGAACAGCTGGGCATCGAGACCGACTGCTGCCAGTCCAACCACGAGGGCGACCTCGTGGACGAAATTCAGGCCGCAGCGGGCCGGGTGGACGGCATCGTGCTGAACCCTGGTGCCTACGCCCACTACAGCGTGGCCATTCTGGATGCGCTGCGCCTGTGCGGCGTACCCGCCGTGGAAGTGATGCTGCACGCCCCGGACGAGCGGGAGCCTTTCCGCAAAACGGACGTGGTGTCCTTTGGCTGTCAGGGCCATTTTATCGGCGAAGGCCCGCAGGGCTACCTGCACGCCTGCATCTATCTGGCCCAGCTGCTGCGCACCGACGGCTCCAGCAAAGCGCATATCGTGATGTAAAAGGATGAACAAGGGCAGCGGGCTAGCCCTCTCCGTCATCGCTACGCGATGCCACCTCTCCCAAAGGGAGAGGCCTTGGCAGTACGGCAAAGTTTCCGGTTTTGCCAAGGGCTCCCCCCTTTGGGGGAGCTGGCGCGAATGCGCCTGAGAGGGCGAGGCCGCTGCCGTAGAGGAAGCCGTCCATGAAACATGCAACTGTAAATAAAAACAATAAAATGCTTGGCACAGCGCGCACATTACGCCGTAATCTGACCCCACAGGAGCACAAGCTCTGGTATGTGTTTCTGCGTGATTATCCTGTAAAAATCTACAAGCAGCGGATCATTGAATCCTTTGTCGTTGACTTTTACTGCGCACAGGCACGGCTTGTGATCGAACTGGACGGTTCCCAGCACTATACCGAGCAGGGCAGGGCTTACGATGCAGAACGAAGTGCAGTTCTTGAACAGTATGGGCTGCTGGTTCTCCGTTTTGCAAACAATGATGTGGACAATCATTTTGATGCCGTCTGTGCACAGATCCATAGTACCATTCAGCACAGGCTTCCATCTTAAAACAAACAGGAAAGGAACAAACTCCCATGATCATCTCCACCAAAAAAGGGACTCCGAAGGACGAACTGGAAAAGATCGTTGACAAATTCGAGAAGCAGGGTCTGGACGTGACCCTGATCACCGGCAAGAACTACAACGTGTTCGGTCTGGTGGGCGACACCACCAAGATTGACGAACGGGATGTGCTGGCAAACCCGTGGATCGACAATGTCACCCGCGTGTCCGCGCCCTATAAGCGTGCAAACCGCCTGTTCCACCCGGCAGATTCCGTGATCGACTGCGGCGGCGTGAAGATCGGCGGCAAGGAAAAGATCGCCGTCATGGCAGGCCCCTGCAGCATCGAGGGCGCAGAGCAGGCTCTGCGCATTGCACAGGGCGTGAAGGCCGGCGGTGCCACCCTGTTCCGCGGCGGTGCCTACAAGCCCCGCACCTCTCCCTACTCCTTCCAGGGCCTTGAGACCGAGGGCATTCTGGATATGGTAAAGGCCCGCGAGGCCACCGGCATGCCCATCGTCTCCGAGCTGATGAGCGAGGACCGCATCCCGGAGTTTGAGGAGTACGTGGACGTGGTGCAGATCGGTGCCCGCAACATGCAGAACTTCCAGCTGCTCAAGGCCGTTGGCAAGATGCACAAGCCCGTGCTGCTCAAGCGCGGCCTGTGCAACACCATTGAGGAGTGGATCATGAGCGCCGAGTACATCATGGCCGGCGGCAACGAGCAGGTCATCCTGTGCGAGCGCGGCATCCGTACCTTCGAGAAGTACACCCGCAACACCCTCGATCTCTCTGCAGTGCCCATCATCCACGAAAAGACCCACCTGCCCATCATCGTGGACCCCAGCCACGCCACCGGCAAGGCCAATCTGGTGGAGCCCATGATGATCGCTGCCGTGGCCGCCGGTGCCGACGGTCTGGAAGTGGAGGTCCACTACGACCCGCAGCACGCATGGAGCGACGGCGCACAGTGCCTGACCCCGGATTCCTTCGCACAGGCCATGGCAAAGTGCCGTCAGGTGGCATGGGCCATTGGCCGCGATATGTAACGGCCTATGCTGGTAACGATTCAGAACGCGCGTTCCGTGGGCGGCACCATCACTGCCCCACCCAGCAAGAGCATGGCCCACCGTGCTGTGCTCTGCGCGGCACTGGCCGAGGGCCGCAGCCACATCACGAACCTCGAATTCAGCAAGGACATCTCTGCCACGCTGGGCGCAGCGGCACAGCTGTGTGCCCGTGTGCGTACCGGCGCAGACGACGCTGTGGTGGAAGGGCTGGGGCATTTTGTGCCCCTTGCCGCGCCGGTGGACTGCTGCGAGAGCGGCAGCACCCTGCGCTTTCTCATCCCCATCGCCAGCCTGACCGGACAGGCAGTTTCCTTCACCGGCCGCGGGCGGCTGATGGAGCGGCCTCAGTCGGTGTATGAAGCTCTGTACCGGGAGCAGGGCCTGCGGTTTGAGCAGAGCGCTGCCGGGCTGACCGTGGAAGGGGCACTGACCCCCGGCGAATACTGCCTTGCAGGCAATGTATCCAGCCAGTTCATCAGCGGGCTGCTGTTTGCTCTGCCGCTGCTTTCCGGCAACAGCACGCTGCACCTCATCCCGCCGGTGGAGAGCCGCAGCTACATCGATATGACCCGCTCTGTGCAGGCAGCCTTCGGTGTGCAGAGCCATTGGCTGGACGAAAACACTCTTGCCATCCCGGGCGGGCAGCACTATCACCCCTGCGATTACACCGTGGAGGGCGATTACAGTCAGGCCGCGTTCCCGGCGGTGCTGGGTGCAGTGTGCGGCGACGTGACCATCACCGGCCTTGCCCCGGAGACGCTGCAGGGCGATGCCGCCATTCTGGACATCTTGCGCCGGTGCGGCGCGGTGTTTACCCGCACGGCAGAGGGCATCTCTTTTGAAAAGGCCCCCCTGCACGGGGTGGACATCGACCTTGCGGACTGCCCGGACCTTGGCCCTGTGCTTATGGTGCTGGGCCTGCTGTGCGAAGGCACTACAGTCATCCGCAACGCAGAGCGTTTACGCCTGAAGGAGAGTGACCGCATCGCTGCCATGGAGGCCGAGCTGCGTGCCTGCGGCGGCGTGCTGGAAAGCGAGGGCGGCACCATTACGGTGCACGGCTGCGCGAACAGGCTGCACGCTCCGGCGGGTGCTCTGCATGGGCACAATGACCACCGTGTGGTCATGAGCCTTTCGGTGCTGGCCCTGAGTACGGGCATCCCCCTGACCGTGGACGATGCCGAAGCCATTACAAAAAGCTGGCCGAATTTCTTTGAAGCCATCAAGCCCTTGGGCGCGGAGGTGGAATATGCTTGATAAAACAAAACGTTATCTCGTGGTAGGCCTTGGCCTGCTGGGCGGCAAATACGCGCTGGAACTGACAAAAGCCGGTTTCCATGTGGACGGCATCAACCGCAGCGAAGGGCATTTGCAGTACGCGCTAGAGCACGGCTATATCGCCAGCGGTAAGACCCACGATTTTGAGGACCTTGTGAGCAGCGCCGACCACATCATCTTTGGTCTGTACCCCACGGCCCTCATCGAGTGGTTCCGCACCTACGGCCATCTGCTCAAGCCCGGCTGCATCTTTACCGATGTTTCCGGCGTAAAGACCGGCCTTGTGGAGCCGGTGCAGGCCATGTGCCCGGCGGGCGTGGAGTTCATTGCCAGCCACCCGATGGCAGGCCGCGAGACTTCCAGCGTGGAGCACGCCGCCGAGGTGAACTTTGCCCCGGCCAACTTCATCATCACCCCCACGGAAAAGAACACGCCCGAAGCCATTCAGTGGGCAAAGGACCTGGCCGAAGTGCTGGGCTTCCACCACATCTGCACCCTGACGGTGCAGGAGCACGACAAGATGATCGGCTATGTGAGCCAGCTGTGCCATGCCATCGCCGTGAGCCTGATGTGCGCCAACGATAACTCTTCGCTGTGCGAGTACACCGGCGACTCCTTCCGTGACCTGACCCGCATTGCACGCATCAACGATAAAATGTGGGCAGAGCTGTTTTTGTGGAATAAGGAAAACCTCATCAGCGAGATCGACCAGTTCGATGCCGCTCTGCAGGAAATGCGCGCTGCTCTTGTGGCCGACGACCGGGATAAGCTGGAACAGATGTTCCGTCTTTCCACCCAGCGCCGCGCGGCGTTCGACAAAAAACTGCCCGAATAAACCGGAGGTGCTCCCATGCCCAAGCAGGAAGGCCAGAAATCCAAGCTTTTGACCCTTTTGCGTATTCTGGAACAAAAGACCGACGAAGAACACCTGCTCAATGTACCGCAGCTGGTAGAGCTGCTGGAACAGCAGGACATTCTTGCCGAGCGCAAAAGCATCTACAGCGATATCGACACCCTGCGCAGTCTGGGGTATGACATCCAGCTGCGACGCGGGCGCGGCGGCGGCTACTGGCTGGCCAGCCGCACCTTTGAGCTTTCTGAGCTGAAGCTGCTGGTGGATGCCGTACAGGCCAGCAAAGTTGTGTCGGCACGCACCAGCAGTAAACTCATCCATAAACTGGAAGCCCTCTGCTCCGACTACGAGGGCACCCAGCTGCAGCGTCAGGTGTACGTGGATGGCCGCCCCAAAAGCGACAGCCACACCCTGCTTTACAGCATCGATGCGCTGCACAGCGCCATCAATGCGGGCAGAATGGTGCGGTTCCGCTACAAGGACGGCGGCACCCGCACCGTCAGCCCGTGGCAGCTGGCATGGGAAAACGGCTGCTACTACCTTATCGCTTATCAGGACGAGAAAGAGCCTGCGGGCATCCGCAACTACCGCGTGGACCGCATGTCTTCCGTGACGGTGCTGGGCGATGCCCGCCGGGGCAAGGCCGAGTTCCGCCAGTTCGACCTGCCCGCCTATCTGCGCAAGCACTTCAACATGTTCGGCGGGCCGGAGTACCGGGTCACCCTGCGCTGCACCGCCGACCTGGAAAGCGCCATGCGCGACCGCTTTGGCAGAACGCCGCTGTTCGTGCCGGAGGAAGACGGTGCATATTTTCACTTTGATGTGCCGGTATGCGTCAGCCCCCAGTTCTACGGCTGGGTGTGCGGCTTTGGCGGCAAGGTGGAAGTAACGGCTCCCGCCGAGGTGCGGCAGGGCCTGCGGGAAATAGCCAAAACGCTGGCGAAACTGCATAAATAAAACAAGGGGCCACTGCTATTCCGCGCAGTGGTCCCTTGTTTTTAACTTCCTCGCCCTCTCAGTCACCTTCGGTGACAGCTCCCCCAGAGTGGGAGCCTTTGGCAGTCCACGCAGACTTCATCTTTATGCCAAGGCCTCTCCCTTTGGGAGAGGTGGCATTGCGTAAGCAATGACGGAGAGGGCGAGGTTGCTTTTCTTTTTACTGATTTTTTATTCCTCAAATTCCAGATCGCTGGGCAAAATCAGGTCCAGCTCGGCGGCAGGTTCTGCCACAAGGCGGCGGCTCTGGTGGAAGATGGCCTTTTCCAGCGTGTTGCGGGCAAGACGGCCGTTGCCGGCGGTGCGGCTGTCCAGCGCCTGACGGCGCTTGTAGTAGCCCAAAAGCGGGAAGGTACAGCCCTCGGCAAGGCGGTAGCCCTTGCCCTTTGCCAGCACGTTGGTGATGTCCAGCAGCTCGTCTGCCGTGTAGTCCGGGAACTCGATCTTGTTGGGGAAGCGGCTGGCAAGACCGCTGTTGGCGGTAAGGAACACTTCCATCTCCCGGGTGTAGCCCGCCAGAACGACCACCAGCTCGTCCCGGTGATCCTCCATGCCCTTCACAAGGGTGTCGATGGCTTCGAGACCAAAGCTGTCCTGTTCGCCGCGGTAGAGGCTGTAGGCTTCATCGATAAACAGCACACCGCCGAGGGCACTCTCGATGACGCTGTTGGTCAGCGGGGCGGTGTGGCCGGTGTAGCGGCCCACAAGGTCGGCGCGGGTCACTTCCACCAGCTGGCCGCCCTTCAGCGCGCCGATGGCCTTGAGGTACTTTGCCACCAGCCGGGCAATGGTGGTCTTGCCGGTGCCCGGGTTGCCGGTGAAGATCATGTGCATGGAAAGGCTGGCGGTCTTGAAGCCTGCCGCCGCGCGGCGCTGCTGCACCTGCAGGTTATCCGCCAGACCGAACACATACTCCTTGACCGCCCCAAGGCCCACAAGGCCGTTGAGTTCGGCGCGGATTTCATCTACAGCGCCCGTGTACTCGGCAGGCAGCAGGGCAGACAGCTCCTGCTCGGGCTGGTCGTTCAGGCAAAACCATACGCCCTCCGGCTTTGCGGTCAGGGTGACGGTGCCGGTAAGCTTTGCATCGGTCTGCAGGCAGTATTCACTCAGGGCGCGGAACATTTTATCGCAGCATTCCGCAAGGCCCGCCGCACCCTTTTCTTTAGAGCACTGGGCGGCTACATAGTCCCGCACATCGGCCCCGGCAGAGAGGGTCAGGCCAAGGCGTGCGCTCACCTTCTGGGCCAGCGCATTCAGTTGCTGCGCCGCCAGCGCTGCAAGGTCCTCCCGGGCAAAGGCGCTGGTGGCGCACACATCGCCCACCGCCGCCACAAAGGGCGCACCGAACTTATCTGCCAGCGCGTCCCGGCCCTTGCGGGAAAAGAAGATGAGGTACTTGCCGCAGGGCGTGATACTGCTCACCGCGCCCGGTGCCAGCGCCGTGCCTGCATCCACAAGGATGCCCTCCTTGTTCACCAGATACCGGCTGGAAAGCGGTGCGCTGCCCTTCACAGCAAGGTCTGCAAGGGTCTTGAGGAAGGCCGCATGGCAGCTCTCGTAATGCTCAAAGATCACGATCTCCCCGGGGGCGTGCAGGGCCGCATACAGATCCTGCAAAAACAGCTTTTCCGCACCGGAATTGGGGTAGAGGGCAAGGTCCACCACCGCGGTTTTGTCGCTCTGCAAAAGGCCCCGCGCCGCCATGATGCGGGCGGTCTCTGCCAGCGCAAAATGCCGCCCCGTACCGGCTCCGCCGCACAGCAGGATCACATTGCGTGCTGCCGGGCGCTCGGTGCCCAGCACAAAGGGCCGGCGCATGGCGCGCACCACGCTGTCCACAAAGGCATCCTGCCCGAGAACGGTCTTTTTCACCTCGGCGGCAAGGCCCTCAAAGCTGCCAAGGTGCTCTGCGGTCACATCGGCAGTGCCCTTGGCAAGCAGGCCGTCCGCTTCCATATCCCGCAGCATCTGGCGGCTGTCCTCCAGAGCAGACTGCACCGCAGTGTCCTGTGTTTTCAGCTGGGCGTTCTGTTTTTTGAGCAGGGCATCCAGCTGCTTCTGGTTTTCCAGCAGAGCAGCGTTCAGGTCCGGCACGGCTGAGGTCCCGGATTTCTGTGGCTTTGCCTCCGGCTGGGCGGTGCCGCCAAAGCGCGGCCTGCCCCCTGCACCGAACACACCGTTCATAAGGTTTTCCCAATCGTCGGTATATGCCATGGTTTGCCCTCCGTTTTTGTCGTTTTCTTCCAGTATAGTGTACCCGGACAGCTTTTGCAATTCCCTCTTGCAAAAAAGACCGCCGGTGTTTACACTTATATCTGATAGGAAATCTGCAAGAAGGAATGAAGAAACTATGACCGTCAAAACGCCCGCCGAACTGAAAACGCTATACGAGAGCATCTCCTTTGACCTTCAAACCACCTACACCGGCCCGCTGGGGCAGGAATATGCTGTTTCCGGCACCCATCTGCGCCTGTGGGCACCCACGGCGCAGAGGGTGGAGGTCAGCCTTTACCGCAAAGGCAGCGGCGGTGAGCCCATAGGCACTCTGCCGCTGGAGCGGGGGCAGCAGGGGGTGTGGAGCATCTATCTGCCCGGCGACCAGCACGGACGATACTATACCTATACGGTCACAGTGGATGGCATTTCGCGCCAGACCGGCGACCCCTATGCCCGTGCGGCAGGCGTGAACGGCACCCGCAGCATGATCGTGGACCTTGCCCGCACCGCCCCCTCCGGGTGGGAGCGGGATGTGCGTCCGGTCATCCCGCCGGAGCAGCGCGCGGTGTGGGAGGTGAGCGTGCGCGACTTCTCGCAGGATGCTGCCAGCGGCGTGCGCCCGGCATGGCGGGGCAAGTTCATGGCCTTTACCCAGCAGGGCACCACCCTGCATGGGGACGGCATCCACCCCACCTGCCTGAATTATTTAAAGCGGCTTGGCGTGAAGTATGTGCAGCTGATGCCCATTTTTGATTTTGGCAGCGTGGACGAGGCAAAGCCGCTGCTGCGGCAGTACAACTGGGGCTATGACCCCACCAACTACAATGTGCCCGAAGGCAGCTATTCCACCGACCCCACCCGCGGCGAGGTGCGCATCCGGGAGTGCAGGGAAATGATCGCAGCCCTGCACGCGGCGGGCATCGGTGTGGTGATGGATGTGGTGTATAACCACATGTACCGCAATGAGAACCCGCTGAACGACACCGTGCCCTGCTACTTTTTCCGCCAGAACGAGGACGGCAGCTTTTCCAACGGCAGCGGCTGCGGCAACGAATTTGCCAGCGAGCGGCCCATGGCCCGGCGGTATATGATCGATTCCATCCTCTACTGGGCGCAGGAATACCACATCGACGGCTTCCGGTTCGACCTGATGGGTCTGTACGACGTGGAGACCATCAACGCAGTGCGTGCCGCGCTGGATGCTCTGCCCGGCGGGCGGGATATCCTGATGTACGGCGAGCCGTGGCAGGGCGGCGGCAGCCAGCTGCACCGGTACGAGGCCAACAAGGCGAATCTGGCCATGCTGAACGAGCGCATCGGCATCTTCTGCGACGACACCCGCGACACCATCAAGGGCGGCTGTTTCAACGCCCGGGAACCGGGCTATGTGGAGGGCAGGCCCGGCAGCTTCTGGGACATCGGCGGTGCGGTGGCGGCATGGTGCCGCAGCGACCGTCTGCCGCCCCACGCGCCCAGCCAGATCGTGAACTATGTTTCCGCCCACGACAACTTCACCCTGTGGGACAAGCTGCTTTTGGTCCGGTACGAAAAGCCGGAGTTCACGGCAGCAGACGGCACAGCCCTTGCCCAGAACCGGCTGGCGGCGGGCATTTACCTGACCAGCTTCGGTCTGCCTTTCCTGCAGGCGGGCGAGGAGTTTGCCCGCACCAAAAAAGGGAAGGGCAACAGCTACCGCTCTTCGCCTGCGCTGAACCGGCTGGACTGGGAGCGGGCCGAAAAATATCATGCACTGGTGGACTACTACCGCGGCCTGCTGGCTCTGCGGGCAAGGTTTCCGCGGCTTTCCAGCACCGACCCCCACGCGCCGGATGCCCTGTACTTTTTCTCACTGGAGCAGCCGCTGGTGGGCTGGCAGCTGCCCGCCCAATGGGACGACGGCGCAGCATGGCAGGCGCTGTGCGTGTTCTATAACCCCACCGAGACCAGCAAGGCCGTGCCGCTGCCGGTTGGGCGCTGGCAGATGCTGAGTGATGGCATTTCCTCCAGCCTGTGGCGCGGCCCGGCAAGGGTGTACGAGCACGACGCCGTGCTGATGCCTTACAGCGCTACTATCTTCGGACAGATATAAAAAACAGGAGCGGATGGAAAACTCTCATCCGCTCCTGTTTTCTATTTTGTTCAGCTGTTGGAAGCCGTCTTTTCGCCCAGTGTCACATTGACCGTCTGCATCTGGCCGTCGCGTGCAATGGTGATGGAAAGCGTATCGCCTGCTGCGTGCTCCTGCATCAGGGTGCCAAGGTCGTCCTTGGAGGCGATCTCGGTGCCGTCCACGCTCACGATGCGGTCACCGGCCTGCAGGCCTGCCTTTTCGGCAGGGCCGCCCTTGACCACCTCCACAACGTAAACGCCGTAGGCATTCACGCCCAGTTGAGAAGCAGTCTGTGCGTCGGTCACGGCCAGATAGGTGATGCCCAAATAAGGCCGTCCGGTCACATAGCCGTTCTCCAGCAGTTCCTGTGCCACCTTGATGGCATCGTTGATGGGGATGGCAAAGCCCAGACCCTCTGCATCGCTGGAAGAGGATTTTGCATTCACAATGCCGACCAGCTCGCCGTTCATATTGAACAGGCCGCCGCCGGAGTTGCCGGGGCTGACCGAAGCATCCATCTGGATCAGGGACATGGTGTTCACAGAGCTGCTGCCCTGAATGGTGACGCTGCGGTTCAAAGCGCTGATCATGCCGCCGGTCACGGTGCCGCCCAGCTCACCCAGCGGGTTGCCCACAGCCATCACGCTCTGGCCCACCTTCAGGCTGTCGCTGTTGCCCACGGTGGCGGGGGTCAGGCCGTCAGCATCGATCTTGATGACCGCGATATCGCTGGTGGTATCTTCGCCCACGAGGGTGGCGGTGTAGTCCTTGTCACCAATGGTCACGGTGATGGTGGAAGCGCCGTCCACCACATGTGCACAGGTGAGGATGTAGCCGTCCGAGCTGATGATCACGCCGCTGCCGGCACCGCTCTCCACCTGATTCTGGCCGTACCACGACCACTGAGAGTAGACCACCTGCTCCGTAGTGATGACCACCACGCTGGGGCTGACCAGATCAGCCACCTGTTCAGTGGTCAGGCTGCTGCCGCTGCTGGATGCTGCGGTGATGGAACTATCCGAACCGGATGCACTGTCGGCCGTAGAGGAAGGTGCCACCTGCTGAATGACCACCTTGCCGCTGCCGCCAAACTTTGCCCCCACAAAGCCGCCCGCAAAGCCCATGGCTGCGGCCAGCACCAGCGCCACAGCGCTGCGTGCAACGCGCTTGCCGTTGAACTTTTTCTTCTTTTTAGGGGGCTGCGCGTCCTGCGGCTGTACCGGATGTACCGGCGGCGTTGCACCGCCTGCGCCGTTGTCTGTCTGCGGGGCGGTGTAAGCGGTCTCCGGTTCCGGCTGCGGGTCGTTGTACTGGTTGGCGGTGTTCATGCCGCTGCTGCCCACATTGGGATAACCGGTATCTCCGCTTTCGTTTTTATCCTGAGAGGAATAATCATATTCCCATTTGTTCTCATTGTCCATGCTGATACTTCCTTTCCGTAAGGGATACGTCCACAGGAGCCCTGTTCCTTTGAACTGCTCCTATTGTAACCGTCAATTGTGAAAATCAATCGCGCGCGCCGTGAAGAAACTGTGAAATAAAGACGCACTTTCCGCCCTTGACAGCGGCCTTTGCGCTTGCTATTGTAAAAGCGTAAATTCAGGAGGAACACACCATGGAACTGCACCGCACAGACGAGGGCTTTGCCCTCTATAAGGAAAAAACACAGATCGGCTTCTGCGCGCTCACGCCCGCCGCAAAGGGGGCTGCCATCACCGCGTTTGGCATCGAACCGCAGTGGCGGCGCAAAGGCTACGGCTCCTATCTATTAAAAGAAGCCTTGTGCGCCTACGCCGGATACGACCGCGAAAAGGCTACCGTATTTACCGCCCCGCTGCCCGCCGATGCCGCAGAGCTTGCGTTCTGGGCAAAGTTCGGCTTTGCGGCAGAAGGCAGGCAGCTGGTGCGCCGCCGCACGCCGGACCTGACCGCCGTCAAGTTCGTGCAGGACTTTCTGGCCGCGCGGCTGGCACAGCCGCGCCTTTGCATCGATGCTACCTGCGGCAACGGCGGCGACACGGCCTTCCTGTGCGGCATCACCGCGCCGGAAGGAAAGGTAGTCGGCTTTGACGTGCAGGAAGCTGCCATTGCATCCACCCGGAAGCACCTGGAGCAGCTGGGCGTGCCTGCCGCCCGGTATGAGCTGCACTGCCAAAGCCACGCAGACCTTTTACAGGTTGTGCAGCCCGGCACGGCAGATGCGGTGATGTTCAACTTTGGCTGGCTGCCCGGGGCCGACCACGCAGTGTTCTCCACCGCGCAGAGCAGCATCCCCGCCCTGCAGGCGGCTTTGGAAGCCGTGCGCCCCGGCGGCGTGGTGAGCGCCATCCTCTACAGCGGGCAGGTCATCGGCACGGATGAAAAGCAGACGGTGCTGGAATATCTCCGGGCACTTCCGCTCAAAAGTTTTACCGTTCTGGTGTGTGATTTTGCCAACTGGGCCGAAACCGCCCCTCTGCCCTGCATCATCCTGAAAAAATAACGAAAACACTTGCATTATGGAGCGTTTTCGGATAAAATAGGGGACGTATGTGTAAAAATATACTCCTTCCGTCATCGCTGCGCGATGCCACCTCCCTCTGAGAGGGAGGCTTTGGCAGGGCGAGAAGCTTTTCCTTTTCGCCAGAGGCTCCCTCATTGAGGGAGCTGTCACGGCATCAGCCGTGACTGAAGGAGTTCCATCCATTTCAGGAGAAATACTAGTTTATGACAAATCGTGAAGAAATCGAGCGCCGCCGGACGTTTGCGATCATCAGCCATCCCGACGCCGGTAAGACCACTCTGACCGAAAAGCTGCTGCTGTACGGCGGAGCCATCAATCAGGCAGGCTCCGTCAAGGGCAAGCAGAGCGCAAAGCACGCCGTGTCCGACTGGATGGACATTGAGAAGCAGCGCGGTATTTCCGTCACCTCTTCTGTCCTGCAGTTCAACTACGCGGGCAAGTGCGTGAACATTCTGGACACCCCGGGCCATCAGGACTTCTCGGAGGACACCTACCGCACCCTGATGGCGGCAGACTCTGCCGTCATGGTCATCGATGCCGCAAAGGGCGTTGAGGCCCAGACCATCAAGCTGTTCAAAGTGTGCACCCTGCGCCACATCCCCATCTTCACCTTCATCAACAAGATGGACCGCGAAGCCCGCGACCCCTTTGAGCTGATGGAGAACATTGAGGAGATTTTGGGCATCAAGACCTACCCCATGAACTGGCCCATCGGCTGCGGCAAGGAGTTCAAGGGCGTGTTCGACCGCAACACCCGCAAGGTGCTGGCATTTTCCAGCGACGGCCGCGCCAACGGCGTGAAGAAGGTGGATGAGACCGAGGCCGAGCTGGGCGATCCCGCACTGGACGAGCTGCTCACCCCGTATCTGCACCAGCAGCTGGTGGATGAAATCGAGCTGTTGGACGGCGCTGCCGAGGAATTTGACCTCGACAAAGTGCTGCGCGGCGAGCTGAGCCCTGTGTTCTTTGGTTCCGCTCTGACCAACTTCGGCGTGGAGCCCTTTCTGGAGAACTTCCTGCGGCTCACCCCCACCCCGCTGGCCCGCGTGGACAGCCTGACCGGCGAGACCGTGGACCCCTGCCGCGACGAGTTCTCTGCCTTCATCTTTAAAATTCAGGCCAACATGAACAAGGCCCACCGCGACCGCATCGCCTTTATGCGCATCTGCTCCGGCAAGTTCGAGCGCGGCATGGAGGCCTTCCATGTGCAGGAGGGCAAGAACATCAAGCTGGCCACCGGCACCCAGCTGATGGCGCAGGACCGCGCCATCGTGGACGAGGCCTACGCCGGCGACATCATCGGCCTGTTCGACCCGGGCATCTTCTCCATCGGCGACACGTTGTGCACCGGCAAAAAGAAGGTCCAGTTCGCAGGCATCCCCACCTTCTCGCCGGAGCACTTTGCCCGCATTGAGCAGAAGGACACCATGAAGCGCAAGCAGTTCGTGAAGGGCATGGAGCAGATCGCGCAGGAGGGTGCCATCCAGATCTTCCGCGAAGTGGGCGGCGGCATGGAAGAAGTGGTGGTCGGCGTGGTTGGCGTGCTGCAGCTGGAAGTGCTGGAGTACCGCCTGAACACCGAGTACAACGTGGAGATCCGGATGCAGCAGCTGCCCTTTGAACAGCTGCGCTGGGTGCAGAACGACCCCGACACCTACAACCTGCGGGATCTGGACCTGACCAGCGACACCAAGGCTGTGGAGGATATGAAGGGCAACCGCCTGCTGCTGTTCACCTCCGACTGGGCGGTGCGCTGGGCTGAGACCCACAACGAAACGCTGAAACTGAGCGAGTTCGGCAATATCTGAGTTGAAAGAGAGCTGCGGTGCGGGAATATCCCGCAGCTGCGGTTCTTTTTTCATAAAACGCAAAAAATACAACGAAGAATGCCAGCTACGGAATGCGCTGCTCCCATTGCGGGGAACACTGCTGGCATGGAGGGAAAATATATGCAAAACATCAATATTGGCAAAAGCGGCATTCAGGTGCCGTTTCTCGGCATGGGCACCTGGGCCATCGGCGGCGGCTCCTGGTGGGGCGACAACGACGACGCCCTTTCAGTCAAGGCCATCCAGACTGCTGTGGAGCAGGGCATCCAGTGGATCGACACCGCCCCCATCTACGGCCTGTACCACAGCGAGACCGTGGTGGGCGAGGCCATGAAGCACATCGACCGCGACAAGGTGGTGCTTTCCACCAAGTGCGGTCTGGAGTGGCGGCATGAAACACCGGTGCTGCACAAGGTCGTGGACGGCACCACCGTTTACCGCGACCTTTCTGCAAAGAGCATCATCGAGGATGTGGAGGACAGCCTGCGCCGCCTGCACACCGATCATCTGGATGTGCTGTACACCCACTGGCAGACCCCCGATTTCGGCATCTACCCGCTGGAAGAGACGGTGGAAGCCATGATGAAGCTGAAGGAGCAGGGCAAGATCCGTGCCATCGGTGCATCCAACGTCACTGCAGACATCATCCGCGGCTACTGCAAGTATGGCCAGCTGGATGTCATTCAGGAAAAGTACAGCCTGCTCACCCGCCGTGTGGAAAAGCAGCTGCTGCCTACCTGCAAGGAGCTGGGCGTATCCGTGCAGGCATACTCTCCGCTGGAGCAGGGCCTGCTGACCGGCAAGGTGACTATGGAAACCACCTATCCCGAGGGCAGCACCCGCAACTCCAACCCCAGCTTCCAGCCGGAGCGCCGCTCTCAGGCGCTGGACATGCTGGCAAAGTGGGGCGACCTGACCGAGAAATACGACTGCTCTCTGGCACAGCTGGTGATCGCCCTGACCGCCCGTATGATCCCCGGCCTGCATGTGCTGTGCGGTGCCCGCACTCCGCAGCAGGTGATGGACAACGCCGGTGCGCTGAACATCAAACTGGACGGTGCCGATGCCGTCCGCATGAAGTGGGACGTGGATGCCATTTCCTGATGGTTTGACCATCGGAACAGCCTCCGCTTCGCTCTGGCCGTATTTAGAGGAATTCTTCTTTTATGTTTGGGTCCTGAAAAGCCTGCGGGCTTTTCAGGACCCTTTTTCACGCAAAAGATCGAAACCGGCAGATGATGCCGGTTTTCTTTATGACTCTTTCTGTGAAAATGCAATGCCGGACAGCCCGCAGGCCGCCCGGCATTGCTCTTATAAAAATAAAAATTCCGCTGTTTATGGCCAGAGCAAAGCGGAGGCCATTTAAAATCGTCAGCTGTTCTCCTTCCAGAACAATCCGCCGCTGGTCTGGAACAGCATCCACGGGTTCACGCTCTTGCTGCCAAGCTTGAAGTCCATGGTCAGCTCCTCGCCCAGCACGCCTACAGCCTGCCCCTTTTCCACGCTCTGCCCGGCGGAGACGGAAAGAGTCTGCAGCCCGTACAGGTAGCTGCGCATCCCGCAGCCGTGGTCGATGACCACCGTGTTGCCGGTGAGAGCCAGCTCTGCGGCCAGCACCACCACGCCGTTTGCCGGGGCGCGGCAGGGCTCGCCGGGAATGGTATAAAGCTTTGTGGAGTTGGAACGGCTGCCCTGCCTGCCGTTCACCACCCTGACCTGACCGTAATCCACAAGGGTGGTGTAGCTTTCCACCGGGTTCACAAAGCCGCCCTGCCACATTTTTTCCCGCGCGGGCGCTTCGTACAGGCCCCAGACTGCATTGCGGAACTGGGTGTTTGCCGCATCCGATGCATCCGGTTCCGGCTCCACGTCCACCATGCCAAAATCCTTGGGCAGCACGATGATGCTGCGGGTGATGGTCTCGCCGTTCACGGTAATGTTCACCTCATGCCCGCCGGAGGAAGCGTTGTATGCCGCCGGGATGTAGGCCCGCCAGCCATCGGCTGCACGCACGCACTGCACATTGCCAAGGTCGGTCTCCACAGTGGGTGCTGCATCGCCGGTCATGCCGGAGATGCGCAGGCCCACAATGCCGCCCTGCTCCACCCGCTCGGCGGAAAGCTCCACCTCCGCGCTGGCCTGCAGGGTGAACCGGAAGGCATAACGATACCAGCCGGTGGGCTTTGCGGGCTTTTCCAGCCCCAGATTTTTGCGCACTGAGCCGGTGCTGCCGCCCTCAAATTGGGTGGCCATGCCGCCCTCCGGCACCCGCCAGACCGATAGCTCTGCCTTATATTCGCCGTTGGCCGGGAACAAAAAGCTTTGATAATCGCTCACACTGCCCACAAATACAATGCTGCCATAGGCGTTCTGGATGGTGAGGGTGGTGTAGCTGGCCCAGTCCGGCAGGGTGATGGCCGGGTGGGCCGTGTACAGCGTGCCCAGCTTCTGCACCGTAAGGGTGGCGGGGCTGGCAAACACCTTATCGAGCTTTCCGCCGATGAGCGGCACCTGCCAGCACCAGCCGTTGGGTTCCAGCGCTTCGGTGCCAAACTGCGCGGTGCTGTCCGGGCAGCCGCCCTCAGTGGTAAAGGCATAGCTCACGCCCATCACCGCGCCCAGAAAGATGCCTACGCCCAGCACCACACCCACGAGCCAGAGCAGAAAACGCTTCATGATACACTCCTTCTATGTAGCAAAAAGGGCGCACCGGCACAGCCTTTTGCAGACTGCCGGTGCGCCCGAAGGTTTACGGTTCGTGTTTTTTATTCTGCAGCATCCTCTGCAGGGGCAGCCTCTTCGGCAGCAGCCTCCGGCTCTACCGTTGCAGCATCGTCCTCGCCGAACAGCAGACGCTCGTACTCGTCCAGCTCCTTCTCACGGCGGTGCAGGTAAACAGCAACAGCAGCAAGGGCACCGGCAACAGCGGCCAGAACAGTGATCACAGCGACCAGACAAGATTTCTTCATAGGTTCAATACACTCCTTTTTTCGTTGAAACGATGTTTCAGCTTTCATTCCAGTGCTTGTTGGCTTTTATTATACCCGTTCCTGTCAAAAATTACAACCATTCAGGTCAAAAAGGCCAAAATTTCATACCATAAGCTTCTTATATGACTTAAACGCACCGGGCAGCGTATACTCCGCCTGCAAAGCTTCCCGGCTGGCCCAGACGCAGCCTGCCGGAGCATCTTGGGCGGGCACATGCAGCAGGATGCCGTTCATATGCCACTCGATGTGGCTGAAGATGTGCTTTGCAGCGGGCAGCGCTTCCGGCGCGGCGGTGCCGGTATCCAGCCCCATGGCCTGCAGGCGGGCAAGGACCTCTCCGGCTGCAAGGGCTTCACCCTCCCACAGTACCGGCTGCCACAGCCCGGCAAGCAGGCCCTTTTGGGGCCGCTGCTGCAAAAGGAAGCCTGCCGGGCTTTCCAGCAGGGCCAGCGTCACAGGCTGCAGTCTGCGGGGCTTGGGCGCTGCTTTGCGGGGCAGCTCCAATGCAGTGCCCGCAGCACGGGCGGCGCACAGGTGGGCAAGCGGGCATTTTTCGCACAGGGGCGCACCGTTCGGCACGCAGACCAGCGCTCCCAGCTCCATAAGGGCCTGATTGTAGTCGCCGGGCGCATCCGGCGGCTGGTGCTCCATCACGCGGGCGGTGAACGCTTTTTTCACTGCCGGTTCCGTGACGGCAGCGGGGTCGTTGTACAAACGGGAGAACACCCGCAGCACATTGCCATCCACGGCGGGCACCGGGATGCCGAAGCTGATGGATGCAACGGCTCCCGCCGTGTAATCCCCGATGCCGGGCAGGGCCCGCAGGGCATCATAGTCGGCGGGCAGCTGTCCGCCGTACTGCTCGCAGACGATGCGTGCAGCCTTTTGCAGGTTGCGCACCCGGCTGTAGTAGCCAAGACCCTCCCAGAGTTTGTGCAGCTTTTCCTCTTCGCAGGCGGCAAGGGCCGGAATGTCCGGCAGGGCGGCGAGAAAGCGTTCGTAGTAGGGCAGTGCCGCCGAGACCCGGGTCTGCTGCAGCATGATCTCGCTGAGCCACACATGGTAGGGGCTGGGGTCGGTGCGGAAGGGCAGGATGCGGTGGTTTTTGTAAAACCAGTCCAGCAGGGCAGAGGAAATGTTTTCCACTTGTTTTGTGCTCCTTATCAAAAAACGGGCCGCCGCAAGGTGCAGCAGCCCGGTAAAAGTATGCGCGCTTATCAGAATCCGTATGCAGTGCGGGGGAAGGGCAGCACGTCACGGATGTTCTGGATGCCCGTGAGGTACATGATCATGCGCTCGAAGCCCAAGCCGTAGCCGGCGTGCTCCACGCCGCCGAACTTGCGCAGGTTCAGATACCAGTCGTAGTTGGTCTTGTCCATGCCAAGCTCGTCCATGCGGGCCACCAGCTTGTCGTAGTTCTCTTCACGCTGGCTGCCGCCGATCAGCTCGCCGATGCCGGGCACCAGCATGTCTGCGGCTGCCACGGTCTTGCCGTCCGGGTTCTGCTTCATGTAGAAGCTCTTGATCTCCTTCGGGTAGTCGGTGACGAACACAGGCTTCTTGAACACCACCTCGGTCAGGTAGCGCTCGTGCTCGGTCTGGATGTCCACGCCCCACTCCACAGGGAACTGGAACTTCTTGTTGTTCTTCTTCAGGATCTCGATGGCCTCGGTGTAGCTGATGCGGCCAAACTCGCTGTTTGCCACCAGCTCCAGACGCTCGATGAGGCCCTTGTCGATGAACTGGTTGAAGAAGGCCATTTCATCCGGGCAGTTGTCCAGCACATAGCGGATGACGTACTTGGTCATGGCCTCGGCAGTGTCCATGTAGCCGGACAGGTCGCAGAATGCCATCTCCGGCTCGATCATCCAGAACTCGGCGGCGTGACGGGTGGTGAAGCTCTTCTCGGCGCGGAAGGTGGGGCCGAAGGTGTACACCTTGCCGAATGCCATAGCCATGGCCTCGGCTTCCAGCTGGCCGGAAACGGTCAGGTTGACCGGCTTCTCGAAAAAGTCCTGGGTGTAATCCACAGTGCCGTCCTCGTTCTTGGGCACATTCTCAAGGTCGAGGGTGGTCACGCGGAACATCTCGCCTGCGCCTTCACAGTCGGAAGAGGTGAGCAGCGGAGAGTGAGAGTAAACGAAGCCGTTCTCCTGGAAGAACTTGTGGATGGCGTAGGCAGCGGCGCTGCGCACGCGGAAAGCGGCGTTGAAGGTGTTGGTACGGGGGCGCAGGGTGGGCATGGTGCGCAGATATTCCATGCTCATCTTCTTTTTCTGCAGCGGATACTCGTCCGCCGGGCAGTCGCCCAGGATCTCCACACTGTCGGCATTCAGCTCAAAGGGCTGCTTTGCCTGCGGGGTGAGCACCAGCTTGCCCTTGACGCGCAGGCTGCTGTACAGACCGGTGTGGATCACCTCATCGTAGTTTGCCAGCTTGCCTGCTTCCAGCACGACCTGCAGGGTCTTGAAGCAGCCGCCGTCCGACAGGGCGATAAAGCCGATGTTCTTGGAGTCGCGGATGTTCTTTGCCCAGCCGCAGACGGTGATCTCGGTGCCGTCGGCGGGGGTGTTTTTGAACAGCGAAACGATCTCAGTGCGTTCCATAGTGTTTGTTCTCCCTTTCGATATAAAATGAAAAAGACAGCTTTGTTCTCCCTGAAAGTTCAGGGCGAACAAGCTGTCTTGTAATGTCCGCGGTGCCACCTGAATTACCGGAAGTGTCCGGTCGCTCACGCGCTCAATAAAAGCGCTGCCCCTGTAACGCAGGGCCTGCGGCGCACCTACTAATGGCAGCTGCCATGTTCAGTTTGCTGCTCCCGGGTGTTCGTTCACGCGGCGTGCGGGCGCGGCTCTCAGCTGTGCCGCACTCTCTGGGCCGGACGGCCCGCGCTACTTTTCCCGATCTTTGCATTTGACCTTTAAAAAATAGCACTTTGGCGGCGTTTTGTCAAGCACCGCCCAGCAATGCGGCAGCAAGGCCCTTTGCCGCCAGCTGCCCGGCATAAAGAGCCTCGTTCAGGTTATTGCCGTGCCCGCCGATCTCAATGAGCAGGCTGCCGGTGGTCAGATCCTGATTGTAGAACCGGTAGCTGAACAGCACCGGCCGGGTAAAACCGGGGTACATTCCTTCCATGCTGCGCTCCCACGCAGCGGCAAAGCGCAGATTCTGCCGCCAGCCCGGCAGCTGAACGGTGGTGCCGTTGTCGCACCCGCAGATGATCATGACCTGTGCGGCCTGCCGCCCGTCCACCGTGCACACCGGGGCATAGCGGCTGCCGCTTTCCGTCTCGATGGCGTCCCGGTGGACATCCAGCACCACCTTGATGCTGGGATACCGGGCCAGATACTGCTGCACCACGGCCCGGCTGTTGGCATAGCTGCCGGTGTAGCTGGGGTAGTCGTTCAGGGTCTCGTCGTGCAGGGTGTTGATGCCTGCCGCATTGAGGGTATCGGCCACCACACGGCCCACCGCGCACATGTTCACGCTGCAGTCGGTGCTGCGGGCACCATCGCCGGGGGCAAACCACAGCCCGGCCGAAAGGCGGTAGTCCTCGGTGGCGTGAGTGTGCATCACCAGCACCTGCGGGTCGGGACTGTTCGGCTCAATGGCAAAGGGCAGCGGATTCTCGATCTCCGCCGCAATGTCTGCCGCCGTCTGCCGGGTATTGTTTTTGATGCTGCCCGCCCCGCAGGGAATGTACTTTTCGCCGCTGCCCTGCGGATAATTTTTTTCAATGACAGTACCCGCATCCGCCGGGCGGGCTTCCTCGCCCAGCAGCGGCACAAGGTAGTCCTCAATGTTCCCGGTCAGCGCCTGCACGGCCTGCGGCAGAGAGGATGCCGCCGCTTCCGGTGTGCTGTCCGGTGCGGCTTCCACCTGCACAGATGATGCGGGCTGCTCCTGTGCGGACTGCCGCCCCAGCCAGAAAAGAGTTTCGGCCATGGGCAGCGGTGCAGTAATGGCCGCAGCCAGCATCAGTGCCGCCGTGCGGGCAAAGATACACAGTGCGGCAAACAGAGCAGCCGCTTCCAGAAACGGCACGATATGCCCCTGCGCCCGGGCGGGCGGCAGTGCTTTGCTGCGCATAAAATAACCTCCCTTCCGGCCCACCGGTGTTACCCCGCCAGCCAGAACAGCTGCGCCACGCTGAGCCTTGGCTGCAAGGCCCGGTTGATGGCACCGGCCAGAAGAGCCGAGCCGTGGGCGATTACGCTGTCCAGCGCCCGGGGCGTGACCACAAGATCTGCTCCTTCGTCCGAATCCATCAAGGTGGGGATGCCCGCCGCGATCACCGGCACGCCCAGCGCTGCCGCGTCCAGATGCTTTGCATGATCCGCCTGCGCCGGGTACAGCCCGGTGTCGGAGAACTGCACGCTGCGGCCCAGCCGCGCGCCCTCGGCACTGCAAAGACTGTCCACGCAGATCAGGGCCGCCGGCCGCACCGCTTCCACCATGGCCCCGGCCAGCTGGCGCAGAGTCAGCCCGGTGGAGGCCGACACCCCCGGCGCAATGGCGGCCACCGGCCGGATGCCTTTTACCGGCAGCGTGTGCTGCGGCCCCATGGTGACTAAAATCTTCTGCGCCGTGCGCGGGCCGAGGGCATCCGCCGTGACCCGCCGGTTCCCGATGCCCAGCACCAGCACCGGCCCTTCCGGCGGCAGCAGGGCGCGCAGTTCTGCCGCACAGGTCTCGATCACCGCAGCGTCCCGCTCGTCCAGCACGCTGACGCTGGGCATTTCCAGCGTGACATACCGTCCGCGGGGCTTCGCCAGCCCTTCGCGCGCGATCTCCACCCGCGTTATTGTGACCCCGCCGCGCTTTGCTGTGGCAAGCCTTACCCCGGCAGGCAGCGCCCCCTGTGCTGCACCAAACATCTCGTCTGCCATATCGGTAAAACGCATTTTTCTGCTCCTCCTGCCTGTTTTGGGGCCAAATGCCCCCTCTGCATGCAGAAAGTATGGAAAAAATAAAACTTTTCTAAACAAAAATCAAAAAAACGCTTGCGCTGGTACGCGAAATATGGTATCATAGGGTGCGCTGTTATAGGTAGCCAAGGAGGTGGAACGAATGCCTAACATCAAATCTCAGAAGGACCGCGTCGTGCAGGCTGCTGCAGAGCAGGCTCACAACAAGGCCATTAAGACCAACCTGAAAACAGTCGTCAAGAAGGCAGACGCTGCCATCGATGCGAATGCCGCTGACAAGGACGCAACCGTCCTGGCTGCTGTTTCCGCGATCGACAAGGCTCGCGCTAAGGGTGTCATCAAAAAGAACACCGCCAGCCGCAAGATCAGCCGTATGGCAAAGCGTGCTAACAAGAACGCTTGATCGCTTTCTGATTGACGAACAAAACCTCTGTACCGGGTTCCCGGCACAGGGGTTTTTGTTTTGCCCGCTTTTCAGGGCACGGCAGCAGGCCGCTCAAAATCGCACAGGGTGGCAAAATCGAACCCCGGTGCCTGCTCCAGAAGCTGCTCCGGCGGCAGGCCGTCGGGCGGCTCGGCCAGCAGCGCCCACGCAGCCCATGCCGTGGGCACCGCCGCCGCAAGGGCCAGCCCCGGCAGCGCCAGTGCCGGGCATGTATGGAACGCACTGCCCGGCGGCAGGGCTGCCACCGCGCACAAGGCCTGTGCAGCCCAAAGCTCCCACAAAAGGGTCGTCCAGCGGTGCTTCATCCGCATCACCTCCTGTTTTGCACAGTTTACCGCAGTGCGGTGGAAAAACAGGGCGAAGGGTGGCGGACAAAGTGACAATGTTCTGGTGTATTTCTTCTTCAGTTCTGGTCGTGACTTTTGCCCACCCAGCTGCACACCACGCCGCACACAAGGCTGGTGGTAACACCGGCCGCAGCGGCGGTCAGCCCGCCGGTGAGGATGCCCACAGCACCTTCTTCCTGCAGCGCGGTGCGCACGCCCTTTGCCAGCAGATGGCCGAAACCCAGCAGAGGAACCGTGGCCCCGCACCCGGCAAACTCGGCCAGCGGGGCATACCACCCAATGGCCGAAAGCACCACGCCCGCCACCACATATCCGGTCAGGATGCGGGCCGGGGTCAGGCCGGTCAGGTCGATGAGCAGCTGTCCCGCCACGCAGATGGCCCCGCCCACACAGAAAGCCCAGAAATAGTTCATCTTACTTCTCCTTTTCCGGCGCACGCAGCTCCACCAGATGCGCCACCGCCGGGATGGTCTCCTTCTGCAAAAAGGTGGTCTGGCTCATCAGGGCCCCGGTGGCTGTGAACAGCACCCGCTTCTGGCTGCCCCGGCGCAGGCGCGGCAGGATGTGCCCGCACAGCACCGCCGCGCAGCAGCCCGGGCCGGAGCCGCCGCTCTTTACGCTCTGCTCGTTTGCGTCGAACAGGATGCACCCGCAGTCCACATGGTTTTTGATCAGCAAGCCTTCTGCGGCCAGCAGCTCCCGCAGCAGCTGACTGCCCACCTGCCCAAGGTCGCCGGTATAGATGCAGTCGAACTCCTGCGGTTCGGTGCCGGTATCCTTAAAATAGTGCAGCAGGGTGGAAGCCGCTGCCGGGGCCATGGCAGCCCCCATATTGTTGATGTCCTTTACCTGATAATCCTGCACACGGCCAAAGGTGGCAGCGGCAATGCCAACGCCTTCGCCCTGCGGCTGCAAAAGGCAGCATCCAGCAGCGGTGGCAGTCCACTGGGCCGTGGGCGTGCGCACCGCGCCGTAGCTCAGCGGCGTGCGGAACTGCCGCTCTGCTGCGCAGAAGTGGCTGGAAGCCATGGCCAGCAGATTGCGCGCAGCACCGCCCTCGCACAGAGCAGCGCCCAGCGCAAGGCCCTCGGCCATGGTGCTGCAGGCCCCGAACAATCCGGCAAAGGGCACGCCCAGCTCCCGCATGGCATAGCTGGATGCCGTGCACTGGGCCTGCAGATCCCCGGCAAGGGCCAGCTGCACCTTTTCCTGCGGAAGCGCCGCCTTTTGCAGGCACAGCCGCGCGGCACGCAGCTGCAGGTATTTTTCCGCAGCTTCCCAGCTGGACTGGCCAAAGCGGTTGTCTGCGCTCAGCTCGTCGAACTCTGCCGCCAGCGGGCCTTCGCTCTCTTTTTTGCCGCCCACCGCTGCACCCGCAGCGATCACCGGCAGTGTCTGGAACAGCAGGGTATCCCCGCACCGGACCGTCATAGGCAAAATTTCTCCTTCGTGGAAAATAGATGAAAAACGTTCCATAAAATGTTGTATAATAACATCATGCTGCAATCTTATGGCACACTTGCCCGTGTTTATAACAGCACAGGCACACCCGCCATGCCCAGCACCCACAGCACCGCGCCGTACACCACCGCCGCCAGCGTGCCGTACACGATCACCGGCCCGGCAATGGTGAACATCTTGGCCCCGGTACCCAGCACCCGGCCCTCGGCCTTGAACTCGATGGCCGCGCTGACCACCGCATTGGCAAAGCCTGTGATGGGCACCAGCGACCCGGCCCCGGCCTTTGCGGCCAGCTTCTGGTACCAGCCCAGCGTGGTAAGCACCGCCGAGAGCACGATCAGGCTGCAGCTGGTCAGGGTGCCGGCAAGGTCGGCTTCCACGCCCATGGCAAGATAGCTCTGGCGCAGCACTTCGCCCAGCAGGCAGATGCCGCCGCCCACGCCAAAAGCCCACAGGCAGTCCAGCCCCAAGGGCGAGTGCGGCCCGATGCGCCGCACCCGGCGCGCATATTCCTGTGCTGTCATTTTCATATTGTTTCCCCTCCGGGCATAGCTTGCCCATAGGAAGCAAACTCTATGCACATCCACCGGAAAGAAGGTATTCCAGATGAACCTGTCTGTCCATCCTCATCACCGCCGCCATCTGCGGCCCGCCGTGCGGCGCGTGCTCACCGTTACCGTCGTGGCCTGCATTGCCGTGGGCGGGGCCTCGTTCGTGCTGCACAGCCGTTCCGCTGTGCCTGCCGCCTCGGCAACTTCCACGTCCAGCGCCTCGGCAGCATCAGAGGCAGAAAGCAGTCTGCTGACCGCCCGGCAGGCGCAGGCCATTCTGGATGATCCCCGCATGGTGCTGGTGAACCACACGAACAAAATGCCGGACGATCATACCTTTACCACCAAGGCGTGCGGCTCGGCCACCGCTGTGAATAAGACCCTGCAGACCGAAGCCGCCGATGCGTTCCTCGCCATGCAGGCCGCCGCCGCAAAGGACGGCGTGACCATCTGGATGCAGAGCGGCTACCGCAGCGTGGACTACCAGAAGAACCTCTACGACCAAAAGACCCAGTATTTCCGCAATAAGGGCCTGAGCGAAGCCGAAGCGAAAAAGCAGGCGGCAAATATCGTGAACCCGCCGGGCTACTCGGAGCACAACTGCGGTCTTGCTGCCGACCTGAACAGCCCGGAGCACACCGACCTGACCGAGGACTTTGAAAACACCGAGGCCTTCCGCTGGCTGAGCGCCCATGCCGTGGAATACGGCTTCATCCTGCGGTACCCCAAAAACGCAGAAGCCGTTACCGAGATCACCTACGAGCCGTGGCACTGGCGCTATGTGGGACCGGAAAATGCGGCCCTGATCCAGCAGAGCGGCCTGTGCTTTGAGGATGCCGTTGCCGTGCTGCAGAAGCTTGCTGCAGGGGAAAAGATCACCGGTTAAAAATCCGTAAAACCGAGGGGCTTTTCGTTGCATTTTGCACACAGTTATGGTAAGATAACAATAGTCTGCCCTGATGCAGGACCGCTTTGGGCAGCTGCAAAAATGTTTTGAACAAAAGAAGGAATATTTTATGATAAATCGCACAAAAATCTTTACAATTGCTCTCACCGGCGCGCTGGCTGCTGTCGCTCTTACCGGCTGCGGCGGTTCCGCCAGCTCTTCGGCCGCTCCCTCCTCCGTTTCCACCGCTGCTGCGGAATCTCCCGCTTCCAGTGCCGCCACATCCGCTGTTGTGGACAATGCTGCCGAGAACGGCTCTGATGCACTGGACGGTGTTTTCAATGCTCTGCTGGAAGCCGACCCCATCTCCAACCAGTTCGAGATCGCAGCCATGAACATTGAGTACGATTTCGGCCTGAAGGCTGAGGACGTGGTGAGCTACAAGGGCGTGAAGAGCAACGACAACGGCGATGCCGGTCTGGTGCTGGTGCTCGAAGCTGCCGACGGCAAGGCCGAGGACGTAGCCAACCAGCTGGCTTCCTACCAGCAGGATCAGGTGGCCTTCTACGGCAACTACGCCGAGTTTGCTCAGGCGCAGGATAACGTGGAGAACGCTGTCATCGCCTTCAAGGGCAACACCATTGTCATGGTGATCGCATCCAACGAGTGCACTGCCGATCTGGACAGCGCCGTGGACAGCGCACTGGCAGACTGAATCTGGATCCACCCAAGGCCGGTGCCATTTGCGGCATCGGCTTTTTTCGGCTAAAAGGAGGCTGACGCTTTGGTTTTCAGCACCATCATCTTTCTGTTTCGGTTTCTGCCCATCACGCTGGCGCTGTATTACCTTGCGCCCGCAAAGCTCAAGAACACCGTGCTGTTCCTCTGCAGTCTGGTGTTCTACTGCTGGGGCGAGGTACGGTTTTTCCCGGTCATGGTGGCCCTCATCCTCATCAACTACATCAGCGGCCTGTGCATCGAGCACTTCGACCAAAAGCCGGCCCTGCGCAGGACATTTCTGCTGGTGGCCCTCATTGGCAGCCTTGGGATGCTGTTCTACTTCAAATACGCAAACTTTGTGCTGCGCAGCGCAAACGCCCTGCTGGGCACCGCCTTTGCCGAGATCCAGGGCATTGGCACTCTGCCGCTGGGCATCAGCTTTTACACCTTCCAGACCCTTTCCTACTCCATCGATGTTTACCGCCGGGATGTAAAGGCAGAGCGTAATATCATCGACTTTGGTGCCTATGTGGTCATGTTCCCTCAGCTGATCGCCGGCCCCATCGTGAAATACCGCGATGTCTCGAACCAGCTGCACGTATACCGGCACCGCTATAGCCTGCAGCAGCTCGAAGAGGGCATGACCCTGTTCACCTTTGGCCTTGCCAAAAAGGTGCTGCTGGCGGATGCCATCGGTGCTTTGTGGACAGACATCATCGGCGTTGCGGACAGCCCTTCCACCACCTTTGTGGGCCTTGCCAATGCATCCACCCCGCTGGTGTGGCTGGGCATCATCGCCTACAGCCTGCAGCTCTACTTTGACTTTTCCGGCTACTCCATGATGGGCATTGGCATGGGCAAGATGCTGGGCTTCGACTTCCCCGCAAACTTCAACTACCCTTATATCTCCGCATCCATCACCGAGTTCTGGCGGCGCTGGCACATGACCCTTTCCGGCTGGTTCCGGGAGTATGTGTATATCCCTCTCGGCGGCAACCGCAAGGGCCTGAAGCGCCAGATCTTCAACCTGTTCGTGGTGGAGCTGCTCACCGGCATCTGGCACGGCGCGAACTGGAACTTTATCTGCTGGGGCCTGTACTACTTTGTGCTGCTGGCTGTAGAAAAGCTGTTCCTGCTGCCCCACCTGCAAAAGGGCAGAGTGTGGCCCCACATCTACACCCTGTTCCTCGTTGTGGTGGGCTGGGCCATGTTCGTGGGCAACGATACGGGCGTAAGCTTCGGTCTGCTGTTCCACAAGCTGTTCGTTCCTTCCGGCGGTGTTTCGCCGCTGTACTTCCTGCGCAACTACGGTGTGCTGCTGGTGGTCAGCATCCTCTGCTGCACCCCGCTCATTGAAAAGATTTGGAACCTGCTCAAAAAGAATGCCGTCACCCGCTGTACCGCCATTCTGGCGCTGCTGGTGGTCTCCACCGCCTATGTGGTGGGCAGTACCAACAGCCCGTTCCTCTATTTCAACTTTTAAGGAGGCGTGAAGATGGACAAGCATTCCAAAAAATCTTCCTCGCTCCTGCACTACCCGGTGCTGGTGGTGTTCAGCCTGTTCTTTCTTGGTCTGTTCGCACTGGACCTTATTACACCGGACCGCGCCTACAGCGAGATGGAAAACACCACCCTTTCCCAGCGCCCGGCGCTGACCCAGCTTTCCGCCAAGGGGCTGAACAGCTACTTTACCGCCTACACAAAGTACGTGAAGGATCAGGTGTTCGGCCGCGATGAGTGGATCAGCCTGCAGAGCGTAGTGGAGACCACCCTGCTGCAGAAGGAGCAGAACGGCGGCATCCTGCTGGGCAAAGAGCACATGATGTTCCCCCGCACCTTCAGCCTGCTGGACAGCGAGAACCGCACCCTGCCCAAGAACACCGCCGCCGTGGAAGCACTGTGCCAGCGCCACCCGGGTAAGGTGGATGTGCTGCTGGCCCCGGCAGCATCGGTGATTTACCCGGAAAACGTGCCTGCAAACGCGCCGTTGCTGGACGAGGATGCCTATCTCGACCAGCTTTCCGCTGCCGTACAGGCCGCCGGAGGACGCTTTGTGGATGTGCGGCAGACCCTTGCCGAACACAAGGACGAATATATCTACTACCGCACCGACCATCACTGGACGAGCCTTGGCGCATACTACGCCTACCAGCAGCTGTGCGGTGCGCTGGGCCTGACCCCCTTCGACCCCGCCGCGCACACGGCTCTGACCGCCGAAAATTTCTACGGCACCCACTACTCCAAGGCCCGCACATGGAATGCCGTGCCGGATACTATCACCTACTACGACCTGCCGAACAGCCTGACCATCTATAATGTCACCGCTGCAGGCCAGCCGACGGACGGCCAGACCACCGGCCTGTACGACACGGACAAGCTGAACGTGTACGATAAGTACGCCATGTTCCTGCATGGCAACAACGGCCTGAGCCGCATTGAGGGCGACGGTACCGGGCGCATTCTGGTGATCAAGGACAGCTACGCCAACTGCTTTGCACCGTATCTGACGGCAAACTACGCCCAGATCGATGTGGTGGACTTCCGCAACTACAACTACGGTCTGGATCAGCTGATCGCGGATAACGATTATGACCAGATCCTGGTGCTGTACAGCTTTGACAGCTTCAAGAGCGATCCGTACCTCTACCGTGCCGGTGTGGCCGGGTAAACATGGCAGCGCCTTTTCCGCAAAGGAAAGGGCGCTGTTGTTTTATGTCAAATTATTGCAGTCTTTTTTCACAAATTTTTCTAGTTCTTTTCGGAAGTCTCTCCAGTTTTTGCGCACTCTGCCCATTCACCCCTTGCAAAAAATCAACGGGTGTTGTACAATGGCGATATAGAGCAGTTGCTCTTCATCGATGGTTCGATCTGGTGTGAACAGTGCATAGAATGTGCTGATACGATCTTTGATTCAAAGGAGTGTTATTATGGAAAACAAGATCATGATGCCTGCTTCCTACAACGTTCTTTCCTGCGAAGAGATGACCTACACCGAGGGCGGTGCTACCTTTACGGAAGCTCTGCTGAACTGGATTCCGCCCATTGGCTGGTACATGGGTGTTACCGCCATGCGCAACTACCGCAAGAGCCACCCCAACGACTGGCTGGATACCGGTCTGGATGCTCTGAGCCGCGATATGGATTCCAGTGCGCAGAACATGCTGCGTGATCTGGGACGCATCGTCTGGGTCACCGCGACCAGCGCTACCGGCGTTGGTTTTCTGGTCAATGCTGCCATCGTCCTGCTCTGACCCTGCTCATAAGATCCGTCCGGAGAGACCAAAGACCCCTTTACCCGCGGCCTTTTCCGCCATAGAGGGCCGCGGGCTTTTCATCAAGCAGAAATAAGAAATCGGCTGCCTGAGCACTGTATACCGTCTGAACGGTCTTTTGCCTGCAGAGAACAGCACTGCTTTCCTTTTCCTGCAAGCAACTACTCGCGTCATGCGGCGGCGCGCCCTGCTTTATGAGAACGATCTCCAAGCGCATATCCCGGTTTATTTTTGGGTTTTAAACAGTGCGATCTTGCACTGTCTGGATAGCTTTGATTCAAAGGAGTGTTATTATGGAAAACAAAATCATGATGCCTGCTTCCTACAACGTTCTGTCCTGCGAAGAAATGACCTACACCGAAGGCGGTGCTACCGTCGGTCAGGCTGTTGCTGCATGGCTGTGGCCCGGCTACGCTACGGTTATCGGCATCAACACCTGCCGTGAAGCACGCAAGAAGGATCACGACAACTGGGTATCCAACGTCTGGAGCGATATCAAAGCCGACTGCAAGGGCAATGTGACCAACACCTTCTACCATGCCGGCATGATCTTCTGGAATGCTGCATCGACCATCAGCAGCTTTGGCCTTTCTGCCGTTATGTCTCTGGGCATCATCTACTTCTAATTTTCAGGAGTACACCAAAGGGCTTTTTGCGGCGGCTCTTCAACGGAAGAGCCGCCGCTTTTTTTATCAAACCTAAAAAAGGAGTTTTGCTTTATGACGAACGCCATTACTTATCCTGCTGCATACAATGTTTTGTCCTGCGAAGAAATGACCTACACCGAGGGCGGCGTAGGTGTTGTGGAAGCCGCCATGGCATGGTTCCCGCTGTACGGCTGGTACAAGGCTGTTTCTGCCATCCACGATTACCGCAAGGCAAATATCAACTCCAACTGGGTGGAAAACGGCATGAACGCTCTGGTTGCCCATGCTGAAAAAAGCCCCACGAACACTATCCATGACATCGGCTGCAGCTTCTGGTTCATTGGTTCCTGCGCAACCATCATCGGCCTTGTGCCCAACGCCCTGTTGATCTTCGGCAACTAAGTCCCGGTCTCTGTTCTGAAAAAGCAAAAGCGGCGGCACCTCCCGTTTGGGAAGTGCCGCCGCTTTTTATGTTATGCGGTTTTCAGTCTCAGTTGTTGAACATGTCCTTCAGCTTTTTGAAGAAGCCTTTGCGCTTTTCGTAGTTTTCTTCTTTCAGGGTGCCCTCGAACTTCTTCAGGGCCTCCCGCTGGGTCTTGTTCAGCTTCTTGGGGATCTCCACCTCGCACTTGACGTACATATCACCGCGGCCGCGGCCATTCAGGTACTGGATGCCCTTGCCGCGCAGGCGGAAGGTGGTGCCGCTCTGGGTGCCCTCGGGCACGGTGTACTCCACCTTGCCGTCAATGGAGGGCACCTGCACGGTGTCGCCCAGCACGGCCTGACTGTAAGTGATGGGCACGGTTACCCACACATCGTAGCCGTCGCGCTGGAACACCTCGCTGGGGCGCACCGTGACCATGACGATCACATCACCGGAGGGACCGCCGTTTGCACCGGCATCGCCCATGCCGCGCAGTGCAAAGCTCTGGTCGTCGTCGATGCCCATGGGGATGGACACCTCCAGCGTCTTTTTAGCAGCCACCTTGCCGCTGCCATGGCAGACCTTGCAGGGATTCTTGACCAGCTTGCCCTTGCCGCCACAGCGGGAGCAGGGCTGCTGGGTCTGCATCACGCCAAAGGGGGTGCGCTGCTGACGGATCACGAAGCCGCGGCCGCCGCAGTCCGGGCAGGTCTCGGGGCTGGAACCGGCGGCACAGCCGCTGCCGTGGCACTCGGTGCACTCCTGCTGGCGGGTGATGGTGATGTTCTTCTTGCAGCCGTGCACGGCCTCGTCAAAGCTCAGGGTGATGCGCACGCGGATATCCTGACCCTTGCGCGGTGCGTTGGGGTTCGCCTGACGGGACGAACCGCCAAAGCCGCCGAAGCCGCCGCCAAAGATATCGCCGAAAATGTCGCCCAGATCCACGCCGTCGCCGCCAAAACCGCCAAAGCCGCCCGCACCGGGGCCACCGCCGTTCTGTGCTGCATAGGCAGGGTCAACACCTGCAAAGCCGTACTGGTCGTACAGCTGGCGCTTCTTCGGGTCCGAAAGCACCTCGTTTGCTTCGTTTACTTCCTTGAACTTTTCCTCGGCATCCTTATCGCCGGGGTTATAGTCCGGGTGGTATTTCATTGCAAGCTTGCGGTATGCCTTTTTGATCTCGGCATCGGTCGCAGTCTTGGATACCCCCAGCACTTCGTAGTAATCACGCTTTTCCTGTGCCATATCCACTCACCTCTCCGGGAACGTTTGATCCGGGAAACGCCCCGGTTGGTTCCTCGCTCTATAACCAGCAAGAGCCGCTCCGGCAAAACCGGAGCGGCTTTTGCTATTCCACGCGTGCGTCCGCCGGTTTGGCCGGGCACACACTGCTGTGTTTTTTATCAGACTTCCTTGAAGTCGGCATCCACAACGCCGTCATCACCCGGCTTTTGCTGGTTGTTTGCACCTGCGTCGGGGCCGGGCTGTGCACCGGCGGCCTGCTGTGCGGCAGCGGCTGCCTGATACATCTTCTCGAACACCTGGCTCAGGGCTTCCTGCTTTGCCTTGATGTCGTCCACGTTGCCGGACTGAACAGCGGTCTTCAGGTCGGCCAGCTTGCTCTCGGCCTCGCTCTTCACGTCGGCGGGCAGCTTGTCGCCGTTCTCCTTCAGCATCTTCTCGGTCTGGAACACCATCTGGTCGGCACCGTTGCGGATATCGACCTCTTCACGCTTCTTCTTATCGTCGGCAGCAAACTGCTCAGCTTCCTTCACAGCCTTGTCGATGTCCTCCTTGGACATGTTGGTGGAAGCGGTAATGGTGATGTTCTGCTCCTTGCCGGTGCCCAGATCCTTTGCGCTGACCTTCACAATGCCGTTTGCATCGATATCGAAGGTAACTTCGATCTGAGGCACACCACGGGGAGCCGGAGCGATGCCGTCCAGATGGAAGACACCCAGGCTCTTGTTGTCGCGTGCGAACTCACGCTCGCCCTGCAGAACGTTGACCTCAACAGAGGGCTGGTTGTCTGCAGCGGTGGAGAACACCTGACTCTTGTGGGTGGGGATGGTGGTATTGCGGTCAATGATCTTGGTGCACACGCCGCCCAGAGTTTCAATGCCCAGGCTCAGCGGGGTGACATCCAGCAGCAGCAGGCCCTTGACATCGCCCTGCAGCACGCCGCCCTGAATAGCAGCGCCCACAGCCACGCACTCATCGGGGTTGATGCCCTTGAAGGGCTCGCAGTTCAGTTCCTTCTTGACTGCATCGTAGACAGCGGGGATACGGGTGGAACCACCGACCATCAGGACCTTCTTCAGGTCAGAGGGACGCAGGCCTGCATCCTGCAGAGCCTTGCGGACGGGGCCCATGGTGCGGTCCACCAGATCAGCGGTCAGCTCGTTGAACTTTGCGCGGGTCAGGGTCATATCCAAGTGCTTGGGGCCGGTAGCATCGGCAGTGATGAAGGGCAGGTTGATCTGGCTGCTCATTGCGCTGGACAGCTCGATCTTTGCCTTCTCGGCAGCTTCCTTCAAACGCTGCGCAGCCATCTTGTCCTTGCGCAGGTCGATGCCGTTCTCGGTCTGGAAGGCATCTGCCATCCAGTTGATGATGCGCTCATCGAAGTCATCGCCGCCCAGATGGGTATCACCGTTGGTGGCCAGAACCTCGGTAACGCCGTCGCCCATCTCGATGATGGACACATCGAAGGTGCCGCCGCCCAGATCGTAGACCATGATCTTCTGGTCTTCTTCCTTATCGATGCCATATGCCAGAGAAGCGGCAGTAGGCTCGTTGATGATACGCTTGACGTTCAGGCCTGCAATAGTGCCTGCGTCCTTGGTAGCCTGACGCTGGCTGTCGTTGAAGTATGCAGGAACGGTAATGACAGCCTCGGTAACAGGCTCGCCCAGATAAGCCTCGGCATCAGCCTTCAGCTTCTGCAGGATCATAGCGCTGACCTGCTGGGGAGTGTACTCCTTGCCGTTCAGGGTCACCTTGTGGTCGGTGCCCATGAAGCGCTTGATGGAAGCAACGGTGTTCTCAGGGTTGGTGATGGCCTGACGCTTTGCCACCTGACCCACCAGACGATCGCCGGTCTTGGTAAAGCCGACCACAGACGGGGTGGTGCGTGCACCCTCAGAGTTTGCGATAACAACGGGCTCGCCGCCCTCCATGACAGCCACGCAGCTGTTGGTAGTACCAAGGTCGATACCAATGATCTTACTCATAATGAAAACTCCTCTCGAAAGAACAAATCGTATTGTTTATGTGATGCTCAAATGTTTGTAAGCGGATGTTATATTCAAAACCCTTTCGGGTTTCTGCATTGTTACTCGGCCACTACAACGGTCGCATGGCGGACGATCTTATCGCCCAGCTTGTAGCCCTTCTGGTAGACCGTGATGACGGTGCCGCTCTCCTGTCCGTCCGGGGCGGGGATCTGCTGCACTGCGTTCATGAAGTTGGGGTCAAAGGGCTTGCCCAGCGCCTCGATCTCCTCCACATGGAGGGCATCCAGCGCCTTGGCGGCCTTGTCCAGCGTCATGGTCACGCCCTTTTTGTAGTTCTCGTCGGTGGTGGGGGCGTTGGCTGCCATCTCCAGCGTGTCCAGAATGGGAATGATCTGGTTCACCGCAAAGGAAATGCCATCGTTGAACTTCTGGTCGGCTTCGCGGGTGGAGCGCTTGCGGTAGTTCTCATACTCCGCTGCCATGCGCAGCAGCTGGTCTTTGGCCTGTGCAGCGTTGGCTTCGGCCGCGTCCAGCTTTGCCTTTACGGCTTCCAGCTCACGGGCCTTCTTGTTGAACCAGCCGCCATCCTTCTTCTTGTCATCCTTCGGGTCGGCAGCTTCAGCAGCAGGTTCCTGTTCGGGTGCTGCCTGCTGGGCCTTTTCCTCGGGAGCCGTTTCGGGCTGCTCCGCTTCCTGAGCCGGAGCCGTCTTTTTTGCTTCTTCGCTCATTCCAGATCCTCCTTATAGATCACAGTCCGCCGCGGTACGGCAGCCTGCGGGGTGTCTTTTCGTTTGCCGCTCATGCCCTCGCCCAGCTGATCTGCAAAGTAATGCAGCAGCGGCATCAGTTTCTGGAAGGGCATCCGGGTGGGGCCGATCAATGCAATGGAGCCCCACAGGCCTCCGCCCACCAGATACCGGTCGCTCACGATGCACAGGCCCGGGATCTGCGGTTCCAGATCCTCGCCCAGCAGCACGCTCTCACTGCGTTCTGCCGGAGGTGCGATCAGGCCAGCGGCCTGCTCCTCGTCGTTCAGCAGTGTGAGGATGTCGCCCACCTTGCCGTCCAGCTGGGGCCAGTCCAGCAGGTACTGCTCGCCGCCCAGAAATACGTGGGGCTTGACGGAATCCTGCAGGATGGCAGCCGCTGCACTGATAACGGGCACCAGCTCCGGGTCGATCTGGCTGCACAGCTCTGCCAGCAGCCGGGTGGAAAGATCCACCGGCGCTACAAAGGTAAGGTTGCGGTTGAGCAGTGCGGCAAGTGCTGCCGCATTCTCGCGGGAAAGACCGGTGCGCACCCGTGCCACACGGGTACGAACGTAACCGGCCGTGGTAACGGCCAGCACAGCCGCTGCGCTGCGGCCCACCTGAACCACTTCATAGTGGGCGATGCACAGATCCTCGGCACACGGGGTGCTGATGGCGGCGGTGCAGCCGCTGATGGCGGCCAGCGCCTTGGCGGCACCTGCGGCCAGCTTTTCCGGCTCATGGTCGAGGCTTGCGAACACCGCATCCACACGGGCGCGGGTCACACGATCCAGCGGCTGATCGTCGGTCAGCAGATTATCAAGGTAGTAACGGTAGCCCTTGGCGCTGGGCACACGGCCCGCGCTGGTGTGGGGCTGCTCCAGCAGACCCAGCTTTGTCAGCGCCGCCATCTCATTGCGAAGCGTTGCGCTGGAAACTGCCATGTCAAAGTAGTTTGCCAGCACGCTGCTGCCAACGGGCTCGCCTTCGAGACCATACAGCGCCACGATCGCCTGCAAGACTCGCTGCTTGCGTGCATCCATCGTCATAGCGCCTGCCTCCTTTTTGCGTTCGCTTTGTTTGTTTAGCACTCCTTGTTCCTGAGTGCTAAGACCATTATAGCCAATTTTCCGGTGCTGTCAAGCCCCTTGGAAAAATGTTTTAAAAGATTCATAATTCTGTCATAAACGAAGAAAGCGCCCTCCTTATTATAAGGAAAGCGCTCCGGCATGTTCTTTACTCTTCCATCTGCCTTGCCAGAAATGCCGCCGCCACATTCACGGCCTTGAGCTGGGCGGCATCCGGCGTGGCCGTGCGGTCTTCGGTCAGCAGGGCCACCACGCCGGTCACATCGCCCGCCGCAATGATGGGTGCGGCGCACAACACCACCCGGGGCGAGCCTTCGCAGGGCAGGATGCACTTTTCGGCAATGCCCTCGCTCTGGTACAACCTGCGGCCATCCATCAGCTTTTCCAGCGGCTGGCTGATGCTGCGGTCGGCCAGCTCCCGCCGGCCGGAGCCGCTCACCGTAAGGATGCGGTCGCGGTCGGCCACCAGTGTGGTCAGCGCAAAGCTTTTGCTGAGCACCTCGGTATACTGGGCCGCTACTGCGTTCATCTCGCCAATGGGCGAATACTTTTTAAAGATCACCTCGCCGTCGCCCGTGGTGAAGATCTCCAGCGGGTCGCCGCGGCGGATGCGCTGGGTGCGGCGGATCTCCTTGGGGATCACCACCCGGCCCAGCTCGTCGATGCGGCGCACGATTCCTGTTGCTTTCATGTTTTTGCTCCTCCGTTTCCTTAAAAATGCCTGCAGCACTAGTATCTGTCAGGCCGGGCCATTTATACCTGCCGCCCCCGCGCAAAAAGACCTGCACGGAAAGCTGCCTCTTCGTTGCGTTTCCGGCAGGGTTCTGCTACAATGATACAAAAAGCCGTTTTCATAAGCACAGCACCCCGCTTATGAAGACAGCTCCTAAAATTCTACTGAGAAAGGCAGGTGTCCGGATGCCGAACATCCTCATTCTGGGCGGCGGTGCCGCCGGTCTTGCAGCCGCGCTGGCGGCGGCACAAAGTGCCCCCGCTGCACAGGTCATTGTGCTGGAGCGCAACCCGAAGCCGGGCAAAAAGCTGCTTGCCACCGGCAATGGCCGTTGCAATCTGGATAACACCGGCATTGCACCGGAGCTGTATTTCACTGCCGACCCGGCAGCACTTCGTCCGCTGCTGGATGCCGTAAATACCGCCGACCCGCTGCGCTGGTTCCATGCGCTGGGGCTTTATACCCGCACCGACGAGGCGGGCCGGGTGTATCCGTACTCCAATCAGGCGGCGGACGTGCTGGCCCTGCTGGAGCATCACCTTGCGCAGCACCATGTGCAGCTGCGCACCGGCTGCACCGTGCGCACCCTGAGCCAGAGCCGCAGCGGCTACGCCGTGCAGTTCGAGACGGCAGAGGGCTCTGCCGAGACCCTGCGCGCCGATGCCGTCATCTGCGCCATGGGCGGCGAGGCAGGGCCGCAGTTCGGCACCGACGGCTTTGGCACCCGGTTCGCCGCCCAGTGCGGCGGCAGGGTGGAGCCGCTATACCCCTGCCTGACCGCCCTGCAGTGCGCAAAGCCCCGCAAAGCGTTGGCTGGCATCCGTGCCAAGGCAGCAGCATCCCTGCTGGACGGTACCCATGTGCTTGCCTGCGAGAACGGCGAGGTACAGTTCACCGATTACGGCCTTTCCGGCATCTGCATCATGCAGCTGTCCGGCCTGCTGGCCCCGGGCCGCGGCCCCAAGGCTCCTGCTGTGGAGCTGGACCTCTTCCCGGCAGTGGACGAAACCGCACTTGCCAGCCTGTTTGCGGCCCACGCCGCCCAGACGGCAGGGGGCAGCGCCGCTGACTTCTGGCTGGGCCTGCTGAACCAGAAGCTGGGCCGTACTGTGTGGTCTGCCGCCGGGCTGCAGGACAGCGACGCGCCTGCCGTGCTCACCGCCGCACAGTGGCAGAAGCTGGCCCACACCGCCAAGCACTGGCGCTTTGAGGGGCTGACCCCCTGCAGCTGGAAGCAGGCCCAGACCACCGGCGGCGGGCTGGCCCTGCGGGAGGTGGATCAGCACTTCCAGTTCAAGGGCTGTCCGGGCCTTTACTTTGTGGGCGAAACGCTGGACTGCGCAGGCAGCTGCGGCGGTTTTAACCTGCACTGGGCGTTCGGCTCCGGCCTTGTGGCCGGGCGCAGCGCTGCAGGCCATGCTGCAGCAGGCCGTGCTCTGCCAAAAGCCTCCGCGCCCGCAAAGAGCAGGAAAAGGCTGCACAGGTAAAAATGAGCTTTAAATTTTCAACAAACGCTTGACATCTTGTGCAGATCGCATTATCATAAAGACAATAAAAGTTTGTTCAGAGGATCGAGCAGAACAAGCAAGGGGAGAGTCGAAAGGCCCTTTTGTTTGTCCTGCTCTTTTTCTTTTATTCGGCAAACGGAGCGATCAGGAGGTTTTTATGCTGGATGTAGCAATTATCGGCTGCGGTGTCATTGGTGCGGCAGCCGCCTATGAGCTGTCCCATTACCCGCTGCAGACCGCCATTTTCGAGGCTGAAAATGACGTGGCAGACTGCACCACCAAGGCCAACAGTGCCATTCTGCACGCTGGCTACGACCCCGAACCGGGCACCCGGATGGCGCGGCTCAACGTGGAGGGGTCCGCACTGGCCAAGGAGATCTGCGCCCGGCTGGATGTGCCGTACCTGCAGTGCGGCAGTCTGGTGCTGGCCCTCAGCCCGGAAGAGCTGCCCCACCTGCAGAAACTGTATGAGAACGGCATCGCCAACGGCGTGCCGGGCATCCGGCTGCTTTCCGCAGAGGAAACGCTTGCCATGGAACCGAATCTGGCCCCCACTGTCGTTGGCGCGCTGTATGCGCCCAGCGCCGCCATCGTCAGCCCGTGGGACTTTGCACTGGCCATGGCAGAAGTAGCCGTGCGCAACGGTGTGGAGCTGCACCGCAGCTGCCCTGTGACCCGCATCGAAAAGACCGCCGGCGGCTGGGCGCTGACCACCCCCTCCGGAATTGTGGAAACGCGCTATATCATCAATGCGGCAGGCATCTCGGCGCAGGCCGTGCACGATATGGCCGCACCCCACAAATTTACCATCCAGCCCACCCGGGGCGAATACTACCTGCTGGATAAATCCGAGGGCAGCCGTGTGCACCACGTCATCTTCCAGTGCCCCAACGAAAACGGCAAGGGCGTTCTGGTAGCCCCCACTGTCCACGGCAACCTGATCGTCGGCCCGAACGCCGACCCCGTGGAAGGGGACGATACCGCCTGCACCGCCGCCGGGCTGGCCTTCGTCAGCGCCGCAGCGCGCCGCAGCGTGCCGAACATCCGCTTCAGCGAGTCCATCCGCAATTTTGCGGGTGTCCGTGCCAATGTGGACACGGGCGACTTCGTTATCGGCGAAGCGGAAGGCGCACCCGGCTTCATCGATCTGGCGGGCATGAAATCGCCCGGCCTTTCCAGTGCACCGGCCGTTGCCAGAGAAGCCGTCAAAATTCTGGAAGCTCACGGCGATCTTCCCGCCCCCAAGGCGGATTACAGAGATGGCCGCACCCGGGTGCGCTTCAAGGAGCTTCCGCCCGAAGAAAAAGCCCGGCTCATTGCAAAGGAACCCGCCTATGGCCGCGTGATCTGCCGCTGCGAGACGATCACCGAGGGCGAAATTCTGGACGCTCTGCACGAAGAGATCCCCGCCACCACCATTGACGGTGTCAAGCGCCGCTGCGGTGCCGGTATGGGCCGCTGTCAGGGCGGCTTTTGCGGGCCGCGCGTGCTGGAACTGATCAGCAAAACGCTGGGCATCAGTCCGCTGGACGTGCTGCAGGATAAGGCCGGCACCAACGTCTTACTGTGCGAAACCAAGCAGGAGGGAGAGCACCATGATTGATCTGGTCATCGTCGGCGGCGGCCCTGCAGGCCTTGCCGCAGCTTACAGCGCATGGCAGCATGGTCTGCGCGATATCCTTATCTTAGAGCGCGACAACGAGCTGGGCGGCATCCTGAACCAGTGCATCCACAACGGCTTCGGCCTGCACCGCTTTGGCGAGCAGCTCACCGGCCCGGAATACGCAGGCCGCTGCATTGAACTGCTGCGCTCCACCGGTGTCCGGGTGGAGCTGGGCACGATGGTGCTGGAAGTCACCCCGGACAAAAAGATCCACTGCGTCAGCCGGGAAAAGGGCTATCAGATTTTGGAAGCCAGAAGCATCATCCTCTGCATGGGCTGCCGGGAGCGCACCCGCGGTGCCATTGGCATTCCGGGCAGCCGCCCTGCCGGTATCTACACCGCCGGTGCGGCCCAGCGCTATGTCAACATGGAGGGCTATCTGGTAGGCAAGCGGGTGCTCATCCTCGGCAGCGGCGACATCGGCCTGATCATGGCCCGCCGCATGACGCTGGAAGGTGCCAAAGTACTGGCCTGCGTGGAGGTCATGCCGTATTCCGGCGGCCTGACCCGCAACATCGTGCAGTGCCTGCAGGACTTCGACATCCCCCTGTATCTGTCCCATACCATCGTGGATATTCAGGGCAAGGCCCGCGTGGAAAAGGCCACCGTTGCCAAGGTGGACGAAAACCGCCGCCCCATCCCGGGCACCGAGATGGAATTTGATGTGGACACCATCCTGCTCAGCGTCGGCCTGATCCCGGAAAATGAGCTGACCCGGCAGGCGGGCATCCCCATGGACCCCCACACCAAGGGCGCAGTGGTCTACGAGAATATGGAGACCGGCATCCCCGGCGTGTTCGCCTGCGGCAACGTGGTGCACGTGCATGATCTGGTGGACTTCGTTTCGGGCGAAAGCGACCTTGCCGGTGCTTCTGCGGCGGCCTATGTTTTGAAGGGCGAAGCCTCCGATGCCGCCGCACTCGATCTTATCCCGGGCAATGGTGTGGGCTACACCGTGCCGCAGCGGGTGCGCCCCGCTGATGTGGACAGGAGCGTGAACATTTCCTTCCGTGTGCGGCAGAACTACGGCCCCAGCCAGATCACCGTGACCTGCGGCGGCAGGCAGCTGGCCCGGTTCAAGCGCCAGCGCATGGCTCCCGGCGAGATGGAACACATCGCACTGCCCAAAGTCCTGCTGGAAAAAGCAGACGGCCCGCTGACCGTTGCGGTAGAGGAGGTTATTGCAGAATGAGCAGCATCAAAGAAGTTATTTGCATCTGCTGTCCCTGCGGCTGCCACTTGCAGGTAGACCCGGAAAATGATTATAATGTAACTGGAAACGCCTGCCCCAACGGTGCCGCCTACGGCAGGGAAGAGCTGACCCACCCCACCCGCATCCTCACCAGCACGGTGCGGGTGGAGGGCGGGCTGTACCCGCGCTGCCCGGTAAAGACTGCGCAGGCTGTGCCCAAAGAGAAGATGACCGAGGTCATGGCTGCGCTGGACCGCGTCACTCTGCACGCACCCGTCCGCACCGGACAGGTGGTGCTGGCCGACGTGTGCGGCACCGGCGTGGATGTCGTGGCAACGCGAAATCTGTGATACACACTCCTGAAACGATACGGAGGTAGCAAAAGCATGAGTACAAAATATGTTCTGGCGTTGGATCAGGGAACCACCAGCAGCCGTGCCATCCTGTTCGACAATGAGCAGAATATCATTGCGGTGCAGCAGCGCGAGTTTGAGCAGATCTATCCGCAGCAGGGCTGGGTGGAGCACAACCCCATGGAGATCTGGTCCACCCAGTATGGAGTCATGAACGAGGTGGTGGCCCAGAGCGGTGTCGATGCCCACGATATCGCCGCCATTGGCATCACCAACCAGAGGGAGACCACCATCCTGTGGGAAAAGGCCACCGGCCGCCCCATCTATAATGCCATCGTCTGGCAGTGCCGCCGCACGGCACCGCTGGTGGATGAACTGCTGCAGCAGCCCGGCATGGCAGACTACATCCGGGAGAACACCGGCCTGATGCCCGATGCCTATTTCTCCGCAACGAAGATCAAGTGGATCCTGGACAATGTGCCCGGTGCGCGGGAGCGCGCCGAGGCAGGGGAGATCCTGTTCGGCACTGTGGACACATGGCTGGTCTGGAAGCTGACCGGCGGCAGAGTGCATGTCACCGACCGCACCAACGCCAGCCGCACCATGCTGTATAACATCCGCACGCTGGACTGGGACGACACCCTGCTCAAAGCGCTGGATATCCCGCGCTGCATCCTGCCCCGCGTGACGGATTCCAGCGAGGTCTACGGCACCACCGATCTGTGCGGTGTGCAGATCCCGGTGGCCGGCATTGCCGGTGACCAGCAGGCTGCGCTGTTCGGACAGAGCTGCTTTCGCAAGGGCGAGGCCAAGAACACCTACGGCACCGGCTGCTTTTTGCTGATGAACACCGGCGATACCATCTGCCGCAGCCGGAACGGCCTGATCTCTACCATCGCCATCAGCCTGAACGGTAAGGTGGAGTACGCGCTGGAGGGCAGCGTCTTTGTGGGCGGTGCCGTCATCCAGTGGGTGCGCGACGGCCTGCGCATGATCCAGGAGAGCCGCGATGCGGAATACTATGCCCAGAAGGTGCCGGATAACGGCGGCATTTACATCGTGCCGGCCTTTACTGGTCTGGGTGCACCGTACTGGGATATGTATGCCCGCGGTGCCATTGTGGGCATCACCCGCGGCACCACCCAGAACCACATCATCCGCGCGGCAGAGGAGTCCATTGCCTACCAGAGCGCAGACCTCGTGGCTGCTATGGAAAAGGACACCGGCGTGCCCATCACCTCGCTGAAGGTGGACGGCGGTGCATCCCGTGACCAGTTCCTGATGCAGTTCCAGGCCGATATCCTGAACAAGACCGTGCTGCGCCCGGCCATCCGGGAAACGACTGCTCTGGGCGCTGCCTATCTGGCGGGCCTTGCCACCGGCGTATGGAAGGACCGGGACGAGATCCGCAGCCTGTGGCACTGCAATATGACCTTTGCCCCGCAGATGGACGAGACCGAACGCACCCGCCTGCTGGCCGGCTGGCACAAGGCTGTTGGCCGAAGCTGCGACTGGGCAGAGCATTGATAGTTTTCGCCCGACTTTATGGTTCGCGCACAAAATATTTTTTAATTGTTTATTTTCTATTGACATTTTGTTACAAAACGCTATACTAGAAGCATCCCAAGAGAAGTGAGATGGGGATGCACTGTATCGTCCAGATGCAGTGTGTCCCCATTTTTATTACGGAAAAATCAGATTCAAAAAGGAGGTCCCCCATATGAACGAGAAAAAACTTTCAAGGCCGCTGATCAGTCTCATCGTCAGCATCGCGCTCATCATCGTAGGCATTGCCGGTTCTTTCATTTTACAGACGAACTCCGGCAAAACGACCATCCGGAACGTTACCATTGAATCCGAATCCGGTCATACCCTTGCGATGGATGTTTATATTCCGGAAAACGCCACCGCTGAAACGCCTGCGCCCGCTATTTTTGTACAGCATGGCGGAAACAACAACAAAGAAGAAATGCAGCACTACTGCATTGAGCTCGCCCGCCGCGGCTATGTTGCGATCGGCGTGGATATGTACGGCATGGGCGAAAGCGAACCTCTGCCGGACTCCGAATGGCTCACCCAGGGCCGCGGCCTTTATGATGCGGTACGCTACGGCGTGACTCTGCCCTACGTTGATACCGACCGAGTTTCGCTGCTGGGCTACTCCCGCGGTGGCAAGGCAGCTGGCGAAGCACTGCAGTGCGATAACGACAGTCTGAATGTTGTCAAGGCCATTTTCCTGATCCACAGCGATCCCATCGTGCGTAACAGCGAGGGCTACACCGATGTTTACGGTGCCCGAGATGTCGCAGTTCTCGCAGACAAGAACGACGAGTTCTTCTTCTCGGAAAAAGCTAATGATAACGGTACCTATTCCAACGACGCCAACAAGTATGCAGCCAACCTTTCCAGCCCGGCAGAATATGTGATCAACAACAGTGCACAGTCCTTCCTGTATTTCGGTATCGACCCCGCAACCACCAGTGAACAGCGCGTGGCAGAGACCGTTTATGAGCAGGATTACGGCGGAAAGACCGGAAGCCGCCAGATCTTTGTTTCTAACGAGACGCATATGGCTGGTTGGTGGTCCCCGCTGGTCATGAACCGTGTGTTGACCTTCTTTAACCGTGTTATGCCCACTGGCACTGCTCTGAGCGCCAGCAGCTACACCTATACCATCTGGAACATCTTCAAGATCATCGCCCTGTCCGGTCTGCTGCTGTTTGCCGGGTCTCTGATGGTCTGGCTGGTCAGCTCCGTCAAGACATTCCAGTGTGCCGACAATGGCGAGCAGGACCTTCGCCCAGTTGGCGATAAGAACGCAGTTGCATGGTTCTGGGGCATCCAGATCATCAGCGCCGTCCTGTCCATCCTCATTATTCGATTCCTGAACAAGCAGGGACTGGCATCTTACCGCGATGCACTTTTCCACTCGGCCAACCCTGCGTACCACGGCCTGATCTCTCTGCTGTGCGGCGCACTGACTCTTGTTCTGTGCACGGTGTGGTACATGGCCTACGGCAAAAAACACGGTTTCTCCTTCCGGAATACCGGCATCGCTATTTCCGGGCATGCACTCCTCAAATCCATCGGCGCGGCCCTGCTTGCAGTCTTTGCCCTGATCCTGATGGTTTTTGCCGTCGACTATTTTGTGGATGTGAACTTCCTGATCGTTTACTGGGGCTTTATGAAGTTTGGAGCCAACCGCATCCCGGGTATGCTCCTTGTTGTACCCATGTATCTCGTGTACTACATTGTCATGTCCATCAGCGTCAACAGTTTAAACTTTAGCACGGCGCTCGGCAAAAACAAGCTGCTTTCTAACCTTCTGATCAGCTTTATCGCATCGGTTCCCACTCTGTTCGTCCTCTGCTACGTTTACGGCATCTTCAAGGCTACCGGCTCGAACCCGATGTTCGGCGGTCTGGCTTCTGCCGCAACTGCAGTGTATGCGCTGCCCGGCTTCATCTTTGTTGCGATCCTGATTTGTCGTCTCCTGTACCAGCACACAGGCAATCCCTACCTTGGCGGCATCTTCTGCGGCGTTCTTGCAGCTGTCAGCGAGTGGGGCATCTGCGAGATTCGCGTGCACACCCCCGGAACACAGTACGCTGGCACTGCTCTGGTCTACGCACTGATCGCGATCGGCTTTGTAGTTACCATAGCATGCGCTGTACTGCTGAAGAAAAATAATGCAGCCGTGCAGGCACATAAATAATGCCTCTTTAATCCTCTTTACAAACCCCTCAATTTTTTATAAACTTGGTTTGCGCATGGTGCGGCCCTTTTAGAGTTTTCTGAAAGGGCCGTATCTTCTGATTGCTCCCTATCTCTGTAAATCTGGCTCGAAAGGAGTCTTACCCAATGCATCCTCTTGCCGAAACCCTGCTGGACGAACCGGTGATCGCCGCTGTGAAAACGGACGAAGCCCTGACTGCTGCGCTGGCCTCGCCCTGCAGTACTATTTTTCTGCTGGCAAGCACCCTGCTCACCGTAGACGGTCTGGTGCACCGCATACATGATGCCGGAAAACTGGCCGTGGTTCACATCGACCTTGTGGACGGCCTTTCGTCGCGGGAGATCGCGGTGGACTCCCTCAACGCCCTGTGCCACCCGGACGGCATCATCTCCACCCGCCCGACCCTGATCCGCCGGGCGCGCCACCGCGGCCTGCTGACCGTCCAGCGGGCATTCATCCTGGATTCCCTCTCGCTGACCAGCCTGTCCGGTCAGCTGGAGCAGGGCAAGCCGGATTTTGTCGAGATCCTTCCCGGCATCATGCCCCGGGTCATCGCCGAGATCAGCGCCCGCACACAGGTGCCTGTCATTGCAGGCGGCCTGCTGCGGGACAAAGCCGACGTCATGGCCGCCATGCGCGCAGGTGCCGCCGCAGTTTCCACCTCTGCGCCCTCCCTGTGGGATATCTGAGCCAGAACAAGATCCCAGCTGAAGTACGAAAAGCATAATGGTATCCTGGTGTTTTATTGGATATGCCCGCCCACCGATGGAGCCGGATCTCCACGGTGAGCGGGCATTTTTTCGTTTTCATTCGATTTGAGTGAATCTATTCAGCCTGCGGATTAACTCGATAATTTAAAGCAATCCTACAAGTCGCACTCCCCTTAAAGTCTTTCTGCTTCCTGCATCTTAGCATCATACCGGATGGCAGAGATCGGCACGAAGCCTTCGATCATATCCAGTTTGCTGTTGACAAGGTCATCATACACATCTTTGATGGACAACGTAATGGAAGGCTCCAGCTGTTCATTTGCAATTACGCTTTCCACCAGTGCTTGTTTGTTTTTCAGTTTCTGCGCCATATCGGGCAGGAAGTGATAATTTTCAATCATGCGCAGAATGATGTTTGCCATAAAATTTCCGCGGATGCTGTTCAACTCGATATAAATCGCTCCGGCATCCTCCACGGAAATTTGTACGATGCTCATCAGGTAATCAGCCAGAGTCGTTTGCGTATCGTTCAAAATTCCCTGACTTGCCATACTGCGTTGCAGGATATTCATTTTTCGATAGTCCTGAATTATACCGGTTTTTATCAGTACATTCCACCGCTTTATGCGGTTACATGGGTGGCATTCTCTTTCACCGAATTGATCGTATCCATCAGTTCACTCCCTGTTTTGCCATCAAACAGGCGGGTAAACAGAATGGGCTGGTCAAAGGGTGGTTTCATCAGCACCGCTTTGCTTTCCACATAACCGTTCTGCTCGATGTAATGAATGATCTTCTGCACGAACGCGATCTGCTTCGCATTCAGCGATTCGTCGTTGATGAACTTGGAAAATGCCTGCATGGCAGCATCGTGGTCCAGCTTTGCCACTTTACGCACCAGCAGACCAAAGGGTGTATCCCGAAACTCCCGTGCATAGTCCTCTTTGCTGCCCAGCTCACAGGTAAAGATATGTTCCAGCTCGGTATAGTCGCCCCGGGAAAGCGGAATGTTCTGGGTCAGCTTGTGGATGGCCAGCGTATCGCTGCGGTGCTCCATGATGTAGCGGTTCACACGTTCCCGGTACTCGCCGAAATCGTAGCCGGAATCCAGTGTTTTGCCCTCGGTCTGTTCCAGTACCGGGTCGGCAAGGGCCGTGTAGACAGGCTTTTGCCCCTCGCCGCCCTCCACCAGAAACTTGATGAGTTCCCGCAGTTCCTGCCGCATTTCCTCAAAGCGGAGAAGGTCATGCGAGGTCAAAAATTCGTCTGTCTGCACCTCGCGGATGAGCGGCAGCATTGCCTGCACCTGCGGGATAGTAGCCTTCCCTTCCAGCATTGCCGCTGTACTGCGCAGCTGTTTCTGGGCGCGGCCCAGCCCCGGCAGACCTTCCAGTTCACAGAGCAGCAAGCCATACACAAAGTTATCGAACCGCTTGGCGGCTTCATCTTTGTCGTCCAGCGAGATGAGCGGTGCCACCTCTTTCATCAGAGTACCCTTGTCCGTTTCGGTCAGGCTGACAAAGGCTTCCGGCTTTTGATAGTGTTCCACGGCCTGTCGGTGCAGCCGCACGGATACCAGCTCCGGATTCAGCGCTCCCACCTCGGCGCGGCAGGTCTCCGTTAAGATCTTGCGCCAGTTCTGGTAGTTTTCGTCCCCATAGGCTCCATCCTGCAGCGCGGCGGCAATGCGCACCTGCTTGCAGAAAATGCTCTCGGACAGACTCTTGGTGTCCGCGCTCTCGTAGCCGTTGGGTTTCTGACGGAAAAATTCAAAGTTGCCGCAGTAGTCGAAGATCAGAAAACGCCGTTTGCCCGTATATTCGCCGTCGATGGCATCCACGCAGGCAAGGGATGGGCAGAGCCGCGTACCACGGCCGATCATCTGCCAGAACTTCGTTTTGCTGCGCACTTTTTTGAAGAACACCAGATTCGCGCACTCCGGCACATCAATGCCCGTATCCATCATATCCACCGAGACCGCAATAAACGGCGGCTTGTCCGGCTGTTTGAAGTCGTCAATGATGGACTGTGCATAGGCGTCATCGCAGACCACCCGCTGGATGAATCCCGGGTACTGGGTCTCCAGCTGCGGGTAGAGCTTGCCAAAGCGTTCCCGGATAAACTCCGCGTGGCGCTTGTTCTGGGCAAAGATGATGGTCTTGCCGATGCGGTCGCCACCTGCCGTCTGGATGCCGCATTCCATCAGGTCTTGCAGCACCGTGTCCACGGTGTTGGCGTTGAAGATGAACTTGTTCAGCTTTTCGGATGGGATGAAGGTGGGCAGGGTGTCGTCCTCGGCAAAATCGTCCTCGTAGCGGGCCTTATCCTCCGGTGAAAGCTGGTCGTAGTGGATGCCCTCTTCTGTGAATTTCGTCTTGACCTCGTAGTTGTAGTAAGGCACCAGCACATGGTCGGTGTAGACCGCCGTGTCGTAATCGTAGGCGTAGGTGGGGATGCCGTGTTCCATCTCGAAAAAGTCGTAGGTGTTGCGGTCCACATCGGTTTTCGGGGTGGCGGTCAAGCCCACCAGAACCGCATCGAAATAATCAAAAATGGCGCGGTATTTCTTGAAAATGCTGCGGTGGCTCTCGTCCACGATGATAAGGTCAAAATGCGCAGGGGAAAACAGCGGCACGCCGTCCTTGGTCTTGGCGTTGTCGATGGCGTTGAGCATGGTGGGATAGGTGGAAAACACGATGCGCGCGGCCTTATCGTCCTTGGAGGAGCAGAGGTTGCACAGCGACTGGTCGGGCAGATACTTTTTGAAGTCGTCCTTCGCCTGCTTGACCAGCGCGGTGCGGTCGGCCAGAAAGAGCACGTTGGTCACATGACCGCCCCGGCTCAGCACATCGGTCAGGCTGGATGCGGTGCGGGTCTTGCCTGTGCCCGTTGCCATGACCAGCAGATTGCGCCGGAAGCCCTGCGTAATATGGGCGCAGACTGCCCGGATGGCGTTTTTCTGGTAGTAGCGGTCGGTGATTTTGTCGTCAATTTCGATGGTGTCCAGCGGCTTTTTCTCGGTGCGGCGGTTCATCAGCTTCTGCAAGTCGTCCTTGCAGAACACCCCGCTCACAGCACGCTGCGGGCCGCTCTGCTCATCCCAGAAATAGGTGGTGTAGCCGTTGGTGGTAAACAGCATCGGACGGCGGCCAAACTTCTGTTCCAGACAGTCTGCATAAAGCTGAGCCTGCTTGCGCCCGATGTTGGGGTCTTTGGTGCTGCGCTTGGCTTCAATGACCGCCAGCGGCAAGCCGTCCTTGCCCATCAGCACATAGTCTGCATAACCCTTCTGCCCCAGCACGCCGTTCATGTTGTCCACTTCGTACTCGGTGCGCACATCGGCATCCGGCCCGGTGAATTTCCAGCCCATGGCCTTGAGGTCGATGTCGATGATCTTCTGCCGCGTTTCGGCCTCGGTCAGGTCGGCGGCAGTGAAACTGCGGCTCTGCTGGTTCTGCTGTTTGCTGGCCGTGTACGCCGCCGAAAGGCTCTCCACCTGCTTGCGCAGCGCTTCCAGCTCGGCATCTTTCTGAGTCAGCAGGCTTTCCTGTTCCCGGATCTTCTTTTCGTCCAGTGTTACCTTTTCACCGGGGATGGCTGTTTCATCAAAGGAGCGCTCCACATAGTCCGTGCCATAGCAGTAATCCACCCACTGGATGAAGTCGAACAGCCCCCGCAGGCTGAACACTGCATCCGCCGCCGACACGCTATGCCCCGTATGTACCGCCAGATTGCCCGCCTTCACGATGCTGGGCAGCACGCTCCACACATTGCGGTCCACCGCGAACCGGAAGCTCGGCTCATGCAACAGGGATTGCAGGTTGTCCTTGTAGGGCATCGTGATGGTCTTATCTGCCGCATACACCCACTTCACCGCCAACTCCAACGCCTTCCGGCACCCCACTGCGCACATCGCCGGGGAGGTGGAGAACACTTTCTCGGCCTCGATGGCAGAATTGGCGAAGAGGGAATATTCGGGGCGGGTGGAGAGATAGGAGAAGTTGGACATAAAATCAGCTCCTTTATGTAGGATGATTATTGGCAGTATTTCAGTAATTCTGGAAATTTATCACTGGCATCACGAATCATCCAGCGCTTAAATGCAGCAAAGGGAGCATTCCACTTTAATTTCATCATAATGGACAGCTCTAAATCTTTTTTGTCTTCCCCGTCAGCTGCATTGTAATCCGTTACACATTCTTCGAATGCATTCAGTTCTTTTGACAGCTGCTTTCGGATGATTTTGGCCTCTTCGATTTTCTGTGCAGTCGAGCCATAATATACTTCGTTAAGGAGTGCCACCGTGTTTCGGGTTTCAACGTCGTCTTCTAATGCAGTAATTTCTAATTTATCTGGCATAAACGGTTCACTATGCCGACGAAATGCAATTTTCTTATCAACTGCAACTTTTGTACAATCCAGAATCGGTGTGAACTTATCGTTTTTTATATTGTTGCAATGATTGCAAGATAAAAACAGATTTTCCCAATCGAACATCAAATCTCGGTTTCCACGATGTGGAACGAGATGTTCTATTTGGAGATTGTCCAAATCTTTCTTCTCACAAAGGTAGCATTTATGTGCAAACATCAATCCAAGTGCTTTATTCACTTCGTTGGTATTATACTTTCCGCTACCTTTGCGTTTTTCTCGTTTCAAGGATTCGATTGCTACATGGGCTTCGGAGCTGTCAGGTCGTTCGAATTTGACCATTAAAGCACCTTCTTCCCCTCAATCTTGGAAAGGACATCTTCCGCATCTTTCAATTCCATTCGTAAGTCTGCGCGTTCTGCGCGTTCGTCATCGGAAAGGTCCGTCCGCCCATAAAGCTCCTGATATCGCTTTGCTTTCTTTTGTAACTCATCAGAAAAAGCTGTTGCATCCAGATAGCCTTCTGCAATATCATCAACGGAATAGGAAGAAAAATCTGTAAAACGAACCTGCTTTTCTAAATCATAAATGCAGGCATTGCTGATGGAGTTCAGGATATAGGCGGAATGTGTTGTAATGATAAACTGGATGCGTGGGAAGAACTCTGTCAGGAAGGGCAGGATTTTCCTCTGAAGTTCCACATGAAGATGCGTTTCCAGCTCATCAATCAGCACAATGCCTTCCACATCGTACTGGCTCAGTTCGCCTTTCAGCAACCAGTTGCGGTCCATACGGAGGATTAGGTCTGCGACAATACCGATGATTGCAGAATAGCCATCAGAAAGTTCATCCAAACTATATGGATTTCGACCTTTCTGTTCAATTAGAAAATTATAGTTTTTATAGTCATATATCAATCGGATGCTGTCATCGCTCAACAATACTTTTAGCGCATTTTCGAAGCGGGAAAACCATTCCGCGATTTTCTTCTCGACACTTAAATCATTTTCATTCTTTGCATATGCCTGTTGAGTTTTGAGATGAACCATATATTTCAGCAAAATATTTTCTGGTGTATCATCCAAACTGTATTGATTTTCTAGTTTTACATCTTGAACTCCCTTTGCGCGATGAATCACTGTCTTTCTGTCTGCCGGAAAGTAAGCAGTTACAAATTCTCCCTGACTATATAAACGGTCTAAGCCTACTACATTTGAAACGTCTACTTCTACTCCAGAATTATACTTTGCAAATGTTTCGGCAACAATTTTTTCAAGTTCAGAAAACTTATCATTCGATTTATAGGATCTCCGAATACACAATTTCTGATAGACCCCATCATCGATTGCCTGCAGATAATCTTTCATCGCCTGCAATACCGAAGTTTTACCGGAGCCATTTTTACCGGTCAGGATAAGATGCTGGCGCTTTTCAGGGCTCAACTTGATCTCAATGTTTTTCAGATGCCGGACTTCATTGATGTGGATGCTTGTAATAAAATGTTCCATAGCCTTACCTCTGGATATTGTTCATTTGTTGAAAAATCTCCCACACTGAAGCATACGCTTCCGCTCCAACCAGTTCTTTCAGCAATTGCTCCCGAAGCTCAGGTTTCAGCTTTTGAATCGAGTTCTTTGCCTTGATTGCATCAATCTTTGCATTATTATAGTCTCTTTCTTCTTCAAAAGTCATCATCGTATGCTCCTTTCATAGTAAAATGTTCTGTTTAACGTTATTATACCGCTAAAATCCGCTGCTGCACACCCTTTTACCCAAAATATTCCTGCATCAGTGCCTTTTTCATCAGTTCCAGCTTTTCAAGGCTCTGCTGTACGGTCTGCTTCTGCTGGTCTACACGCTCCACAAAGGCGGCAAACTGATTTTGAAGAGAAAGTGGTGGAACGAGAATTTCAAGACTTTTTACATCTTCTTGATTTATACTTGCTTGATTAACAGATTTTTTTGCACGTCGTAGAATTTGCCTATAAATATCTTCGGTACAAAGCACTTCTGTAACATAAACAGCGTTCACTTTTTTCTCATCCATGTGAAATCGCATCATATTAGACTCAAAAACAGTTTTTTCTTTTAGTCCTACAATATGAGCACATTTTCCGAGATACTCTATACTATTCACCCTGTTGATTACAATATCGTTTTCCTTTAGTAAGTATCGGTCGATTTCAGTTTCTGAGCAAATCAATCTTTTAAGTGTATTCCAATTTGTTACTTTTCCGTTATAAAAAGCATCAATTCGTAAAATTGGAATTCCAGTATCATCTTGAACATAATCCGTCTGGGGCTTATATAACCCATTCTGCGGGAAAACAGTCATAACTGTTTCAAGTGTCGTTGAAGGAAAATTCTTGGTATTGGCTACTGAGTCACCAAACATCTCCACAAACCGTGCCTTTACCAGCTCGTCCAGTTTAGCAAGCTGCTGCTTGCGGAGAGAAATCAAACTCGTTACTTTATCAAGGACTTCTGCAATTTCGCACTGCTTTTCATACGGTGGCAAGTAAAATGGCAGCGCGTCAAAAACGGGCTTGGTCAAATGCTTCATTGTTGCGCCATGTGCATCGGATGCAGCGTTTTCCAGAATCAAACCTACCTGATGTACGAAAAAATCTTTTGAGATTCTTTCTTTATCAAAAACGACCTTGAAAATATGCTGATTTAATACTGCCTTTTCTCCATGCCAAATGTATACGCCAAGACTGGCAGACCATGAAATCAAAACATCTCCATCGTTTACTTCATATTTGGATGCGTATTCACCATTATAACGGTTTGCCTGATATGAATTTCCGGTCAGGTCCTGAATCCGAATAATTGGAATACCTTCGTCCGACCAATCTTGTGGTTTGAAGGCATATCCATTTATGTATGTTGCAATATCTCCCAACTTCGCCATCACACCATCTCCTCCAACTCTGCCAAACCCTTGGTGATCTCCATTTCCAGCTCATGCAGGTCGGCAAGAATCTCCTGCGTGGAGGGGTACTCCACCGGCACATACTCCGTCTCTTTGTACTTATTGATGGATAAATCATACCCATTGGCGGCAATTTCTTCTTTGGGCACAAAGAAACTCTGCTCGGTGCGCTTGCGGTCGGCTTCGGCATCAAGGTTCTGGAACCGGGCGATGATGTCCGGGATGTCGTTTTCCTTCACCTCGGTGCGCTTGTCGTCCAGCGAGAGGCCGTCGGCTTTCATATCGTAGAACCACACCCTGTCGGTGCCGCCTGCGCCGGTCTTGGTAAACACCAGCACCGCCGTGGACACGCCTGCGTAGGGCTTGAACACGCCGGAGGGCATGGAAATGACCGCCCGCAGCTGATGGTTTTCAATCAGTTCTTTTCGGATGCTCTGATGCGCCTTGCTGGAACCGAACAGCACGCCGTCCGGCACGATGCAGGCGCAGCGTCCGCCGGTTTTGAGCATCCGCAGGAAGAGCGCAAGGAAAAGCAATTCTGTTTTTTTGGTGTTGGTGACGGCTTTCAGGTCGTCGTTGATGCTCTCGGCATCCACAGTGCCCTTGAACGGCGGGTTCGCAAGACAAATGGTGTACTTGCTGCAAATGGAGTTTTGCTTCGACACGCTGTCCTTGTAGTCGATCTCCGGGTTCGTGATGGAGTGGAGCATCAGATTCATGGCCGAAATGCGCAGCATGGTGCGGTCCATGTCAAAGCCTGCAAACATCGGCCCGGCAAAATGCTGCCACTGTTCCGGAGTCATATCGTCCCCATAGTGCTTGCGAACATATTTTGCGCTGGACACCAGAAAACCTGCCGTACCGCAGGCCGGGTCACAGATGAAATCGTCCGGCGTGGGCTGCACCAGCTCCACCATCATATCAATGATATGCAGAGGCGTGCGGAACTGGCCGTTCCGACCCGCCGTTGCCAGTTTTCCCAGCATATACTCGTACAAATCGCCCTGCATATCAAGGTCGGCAATGTCGTGGGTGTAAAGATCTTCCAGCCCGGTGATGATCTTTTGCAGCACCTGCGGCGTGGGGATCAGGAACATGGCATCATCCATATACCGCGCAAAGGCGGTGTTGCCCTCATCCGGGCGGGTGGGGTCGTCTACGATCTCCACCAGCTCGCCGTTTGCGTCAAAATCCGGCAGACGGCCATATTTCATCTTTTTGATGGCAGGGAACACCCGCTGCTGCATGGTCAGGAAAATTTCGCGGGAATCTTTATCCTTGAAGCGGCTCCACCGCATAGACTGTCCTGCTTCGCTGGCCGGGAAGATATGCTCCATCTTTTCGCCCGCCATGTTCTCGAAATCTTCGGTGGCAAGCTCTTTCTCGTCCAGTGACCGGATGAACATGAGATAGGTCAGCTGTTCAATGACGGTCAGCGGATTGGTGATGCCGCCTGCCCAGATGTCCGTCCAGATCTTGTCTACCTTATTTTTAATGGCTCCTGTTACCATGCGTTCCTCCTGAATGTTTGCCAATCGCAAACGCTTTGCATCTCGAATTTTTGGTGATAATATCACAATTTTATTATAGCAGTGTACGATTATATTTTCAATGTAGAGCGTTTAGCAGACGTGCTTTCTTTATCGCAAGGCAAGAAATTAGTGGAACGTTAAAACAGCAATTTGCGATATGCAATTCAACGCTGTTGCTGTTGCATGAAGAAGTTGAATTGCTATAAAACGGTAAAGTGGATTTTATCTGCTTTACTGTTTTTTCACATCTGGACTCCAACATGCTTTTGTGCTATTCAGCGATTCCATCGCGCAGCCTGCGCTCTGCTTACCAACTGATGATCTCCGGCGGTGATGTGAAAGCGGTGCAAGGCACAACGGGCCACGCCAGCGCCAATCTGCTGGTCAACACCTATGCACACATCCAGCAGGATTCCCGCAAGAAGCTGGGTAAAAAGTTCGAGGAAGGCTTCTACAAGTCAGGAACAACACCTGTGCAGGCTGCCCCGGTTGAAGCAGAACCGACCATCTCCGTGTCGGCACTTTTGGAGCTTCTGAAGGACGCAGACCCCTCTGTAAAAGCGCAGCTCCGCTTGGCTTTGCTGGCCTGAATTGCAAAAAATAGCACGAATTGCAGAGTAATTCACAGACTTACTCCATCTGACACGAAAAATGCGGACCGTGCAAAAACCGTGCAGAGACCGTGCAAATGGCGTATAAAAAGAAAATCCCACGAGGAATCTTACGATTCTTCGTGGGATTTTGGTGCGCTCGAGGGAACTCGAATCCCTGGCCCTCTGATTAAAAGAATCCAAGGCGCATCATTCGTCAAATTTCAAAAGTTCGAAGAAACGTTGTTTTTATCGTATCATCGCAAAACGTTCCTTTGCACACACCGCATTATTTGCATACAGTGTAATGCTTTGCAACCGTTATTCAGCTATTCAGGTGTGCAAAAAGTGTGCAAAAATGTGCAGACGGGCAAAACAAAGCCCAATGGACAAATCAACCACCGGTTTTATGGCAGGGTTTAGGACATCCGAACAGACACCGTTTGATATAGAAATGAGGTTCACCATGAACAAACTGCTTTCCTGCCGCTTCAATATGGACACCAACCGGGTGGAAGCCCGGTTCGAGGATGGCACCACTCTTGCCATCGACTGCATCGCCGTGGAGGACGAGTATGGCAACACCCCGGCACAGCGGGCAGAGCTGGACTGGCTTCTGTGGAACAAGCCATTGGAGTATGCACAGCTTGTGCTGGGTGGTGAGATAGAGCATTATCTTTCCCTCAGTTGCGACCACGGCAGATTAGAAGATTAAATCTTCATCATTAAAATCCCCTGTTTTCCACAATGTGCTACGCCATGTGAAAAACAGGGGATTTTCTTTATTGCGCCAATTATTCGCACATTTTCTCTAATAGTTCTCGTAATTCTGTGCTTTTCAATTCTGGCACTCCACCGTATTCTCGATTCAAGTATTTATTACGGATATTGTTGGTTGCATAGGTACGCTTTTTATAATCTGTAATACACTTTATCTGTTTATCCCATGGAAATTCCGGATTCATTTGCAAAATATAAGTCGCAGTTCTTGCAAAGTCTGCCTCCATCAGCATGGTATTGTGAGTCGTCATAATTAGCTGTCCCTTAATCATAGGCTGAATCGTCTCTAACAGATTTTGAAACAACAAGTCATGAATATTCGCTTCTGCTTCATCTAAAATTACAGTTTTTCCCATGCACGCTACCAGCAAATAGCACAATATTCTTAGTAACTGTCGATTACCTGTTGATTCCCGTTTGAATTCTATGCGGCGATAGCTATTGGCAATATATTTTTCTTCCATCAACTTATAGTAAATCAGCTCACCCACATACTCTTTTTCGTAGGTGACACAACGAATACTTGGATCATACATTGCAAAGAAATGTGAAAAAAATGCTTCTACTTGATCAAGTTCATGTTCTCGTTTGAGAGAGATTTTACCCGACAATGGCTGATTCAAAACCTTCAATTGTGCGTGTAGACCTTCCCAACTTTTGTCTCCCATAGATACCGTGCAAGATAAATTTCGGAATTCATTCAGAACCACATTGAAATTCTCTGTTATGTTATCACGTCCGAACGAATTGGATTTATCCTTCATCTCGTAAATTAAAATTGCCAGGAGCGAATGTTTTCCCCAATAGCGTTTTGCCATTTCTTTTACATCTGTCAAAAATTCCTTTCCCTGCTCTTTTTCGACAATTGAATCATTTATATTGATGCCTGTAACGCTACAATCAAAATACAGTCCGCGGCGACGGTTAAGAACAAATTCCAGCCGTTCATGAAGAATTTCATCTTGCCCAAACTCCACTCGATAGCAGCCGTTATTTCCATCAATATTAAATTCGTATTCGGCAATAATAGGATTTTCACAATCAGCCATTTGGTAATCTTTAATGATGGCAGACATATCACGTAACCTTTGTCGTATGTGCTCCCGCATTTCCTTTTCCATATTTTCATCTTGGAAAATAGCACCTTGCGCTAAAATGCGTTCATAGGCCGCTCTCGCATCCATTGTGCGTGTCAGTTCTGGCAGCAGAACAAAAGCAGACATTAAGTTGGACTTGCCCGCACCATTTTCTCCGTAAAGAATAGCAAGATGCTTGGCCGTATTTCCTTTTTCCGTTAAATCCAACTCAATGTGGTCAAATGATCGAAAGTTCTCCAGTGTTATCTTCGTAAACATTGTTCTCTCTCCTTTGCCACCAGTATCTCACACCTTGCCCGAAATTTCAAGTCTTAATCTTGCTTTGTGTGAATTTAACTCGTCATTTCGATGAGCATATTCTCATTTTTACTAATTATTTTCCGAAAAGCCTTGACAATCATTTCTTTTGGAGGTACAATGCAGACAAGGGGTTAGCACTTGGGCTCTCCAAGTGCCAATCTTCCGTTTCGGGCATGAAAAAAGACGCCTGGCAGGGCGTCTTCTTTCCCAGCTATTCCAACGGATTGCCGGCTTGATACTTCTATATCATTGGCATTATACCATAAATCAAGCCTTCCTGCAATCGGAATTTTCTGGCAAGTCATGCTCGGTTGCGGCATTGCACCGTTTTTCGTGCCGTTGCCATCACTGCACCTGAGGAATTCCTTTTAGGTGCCCGGACAACTATTTATAAGGAGCTTAATTTATGGTTGTAAGATTTTTTAGCGCACGCAATTATTCCGATTCCAGTAAAAACAATGGCGACTGCATCCTTCTGGATAGCGGCACCGAACTAGTCATCTACGACTGTGGTTGCGAAGAACACGCACGCCGGGTTGTTCAGTATATGGATACTCACGGCTTCAAAAAAGCAAAGTTAGTACTATCTCATAACGATGCCGATCACTTCGATGGAATCCCCTACCTAATTGAACATGGTGTTCTTTCGGAAGTCTACACTCTTCTCTTGCTAAAGTACAAAGATGAGCTTTTGGATCGGGTCAACGATAAACGTCGCACGCGGGAATCCATCGCCAATCGGATTGCGGAAATTTATAACAATATCTATTCGCTGTCTGCACAAGTGGAGCTTAAAGACATTTTTACCGATACTGCGGTATCTGCAGGAGTTTCTATTCCAGGTCCAGGAAAAGAATACTCTTTAAATGCCGTTGCTAAAAGGATTGATAGTCGAGAAAGTGACCTTATCGACAAGGAAACAATTGTAAATGCTGTCAGCACTCAGCTATCTGTCGATTTTGGCTCCGGTAATCGTTTATTGCTCACCGGCGACAGTAGTTTTACTGCGATTGAAGATTCAGTAAAGTCACATTCTGCTATTCAGCTTCCTCATCATGGAAAACTAGAACAAGCCGAGAAGATTTTTGCCTGCAAAAATAATAGTACTATTTACTATGTTTCTGATAATACTGGAAACTCAAACGGTGGTTCTGATAATTTGAAAGCCATGCATCCTCGTGGACATGTGATTTTCTATACGGAAAACGGAGACCAGACTTGCACAGCTTCCTCCTTTGGCACCACTTATCCTGTTCGTTCCTATTTCTACGGGTTTTGATTATGAGGTATTTACTACATCAGAGCCAGTTCAAAGAACTGCATGCTCGTCAAACCTATTTGTATGACATCTTCCATCTGTATTTTGTTCCAACAAAATCAGAGGGAAACTTTATTGTCCTTGTTCCGCTAGGAAGGAATTATTCCAATATACTTTTCATCACCGGACATACAAACTTTGTTTGGGAGTACATGCTTTCGCATATCCATCAGCTCCCTGAACGTCGTGTTGTTATCACTAGCTGTTTTGGGAACATTTTCAGAAAATTTGCTCGTGACTGTGAAATATATGTTCCTAATTTTTGTCAGGATTTGTGTCCGCTACGAAGCGGCATTCCTTATGGATTTCAATTTGATATTTCCGATGCCGAGCTTTGTTTCTACAACACACCTGGGGCCATAGAAAAACGCATTCACGCAGCGTATAAGCAGCTCTTATAAGGAGAGTATATGAAATTAGATTTATTTGACTCTTATAATATTCGTGTACGTCTAAGCAGTAGCATTATAATTTTTGCTCCCCTTGTGCTTACCGTATTTCTATGCTTTGATGAATTGTTCTCATTTATCTCATCCTCTGTTTTGGTTGCAATTCTTTTGGCGTTTACCAACTGCCTTCCAATTTTTCAAAGATATATTTGTCAGAAGAGAGTTGCTTTCAAAAACTATGCTGTAGAGTTTCTCCTACCTCATGACAATACACTTAACCCTGTCACAAAAAAGCGCTACTATAACATCCTCGTTAAAACAAATATGGCATTTGCAGCTTTTCAATCCCCTAATGATAGTGAAGGTTTTCGTCAATGCTGCGAAAGTGCGGTTCGGTATTTAAGGGAAAAAACCAGGAATTCCCCTCTAGTCATAGAAGAAAATATCAACTACGGGTTCTATAAGACTCTTGTTTCATGCAAACCACTTGGAATTGTTTCATGCATAGTATTGGGTCTTTTTGTCGCCATATATTCATTACTTTACTTTAAAAATCTTTCCTTAATACCAATGAGGAATTATCTCGCATTCTCTTTCAACATTATCTTGCTTATATTCTGGATTTTTGGGATCAGGCAAAGTATTTTGGAAGACACCGCAAAGCAGTACGCCAAAACACTGCTTTCAGCTATTGATTCTCTTTAACAAAATCATCTTTATACCACCATATTGTATCTTTAAAACGCCTAACCATTGCAAAGCACCTGCCATGGTTAGGCATTTTTATTTAGTCAAACTTATTCCCCTGCCTTCGACAAGCGGTCATACAGAACCACCGTGTCCTGTGTTTCGATATGTACACGCTCCTTCTTCAGGAGGGTTCGGGGACGTTGGTTTGCGCGGTAGTCGCGACCGCTCTCTTCAAAAGCAGAACAACACAGAAAGTCACATATCGCATTGCCGGAAAGGGATTCACGGATAATGAATACAAAGGCAGTTGGTTCAATCTGGCTGGAAATCAAGTAATCCGCTTTGATTTTGGTCACGAACGGATAGAACTGGGGCATATAGGAAAACAAATCGAACTCCTGTTCCAGTGTTTCTTTCAACCGCACCAGTGCCAGCAGACGCGGTTTCACATACTCCTGATAGAGTGTACCCTTCTTTACCTTGTCGTAGGTGATCTTGCCGGATAGAATCATATCCACTGTTTTGCGCGGGCTATACCGGGGAAGGGCAATATCTTTCAGGTAGTGGAATCCAGCAAGGTGAGGGAAGTCCTCTGGTGAAAATGTCAGCTTGATCTCGTGCAGTTCACCCTTATAGCCGTAGGTGAAAACATAGTGGTACTCAGTCAGTTCTTTCCAGACTTCTGCTGCCCGATACAAAATATCTTGCTGTTCGTCCTGCACGTTTTCACCTTCCCTCAAAAAAATAGAAGCCCTGCCGAAAGGCAAGGCTCCTATTAAGCGTTTTCTTTCGATTCATCGAATCTATTCGGCTTGTGGTTATCGCTTAACCCACGGTCTGGCTCCACAATCGGCTGATACCGAACCAGTCTACTGTTTCATCGCCACCGATAGCTGGTCAATGCCGCTATCCTCTAGCTTTATTATACCACAAAAGGACGTAAGTTCAAGCACTTAAATTCAAAAAACACTCAATCGTATTATATGCAAGTTATACTAGATGGTTCCTTATGGTATCGGTTCATCTAATTTCGACTGTAGCGCCAACTGCTTCAATTTTTCGTTTGATTTCCTCGGCTTCACCCTTGGAAACCTTCTCCTTGATAGCCTTTGGAGTGCCATCAACAATGGCCTTTACCTCTTTCAAATCCAGATTAGTAATATCCTTCACCAGCTTGATGACTTGCATTTTGGTAGTACCCGCCCGCACAAGGATTACATCGAATTTTTCTTCGCATTGGGGTGTTGGCTGTACGACAGGCATCGAGGATTGCTCAAGCAAATCTGATTGCTCCGTTTCTTCACTTTCAGACGTTGCAAAAATCGCAGCTCCCGCTTTAAGTTTTATAATTTTATTTGTCAGTTCAGAAATTTCACCATTCAACTGGTCAAGTTGCATATTCAGTGGTTTGAGTTCCTTTTCCGCTTCAAATTTCTCTGAAGCAACTACCTTTGTCAACTGCTCCATTTCCCCGGACAGTTCTTTTAGCTGTTTCTGAAGCCGTTTTTTCTCTTTTCCTTGGAAGAAGCCGAGTTTTTGAATACGCTCTTTCAGCTGCTCTGCTTCACTGTGTTTTTGCTCGCGCAGTGCAAAAGAGGGAAGGTTATTGAGACTTTCCTTCTTGCTGTTAAGTTCACTTTGGACTTCACAATGTCTTCTTGTAAGCTCATCTCTTTGAGCTTCCAGTTCTTCAATTTGTGATTTCACTTCAGGGTGAGCTACCCAATACTCGGCAATTTTTTTCTGCTCGGCCTTCCGTCTGGCTTCTTCGACTTTTTGAGCAATTTCTTTTTCGGCCGTTCTTACTTCGGAAATGCCACGATTCCATTCGTCAATTTCATTTTGACGAAGCTTCTTAGCACCATCTGCAAGATACAGATTTCGATTATAGTGTTTATAGCCACCGTCAAAGCTCACTTCGTAAGATTGACCATTCATGAGCTCAGTCTGAATATGAATAAGATTATTATAAATCTGTACTTTCAGATCATCTACTACCTTATTGCCATTTTCGCTACCACATAATACAAGCGCAAGTTTGAGTGCATCTATCAAGCAATTGCCCTCTTCAAGAAAATTTTTGAACTCGTAATCGGTGGGATAGCCTTCATCGCCTTTGTAGTTACTATATACATCATTCCATGCATCGCAGATTCCATTGTTGACGATTCGTGCATAGTTTACATTCCCGATAGCATCCACTTTGATATTCGCTTTAGCTAAGAAGTTCAAAGTTGTTGTAATAATTGAGGATACATCACTCTTCAAACCTTCCACATCGTGTACACTCGGATGAGGCTTAAAACATTTGATTCGGGTCATGAGCATCGCCGCTTGTAGCTCGCCCAAACGCAATTTGCATTGTTCACCCAATGTGTCTTTCATATCTTCTGGACAATTCTCAAGTGCCTTAGAAAATGCGTTGATTGTTTCTCCAACGCGATTGTTACCAAGCGTGGATTGCCATCCGACAGCCCTTCCTTTAATAAGCCAAGCCTCCCAGTTGGCCGTATCCATCTCAATGATTTTATTGCAATATTCATCAGCTTCCTTGTTATTGCCTGCGTCGATTGCATTTCGAGCCATGTCCAGATAATTTTCGATTGCCGCCGAGTTATCAACCTTGACTGTACCGGTAACTTCTACGGTACCTTCCACCATCATCTTTTTGGCTTCTTCAATGGAGTATTTGCAACCGCAGGTCTGGCAGACAAAAACACCATCCTGCTTGATTAAATCCGTGCTTCCGCACATTTCACAAGTCAACCGCTTCATTTACATATCCTCCAATTATTTCAGAATTTTGCATTTCCTGTTTCGTTCATCAAGCAGCAAATTAAGATCTTCTATGATTTTCATTTTATCATCCGAAGATTTCAGATTTTCAACTGCAAGCGATATTTTATCTTCCAAAACAGCCAACTGTTCATTGCTCATAGGATCAGAGAAACGTATCTTTTCAGCAAGCTGCTCTAGTTGCTCTTTGGTTTTTGTATCTTTCTCTGCACTTGCAAGAATTTCAATATCAACTTGAAGATTTTTGATATAGAAAACTTTTCCTTGAACTTTCTGCTCAACTTTTTCAATCTCTGTTCGCCCCACATCAGCTGCAATCATAAAAATTGCAGCCATGGCGGCGATAACAGTGCAAATCACAAGAGCAGACCATGTTGGAAGTTTCTCCGCAAACACAAATATGAAAAGAACAGCAATCTGAACAACAAGGTACACAATGCCAATATGGACAATGGGAAAACCTAGGAACTTGCTTTTCAGTTCTTTATGACCAAAAGCCCTTTTCCATAAGACAATCTGTGCCGCAAGCGCAACTACCGTAAAAATATATGCAATCCAAAAGGCTGCGCTTTTAGAAGTAGGAATCGCCAGCGAAACAACGGTTATAAGGATGAAAATGATTCCTATGAGCGCATATCCTTTTACACTGTTCTTTTTCATTTTCAACCCTCTCTCTTTGCTCCACATTTCGGGCAGAACTTTCCGGGCTTTATAAACTTGAACCCACATTGAGGACAAGTATCTGGCGATGTTTGAGGTGCTCCGCAGTTATCGCAGAATCGTGCGCCCGGTGTTAATTCCGCTCCACATTGGTCACAAAAGCGATTACCTTCACTTGGCGGCGGACTTCCGGCCTGAGAAGGTGTCGCTCCAAAGGCATTTTGAATCGAATCTCCAACGATTCCTCCTACCACGCCGCCTACACCAGCCATCGTACCAAGCCCGACACCCATATTCGTGAACTGACCCACTGCTTCATTTGATGCGACCTTCTCAGCCACATCAAATCCACGCTCTTGCTGATAGGTGTATCCTTCAATCTTCCGCTTTTGCGCAATACCCTGCGCTTCTATCACCATTCGCTGGGAAGCCGTCTGCTGATCAATCACCCCGACCTGTTGACGCAGCTTTGCGTCCATGATATCCGCATACTGGCGGAAATGCAGATTTTTGAATTTTTCGTATTGTGGTTCTCCGTCTGGCTTTACGATCGTGGTAACAAGGAACTTGTTCAGATTGATACCATAGTCAGCAAAATCCGGAATAAGCCGCTTGTGCAGCTCTTCCGAAAACTCCGTAAGATGAGCATCCGCTTCAAAGATATTGATTGCATTTGCTGCCATTGTTTGGGCAATGTATGTTTTTACCCTCGTCATAAGGAATGCCCGGAAGAACTGAATCAGCTTTGCCTGTCCTAAAAAGGCTTCCGTGCCAACCAGTTTAATGAGCAATTTTCTGGAATCGGACACACTAAGCGACATTTCACCGCTGGCACCAATCGAGATAGGAAATTTGTATGTAGGTTCGAGGTACTGGACTTTGCTATCTGTACCCCACCGAATTGCCATTTGCTCCGTCTTATTTATAAAATAGACTTCACAATGGAAAGGTGTCTGTCCTCCTGTTGGAAGATTGGCGACTTTACGGATAAGAGGGATGTTTTCGGTTTCAAGGGTATACCGACCAGCACCAAACAAGTCCAGTGCCTGACCGTTCATAAAGAAAATGGCTTCCTGCGATTCATGAACGATCAACTGTGTAGACGTATTGAAATCTTCACTGGGGTGCTTCCATACGAAGGTGCTGTTATCACCTTCGTATTTAATGATCTGCGCGATTGACAATTCCATTCACCTCCGCTGGCATCTTAGCTTTCCAGAACTGTTCTGTCGTTTCAACTAGTTCTTTTTCATTTTACCACATTGTATCTGTATTATCAATCTAGGTTCCGGGCAAAATAAGGTTTTGTATATGGAACCTTCTTCTTTGTTTCCATGTATGATTTTTCATGAGGTGAACAAAGTGGATTATGCCCTGTACATTCGTCAACACATTACGGAACTCCGCATGAAACGAAATGTTTCAGAATACCAGATGAGCCTTGACTTAGGCCAAAACAAAAATTATATCCAAGGTATCAGTTCTGGAAAAGCATTGCCTTCCATGTCACAATTCTTCAATATCTGTGACTATTTCAATATTACGCCGATGCAATTTTTTGATACCGAGAGCCTGCATCCCGAACTCATTAGTTCAATCTTATCTGAAATGCGTACTTTAGACGAAGAAGACCTGACTCTTTTACTTAGCTTTGCACATCGGATGAGCCATAGCAAAGGCTGATTCTGCATGACCGCCATGCAACAAGAAGTCACACTTCTACCGCTTCACTGCAATAAAACTTGCAAAACCATCTTGACGCACTCCGCAATCCATGATACTCTTTATCGCAAATCCCACCAATTTTGTAGAAAAGTACAGAGCGGCGAGGATTTATTCCCCATGAAGATTTTTACCGCCCCGCAACACACCCGATTCATTTTGCCGCCGATTCACCCGACAAAATTTTTCGCTTGTCTTGCAGGGCGGTTCTTTTCTTTTATAGGACAGGAACTGCGAACCTTTCAACAAACCATGACAAGGAGGCGACCCGAAGCGTGATCTATCGAGACAATTTGTTTCTCAACGCCAGATTCCAAGAGGCTGTTCAAGCTGCCCATGACCAAGATTGGCAAACCTTTGAAAAATATTCCTTCTACGATGCCAAGATGATGGAAGACCTGCTGTACAAATGCGAACATCTGATGCCTCTTGAAATCAAATGTCGGTACGCCTTACAACATTATTACAGTCACGGCGATCATTCTCCCATCATTCGGAAGTATGTCCGCCGAGCCAAAATCATTCGTCCTGACAACTGGCGCGATGCTCTGCCGGAGAGCGTAAGAGACATTGAGATGTTTACCGTATATCGCGGCGGCATCGGCAGCATTGAGCGCGCACCGCTTTCTATTTCATGGTCGCTCTCTTACGATGTTGCTGAATGGTTTGCACACCGCAGTGAACTTTTTTACCGCTGCCCCTGCCATGTATATCAAGGAACAATTCACGCCGACAAGGTGATTGCATATCTTCCAGAGCGCAGTGAGTTTGAAATTATCCAGCATCGGAATGTCAAAGACGTGCAGGAAATCACGCCGCTGAGAGGGTACAGTCCTCCATTCAATGCCTTCAAATCATCAAAAAAATGGGTTCACAATGAAGAGGAAAGCAACCGCTATTTCAATGAATGGTATCAATCGCAGAACTGCTGAATTTTATGTTGCTTCAAATAATAAGTCCTACTATCACCGCTTTACCACAATAAATTTTGCAAAACCATCTTGACGCGCCCTGCAATCCATGATACCCTCTATCGCAAATCCCACCAAATTTGTAGAAAAGTACAGAACGGTGAGGGTTTATTCCCCATGAAGATTTTTACCGCCCCGCAACACACCCGATTTGTTTTGCCGCCGTTTCACCCGACAAAATTTTTCGCCTGTCTTGCAGGGCGGTATTTTTCTTTTGGGAAGCTGCACCTTGAATTTTTCATAAGCCGTCTGAACGAGATACTGCGCCATGACCTCACACTTTCTGTGGGCGAGCCGGACAACGCCGCTGCAAAACAGGGGCAGGAACTGCGTTCGGTGTGAACGGTGACCATGAGCAGGGGCTTTGCCTTTTCACACGTTTTGCTCTGCAAAATTTTCAACGTGCATTGCGGTTCGACTTCTGAAATTTTCAGTGTTGCACGGAAAGGGCGAAAGCAAGTATCGACCTGTGGCCACAAATTTTCAATGCTTGAAAAATTGCTATCCACTCAGTCATCCTTGTTGGGGAGTGCCTTCCCCAAACCCTGCTCTAGCTTCGCACCGTTGGTGCGAATGCGGCGTGTCGCATTACATAGCCCTCTCCATCCCGGAGCGGGCATTTATCATTTTCACAGGAGGTCGAATATGGCTGAAATGAAAAGTCCGAACGTACACGCAAAGAAGAACCGCAATGACACGCCGCAAAAACGAAAGACACACATCATCAAAGTCAGGGTGACCGCAGAAGAAAAACTGCGGATCGCATACGCCTGTAAAGAACTCCACCTCACCCAGTCCGAACTCGTCCGCCGCGTCCTGTACGGCGTAAACGTCAAGCACACCGTTGTGGTGGCGCAGGGCGGCGAGGATGCACTGGCGGCGCTTGTCGCCTTGTCTGCCCAGTGCAGCAAGGTGGGAAGCAACCTCAACCAGCTTGCACGGCACTTCAACTCCGGCGGCAAAGACACCGAGCCGCTCCGGGCGCAAATACTGGAGGAACTGTCCGCACTCACGAACTTTCGGCTGAAAGCCGAAGAAACGGTTGGTGAACTGTATGGCAACCATCAAGCATTTAAGCTCGAAGAACTCTAACTATGCCGCCGCCGAAAGCTATCTCACCTTTCAGCACAACGAATACACCGGTCTGCCCATTCTGGACGAGAAGGGCAGACCCAAGCTGCGGGATTCGTACCTGCTCGACACCCTTGAGTGCGGCGAATCTTCGTTCGCTATGGCCTGTCTGCTTGCCAATCGCAAGTACGGCAAGAACGGCAGGCGGGAGGACGTGAAGACCCACCATTATATCATCAGTTTCGACCCGAAGGACGCAGTAGAGAACGGCCTGACCATGGAACGGGCGCAAGCCCTTGGCTTGCAGTTCTGCAAGGACAACTTCCCCGGTCATCCCGCCATCGTCTGCACCCACCCGGACGGTCACAACAGTGCCGGGAATATCCACGTCCACATCGTCATCGGCAGCTTGCGTGTCCGCACCGTGGAACGGCAGCCCTTCATGGACAAGCCGTGCGACTGGGAAGCGGGCAAGAAGCACCGCTGCACCTCTGCCATGCTCCGGCACCTCCGTGTCGCAGTCATGGAGATGTGCGAGCAAGCCGACCTGAACCAGATCAATTTGCTGGAAGCCCAAGGCGACCATGTTTCCGAGCGGGAGTATTGGGCGCAGCGGCGCGGACAACGCCGCCTCGACCATGCAAACGCCAAGCTTGCCGCCGAAGGGCAGCAGCCCACCCAGACCGTCTACCAGACCGAGCTGGACAAGCTGCGAAAGCAGATCTACGCTGTGCTGAACAAGACTACCACCTTCGAGGAATTTTCTGCATTGCTCATGCAGGAACACGGCATCGCCGTGAAGGAGAGCCGAGGCCGGTTGAGCTACTGCCCGCCCGGCCGGATAAAGTTCATCACCGCCAAGAAACTGAGCAAGAAGCTGGAAAAGGAGCAGGTGCTGACCGCCCTCTCCCAGAACATCCAGCTTGCAACCGCCATCCAGCCCGCCTGCGAACAGAAGCCGGATAAAATCAGGAAACTGGTTGACATTCAGGCGAAAGCCGCAGCCGGAAAGGGCATCGGCTATGAGCGTTGGGCGAAAAAGTTCAACCTCAAACGCTGGTCGCAGACCTTGTGTCTCCTGCAGGAGAAAAAGCTGCTCAGCGAAGATGCCCTGCACCAGCGCATTGCCGAACTGCAAACCCAGCACGACGATGCACTGGCGGTGGTCAAAGACTTGGATGCCCGCGTGGTCTCCCTCAAGGAGCTGCGCGGGCATCTTGTGGTCTATCGGCAGTACAAGCCTCTTGCACAGAAGCTCCAAACTGTGCGGAACCCCGCAGCGTTCCGGGAGCAGCACCGTGCAGAGTTTGCTGTTTACGATGCAGCCTGCGCCTATTTCAAGGCCAACGGGCTCAGGACGCTGCCGGACCTCAAAAAACTGGATGCCGAATATCAGACCCTTTCCTCGGAGAAAAACGGTTTCTACACCCGTTACAAGAAAGCGCAGATCGAACTGCGTGAACTCCGCACCGCACAACAAAACGTGGAAGCCTTCTTCCGCAAGGAAGAGCGCAGCCACGCCGTACCGCAGCAGGAGGTCAAATGAACAACACTCTGACGGATCGATGTGTGAATAAACCCAACCTCACCCACGCCCCTCACCGGGCTTCCTCCTTTCGCCTGTACCCCACCCATTGGGACGGAGGGTAGCACCTCTGTCTTTTCGGACGTAAAGAACGCCATCTCGACCCGGCAGGCAGCGGAGCTATACGGCTTCGCCGTAAACCGGAACGGCATGATGCGTTGTCTCTTCCACGGGGATAAACACCCCAGCATGAAGGTGGACAGCCGTTTCCACTGTTTCGCCTGTCAGGCGGATGGCGATGTGATCGATTTTGTCGGCAGACTTTTTCAACTTTCTCCCTACAAGGCCGTGGAAAAGTTGAAGGAGGACTTCGGCATGGCACTTGCCGACGGCAAGGTGCGGCTTGCTCCCCGCAGACCGCCCACCGTCCGGCAGCAGCTGCTGGACTATTACCGCTGTCTGCAGCGTTGGCGGGTCCGATACGCACCGCAGTCACCCACAGAAGAACTTCACCCCTGCTTTCTTGAAGCGATAAAGAACCTTGACATCGTTGAATATTATCTGGACTGTTCGGTGCTCCCGGACCCGCAGACCGAAAACGAGCTACGGAAGTATTGGGAGGGATTGCATGAGCGACTGGAAAGAGAGGAACGAAGATTGGCGTGATGAGGACGAACTGGAAGAAGAGGAAGAATGCGAATGCCCTTGGGTAGACAGTAAGGGCAAAGTGCGTGAAACCGCTTACTGCCAGTACCTTTTAGAGAAACACCCCATGATGTGCCTGAAACAGAAGCTGTTCGACCAGAACGGCGAGGTAGACGAGGACGCACTGCTCTACGAAGTCCACAGCGACCTCCGTGACTTTGTGCTCGACAACCTTGCCAAGAAGGAGAAGCAGGTTCTGGACGCACTCCGTATCGAAACCTATACCCCTGAATGGAAACCCCAGCTTGACCGCATCCATCTCCAGAACGGAACCTACTTTCTGGACGAGCGGGGCTTTATGCCGGAAAAGGAACTCTGCCTGAACCGGCTCCCCGTGGAATACCAGCCCGATGCCCCCGCACCGACCAAGTGGCTGGAATTTTTGGACGGTCTGCTCATCCCGGAGGACATTCTGACCTTGCAGGAATACCTTGGCTATCTCCTGATTCCGTCTACCAAGGCGCAGAAGATGCTGGTCATGACCGGCAAGGGCGGCGAGGGAAAATCCCGCATCGGCTTACTGCTGAAGAAGCTGTTCGGGGAAGCCTCTCACTCCGAATCCATCCTCCGCATCGAAACGAACCGCTTTGCCAGTGCAAATCTGGAGTACAAGCTGGTCATGGTCGATGACGACCTGAACATGGTGGCTTTGCCCGAAACACGGAACATCAAGTCTATCGTCACCGCCGAAGACCGTTTGTGCATCGAGCGGAAGAACAAGCAGGCTGTCCAAGGTCTGCTGTACGTTCGTTTCATCTGCTTCGGCAATGGCAACCTTGTGGCTGCTCACGATGACAGCGACGGCTTCTGGCGCAGACAGATCCTCATCACGGTGAAAGACCGTGACCCTGCCCGGGTGGATAACCCGTTCCTTATCGAAGAGCTGTCCGAGGAGCGTCCCGGCATCCTGCTGTGGATGCTGGAAGGGTTGCACCGTCTGCTGGCGAACCGCTATCAGTTCACCATCAGCGAGCGCTCCCGCCGGAACCTCGAAGCAGCCATGGAAGACGGCGACAACCTGACCCAGTTCATGCAGGCACAGGCTTACGTCCGCTTCCGCCCTGACAGTGAAGAGCGTTCCACATACCTCTATCGCGCTTACACCAAGTGGTGCGAGGATAATCTGGAATCGCCCGCCACACAGAAGAAGTTCAGCCAGTTCCTGCTGAAAAATGCAGGGAAGTATGGTCTGACCTTTTCCAAGCACATCGAGGGAAAGTACCGCGGCTTCCGGGGCGTATGCGTCCACCCCGCTTTTGCTGCGGCATAAAACACACGAAAAGTGAAATTCTCCCGCCCTACGCGCCCCAAATCAGTAGTTTTGACTTGTTATCGCTGTTTTCTCCGGGCGCGTATCTGCCCTTTTCGGGCGGATGTGGGGCGGCAACACGCCCTTCGGGGCGGGAGAGAAGGCAAGATGCGCCCCAAAAGGGCGCATACAATTCAGCCATGCGCCCTATAAAATCAACACAGGAAGGTACTTTTGTGCGGTTTGGGGCGCGTGGGGCGCGTAAATTCAAGTTCTCGCACTTTTTTGGGCTGCTGCTTCGGGTCAGGAGCGGCAGGCCCTTACATATTTACCGGCCCACAGGGTGCAGCTCAACCGGAACTGCGCCGGGTCTGGAGAAGTGCAAAGGAGACATGCCTATGACGAATGTCCGCAAAAATTCCACCAAACTGACCTGTGAGGACTTGAAAATCGCGCCCGAATCCCCTACAATGAAATTGTCCGAAACCCCTGCCGTAGAACCTTCTGACCAGACCAGCAAAACCGTCCGACATGCCCCGCTCGTTTACCGGGTGGAAGAGATCGCCCAACTGTTGGCGATCTCCAACCGTGCTGCGTACAATCTGTGCAACACCACGAAAGACTTCAAGGTGATCCGCCTCGGTACCAGCATCCGGGTAAGCAAGCAGAGCTTTGACGATTGGTTTGCTGCGGTCTGAGGGAGGGAACATCTATGGCATCTATTCTCAGGCGCGGAGATTCCTACTCCGTTCGTTTCAAATACAAAGACCATGCTGGCCGGATCTGTGAAGGCTGGGAGAGCTTCAAAACCAAGAAGGAAGCGCAAGACCGCAAGATCTCGGTAGAGAAAGAACTCTTGGACGGTACGTTCCTCATACCCGATGCAATGACGGTAGCGGAAATGCTGTACAAGTGGCTCCCCATCCAGTCCAGCAAGCACAAGTGGGCACCCAAAACCTACACCCACACGGTAGCCATGATCCAGAATCTTGTCGTGCCCTATCTTGGCAAGAAACAGATTCAGAAGGTTCAGACGTATGACCTCGAACAGTTTTACGCCACGCTGAGCCGGACACCGCGCGGACTGTATAAGCAGGGTGTCAAGCAAACGCTCACCGACAAACAGAAGCGGCAGTTTCTTACGGGTGCTTCCATCCGGGAAGTCCACGCCATGCTCAAGACTGCTTTTTCCTATGCCGTTGAGTGGGGTCTGCTCCTCAAGTCACCGATTCCGAGAGAAGCCCCGAAATCGACCTCGGAAGAACGTGCCATCTGGGACGAAAAGACCATGCTTGCTGCGTTGCAGACCATGACCGACCCTACGCTCCACCTTGCTGTTCATCTGAGCATGATTCTCTCGCTGCGTGTCGGAGAGATCCTTGGCTTGCAGCCGGGAGACATCGACTTCGATGCAGCGGATGGACGGGGGACCATCACGGTCGGCAGGAGCTTACAGCGCACCGAAAAGGCTGCACTGGAAAAGACCGACCCGAATCAGATCTACCACATCTTCCCCGACCAGCGTGAGGGCAGCAGCTCCGCACTGGTGCTGAAGAAGCCGAAAACCAAGAAATCCAGCCGCACCCTTTATCTGACGAGACCCTTGAAAGAGGAACTGCTGGCTTGGCTGGAAAAGCTCCGTCAGGACGAGCTTGCCATGGATGGCAGATATCGCAACTGTGGCCAGCTCTTCCGCCTGCCCAACGGTATGCCTGTTGCCCCGGAAGCCCTTTCTAAATGGTACCGCACTTGGCGTGCAGAGCACCCGGAGTTTGAGAAGATCGTGTTCCACGGTCTGCGCCACTCCAGTGCCACTTACCAGTTGATTGAATCCGGCGGCAACATCAAAGCCGTGCAGGGCAACACCGGTCACGCCACCACCGGCATCCTGATGGACACCTACGCCCACACGCAGGACAAGCCCCGGTTGGAGCTGGCTGAGAAGCTGGAAACAGACTTCTATTCACAGGACATCGGTTCCCCCAAATCCGGCTCTGCGCCGGTAAAAGAAAATCTGCCGGACAGCATCCAGATCACCCCGGAAGGGATGCTGAAAGTTGTCCGGCAGATGAACCCCGAGCAGCGGCGTGAGTTCACCCGCCTGCTGTTCGCCTGAAAAAAGTATGGAAAAAACGCTCACGATGCACAGAATGCAGACAATGCAAGGAAAAACACGGCTTTCCCGCCGGTGTGCAAAAAGTGTGCAAAAGTGTGCAGAGCCCCAGAAAATGGAAAATCCCACGAGGAATCTTACGATTCTTCGTGGGATTTTGGTGCGCTCGAGGGAACTCGAATCCCTGGCCCTCTGATTAAAAGTCAGATGCTCTACCGGCTGAGCTACGAGCGCATATTTCCGCAGTGAACATACTGCCGAATAATATTACCACAACTTGCGCAAAAATGCAAGGGTTCCCGGGCAAAAAGGCGCAAAAAGCTCCTGCATCGGTGTGGGCCTCCGCTTTTCATCCGCGCAGCAGATCGAAGATGCTCCGGTGTCGGCAGCGGAAGGGGCTTCATCCCGATAACTTCCTCTTTACAAACCCGGCAAGAATCGTTACAATCAAATCAAATCCGTCTGCAGTGCGCTGCGTTTTACTGCCCGGCAGTGTGCGCCCCGCCGCGCTGCACCCGCAAACTTTTTCCCGGCTTTGGCATTCTGCCGGGCCGCGCCGATACGTTTTTTGCAGGAGGTTTTTCCTATGAAGATCACTCGCCGTACTGTTCTTCGCTTGACCGGTGCCGCTGCCGCTTCGCTGGCGCTTTCCAGCTGCAGTGCTTCCGGCAGTGCCATTCTGGGCAGCAATTTTTCCAGCTGGCTCCAGCAGACACTGGGCATCAGTTCTTCCGGCGCAGCTTCTTCTGCTGCATCCTCGGAGGACATGGTTGCTTCCTCGCTGGCAGCAGGCGAGCAGCCCGCTGCCAGTCTTGCCGCACTGCCCGCTTACGATGCCGACCCGCTGACCGGTGAGGCCAAGCGCAGCAATGGCCGTATCGTGGGCGTGATGGTCAACAACATCTCCAACACCTCCCGTCAGAACGCCCGTCCGCAGCGCGGCCTTTCCTCTGCCGATCTGCTGATCGAGTGCAAGGTGGAGGGCGGCATCACCCGCTTCTGCGCGGTGTTCCACGATGCCGACTCCATCCCGGAGATCGGCCCGCTGCGCTCTGGCCGCGACCAGTTCCTGCAGCTGCTGATGCCCTATCAGGCGCTGTACTACCACGACGGTGAGAGCGCCGCCTGCACCAAATTCATCAGCGTATACAACTATTCCGGCCTGAACATCGGCGGCAAGAGCTACTTTAATACTCCCACCCATCCGCATGTGGCTCACCGCGACAGCCGGGGCCGGGATGTGGCCTATGAACACACCGAGTTCACCTCCGGCAAGGAGATCCGGCAGGCCGCTTCCAATGCGGGCATCGGCCTGAAATACGATTACGACACCACCTTCTTCCGCTTTGCGGACTACCGCACCGGCGAGGAGAATGCCATGCAGGGTGCAGCATCCGGCAGGACGGTCAGCATCACCCACTCGGACCACTACAAGACCAGCTTCCGCTATGATCCGCAGTCCCGCACCTATAAAATGCAGATGTACAGCCGCATCTCCGGCAAGTTTGAAAACACCGTGGACGAGCTGAACGCAAAGCAGCTGAGCTTTGACAACCTGCTGGTCTGCTTTGCTCCCATCGAGCGCTATTCCGGCGACTCCGGCGATGTGCAGCAGGTAAGCTACATCTCCGGCGGCGATGCCTATTATTTCAGCCGCGGCGCTGTACAGCATGGCCGCTGGGAAAAGGCTTCGCCTGAGCATCCGCTGCGGGTCTACGACAAGACCGGTGCGCAGATGCTTTTCAACCGCGGCAAGACCTATCTTGCCATCGTGGACGACGACGAGTGGTCCAACTTCAGCTATCAGTAACGAGGGAACCGCATGAAACGCATCTGGAATCTGGCCCTTGGCACGGCGGTGCTGTGCACAGCCCTGCTGTGCGGGTGTGCGCTGTCCGGCACCACTGCCCCGGACAGTGCAGCGCCCACCGACCCGCTGACCGGGCAGGAGCTGCAGTATCCCGGCGAACGCACCGCCGCCGTGGTGATCGACAACGCCGCTTCCAGCACCACACAGTGGGGTATTGGCAGCGCATCGGTGGTGCTGGAAGCCCTGACCGAGAGCGGCCAGCCCACCAGCCTGTGCTTGGCTTATCCTTCGGTATCGGCCATGCCAACCGTCGGCCCAGTGACCCTTGGGCAGGACCTTTACTGGCGGCTGCTCAGCGGGCAGGAAGTACTGCCCATCCAGCGGGGTGCAGGGCAGTTTGCCCGCAACTATCTGGATTATTATAACCTGCGGGCCGTGGACGCACTGGAAGTGGGCCGCAACGCCTTTTCCTGCGATGATGTCTGGAGCGGCGCGCCGCTGTGGCATACCAGCGGCGGGGAGGTCGCTTCCGTGCTGGGCAGCCTGAACCTTTCCGGCGCATTGGGCGACCACGGCAGCAGCGCTTCCTCCTCGGCCAGCTCTGCCATTTCCGCTCTGCCCGCCCTGCTGCCGCAGGCCAAAGAGCCCCGCCTGCCGGAGCCCGGTTCCCGGGATGCCGAACAGGTGCAGATCAACTTTGCGCCCCAAAGCACCACCGGCTTTGCCTACGATGCGGCCAGCGGCACCTACGGGATGCTCCGCGCCGACGGCACCGCCCAGCTGGATGCCAACACCGGCGCGCAGGCGCAATTCGACAATCTGCTGGTCCTTTACTCCGCTTCCAGCCTGCGGGACGACGGCACCACGCTGGACTACGACCTGTCCCTTGGCGGCGGTGTCTGGCTGAACGGCAGCCAGCTGTGGCACATCACATGGACGCAGGGCACAGACTCCACCTTTGCCTTTTACGATGCCGACGGCAGGCCGCTGAGCATCCGCACCGGACGCAGCTACATTGCGCTGGTCTCCAGCGTGACCGGGCAGGAGCTGACGGTATTGGATTCCGCCGGGCAGAATGTGCTGAATTGACAAAACAAAAAAAGACCATCTGAGGCATTTTTAACTGCATCTCAGATGGTCTTTTATTACGTTCAGGAACTCCTTCCGTCATGGAGGGAGGCTTTGACAATACGGCCAAGTTTTCCTTTTCGCCAGAGGCTCCCTCTCCGAGGGAGCTGTCGAGCGTATGCGAGACTGAAGGAGTTACAGATCCACCACGCTGCCGACCTCGGCAGGAGAGGTGGGCACCACGCCCAGCACAGCGTGGTCAGTGCTGCGGTTGACCGTAAAGGTCACGCTGCGGCCCGCCGCGAAATCCGGGTGATAGGTCAGCTCCAGCGTCTGCCAGTTGTCCGGCACTGCGCAGAAGCAGTGCAGCAGCGCGCCGCGGCCTGCCGTCAGGTTCAGGGTGAACACCGAAGCATCCGCCGCGTTCTCGCCGTAGAGCGGCGCAGCAAAGCTGCCGCAGCGCACCGGCTTGCCATCGCACACAGCGGTAACGCCGGTGCCCATACTGTACAGGTCGCCAAGCGTGCACACCTCACGGCTCTGCAGATAGCTTGCGCCCACCGGCAGGGTGGATGCGGAGAGGTTTTCCACCGAGAGGTACACCAGCACATTGCCCATTTCCTGCGCAGGGGCATAGCCCAGCAGCTCCACGGCAGCTTTGCCGTCCAGCAGGGCAGGTTCGCCTGCAAGACGCGGCTGCTGCGCCGCTGCAGGTACGCCGGTGAGCAGCGCTGCCGCAAGGCTGACCGCACCGGAGCCGGCACATTTCAGGAATGACCGGCGGGAAATGGACTGGGACATGGAACTTCCTCCTAAAATAATCGTTCCCTTATACAATAAAGGATTGCGCTGTTTCTGTCAAGGGATAGGCCAAAACTGTAACTGTTTCCTTACCCGCACTTTCAACTGTAAAAGCGGCTTCTTATTCAAAGGCCTCGTTTTCCTCGGCTTCGGCCTGACCGCGCAGGGTATCGGCATAGCCAAAGGGCACGATGTCGATGGCTTCCACCAGACGGTCCCGCATCCACAGCTGCACATCGGTCTGCACGGTGTAGCCGCAGCCGGGGTCTGCCATCCACTGCTCCGGGCGGCGGGTGGGCACCGCGCGCTGGCTGAGCATGCTCATGATCACGCCGCCATGGGTCACACAGGCTGCTTCGGTCACATCCATGCGGATCATATACTCAAACAGCTTCATCAGGCTTTCGGCGCAGCGGGCGTGGAACTGGTCGGTAGGCTCTGCGCCTTCGGGCACATAGCCGGAGCCGGGGGTGATCCACTTTTTAAAGTCCTCGTCGTGCACCAGCTCCTTGACCGGCTTGTTCTCAAACTTGCCAAAGCCGGCCTCCCGCAGGTCGTGCACGGTAAAGGTGTGCTTTGCATCCGGGAACAGGATGTTGGCTGTTTCCACCGCGCGCAGCAGCGGGGAGGAGAACACGGTATCCACCTGCGGATACTCGAACCGCTCTTTCAGCTCATTGAGCTGCGCGCGGCCCTCGTCGCACAGAGGGATGTCGGTGCCGCTGCCGATGTACAGGCCCTGCAGGTTGCCTGCAGTCATGCCGTGGCGGATGAGATGAAGCTTGAACGTTTTCATGGATAGTGCCTCTCTTTATCGCTGTGCGGCGGCACGGGAACGGGCGGCAAAACCCGCTGCGGAGAAAAAATCTGGCAGAAAAACGTGTCGTCTGCCAGATTTTTTGCTCTTTGGCGGCAGCTACGGCCCCGCGCACGCCACAAAATGTATGCGTTAATACCTATAGTTTAGCATAGATATGGTGTCCAGAGCAAGTCTTTTGACAAAAATGACGAAAATCAACGAAAAATATCGTCACTTTTCTTGCTTTACAAAAGGTTTTCCGTTGTGTATAATCAACCTGCTGTAAACCAAAAACAAGGATGTCCCCTTACATCGAACTTTGAGGAGCCAAAAATCATGGAATTCAACCGTATCATCAAGCTGCTGCGCAAGGAACGCGGCATCACCCAGAAGCAGGCCGCCGAGGATCTTGGCGTCTCGCAGGCGCTGCTGTCCCACTACGAAAAAGGCATCCGCGAATGCGGCCTGGACTTTGTGGTGCGCGTGGCAGACTATTATAATGTTTCCTGCGATTATCTTCTGGGCCGCAGTGCAGAGCGCAACGGCATGATGCTCTCGGCAGAAGACCTTCCGAACCCGGACAAGATGAAGGACAACATCTACCACGGCAGCGTGCTGCCCACCATGAACAAAAAGCTGATCTCCAACGGCCTGAACGTGCTGTACGCCAAGATCGGCCAGTGCCACAGCAAGGCCCTTACCACCGAGGTAAGCGCCTACCTGATGATGGCCGTAGCCAAAATGTTCCGCCTGCTGTACTCGGCCGAGCCCCACAACGCCGCCAGTATGTTCAGCATCGATCCCATCCGCTGGCGCGGCTGCTCCGATGCCGTGATGCGCATGTCCGAAGCCAACGTGGAAGCCCTGCTGGACGGACAGGATGTGAACGGCGGCGAGGGCGTAAAGGACCCGGCCTGCCTGACCATGACCACGGAAAGCCTGACCCGCGAGTTCCCGCTTTATACGCCCAGCCTGTTAAATCTGGTCAAAACCAGCGAAACACATGTGAAGGGCCTTACCCACGAAGGGTGATATTCCTGTGAAAAAGCTGTAAATTCAGCCCCAAAGCCCTTGCATCTTTCGGGCAGAAAGGGTATAAACAGAATAGAACATTCTGGAATACGGTTTTTCCTATCAAAAGGAGGATTTATTTTATGTCCAACTCCATTTCCCGCCGTACCTTCCTCAAGTGCACCGGCGCATCCGTTGCTGCTCTGGGCGCAGCAAGCCTGCTGGGCGGCTGCCAGCAGAATGGCAGCGCCACCATCGTGGATGTCAAGGTCGGTGATAAGGTCAGCAACTGGAACGGCCTTGGCGTTCAGCTGACCAGCCTGTTCAACATTGATACCGCACCTGCACAGGCCGGTTACGAATACATTGCTGTTCTGGTCACCGTGGTCAACCGCACCAAGAACCAGACCTTCAACATCGGCGCACAGAACCTGGCCGAGATCAACGCTGCTTATCCCGTGCCCCCGCAGGAGAACGTGGATGCAAACTTCCACGCACTGGCAGCAGCTTCTACCGATTTCTCTGCTTCCTGCGACGGCCAGAGCGTGGAGTGCGGTGCCAACATCTCGCTGTACAACTCCAACTCTCAGACCTTCTCGGATTCCACCAATCTGCCCCCGCAGGGTACCGGCTATCTGCAGCTGATGCTGATGGTCCCCAAGGGCTGGCAGCAGCTGAGCGTTACTTACATGCCCACCTTTGCAGCGGATAAGACCATGACCTTCGTCATGACCGCTGCAGACGTGACCCGCGCCTGATACGCGGCCCGCACAGGACGAAATTTCGTCGCAAAACAACGTCACAGCTCAAAATTTCATCATTTTATTTTGCCAAAAGGCATTGACATCCGGCCCGGTTTCGCCTATCTTATAGGTAATGCCGCAAGGCCGTACTGATCTGCTTTTTAAAGGAGGAACGAACATGTCCTATACATTCTCCCGCCGTGACTTTATGAAATATACCGCTCTTACCGCTGTTGCCATTGCAGGTTCCGGCATGCTGACCGGCTGCTCCAATCCGAACCGTCCTACCGGTGTGCCTGGCAGCACCCTGAAGCCGGGCGACGGCATCTGTGAAGCCACTCTGCTGAACAGTGCTGGCAAAGAACCGAGTTATAATTCTGCTACCCAGACCCTGACCTGCAACTTCAAGATCGTCACCAAGATCGAACTGCTGGAGATCACTGACAGCCATTTCCAGGTCGATGTTACGACTGATGCGGGCACGAAGCACTATTATTATAATACCACTCCTAAGCCCAGTCTGGGCGATACCGCTAACCCCAAAGCTCTCAAGGACAGCGTCACCGAGGCCACTCTGACTCTCAAACTGAATCTCTCCGGTGCTACCAAAGTAGCTGTGCTGTATACTCCCAAGCATGGCGCTACTGGTGAACCCAATGATTCCTACAATGATATCTACGGCACTTGGGATATCACCGAGGCTATCAAGGGTTCGCTCTGACCTGATTTTACTTTTGCATTAAAGACCCGCGCCATATGGTGCGGGTCTTTTTGCGTATGTGGGCCATTTGTATCCAAGTTTTAGGCGATATCATGTAAAATACACAAAGTTTTTTAGTGGATTTATGCCTTGTGCACAGGTTTCTTTTCCGGTACAATAGGGTTATAAAAATGTGCAGGAGCATCGCAGCGATGCGGTGCTTTTTGCATTTGAGGGGCAACCCGGAAAACCTGAAAAGGAGTGTTGTTTCGATGATCAATATGGTAAAGCTTCCCACCAAAAAAAGTAACCTGTTCCTGCGCGTAGCAAAGGGCCACTTTGCTACCAGCCACAGCCATATCAACTATTACATCGATGTCACCACCCAGAAGTCCCGCCTTTCCGAGGCCAAGGCCGTGGCAAAGGAGCTGGTGGCCGCTTACCAGCACAGCACCATTGTGGACACCGTGCTCTGTCTGGACGGCACGCAGGTGATCGGCACCTGCCTTGCCAACGAGCTGACCAAGGACGGCTTTGCCAACATGAACGCCCACCAGACCATTTATGTGATCACCCCGGAGTACACCACCGGCAGCCAGATCATCCTGCGCGACAATCTGGCCCCCATGGTCAAGGGCAAGCATGTGCTCATTCTGTCCGCTTCCATCACCACCGGCTACACCGTGCAGGCCGCTGTGGAGGCCGTGAACTACTACGGCGGCACCGTGGCAGGCCTTTCCGCTATTTTTGCCACCACCCATGAGTGCATGGGCTATGAAGTCACCTCCATCTTTGACCCCGCCAGCCTGCCGGACTACGCCAGCTTTGACAGCCGCGACTGTCCCCTGTGCAAGGCCGGCCAGCACATCGATGCGCTGGTGAACAGCTTTGGCTATTCGGCGCTGTAACCCCTTTCAGTCTACTCACTTTGTTCGCATCCAGCTCCCCCGAAAGGGGGAGCTTTCTTTGTGCTTCTCGTAAAATGCAAAAAGCTCTCCCTTTCGGGAGAGCTGGCATCGCACAGCGATAACTGAGAGGGTTATTTTTTCGGGAACACAAAGGGCTCGTGCAGGTACACCGCCACCAGATATGCCGTCATGAAGAACCAGATGATGGGCTCGCACAGGATGACCGCATTGTACTGGAATTTCGGGATGAACACCAGCACAAAGATCACCTTGCCCACCAGCTCGATCACGCTGGAGAACAGCGGCAGCACCTTCTGGCCAAGGCTCTGCAGCGCGTAGCGGGTGCACAGCAGCACCCCCAGCACCGCATAGAAGGGTGCGTTCCACAGCAGGTACCGCGCACCGTTTTCCAGCACGATGGGTTCCGTGGAGCCGGAGATGAGCTGCACCATCCACTGAGCACCAAAGTTCATCAGCACCACGGCGGCGACCATCACCACCACCGAGTACAGATACATCTGCCGCATTCCCCTGCGCACACGGTCGGGCTGGTTTGCGCCGCGGTTCTGGGAAACGAAGGTGGAACCGGCGTTCGCCATGGAGATGAGCGGCATATCCGTAAAGGCAAACAGCTTGCGGGCAGCGGTGTGCCCCGCAATGGTCAGGGTGCCAAGCCCGTTGATGCCGTACTGCAGCACCACCGAACCCGCAGACACGATGCTGCTCATCAGGCCCATGGAGATGCTCTGGCTGAACAGCTCCCAGTAGAGATGACTGCCCACGGCGAAATGCTTCTTCTCCGGGATGAGGATGCGCACCCTTGCCAGCACGTACAGAACGCACAGCACCACCGAGATGCCCTGTGCAATGACCGTTGCCACCGCTGCGCCCCGCACGCCCATGCCAACCCCGGCAATGAACCACAGGTCCAGCCCCACGTTCAGCACCGAGCTGATGAGCAGGAACACCAGCGGCATTACGCTGTTGCCAATGGCGCGCAGCAGGCCTGCGCACAGGTTATACATAAACATGACCACAACGCCAAGATCGATCACGATGATGTAGCTGTAGGCATCTTCCAGAATTTCTGCCGGGGTATCCAGCAGCTGCAGCAGGGCACGCAGACCGAAAAAGCCTGCCGTTGTAATGACCAGCGAGGCGATCAGGCCAATGACGACCGACCCCACCACCGTGCGCTTGAGCAGGTCTTCGTCCTGCGCGCCGTAGGAGCGCGCTGCAACGATGGCAAGGCCATTGCCGATACCGATGCCAAAGCCGACTAAAAGCTCGTAGATCGAGCCGCAGGAGCCAATGGCGGCAAGGGCTGTATCGCCCAGCACATTGCCCACGATCATGGTATCCACCGTGTTGTAGAGCTGCTGGAACAGGTTGGAAACCAGAATGGGCAGCATGAACAGCAGCAGGCTTTTTAAAATAGGCCCGTGCATCAGGTCTACGTTCATGTTGAAGAAGCTTTTCTTTTGGGGCTGCGCGTGGGTCATAGGGTTCCTCCAAAGTTCTATTTTTACCGCAAAACAACCCTCTCAGTCTCGCTGACGCTCGCCAGCTCCCCCGAAGGGGGGAGCTTTTATGCTGCGTAAAAGAAACAGCAAAACCTCCCCCTTTCGGGGGAGGTGGCAATGCGAAGCATTGACGGAGAGGGTTATCTCCAATTTTTTACAGCTCCTGCGTCTCGAAGCCGCTGCCGGTAAGCACCTGCACGCTGGTAAAGCCTGCAGCCTTGATGGCGGCGGCAGCTTCGTCAAAGCCGTAGGTCAGGCTGTTGATATCATGAGAATCAGAAGTGATGATGACCTTGCCGCCCATCTTCTGCCACTCGCCCAGCAGCCACGGGCCGGGGTAGAAGTCCTTGCGGTAGCCGCGGTACACGCTGCCGGTGTTCACTTCCAGCAGGCAGTCGTTCGCCTTTGCGGCCTGCAGAGCCTTGAGGGCAGCGGCCTTGTAGCGGGGCGACTCTTCGTCGAAGAACTCGCCGTTGGCATTCAGCTTCTTGATGAGGTCGATGTGGGCCAGAATATCCGGCTTGAGGGCAGCAACCTTTTCCACCTCGGCAAAGTAGGCTTCCACAGCGGAAAGGGGGTCTGCGTCAAAATCATCGTTGATGCAGTCCCACAGGTCCTGCGGGCGGAAATCGATCTCGTAATACTTGCCGGTGTTCTTGCCGTACAGGTGGTGTGCGCTGCCGATCCAGTAATCGTAGCCGGTGCGCTTATCCTCGCTCAGGATATCCCACTCGATGCCGCACAGGATATCCACCTTGCCCTTGTACTCGGTCTTGAGCTTGGCAATGGTGGCCTTGTACTGGGCGGTGCGGCTGGGGCTCATGCAGTATTCGCGGTCGCGCTGGGTGTAGCTATGGCCGGTGAAGCCCAGCGTGGTCAAGCCCTGCGCACACGCAGCACTTGCCATATCCTGCAAGGTATTTTTGCCATCGCACATGGTGGAGTGGCAATGGACACTGGACTTCTTATAATCTGCCATAGATAATTCACTGCATCCTTTCCTGTTTGACCTTGTGGTCAATGACGTGACGTTTTTCCAGTTCACGGGTCACATCCTCCACCGTGATGCCGGCGCTGACCATCAGCACCAGAACATGGTAGGCAAGATCGCTGATCTCGTAAACGGTCTCTTCCTTATCCTCTTTTTCGCCCGCAATGATGACCTCGGTGCACTCTTCGCCCACCTTTTTCAGGATCTTCTCCTTGCCCTTCTCGAACAGGTAGGTGGTATAGCTGCCCTCCTTGGGGCTATCCTTGCGGCCCTTGATGAGCTGGTACAGGCCCTGCCAGCTGAACTGCTTCAGCTCCGGCGAGACGTATACTTCGTTGAAGAAGCAGCTCTCGGCGCCGGTGTGGCAGGCGGGGCCGGATTTGACCACTTCCACCACCAGAGCATCGGCATCGCAGTCGGCGGTGATGGACACCACCCGCTGCACATTGCCGCTGGTCTCGCCCTTGCGCCAGATCTCCTGACGGCTGCGGCTCCAGAACACAGTGCGGCCCTCGGCGATGGTGAGCGCCAGCGTCTCGGCGTTCATGTACGCGAGGGTGAGCACCTCTTTGGTGTAGTGGTCCTGCACGATGGCAGGGATCAGGCCCTTTTCATCAAATTTCAGATTCATAACGGTTCTCCCTCCCCGGATGGGGATATTACTAGTTTAGCGTATTCGGTGCGCAAACGCAAGAGTTTGCGGGTTGTTTTTGCGGAAATCCAGTTTCGCGTTACGGCTTCTCCCCGCGCCGGGGAGAAATGCCCCGGCGTTACAGCCGCATCTCCACGCCGTTTGCGTTGAGGTATTCTTTCAGGTCGCGGATGGTCAGCAGCTTCTGGTGGAAGATGCCCGCCGCAAGGCCTGCGTCGATGCCCTTGTGGTGGAACAGCTCCAGAAAGTCTTCCTTTTTGCCTGCGCCGCCGCTGGCAATGATGGGCACGTTCACCCGCGCCGCAACTGCATCCAGCATCTCAAGGTCGAAGCCGCTGCGCACGCCGTCGGTATCGATGCTGTTCAGGCAGATCTCGCCCGCGCCGTGGTCCACGCACCAGCTGATCCAGTCCAGTGCATCCCGGCCGGTGTCCTCGCGCCCACCCTTGGCGAACACCCGGAACTGGCCGTTCACCCGCTTCACATCGGCAGAGAGCACCACGCACTGGTTGCCGTAGCGCTGTGCTGCCGCCGGGATGAGGTCGGGATTTTTGAGTGCGCCCGAGTTGACGCTGACCTTGTCCGCGCCGCACTTGAGCACCCGGTCGAAATCTTCCAGCGTGTTGATGCCGCCGCCCACCGTGAGCGGGATAAAAATTTCGCTGGCGACGCGGGTCAGGATATCCGTAAACAGCGCCCGGCCCTCGAAGCTGGCGGTGATATCGTAGAACACCAGCTCGTCGGCACCGGCAGCGTTGTACATGCGGGCCATTTCCACCGGGTCGGCCACGTCCCGGATGCCTTCAAAGTTCGTGCCCTTGACCACGCGGCCATTGCGCACATCAAGGCAGGGAATAATGCGTTTGGTGATCATGTCGTTTCCCCTCCGTTCACTCCTGCACCAGCTGCACGCAGCGCGCAAGGTCCAGTGCGCCGGTGTACAGGCTCTTGCCCAAAATGGCAGCGGCAGTGCCCATTTTTTTCAGTTCCAGAAGCTCTGCTTCGGACGAGATGCCGCCGCTGGCTGTAAAGGCTACGCCGGGCACTTCCTCTGCCAGCTGGCGGTACAGGCCCAGATTGGTGCCCTTCATGGCACCGTCGCAGGCAATGTCCGTGTAGATGATGGCAGTGCATCCGGCATCTGCCAGCCGCTTGCAGAAGTCCACGCCCGGCTCGGCGCTGACCTCCTTCCAGCCATGGATGGCCACATAGCCGTCCTTTGCGTCCACACCCACGGCAATTTTATTGCCGTATTTCTGCAGCATCCGGGCGGTAAAGGCAAAATCTGTCACCGCCACGCTGCCCAGGATGCAGCGGCCCACGCCGAGGGAAAGATATGTTTCAATGCGCTCCTCGGTACGGATGCCGCCGCCCACCTCAATGTATAAGCCGCCCTGCTTTGCCAGTGCGGCAATGGTATCATAGTTGGAAAGGGTGCCGTCCTTTGCGCCGTCCAGATCGACGACGTGCAGATTTTTGGCCCCCGCTGCAAGGAACTCCCGCGCCTGTGCACAGGGATCCTCGCCGTAGACGGTCATGCGGCTGTAGTCGCCCTGCGTCAGGCGCACCACCTTGCCGCCCCGCAGGTCAATGGCTGGAAAAAGCTGCATAATTTTTCTCCTTACAATTCCGCAAATGCTTTCAGAATGCGCAGGCCAGTATCCCCGCTCTTTTCCGGGTGGAACTGGGTGCCGTACACCCTGCCCGCCCGCACCGCGCCGGTGACGGGAATGGAATAGTCGCTCACAGCCAGTGTACTCTCCGTACAGTTCTTGCCGTAGTAGCTGTGGACGTAATAGACGTATTCTCCCTCACGGATGTACTTGAACAGCGGGTCGTCCTTTACAATGTGCAAGGCGTTCCAGCCGATCTGCGGCACCTTCAGGCTCTTGTCCGCAAGGTCGGGCTCCAGCGGGCAGACCTCGCCCTTCACAAAGCCAAGGCCTTCGTGCTCACCGTACTCGTAGCTCTTTTCAAACAGCAGCTGCATACCAAGGCAGATGCCCAGCAGCGGCTTCCTTTCGGCTTCTTCTTTGATGACCGGTACAAGGCCCGTCGCCTCCAGCTTGGCCATGGCATCGGCAAAAGCGCCCACGCCCGGCAGGATGAGCCGGTCCGCTTTGCGGATGGTGTCCGCGTCGGCGGTGACGACCGCTTCCAGCCCCAGCTGCTTCAGGCTGGACTTCAGGCTGAACAGGTTGCCCACGCCATAATCGATAATTGCGATCATACCAGCAGTCCTTTCGTGGAAGGAATTTCGTCCTTGTGGGCTTCGTCGATCTTCACGGCCGCGCCCAGTGCATGGCCTGCGCCCTTGAAGCAGGCCTCGAGGATGTGGTGGGTATTTTCTCCCGCAAATTGTACAAAGTGGATCGTGGCGGGCACGCTGCGGGCAAAGCCCAGCCAGAATTCCTTGGCGCACTCCACGTCAAAATCGCCCACCTTTTCGGTGCTGCAATGGACGTCCCAGTTCAGGGTGCAGCGGCCCGAAAGATCGACGGCGCACAAAATCAGCGCTTCGTCCATGGGCAGGTAGAAACTGCCGTAGCGCTGGATGCCGCGCATATCGCCCAGTGCCCGTGCAAAGGCCTGACCCAGCGCAATGCCCACATCCTCGGTGGTGTGGTGGTAGTCCACCTGCACATCGCCGTGGCAGGTGAGCACTAAGTCAAACCGGCCATGGCGGGCGAACAGCTCCAGCATGTGGTTCAGAAAGCCGCACCCGGTGTCCACCTCGTAGCGGCCGGTGCCGTCCAGATCAAGGGTAAGATCGATCTGGGTCTCATTGGTGTTGCGTTCCAGCGAGATCATTCGGTTCGGCATGGTTCATTCCTCCATGATCTTATCCAGTGTGTTCACGAATATCTGCATCTGTTCCGGCGTGCCAATGGTGATGCGCAGCCAGTTCTGGATGCGGGGCGCGTCGAAATGGCGCACCAGAATGCCGTTTTTCTTTAACTCTTTGTAGAGTGTCTCGCCGCCTTTCCTGTCGGTACTTGCAAACAGGAAGTTGGAGCGGCTGTCCAGCACGGCAAATCCGCGCTGTTCCAGCTGTTGTTTTGTCCATGCGCGGGTGTCCACGATGGCGGCGCGGGTCCTGTCAAAATAAGCGGTGTCTTCCAGCGCGGCCTGCCCGGCCTTCAGGGTCAGGCGGTTGATGTTGTAGGGGTTCAGGCTGAACTTGACCCGGTTCAGGTCGGCAATGAGCTTTGCATTGCCCATGGCAAGACCCAGACGCGCACCGGCCAGCTGCCGGGACTTGGAAAAGGTCTGCACCACCAGCAGGTTCTCGTACTGGTCGATGAGGGGCACGCAGCTCTCGCCGCCAAAGTCCACATAGGCCTCGTCCACGATGACCACATTGTTCGGGTTTGCCTTTAAGATGCCCTCAATTTCCGCTCGGGGCAGTGCAATGCCGGTGGGGGCGTTGGGGTTTGCAAGGACGATGGTCTGGTTCAGGCCGTAGTAATCCTTCGGGTCAAGGGTGAAATCCTCTTTCAGCGGGATGATGTGGCTGGGAATGTGCATCAGTCCGCACCACACGCCGTAGCAGCCGTAGGTGATGTCGGCATAGGCCAGCGGGTGGTCTGCGTCGCAGAAGGCACGCAGTGCAAAGAAGAGGTTCTCGTCGCTGCCATTGCCGGGCATGATCTGCTCCGGCTGCAGGCCAAAGTGGGCTGCGGCCGCCTTGAGCAGGTCGGCACAGGCGGGGTCGGAGTAAAGGCGCAGCTTTTCCACCTCGTGCTCGCTCACGGCAGCGATCACCGCCGGGGAGGGCAGATAGGGGCTTTCGTTGGTGTTCAGTTTGATGTACTGCTGATCCTGCGGCTGCTCACCCGGGGTGTAGGGGGTGACAGCGGCCAGCGTGCGAGAAAGAAAACGACTCATAATGATTCCTCCGGCTTATTCTGTTATGGTGAACGGCCTTGCCCTCTCAGGCCGCTTCGCGTCCAGCTCTCCCAAAGGGAGAGCCTCTGGCGAAACCGAAAACTTTGTGTGGACTGCCAAGGGCTCTCCCTTTGGGAGAGCTGGCAAATCCAAAGGATTTGACTGAGAGGGCGAGCCGCCTTTATTTCTCGTACCGGATGGTCACGCTGCGGGCGTGGGCGTGCAGGCCCTCGCGCTCGGCAAAATCGGCGATGCGGGGGGCTACTTCGCCCAGCGCTTCCCGGGTGTAGTAGAGGAAGCTGGACTTCTTTACAAAGTCGTCTACGCCCAAGGGGCTTGAGAAGCGGGCGGTGCCGCTGGTGGGCAGGGTGTGGTTGGGGCCTGCAAAGTAATCGCCCAGCGCTTCCGGCACGTTGCGGCCAAGGAAGATGCTGCCTGCGTTTTTGATCTCGTTCAGCACGCCGAAGGGGTCCTCCACGCACACTTCCAGATGTTCCGGTGCAATGATGTTGCAGGCTTCAATGGCCTTGTGCAGGTCGGTGCAGAGGATGATCTTGCCGTTGTCGTCCACGCTGGCGCGGGCGATGGCGGCACGGGGCAGCTGAGGGATCTGCACCTCCAGCTCCGCCTGCACGGCCTTGGCCAGCTCCGGGCTGTCGGTGACGAGAACGGGGCTTGCCAGTTTGTCGTGCTCGGCCTGACTCAGCAGGTCCGCCGCCACCCATGCGGGGTTGCAGCCGCCGTCGGCCAGCACCAGAATTTCGCTGGGGCCTGCGATCATATCGATGCCCACCTTGCCGAACACCTTGCGCTTGGCGGTGGCAACGTAGATGTTGCCGGGGCCAACGATCTTATCCACCGCAGGGATGCTCTGGGTGCCGTAGGCGAGAGCCGCCACAGCCTGTGCGCCGCCGGTCTTGAAGATCTTGGTCACGCCTGCGGTGGCAGCGGCGGCAAGGATGACCGGGTTCACCCTGCCGTCCTTTCCGGCGGGGGTGGTCATGACGATTTCGGACACGCCTGCCACCTTTGCCGGGATCACGTCCATGAGCACGGTGGAGGGATAGGCCGCCGTGCCGCCGGGCACATAGACACCGGCCTTTTCAATGGGGGTATATTTCTGGCCCAGCACGATGCCGGGCTTGTCGTTCACCACAAAATTCTTGTGCACCTGCTGGCGGTGGAAGCTCTCGATGTTGGCAGCGGCTTCGCGCAGCGTTTCGAGGAAGTAGGGGTCCATGCCCGCAAAGGCTTCGTCGATCTCCTCCTGCGTCACCTGCAGGGCATCGATCTTCGCGCCGTCAAATTTCAGCGCATAATCCTTCAGGGCTTCATCGCCCCGGGCGCGCACATCGGCAATGATGCCGTCCACCACGTCCTCCACGTTCTTTTCCGCGCGGATATCGCGGTTCAAAATCTCTTCGGGCTTCAGCTCGTCAAAGTTATACAGCTTGATCATTTTGCTTCCTCCTTGTTCTGCAGTTCCGCCCGCAGCTTTTCCAGCATGGTGTCCATTTCGGCGTGCTTGAACTGGTAGCTGGCCTTGTTGGCAATGAATCGGGCCGAGATGGGCATGAACTCGGTGACCACCTTCAGGCCGTTCTCCCGCAGGGTGGTGCCGGTCTCCACGATATCCACGATGACGTCCGAAAGGCCCAGAATGGGGGCCAGCTCAATGGAGCCGTTCAGCTTGATGATATCGATGTCCCGTCCCATGGATGCGTAGTAGCTCTTTGCGATGTTGACGAATTTGGTGGCCACCCGCACCGGGCGGCTGGGGTCGTCCTTGTAATCGGCCGGGGCTGCAACGCACATGCGGCATTTGCCAAGGCCGGTGTCCAGCAGCTCGTACACATCGGCAGAAGCCTCTGTGAGGATGTCCTTTCCCACGATGCCCACATCGGCAGCACCGTGCTCCACATAGATGGCAACATCGCTGGGCTTGACGAGGAAGTAGCGGATGCCGGCCTCCGGGTTTTCCACCACCAGCTTGCGGGTAGCGTTGTAGTCCTCCGGGCAGCCGTAGCCGATGCCCGCCAGCAGGTGATACACCTTATCGCCCAGACGGCCCTTGGGCAGAGCCACGTTCAGCATCACCCTGTCGGTGCTGTTCTTCTGCACCGGCGGCAGCGGGGCGCTCAGGCGGTCCAGCTCGTCCAGATAGACCGCAAAGCCGATGGCCCCGGCCCCGGGGGTGAACTTCTGCATCAGCAGGTCGTAGCGGCCGCCCTTGAGCAGGGGGCGGGGCAGGGCTTTCAGATAGCCCTGAAACACAAGGCCGTTGTAGTATTCCATCTCACCGGCCAGCGTCATGTCCAGCCGGATCACGCCGCCCGCCTTTTTCAGCGGCACAGCCAGCGCTTCCAGCTCGGCCACCGCTGCGCGCATGGCATCGTTTTTGCACAGGGCTGCAGCCTTTTCCATCGTTTCGGCATAGGCACCGGAAAGATCCAGCACGCTGCACAGGGTATCGGCGGCATCGGCAAGACCGGCTGCTCCGGCTGCAGCCCGCAGCTCGTGGGCGTTTTTCTCCCGCAGCTTTTCCAGCAGCTTTGCGCGGGCGGCATCCGGCACGCCCAGCGCGTCGAACAGGCCGAACAGGTAGCCCATGTGGCTCACTTCCAGCACCCACTCGGCCCCCAGCGCATCCAGCGACCGCGCCGCCAGACACACCGCCTGCTGCACCTGTGCTTCGCCCACCGCGCCCAGCATCTCAAGGCCCATCTGGCTGATCTCTTTAAAGGTGTGGCTCTCGGCGGAAGGGCGGTAGACGTTCTCGTGATAGTAGTAGCACAGGGTCTCGCCGGGGGTGGGCTGCGCCGTCTTGGCAATGGAGAGGGTCACGTCCGGCTTGAGGGCCAGCAGACGGCCATCCAGATCGGTAAAGGTGATGACCTGCTCGGACGACAAAAAGCTGCGGTTCTCCTGATACAGGCCGTACTCCTCAAACCGGCCCATATGATACTTGCGGCAGCCCGCCGCTTCGTACAAGGCGCGCAGCGCAAAGGAGGCGCGCTCCTTGGGCTGCAGGTTTGCAATGCTGAATTCCATTGTCGGTTCCCCCTGTTTCTTACATCCATCGCCGACGTTCTCCGGCACTTTTCGGCTCCTCTATCGTCCGGGGCACACTGCCCGGCGCTTTGCACTGCGCGGCACCTCCGCGCCTTTTCCACACGGAATCGGTTCTATTGTTATTTTACTTTATCCAGATAAAGTTGTAAAGTAGGAAAGTGCCAGTGTTTTCAGTTTTATCATACGATTTTTCTGTGCGATTGTACAGGGAAAAGAAGAAAAGGAGCCGTTGCATGGCGCAACAGCTCCTTTTCAGCACACATATTTACCCAAGCAGCTCCAGCACACTGGCCTTCGGGCGGGCACCCACGGCCTGACGCACCAGCTTGCCCTGCTCAAACACCAGCAGGGTGGGGATGCTCATCACGCCGAACTGGCCTGCCAGCTCCGGCTGCTCGTCCACGTTCACCTTGCCCACCTTCACATCGGTGCGCTCCTCGGCCACCTCGTCCACAACGGGACTGAGCATGCGGCAGGGGCCGCACCAGCTGGCCCAGAAGTCCAGCAGGACAGGCTTTGCGCTCTGCAGTACCTCCTGCTCAAAATTTTCCTTCGTGATCGTAACAACTGCCATATTTCTACCTCCTGAAAGGGTTCGTTCGTGATTGTTCTTATGGCATCAGTATACCCCAAATACCAGGGTTTTTCCGTAACCGGGTCACATTGGGGCACAAAAAAGCCCGGAGCAGGAAGAAAGAATACTGCTCCGGGCGGGGAATGGTTATGTTATTGTGCTGTCAGGCTCAGACTTCCTGCATGGCGTTCTTGCCTGCAACGTAGCCGTAGTACATGGCCATGGAGTGGCTGACGCCCTTCAGGCCGATGGGGTACTCGGTGGCAAAGCGGTTGCCCTGCACGTTGCCTGCCACATACAGGCCGGGGATCACGTTGCGGTCGGCATCGAAGGTGTGGCAGTTCTCGTCGCTCTCCAGACCGCCGATGCAGACCAGCAGCAGGGCGGTGGTGAACTTGTCGGCGTAGAAGGGGCCGTTCTCCAGCGCCCACATGCGGGATGCGGGCTTGTGGAAGTCCTCGTCGTAGCCGTCCTTGGCCAGCTGGTTGTAGCGCTGGATGGACTCCAGAGCGGTCTGCTGGGCAGCGGTGTCATCGGGGTAGATCTTTGCCACCAGCTCTTCCAGCGTGTCAGCCTTGACAGCGCGGCCATCGGCCACGGCTGCCTCCAGCTGATAGGGGCTCTTGTAGTTGCGGTAAGTGGTGTTGTTCTTGGGGCCCTCTGCCTCGCTGGCGTAGTCCTCGTAGTAGCAGGCACCGCCGTGGGCTGCGGGCATGTAGGGCAGCTGCTGGGGCCAGTTGGAGTCGAAAATCTGCCAGCTCTCGCGGTTCTTCTGCAGCTCGATCTGGTTTTCCAGCTGCTGGCCGGGCAGGTCCTCGTTCATGAAGCGCTTGCCGTTCAGATCCAGATTCAGGAAGCCTGCGTTGCCCATGACGCCCACACCGGACAGGTCGGCACCGCCGCCCATATGGTGGATCATGGGTGCGTGGCTCTGCTGCACCTGAGCGCCTGCCCACATGCCCAGCTGGATGCCGTCGCCCTGATTGGTGAAGCTGCCCTCCACGTCCACATTGGTGAACAGGCACTGGATGTTGTTCTCAATGACTTCGGGGCAGAAATGCTGCAGCATCTTAGTGTTCTGGGAGTAATCGCCGGTGGACAGGATGACGCCCTTGGCGGCGTTGCACTTGATGTACTCGCCGGTGGCAGCATCGCGGGCATACAGGCCCACGCAGCGGCCGTCCTCCATGATGAGCTTTTCCACAAAGCAGCCGTAGAAGGTGTCCACGTTGCCGGTGTCAACGGCCTTCTGCATGTTGGCATTGACGGTGACGGACTGGTTAGGCAGGAACTCCACAGAGGTGGGGTAGCAGGGGAAGCGCTCCTGCTTCCAGTCGTAGTTCTCGGGCAGCGGGTAGAAAATGGGGATCAGGAAGTTGTTTGCATTCTCGTCAGGGATGGCGCTGCGGGTGGTCTCGGCGTAGTACAGCTCCGGGTTTGCTTCCACCCACCAGTCAAAGGCATCGCCGATGTTGTGAGCCCACTTGCTCATGATAGAACGCTTGCAGCGGTAGGTGCTTTCCACCATGTGAGAGTCCACGATCTCGTCGATCTGCTCACGGGTCCAGGTGTTGCGGCCCCACTTGGCCTGCACATTGCCGTTGATGACGGCATACTCGCCGCTGCGGCACTGGGGACCGTCAGCCTTTTCAAAGGCTGCCACCTTGCCGCCGTCCTCGGCGATGCTGCGCACGGCTGCCACACCGGCAATGCCGCAGCCCACCACGGCCACATCCACGTCCACCGTCTTGGTGACCTTGCTCTCGTCGATCTCCGGCTCGGTGCCCAGCCAGTCGTTCTCCGAAGCGGCAGCGGAGCTGTCTGCGCCGTCTGCCTTGACGCCCATGGCCTGCTCGATGCAGCTGGCAGCCGCCTTCTTGACGGCATTGGTGGTGACGGTAGCGCCGGAGATGTTGTCGATCTCGGTACCCTGTGCGGCCATGATGGCCTCCTGCAGGGTGGGTGCGGCCACGCCGCCGATGCTCTCGGTCTCGTTGGAAGCATCGATGACCACCTCGGTGATGGCGGTCTCGCTGAAGGTCATGGTCACCTTCACCTCACCGATGCCGGTGGCCGTGCCGGTGTAGGTACCGGCGGTGTAGATGGCATCGCCGGTAGCGGCGGTGCTGGAAGAAGCTGCGGAGTTGCAGGCAGCCAGTGCACCGGCGGTGACACCGCTCATGGCGGCAGCGGCGGCGACCTTCAAAAAGCCTTTGCGGGAGATCTTTTCCATTTGGATTTCCTCTTTCTTCTCATCAATTTCTCTTCGTCTCTGCGGGAGTTTTTCCCGCGCCGCACTTAGTATAAAATATAACGAAGTAAAAGGGAAACAAAAAAATCTTGTCATCCTAATAAAAAGTGTTTATAACTGTCTCCCACCATGCTATACTGAGAGCAGACGGATCTTCCCCTGCACAGAAAGGAGCTTTTCTTCGGATGAACGACCACCAGCTGCTGTGTTTTCTCACCGTGAGCCGGACCCTGAATTTTACCACAGCCGCCCGGGAGCTGTACTGCACCCAGCCCGCCCTCAGCTACCAGATCCGCAGTCTGGAAAGGGAGCTTGATCTGGCCCTGTTTGAGCGCAGCACCACCCGCGTGGCGCTGACCGAAGCAGGCCGGGCCTTTGTGCCGCAGGCGGAGGGGATCTATCGCAGCATCCTGAACGCCCGCACCGCGCTGAAGGGCTTTGCCCGGCGGCGCACACTGACCCTGCGCCTGCCGCCGGTGCTGCTGCAGCGGGACCCCATTTATCCCATCCTGATGGCACGGCTGCACGCCGCGCTGCCGGGATATGAGTTTGCGGTGGACACTCGGCCCGTGTCGCGCAACCCCCACGAAATGCTCTGCAACGAGGCAGACGCAGCCCTCTATCTGCCCTTTGGGCTGCTGCAGCCGGAGATCGAGCGCACCCCCATCCTGCACAACACCTTTTACCTGATCATATCGCCGGAGCACCCGCTCACAGGGCGCAGCACTCTGGCGCTGGCCGATCTTGCCGGGCAGCAGCTGTTTTATGAGCCGCTGTATCAGGAAATGGTGGATCTTGCCGTTGTTCAGCCCGGCCTGCCGTTTTCCGCACCAAGCTGGCACATGGTGGAAAACTACGAGTGTGTTTACAACGATCTGCTTGCCGGGCGCGGCATGTTTTTGTGCCCGATGAAATACCCGGCCTTTCCGGCGGCATGGTACCTGCCGCTGCAGCTGCCGTTGCCGGACACCTGTCTGCTGACCCTGCGGGACGACCCGCGTCCCGAGATCCAACGGCTGCGGGAGGTATTTACCGCTGTATACGCCAGCCGCGCAAAGCTGCTGGGAGAGGCGTAAAAAGCAGCGCCGGAACGGCAAAATCGTTCCGGCGCTGCTTTTTTCAGAAGAGATCAGGCTTCTTCCGGCACATCATCAAAACCGATGAACCAGAGGATCGCAAAGGTGGCCACAAAGGCGATCGCGGCAGAGATCAGTGCGTTGATCACGTTCATGGGATTTTCACCGACATACAGGCCGATGGCTGCCAGACCGGCACCACCGCCGCCAAAACGGCGCACACCGGTCAAACCGGCATACAGGCCACCCAGACCACCGCCGATGGTGGTGGCGATGAGAGGCTTACGCAGACGGACGTTGACGCCGAACAGAGCAGGCTCCGTCACGCCCAGCAGAGCGGTCACACCGCCGGAAACGGCCAGCTGACGGAAGTTCTTGTTTTTGGTCTTGATGGCAACGCAGAGGGCTGCGGCACCCTGTGCAATGTTGGAAGGCAGATTACCGGGGCCGATGACCGTCTCATAGCCCAGCATGGACAGAGAGTTGACATAAGCGGGCAGCAGGCTGTAGTGCATACCGGTCATGACCAGGAACGGCATAAAGGCACCGATGACGGTGGGCAGTGCCCAGGGGCAGACCTTTTCAATGGCCAGCAGGACGTTGACCAGACCATCGCCGATGATGCTGCCCAGAGGGCCAAGCACGCACAGGGAGATGGGAGCCATGATGAGGATGGTGAGCACCGGCCGCAGGATGAACTTGACCACAGAGGGCACGACCTTATTGACAAATCGTTCCACGTATGGCAGTACCAGCGTGATAAGGAAGATGGGGATGACTGAGGAAGAATAGGTTACCATCTTCACCGGCAGACCCAGCACATGGACCACATCGGCATCGGCTTTCAGGGCGATGAAGTTCGGGTGCAGCAGGATGGCCCCCAGCAGCATGGCCATCTGCGGGTTGCAGCCGAACTTTTTGGCCGCGGAGTTGGCCAGGAAGATCGGCAGGAAGTAATAGGAAGAGTCTGCGATGAAGTTGAGGAAATAGTACAGATTTCCGCTCTTGTCGATCCAGCCGAAGAGGGTCAGCACAGACAGCAGAGCCTTGATCATACCGGCACCGGCGATCAACGGCATCAGCGGGGTGAACACACCGGCCAGCGTGTCCAGAATGATGCTGACCCTGCTCTTCTTTTCCTCGGCCGGGGCGGCAGGCTGTTTGACTTCCTTACCGCCGAAGTCGCCCAGTTTCATCAGTTCATCGTACACGGCAGCTACTTCGTTGCCGATGATGACCTGATACTGGCCGCCTTTGTTCACGACACCCACCACGCCGGGTACGGCTTTGACCTTGGCCTCGTCCACGCCGTCCATTGACTTGAGGTTGAACCGCAGGCGGGTGACACAGTGGGTCAGAAATGTAACATTTTCTGCGCCGCCGACCTGTTCCAGCACCTGCTGGGCAGTTTTCTTTGCATCCATTTGTTTTGCCTCCTTCAATATCCTAAAAAATGCATTGCTTACAGGGCGGTGTCTGCGCCGTTGCTTGCAATGACTTTTTTGTACCATGCAAACGACTTTTTCTTTTTGCGGGCCAACGTGCCGCTGCCGTCATCCTTCTTGTCTACGTAAATGAAGCCGTACCGTTTGCGCATCTCGCCGGTGCCCACCGAAATAATGTCGATGGGACCCCAGCAGGTGTAGCCGATCACCGGAACGTCATCCAGCTCAATGGCCTGCCGCAGCGCATCAATGTGACTGCCCAGAAAACGGATGCGGTAATCGTCCTGAATGCTGCCATCCGGCTCTACGGTGTCGATGGCACCCAGACCATTTTCCACAACGAACAGCGGCAGTTCATACCGGTCATACAGCTCATTCAGTGCGATGCGCAGGCCGTCCGGATCGATGGGCCAATCCCAGTCGGTACGCTGGAGATACGGATTGCTGCGTTCTACACAGCAATCCGTATCTTCCGTTGCACGGGCAACTGAAGAAAAATAATAGCTGAATGCGATGTAATCCACAGTTCCTGCGGCCAGCAGCTCGGCATCGCCCGGCTGCATCTCTACCGAAGTGCCCATGCGCCGCAGCTGTGCCGTGCACAGGCTGGTGTAGTGTCCGCGGCACATCACATCGGTGTAATAATAGTTCGGCATCATCTGGAATCTCTGTGCCAGCACATCCTTGGGTGCGCAGGTGCGCGGGTAGGTGGTGGGATACTGGATCATGCAGCCGATTTTATTTTCCGGGTCGACCGCATGCCCGATCTGCACGGCCTTTGCACTGGCAAGGAACATGTTGTGGCTGACCAGCGCTTTGACAGCGTTGTGCTCCTCGCCTTCGGCAAAGAGCACGCCTGCCTGATGGTATGGCTCGCTCTGGTTCATGGTCTCGTTGATCTCATTGAAGGTCATCCAGTACCGGACCTTTCCCTTGTAACGCCGGAACACCGTTTCACAGTACCGGGCAAAGAAATCGATCAGGGCTCGGTTACGCCAGGAACCATAGTGCTGCACCAGATACAGCGGCGTTTCGTAATGCGAAAGCGTGACCACCGGTTCGATCCCGTAGCGGTGCAGCTCGTCGAACACACGGTCATAGAAAGCAAGCCCGGCCTCGTTCGGCTGCAATTCATCGCCCTGCGGAAAGATGCGCGGCCAGTTGATGGACATTCGGAAGCACTTGAAGCCCATCTCGGCAAACAACGCGATGTCCTCTTTGTAATGGTGGTAAAAATCCACGGCTTCATGGCTAGGGTAGTAGTTGCCCTCCATGACCTGTGTATGAATCTCGCGCGGGACGCCGTGGCGTGCACCTTTTTCCACGTCGGCAATGCTCAGGCCCTTGCCATCCGTCTGGTAGGCACCTTCGTACTGGTTGGCGGCGGTCGCACCGCCCCACAGGAACTTTTTTGGCATCTCCATAAGCTTGAAAACCTCCTTGCAGGTATAGAATACTTGCAGGGAGGTTTTTGTGCAATATTTTTTAAACTTATTGGTACAGTGTTAATTTTTCTGTTTCTTTTTGCACGATCAAAAACGGAACAGTGTTTCATTCCGCATTTTCTTTGTGCAGATTCAACAAAATAGGATTGGTGGAGGTGCGGTGCTGTTCCAGCTCTCGGGCGCGTTCCAGCTTGTAGGTATAATTCTTCTGGTAGTTCTGCCGGAAGTACTCGGAATACAAGATGTCCAGTAGAAGGGTCATGGACAGATGGGAAGCATAGTCCCCAAGATTCTGATAGATGCTTTCTTTGGTGGAAAGGGTCAGCTTGCAATCCGCATAACAGGTCAGGCTGTTTTCGCCAAAGCTGGTCAGCGCAAGGATGGGTGTTCCGGAGCGTTTGCACTGCCGGGCAATCTCCAGCATCTGCGCCGTTTCGCCGGAATAGGAAATGATCATGGCAAGGTCCCTCTCGGACAGACAGCAGGCCTGATACCGCTGGTAGTTCAGATTGTTGAAAATGACCACCCGCTTGCCGATCTTGAGCATCTTTTCTCGGAAGGATTCGGCCTGATTGATGGCCGTCCCGGCGGAAAAAATGTGGATTTCCTCGTGATATTTGAGCAGGAGCACCGCTTTGTGCAGGTCTTCGTACCGGAGAAGCTGCATAGTGTCCTTGACGGCTTCTTCGTACAGCTCGCCGATGTTCTGCGCCACCCGCATGGGGCTGTCGTTTTCAGCAAAGGGAAAATTGAAATCCACCTTGCCCTGTTGCTGGTCGAGATATTCCAGTTCACGCACAAAATTTTGCTTGAAGTCATCAAAGCCGGTAAAGCCCAGCTTTTTGCAAAGGCGCAGGACGGTCGGCGGAGAGGTGTAGGTCACTTCTGCCAGACTGCGGGTGGAATATTTGGCAATTTCCATCCCATGCGCCAAAATATAGGCGGCCAGCGTTTTTTCCCCTTCCGAAAGTTTTTCCTGAAACGCAAGTTTGTCCACGATCAGCATTGCGATTCTCCCTTCCGCTTTTTCTGTAAGCATATCATATCCTGCAGTATTTGGCAAAAAAATTTGCGGCATGCAAAAACGCCGCCGCGTCAGCAAATGACGCGGCGGCGCAGATACAGTGGGAGAAGCGCTTATTTGCCCAGCATTTCGTGGGCAGTCTTGCAGATGGTGGCAGCATCCAGACCGTAGAACTTCAGCAGGTCCCATGCCGGGCCGGAGCAGCCGAACACGTCCTGCACGCCTACGCGGCGCACAGGGGTGGGCAGCTTCTCGCTCAGCACGGCGCAGACGGCCTCGCCCAGACCGCCGATGACATTGTGCTCCTCGGCGGTGATGACCTTGCCGCACTCCTTTGCAGCCTTGAGGACGATCTCCTCATCCAGAGGCTTGATGGTGTGGATGTTGATGACCCGGGCGTGGATGCCCTCAGCGGCCAGCTGTTCCGCAGCCATGCGGGCTTCGTTGACCATCAGGCCGGTGGCGATGATGGCAATGTCGCTGCCCTCGGTGATCTGCTCGCCCTTGCCGATCTCGAAGTGATAGTTCTCGGCATCGTGGAACACAGGCACAGCCAAACGGCCAAAGCGCAGGTAGACGGGGCCTTCCATTGCGTAGGCAGCACGCACAGCGGCGCGGGCCTCCACATCGTCGGCGGGGCAGATCACGGTCATGCCGGGGATGCTGCGCATGAGGGCAAAGTCCTCGCAGCACTGATGGGAAGCGCCGTCCTCGCCCACCGAGATGCCGCCGTGGGTGGCACCGATCTTCACGTTCAGGTGGGGATAGCCAATGGAGTTGCGCACCTGCTCGAAGGCACGGCCGGCGGCGAACATAGCAAAGCTGGAAACAAAGGGCACGTAGCCCATGGTGGACAGACCCGCAGCCACGCCCATCATGTTTTCCTCGGCAATGCCGCAGTCAAAATGACGATCCGGGTAAGCCTTGCGGAACATACCGGTCTTGGTGGCAGCAGCAAGGTCTGCGTCCAGCACCACCAGATCCTCGTGGCCTTCGGCGGCCAGCTCCTTCAGGGTGTTGCCGTAGCTTTCACGGGTAGCGATCTTCTTCACATCTGCCATCTTAGTTTTCCTCCTGCTCCAGCGCGGCGTATGCGGCGTTCAGTTCCTCAATTGCGATCTTGTACTCGTCATCGTTGGGGCCCTTGCCGTGCCAGTCCACAGAGTTGGTCATATAGGAAACGCCCTTGCCCTTTGTGGTGTCCATGATGATGCAGGTGGGCTTTGCAGTCTCTGCATGGAACGCCTGCATGGCGGCTTCGATCTGGTCGTAGTCGTGGCCGTCGATGGTGACAACATTGAAGTTGAAGGCCTTCAGCTTCTCTTCCAGCGGGGCGCTGTTCATCACGGTCTCGGTGGTGCCGTCGATCTGCAGGTGGTTGCGGTCCAGCACAACGCACAGGTTGGAAAGGCCGTAGTGTGCGGCAAACATGAAGGCTTCCCAGCACTCGCCCTCTTCCACCTCGCCGTCGCCCAGGATGGTGTAGACGTTGATGGGCTTACCGGCGTGCTTGGCACCCAGTGCCATGCCGCAGGCGGCAGAGATGCCCTGACCCAGACTGCCGGTGGACATATCCACACCCGGGGTCTCGTTCATGTTGGGGTGGCCCTGCAGATAGCTGCCGATCTTACGCAGGGTCTTGAGGTCTTCCACCGGGAAATAGCCGCGCTCTGCCAGCGCTGCATACAGTGCCGGTGCAGCATGGCCCTTGGACAGCACCAGACGGTCGCGGTCGGCCTTCTTGGGGTCCTTCGGGTCAATGTTCATTTCCACGAAATAGAGGTAGCTCAGCAGCTCGGCAATATCCAGACTGCCGCCCGGATGGCCGCACTTTGCGCTGTGCGTGCCCTCGATCACGCCCATGCGGATGTGGCAGGCGTGCTTGGCCAGAGTAAGTTTTTCTGCATTTGTCATGATGGTCCTCCCGTATGAACCTCAGATTTGCACATGTTCAAAAAAGCCTTTCGTCAGCGCCGGTGCAGTCCTGCTGCCCGCAGCGCGCTCTTTTTCAAGTTTATATTAGCTATTCTATGCAAAAAGGTCAAGCTTCTTCATGCAAAATGTACACACGCGGGGAAATATTCATGGAAATTTGCCGCTTTTTGGTTAAATTGCAGGCTTTTTGCCGTATCTTGACAAAGCCAGAGGCATCTGCTATATTATTCACAGATTCCGGCAGGAAGCCGGATGCGCAGGCAGAAGCCTGTTTTCTCCATTTGTGCGGAGCATCTGCTCCATCTGCGCGTTGTGCATGTGCGCGGCGCGGCGGGCCGGTCCAGGCCCTGCCATCTTATTTTTTACAGACGCCACGAAGGGGTCTGCCTTTGGCTTGTAAGCCGGGCAGGCCCCTTTTTTATCTGGCAAAAGGAGGAAACTTTTTATGAAAACCAACCCCCGTTCCACCACCCGCAGCCTTGTGCTGGCTGCACTGTTCCTTGCACTGGCCTTTGTGCTGCCCATGATCACCGGCCATGTGCCGCAGGTGGGCAACATGCTGTGCCCGATGCACTTTCCCATTCTGCTGTGCGGCTTTGTGCTGGGCGGCCCATGGGGCCTTGCCGTGGGCTTTATTGCTCCGCTGGTGCGGTCGGTGCTGTTCGGCATGCCGCCCATGTTCCCCATCGCCATCTCCATGGCCTTTGAGCTGGCCGCTTACGGCCTTGTGTCCGGCGTGCTCTGGCGCAAGGTGAAGCACACCGTTCCCATGATGTACGCTTCTCTCGTCACCGCCATGGTGGCGGGGCGTCTGGTGTGGGGTGCCGTCCGCTTTGTGCTGGCAGGCCTCACCGGCTCGTCCTTCCCGTTCAGCGCGTTTTTGTCCGGTGCGCTGCTCACCGCCGTGCCGGGCATTGTGGCACAGCTGGTGCTCATCCCGCTGATCCTTGTGGCACTGCAAAAAGCAAAGTTTATGGATTGACTTACTATTTAGACTGCCCTCCGCTTTGCTCTGCAACGGCGACGACCGCTGCCTGCGGCAGGAACAAGGAGGAGCCGTTGGGGCTGCGGCCTGCTGGGTGCGAGTGCCGCCTAAGGCACGAAGCAGACACAGGGAGCCGCAACCCGAATATCTTCAGCGGAAATTTTATTTTTATGATTACAGAAGAGCAGCGGCTGCGGCCGCTGCTCTTCTGTTTTTTCACGGGAGGGGCCGTAATGAAAACGCCCTGCTGCCCGTTACATCTTTTCCCGTAAAAAGCGAAGGGGCTGTTGCCAAGAACTCCCTCAGTCACGGCTTCGCCGCGCCAGCTCCCTCACGGAGGGAGCCTGACATGACGGTAAGCTGTGAAGCCTCCCTCATTGAGGGAGGTGGCATCGCGTAAGCGATGTCGGAAGGAGTTTGGCAACAGCCCTTTTCTATATTTTTAAATTTTTCAGTTCTTCTTACCGGTCAGGAACTCCGGCAGGGACTTGCCCTGCTTGCGCCACTGATGGTACTCGGCGGTGGCAGCGAACTCCACGTCACCGGCAGAGTTCAGGGCAGTCTCAACAGAGTCCTGCACCACGCCGATGATGAAGCCGACACCCACCATCTGCATGGCGACATCGTTGGAGATGCCGAACAGGGAGCAGGCCATGGGGATCAGCAGCAGGGAACCGCCGGCCACGCCGGAAGCGCCGCAGGCACCCAGAGCGCTCATAGCGCTCAGCACGATGGCTGCAGGCAGAGACACCTGAATGCCCAAGGTGTTAGCAGCGGCCAGCGTCATGATGGTGATGGTGATGGCGGCACCGTCCATGTTGATGGTGGCGCCCAGCGGGATGGAGACGGAGTACATATCCTTGTCCAGACCCAGCTTTTCGCACAGGGCCATGTTCACGGGGATGTTGGCGGCGGAGCTGCGGGTGAAGAAGGCGGTCAGGCCGGACTCACGCAGGCAGCGGAACACCAGCGGATAGGGGTTGCAGCCCAGATAGATAAACATGATGAAGGGGGAGACGATGAGGGCCATGAACAGCATGGTGCCCACCAGCAGGGCCAGCAGCTTGCCGTACTGGGTAAAGATGGCAAGGCCGTTGCCGGAAACATTGGTGTAGACCAGGCCCATGATGCCGAAGGGTGCCAGATTGATGATCCAGCGCACGATCTGGGAGACCGCATCGGCGGTGTTTGCCATAAAGGTCTTGGTGGTGTCAGAGCCGATCTTCTTCATGGCCACGCCGAACATGCAGGCCCAGAACAGGATGCCGATGTAGTTGCCGCTCATGATGGCACTGACGGGGTTTGCCACAAAGTTGGTGAGCAGAGTGCCCATCACTTCGCCCAGACCCTGCGGCACCACGTCCGACTGGGCAGCGTCTGCCAGCACGACCGTGACCGGGAACATAAAGCTGGTCACCACTGCGATGGCCGCAGCCAGAAAGGTGGTGAGCATGTACAGCCAGATGACCGTGCCGAAGCGGCGGTCCAGCTTGGAAGAGCCCTGTGCCAGAGCACTTGCCACGATCACGAACACCAGCACCGGGGCAATGCCCTTCAGTGCGCCAACGAACAGGCTGCCCAGTTCACCCACCCAGCCTGCACCGGGGGCCACCAGAGCCAGCACCGCACCGATAATCAGGCCGATCAGAATGCGAATGATCAGGCTGATGCCGTTGTAGCGGGCAACTGCCTTGTTCAACGTTTTCATATAGACACTCCTCTTTCCTATTGTACGCCAATGGCGCACAGTTTCCTGTCTCTTACACAAGGACGGGTGTTATTATAGCACATACGGCAGAGAAATGAAAGCGTTTTCAGACATTTTTCGTTCACAAATTTGCATTCAGGTCGGTGCCCATGGGGGTTTTCCGTTGATCTGTATTTGTAGCAAGGACAGATTTGGCCATTCGCGGCTTTGTTCTCTCCGTCACCGTCGAACGGCGCAGGGCGGAGCGAGCGGGGGCAAACAAAAAAGCCTGCGTGCGCAGTCCTGCATGGCAGGCTCTGCATCCGCAGACCGGGGCTCTTTGGGGGTGTATTCTGTTTCAACCCAGCGGCTGGGTGGGGGCAAGCTTCTGGTAGGCAAAGCGGGGCGAGCCGTCTGCCACATGGATGACACCGCAGCGGGTAAAGCCGTTCTTTTCCAGCAGATGCTGCATGATCTTGTTGTCGGCGTGGGTATCGGCACGCAGGCTCTGGCAGTGCTCCATGCTCCAGTCCAGCACGGCCGATGCCACGCCCTTGTGCTTTCCGGCCGATGCCAGACGGTGCACCGTACCATAGGGCAGGGTATCGTCCAGCCACTGGCCGTCCTCAATAGCGGCGTAGGTGGGGTCCGCCCCCAGAATAAATGCAAATACGGCCTCAATCTGGCCGTTGACCACATAGAGGAACAACCGGTTCGAGTCGATATCCTCCTCCAGCAATTCCTGCGGCGGGAAATTATCCCCCCACTGGGTCGGGTTGCCGGATGCCTTCATGACTGCACGTGCACGGGCGTAGATCTTCAGGATCTGGGGCAGATCCCCTCTCACTGCTCCACGAAACATTCATTCCACCTCGTCTTTTCTGCGCTGCGCTCGGTCCGGCACAGCACTTTGAGAATTGTTCTTATTGTACTACAAATTACCATAAAAATCCAGTTCCCGCACCAAAGTACCTTAAAATGCTCCAAAACGGCAAAAAGCAGGGGCTGCTGCACTTTCGGCTAAAACGATGTGCAGCAGTCCCTGCTTTTAGAGCAAGTACCTTATGCGCTGGCGCGGCCATGGCCGGTGCGCACCAGCCGGTATTCCCGCGGGCTGAGACCATACCGCTCGTGGAACAGGCGGTAGAAATAGCTGGTGTTCTCGTAGCCCACCAGAGAAATGATCTGCTGGATGTTCATGTCGCTGCGGCGCAGCAGGCGGGCAGCGGTCTCCATACGGTGCTTTTGCAGCAATTCCTTATAGGTGCGTCCGGTCTGGGCACGCACGCACTCGCTGACATATGCCAGCGAAACGCCGTACTCCCGTGCCACGTTGGAAAGGCTTGCTTCGCGGTAATTCTGGGTGATCTCTTTGAGTGCCGCCTGCACCAGTGCTTCGCGGCTGACCGTTCCGGCCCTGACTTCCGGCAGGATAGGATTCGTCTGTGTCATCTGCGTTTCCTCCGTAAAGGGTGCGGCGGGCGGGGACTGGGGGATGTCGGACGCCCGCCGCACAGGGAATGGCGGCTCCTGCCGCCCTACACCTCAGATACGAACCGACGCACCGGAATATTGCAGAAAGCTAAAAAATTTTTAGTCAATTTTCGTTGTAGGAGTCAGACCCCTCTCAGTCACGCCTGACGGCGTGCCAGCTCCCCCGAAGGGGGAGCTTTATCGGCACGAACCGGTAGATGCTTAAAAGCTCCCCCTTCGGGGGAGCTGGCGAACGCAGTGAGCCTGAGAGGGTTTTCGTCTTACAGAAAAAGACCGCTTCCGCACCGGGCAGAAACGGCCTTTTTCAGGAGAAATAAAGAAAACACGAACCCTCAAAAATGAGGAAGGGAAATGCTCAGAACATGCTCTCGTCCTTATAGCGGCCGGTGCGCACGAACTGCACCCACTCGGCCACATTCACGGCGTGGTCGCCGATGCGCTCCAGATACTTAATGACCATCAGCAGGTCCAGCGCTGCATCCACCTTGCCGGGGTCTTCGGCGATCTCCTGCGCCAGCTGATGCTTGATGGCATTGAAGTCGTAATCCACCTCGTCGTCTGCGGCGATCACCCTGCGGGCGGCATTTTCGTCCTCTGCCGTCAGGGCATCGAGGGCATCCAGGATCATCTGGTGGGCCTTTTTGCCCATGGCAATGGCCTGACTTACCGCCGGGTCGCCCTCTTTGCGGACGGTGACAAGGTGGGGGATGATCTCGGCGATGTCGGCGGCATGGTCGCCGATGCGCTCAATGTCCGTGACCACCTTCATGGCAGTGGAGATGCGGCGCAGATCGCCTGCCACCGGCTGCTGACGCAGCAGCAACGTCATGCAGCGGTGCTCGATATCCCGCTCCATATTGTTGATGCGGGCATCCCCCTTCACGATGGCCGCAGCCGCATCGGCATCAGCAACGCAGAGCGCTTCCAGAGCGTTCTCCACGGCATCGGCAGAGTTGCGGCCCATTTCGGTCAGCGAATTTTTCAGCGATTCCAGATCGGTGTCGTACTGTTTACGGATACTCATAGCTGTTTCCTCCTTTAACCGAACCGACCGGAAATGTAGTCCTCGGTGCGTTTATCCTGCGGTGCGCTGAAGATCTGCGCCGTGGGGCCCACTTCCACCAGCTCGCCCAGCAGGAAGAAGGCGGTGCGGTCGCTGATACGGGCCGCCTGCTGCATGTTGTGGGTAACGATGACCACCGTGTAGTTTTTCTTCAGCTCACTCATCAGCTCCTCCACCTTCATGGTGGAGCCGGGGTCCAGAGCACTGGTGGGCTCGTCCATCAGCAGCACTTCGGGCTTCACTGCCAGTGCGCGTGCGATGCACAGACGCTGCTGCTGGCCGCCGGAAAGGCCCAGCGCGCTCTTTTTCAGGCGGTCCTTCACCTCGTCCCACAGGGCCGCGCCCCGCAGAGAGCTTTCCACCAGCTCGTCCAGCTCAGCCTTATTGCGCACGCCATGCAGCTTGGGGCCGTAGGTGATATTGTCGTAAATGCTCATGGGGAAGGGATTGGCCTTCTGGAACACCATGCCCACCCGGCGGCGCAGGTCTGTAAGCTGCATTTCCCGGGCAAAGATGTCCTCGCCCTTCAGCCGCACATCGCCCTCGATGCGCACATTCGGCACAAGGTCGTTCATGCGGTTGAGGGTCTTTAAAAAGGTGGACTTGCCGCAGCCGGAAGGGCCGATGAGAGCGGTGATCTCCCGCTCGCCCACGTCCAGCGAAATGCCTTTCAGCGCCTTGAAGTCGCCGTACCAGAGGTTCAGGTCTTTTGCCGATATCACCGGCATGTTCGTGTTTTCCATAGAATACCTCATTGTTGAATTTAAACAGGAAGTTTACTGTTTCGGCCCTTCCCGTGAAAAGGTAGATTTGAAAAATCCGCAGATTTTTCAAATCTACGAAATTAAAAATAATTTTTCCGCTATTCATGGCCAAAGCGAATGCGGAGGCCATTTTGAACAGTAAAATCAAATTTTACTGTTTCTGTTTCAGCTTGGTCTTTGCCAGCCGCGCCGCAAGGTTGATGGCCAGCACCAGCACCAGCAGCACCGCACCGATGCCCCACGCGGAAGCAAAATCGCCGTCCTCAAAGGCACGCAGGTACAGCAGCACCGACAGGGTGGCACCGTTGGAGGTGTAGGCTTTGGCCACGCTCTTGGCAATGACCTCTGCGGCACCGGCGGTGAAGAGCAGGGCGGCACTTTCGCCCACGATGCGGCCCACAGCCAGAATGCAGCCGGTCACGATGCCGTCGATGCTGCAGGGCAGCACGATGGTGCGGATGATGTGCCACTTGCCTGCACCCAAGCCCATGGCACCCTCACGGTGGCCCTGCGGCACCGTCTTGAGGGATTCCTGCGTGGTTCGGATGATGGTGGGCAGGTTCATGACCACCAGCGTGAGTGAACCGGACAGCAGACAGGTCTGGAAGCCCAGCGCCTGACTGAACACCAGCATACCCACCAGACCGTAGATGATGCTGGGGATGCCCGCCAGCGTTTCGTTGGTGAACTCGATGACCTCGATGAGCCGCCGGTTGGAGGCATACTCGGTCAGGTAGACCGCCGCGCCCACGCCCAGAGGCAGTACGATCAGTAATGTCAGCACAATGACATACAGTGTGTTGAGGATGGCAGGCAGGATGCCGTCGGTCTTTTTCAGCACACTGGCAGTGGTAGAAAGGAACTTCCAGCTGATGTGGGGGATGCCCCGCACCAGCACCATGCCGATGATACCGGCCACCAGAACCATCACCAAAACGGCGCTGGCCCAGACCAGTGCGGTCATGACCCGGTTCCACATCTGACGGGAAGGCGAAAGGCCCTTATTCATCCCGGCTTCCTCCCTTCAGCACAACATTCAGCACAACATTGATGATCATGATAAAGACGAACAGCACCAGCGCGATGCTGAACAGCGCCTGCCGCTGCAGACCGCCGGCATAGCTCATCTCCTTGGCGATGGCGGTGGTCAGGAAGGTGACGCTGCGGAAAGGACTGTCCGGCATGTTGGGGCTGTTGCCTGCCACCATCATCACCGCCATGGCCTCGCCGATGGCACGGCCGATGCCCAGCACAATGCCTGCGGCAATGCCGCTTTTGGCTGCCGGAATGCTGATCTTGAACCATGTTTCGGTGTCGGTGGCACCCAGTGCCAGACTGCCCTGCTCATACTCCGGCGGCACGGCGTTCAGTGCCGTGACCGACACGGACACGATGCTGGGCAAGATCATGATGGAAAGCACCACGATAGCGCTCAGCAGGCAGGCACCGGAAGCCTTGCCGAAGGTCTTTGCCACGGCGGGCACCAGCACCTGCATGCCCAGCAGGCCGAACACCACGCTGGGGATGCCGGACAGCAGCTCGATGGCGGTGACCACCACGGTGCGCAGCTTTGGGTCGGCGGCCTTGGAGAGGAACACCGCCGTCAGCAGGCCGATGGGCACACCGATGATGGCAGCGCCCAGCGTGCCGTAGATGCTGGAAAGGATGAACGGCAGGATGCCGAACAGCGGCTGGGCTGCCGTGGAGGCCCACTTTGTGCCGAACAGGAATTGGAACAGGCCGATCTTGTGGATGGCCGGCACGCCGGAGATCACCATGTACACCGAGATAAGCACCACGCAGCCCACCGCCAGCATACCGCACAGGAAGAAGATGAAGTTCATCACCGCTTCCAGCCATTCGGCGGGGGTGCGGGGCAGCCGCACACGGCTCAGATAGGATTTTTTGTTCATAGCTGAAATCCTTTATAAAAGCCGCGTCGGCCCGCAGAAACGGCAGCCCGACGCGGCGGGGTATTTTGTGAACGGCCTTGCCCTCTAACCGTTACTCGTTCACCGGCACAGCGCCTGCGGTGCGGATGAGGTCGGCAGCGTCCTTGCTGGTGGCAAAGTCCACAAAGGCCTGTGCCTGCTCAGACAGAGTCACGCTCTTGTTGGTGACGAACACGAAGGGACGCTGGATCTTGTAGCTGCCGTCCTTCACGGTGTCCTCGCTGCACTCCACACCCTCCACAGTGACCATGGCGACGGTGTCGCCCACAGCGGACAGGGAAGCGTAGCCGACGGCCAGAGGATTGGCCTCCACAGCGCTGATGACAGCGCCGGTAGCGGTCAGCTCCTGTGCGTACTTGCAGCTGTCCTTCACGTCCACGATGCTCTCAAAGCCATCGCGGGTGCCGGAACCGGCCTCGCGGCCCACCAGAACGATCTCGCCTTCGTCGCCGCCCACATCCTTCCAGTTGGTGATCTCACCGGTGAACATCTGCTTCAGCTGGTCCACGGTCAGGTCTGCCACCTTGCTGTCCTTGTTCACGATGATGGCGATGCCGTCCAGCGCCACGGTGGTGCCGTCCACGTCGTTCTTCTCGTCGTCCTTCAGGGCGCGGGAGGACAGGCCGATGTCCAGCGTCTTATCAGTAGCACCGGTGATGCCTGCGCCGGAACCGGTGGGGTCGTAACTGACGGTGACACCCGGCTCCACCTCGGCAAAGCCCTCGGTCAGGGCAGCGATGACGTTCTTCATAGAGGTAGAACCGCCGGTAGCCACATTGCCGGACAGGGTGCCTGCAGCGGTCTCAGCAGCGGCAGAAGAAGAGGTGGACTCCGCAGCAGAGGATGCCACAGTGGAAGAGGCTGCGCCGCCGCAGGCGGTCAGAGCCATAGCCGCAGCAGCAGCGCCGCAGACAGTGATAAACGAACGACGAGTGATCTTTTTCATAACTCTTTTCCTCCAATAAATGCCGGAATGCATTGCCGGCCGATGTTTTCTTGTTTCTCTGTGTTTTCCTTGGGAACGGCCTTATTGTACCGCACCGCCGTGTGCGCTGCGACCATGTACGCGCAAAATGGAGGTAAAGCTTTTGCACAGGCTCCGGCGGCTGTGTCAAGCCTGCGTAAAGCCGGCATGAAAAGCCTGTACTCAAATTTTACAAACAGGATAAATATGCCGAAAATGCCATTTTCTGGCTGGGCAAAGTGACAAAAAGCCGCCGGGCACTCCTTTTCAGGAATGCCCGGCGGCATGACGCTCACGGGATGATTTTATTATGCCTGCGGTGCGGCATTGGTCACGACCAGACCGTTCTGCTCACCGTTCCAGTACAGATACAGATAGCCCGGTGTATTGTTGATGGTAATGGTCAGCTTGACCGGTGTGCCATTCTTAAACGCTACAAAATCCTTTTCCTCCGCAAAGCTCAGTTTCAACTTCACTTCGGTCTTTCTTAGAAATGCGCTCAGAACAGGCATGTTGGAAGCGACCAGACTGTCGCTTCCGTTCGGTGCATTCGTGCTCAGTGCAGAATCACCAATGGTGCCCACAAACATGCCCTGATACTGCTGCGAAACAAAGGTGCTGTTTTTCGTGTCCAGCGTCAGCCGTGCAGTGGCTGTGATATAATTGCTGCTGTTGGTGCCCGTGCCGCCGACCCAGAAAGCCTTTGCATTGTAGACTTTTGCGGTAAATGCGCCGATCTGTACCTCATCCTGTGCCAGACCGCCGCCGCAGCCGGTCAGCACGCCGGACAAAGAGATTGCTGCAGCCGCAGCTGCTGCGCTCTTCATAAAGGTACGCCGGGTCATTTTTTCTGCCATAATATTGCCCTCCTCTAAAAGCGTTTTTCTGTGCTTTTAGCGTACCACTTTTTGGGAGTCTGTCAACAAAAATATGGCAAAAAGGCGCTCTGTACACATAATTTGCATAGAGCGCCTTCTGCTCAGCAGTATTTTGTTCCGTCCGGGCAGTAGAACTGCACGTACTTCTGCCACTCGGTCTCGCTGATGGTGCGGCGGTAGCAGTCCACCAGGGCATCCACGGCCTGCCGGTCCGCAAAGGTACCGGCACCCGGGCAGTCCAGCACCAGAATGCGGAACCATGCATCAAACAGGTGCTCGGTGAAGCCGGTGTCCCGGGCCCCGCACCGGGAGTAAAAGCCCAGCCGCCGCGCAGCCATAGCTTCGTCCTCCGCCTTATCCGGGCATTCGGCCTCAATGAGGATGGCCTGCGCACCGCGCTCGTGCTGCGGCAGGTCGGCCAGCAGCTGCGCGCCCAGCCCTGCAGCACGGTATTCCGGCAGCACGGCAAAGTAATCCAGCTGGCTCACCCTGCTGCCTGCCGGGCGCACCATGAGCAGGTACGCCGCCAGTGTTTCGCCGTCGAACACGCCCCATGTGTGGGCTGTGCCGTCCGCTTCGCTGTTCAGGATCATGCTCAGGGGCTTTAGCTCCGTGGGCGGAAAGTCCCGCCGCATTTCGTCCAGATAGACCCGCGTCAGTTCTTTTTCGTTCAGTTTCCGCCAGCTGTACACTTTGCTCATGGTTTTTCCTCCCGTATCTGCCTTTTGAACCAGTATAGCACACTCCGCGCGGGAACGCAAAAAGCCGCCGGGAGCGGCAGGTTCTGCCCTGCTCCCGGCGGCTTTTATGGGAATGCAGGAGCAACCAGTCTCCCGCACAAACTCCGTTCAGAATGCTGTGTGCGTTACAGCATCTTCTTCAGCTCGTCGTACACGAACTGAACCTTGGTGCCGATGATCACCTGGCAAGCGTTCTTGCTGGGACGGATAACACCGGCAGCACCGGCAGCCTTGACAGCCTTCTCATCGACCTTAGCGTTATCCTTCACCTCAAAGCGCAGACGGGTTGCGCAGTAACCAACGTCCTTCACGTTCTCCTTGCCGCCGACAGCAGCCAGAACAGCGGAAGCAACTTCGGTGTAGTTGTTGTTAGCCAGAACGACCTTCTTCTCAGCTTCCTCGTCGTCATCCTCACGGCCGGGGGTCTTCAGGTCGAACTTGGTGATAGCGAAGTAGAACACGAAGTAGAACACCAGGAATGCTGCGATGCCCAGAGGAATGATCATCCAAGTCTTAGCAGCTGCGGGCAGAGAAGCGGAGAACACCAGGTCGGTAGCGCCTGCGGAGAAGCAGAAGCCAGCACGGAAACCGGTGTAGTAGGTGATGATGGTGAAGATGCCGTACAGAGCAGAGTACACAACGTACAGCGGGAAGCACAGGAACATGAAGCCGAACTCGAAGGGCTCGGTAACGCCGCAGACGAATGCGCAGATGGCAGCGGAGACGACCAGACCAATAGCAGCCTTCTTGTTCTTAGCGGTCTTGACCATAGCCAGAGCAGCACCGGCAATACCGAACATCATGCAGGGGAAGAAGCCGGACATATACATGCCAAGGCTCCAGCCCACATCAGCGCTGGTCTCACCTGCCCAGAAGTGGGTCAGGTCGCCCAGACCGATGGTGTCGAACCAGAACACGTTGTTCAGAGCGTGGTGCAGGCCGGTGGGGATGAGCAGACGGTTCAGGAAGGCGTAGATGCCGGCGCCGATGCCGTCCATGCCAGCGATGCCGTTGCCGATTGCGACCAGTGCGTCGAAGATGACGGGCCAGACGAACAGCAGAACAACAGATGCTACGATGGAGATCAGACCGGTAGCGATCGCAACGAAGCGCTTGCCGGAGAAGAATGCCAGCCAGTCAGGCAGCTGGGTATCCTTGAACTTGTTGTAGCAGGCAGCGCCGATGACGGCAGCCAGAATGCCGATAAAGGAGTTGCCGGCGACCTTCTGGTATGCAATGTAGGTAGCGGTACCCTCTTCGATGTGGCGCACAGCGCTGACCACACCGGGGTTCAGCAGCTGCTGCATCATCAGGAAGCTGACCAGACCGGCCAGACCTGCGGTACCATCGTTGTCAGCAAGGCCGACAGCGGCACCAATGGCAAACAGCCATGCCATGTTATCGATCAGAGCGCCGCCTGCCTTGATGAGCAGGAAGCCGACGGTGTATGCTGCGCCGGAAGTTGCGCCCTCGGCACCCATAACAGCGGGAGCCAGAGCGTAGCCGATGCCCATCAGGATGCCGCAAATCGGCAGCACAGCGACGGGAAGCATCAAAGCTTTGCCCAGTTTCTGGAGATACTTCATCATAAAGCACATTCCTCCTTAAGAAATGTTTGTGTTTACAGACGCCTCTGGTTGCAGGCCGTCCATAATTCCGTAATAGAATAGTAACATATTTCCGCAAAAAAAGAAAGTCCCTTTCGCCTTTTTTCTATCAAAATGCATCAAAAGTCCTCATTTGGCAGTTTTTCAGTCGATAATTTTTGGGTTTTCCGCACAAGGGTCGTCTTTATGTTGAAAATTCTTTTCTTTTTACGTACATTTTGCCCAAAGGCTTGCATCCCACAGCCGAATCGGGTACTATACTATTATAAGAAAAGCGGGAACCCGAAGGAGGTTTATTTTATGGAATGGACTGATATCCGCCTGACCGTGGCCAAGGCCGACGCCGACAACGCCGAAGCCGTTGCCACCATGATCGCCGAGGGCGGCATCTATATCGAAGACTACAGCGACATCGAGCAGCAGGTGGCCGAGATCGCCCATGTGGATCTGATCGAGCAGGAGCTGCTGGACAAGCCCCGCGATACCGTTATCATCCATATGTATCTGGAGCCGGGCGCTTCCCCCGTGGAAACGCTGGCCCTCATTGCCGCCCGCATGGAAGCTGCAAACATCGCCTACACCGTAGAGACCGAGGGCGTGGAGCAGGAGGACTGGCAGAACGGCTGGCGCAAGTATTACCACCCCCTGGAGATCGGCAAACGGCTGGCGGTGGTGCCCTCGTGGCAGCAGTACGACACTGACCGGGTGAAGCTGATCCTTGACCCGGGCCTTGCCTTCGGCACCGGCGGCCACGAGACCACCAGCCTGTGCATGGAAGCGCTGGACGAGCGGGTGACCGGCGGCGAGCGGGTGCTGGACATCGGCACCGGCAGCGGCATCCTTGCCATTGCGGCGCTGAAGCTGGGCGCTGCTGTGGCCGAGGGCGTGGACATCGACCCTGTGGCCGTACGCACCGCAGGCGAGAACGCCGCGTTGAACGGCGTGCAGGACAAGCTGACCGTGCTGGTGGGCGACCTTTCCGATAAGGCCAGCGGCAAATACGACATCATCACCGCCAACATCGTGGCCAACGCCATCCTGTCTCTGGCTCCTGCCGTGCCGGGCCTGATGGCGGAGGGTGCCACCTTTATTGCCAGCGGCATCATCGACAGCCGCAAGGACGAAGTGATCACCGGGCTGGAAAAAGCCGGCCTTGCCGTTGTGGAAGTGAAGGAGAAGCGCGGCTGGGAGTGCATCGTCTGCAAGAAAGCGTAAGGAGATTTTATGCCGCACCGTTATTTTACCACCGAGATCTCTGACGGCACCGCCACCCTGCGCGGGGCCGATGCCCACCATCTTGCCCGTGTGATGCGCGCAAGGCTGGGCGATACTGTCATTCTATGCGACGGCAACGCCGTGGAATACACCGCCACCATCACCGGCTTTGGGGACGAGTGCGTGGAGTTCCGGGTGGAGCCGGGCTATCCCAGCGCCGCCGAACCCAGCGTGGAGGTCACTCTGCTGGCCGGCTACCCCAAGCAGGACAAGCTGGAGCAGATCATCAAGCACGGCGTGGAGCTGGGCGCAGCCCACATCGTGCCCTTCTTCAGCCGCTACTGCGTGGCGGCCCCCAAAAAAGAGGAGCAGAAGAACGAGCGCTACAACCGCATTGCGGCGGAAGCCGCCAAGCAGTGCGGCCGGGGCATTCTGCCGGATGTGGCCCTGCCGCTGGCAAACTTTGGTGCCGTGTGCCGCACCTTTGCACAGTACGACCTTGTGCTGTTCTGCTACGAGTGCGGCGGCGCGCCCCTGCGCGACCTGCTGGCCGCAGCAAAGCCCGCCGATGGTGAAAAACTGAAAATCGCCATCGTGACTGGTGCCGAGGGCGGCTTTGCCGCCGAGGAAGCCGAGATGGCTGCAAAGGCCGGTGCCAGAACGGTGGGCCTTGGCCCCCGCATCCTGCGGTGCGAGACCGCCCCGCTGGCCGTGCTTGCTTCGGTAATGACCCTGACGGGGAATCTGGAATAACAAAAAAGCAGCTGCGTTGCAGCTGCTTTTTTGTTATTTTCAGGGTTTATGTCTCTGCTTCCAGCAGAGCTTTCTTCACATTCAAAAGGTTCTGCGGACTCACCGAGAAGCTGCGCAGGCCCAGCTGCAAATACTGCACCGTGTTGGCTTGGTTGCCCACCGCAAGGCCGCAGATGGTCACCGGCACATTGCGAACCTTTGCGGCATCCATCACCATGGTGATGAGCTTTTTCATGGCCTTGCTGGCCGGACGGTAGTAGTGCTCGGCGCTAGCAAGCTCCCGGTCTGCCGCGTGGGTATACTGGGTCAGGTCGTTGGTGCCGACCACAAGAAAATCGACCCCGTGCTCTACAAATTCCTCAGCGGTCAGGCAGGCAGCGGGTACGCTGAGCATCACGCCGAACTTTGTATCTTCGTTGAACGCCACGCCGCGCTCCCGCAGGTGCTCGCGGCAGCGCTCCACCACACGCATGGCTGCGTCCCAGTCCTCCACATTCGTCACCATGGGGAACATCACCCGCAGCGGGCCGCGGGCGGCGGCGCGCAGCAGCGCACAGAGCTGCGTCTCGAACTGGTGGGGCTGGCGCAGACTGTTGCGGATGCCCCGCAGGCCAAGCTTGGAAGACTGCAGGCCCTGATAGGCGTCGGAAATGGTGCGGTCTGAGCCAAAGTCGAAGGTGCGCACCGTTACCGGGCAGCCCTTGGCGGCAGCAAGACAGGAGCAGTAGAAGAAATACTGTTCCTGCTCGTCCAGAATGCGGCCCGGCAGCATCATGTAGCCGGTGCGCAGCAGGCCCACGCCCTGTGCACCGGACTGCATGGCCGTGTCGATGTCCTCCGGCCCAAAGCAGTTGGCCAGCAGCTCAAAGGGCTGGCCGTCCTTTGTCCTGTTGGGCAGAGCATGCAGCTGCCCCATCTCTTCGTTCTCCCGCTGCAGCTCGCAGATGCGGGTCTCGGCCTGCTGGCGGGCGGCAGCGTCCGGGTCCAGCGTGCACTGGCCCCCGGTGGCATCCAAAATCACGGTGCGGCCGTCGCAGTCGTCCAGAAAATCCCGGCCCACCTGCACGATGCCCGGGATATTCATTGCCCGGGCAATGATGGCCGCGTGGCTCTGGCCGCTGCCCTCTGCCGTGATGATGCCAAGGATCATGCCGGAAGGCACGCTGAACAGGTCGGTGGGCATCAGCCGCTCTGCCGCAAGGATCACCGGGTGATCCAGCGCCAGCCACATGCGGGGGCGGTTGGTGATGATGTTGATGACCCGGCGGCTTGCGTCGAGGATATCCACACTGCGCAGCTGCATGTAAGGGTTGTCCTTCATGTTGGCCAGCTGGTCGGCGTAGCGCTGGCCCACCTGATTCATAGCCGCTGCCGCACCAATGCCTGCATTGATGCAGAAGCGCACCTCGTTCATCATGCCCTCGTCGTCCAGCATCATGCTCTGGAACTGGAAGATGGCCTGCTCGCTGGGTGCGGCACGGTCTGCCATGGATTCCAGCTCGTCCTGTGCGGTGCGGATGGCATCGGTGAGCAGCTGCAGCTCCCGGGACGGTTTAAAGGGGCCCACGGTCGTGGTCTCCACATGGTGCTCCAGGCGGCTCACCTGCCCCAGCACAAGGCCGGGAGAAGCGCAGGAACCTTTATACACTTTCATGTTCGGTCACCTCCGGCAAAAGCTCGGCTTCCGGCGTGGTCAGGGTGCGCCAGACCAGCGCCTGCAAAAAGGTATTGGGCAGCAGCGCGGCCAGTGCGGCCCGCGCCGCATCGGCGCTGCCCTCAAACAGCGGTGCAAAGCTCTGCATCCGTGCCTGATCGCACTTTGCAAGGAATGCATCGCACAAAGTATGGGTGGTGTAGTAATGGGCCGGGTCCACACCGGCATCTTCCGCGGCGGCTTCCAGCGGGGCAAGGTCGGCATCCTTCATCTTGGCCAGCAGCAGGGCCGCATCCGCCGTCAGGGTGACCGGGTATTTCTCCCGCACGGCCTTTTGCACCCGCTCAAATTTTGCGTGGAACGCAGCAGCGTCCGTGCAACTCTGGGCATCACAGGAGACAGCATAGGCACACCCCCGCAGATATCCCATAGCACGGCGGGTATCATAGTAGCCCAGCTCGATGTTGCGGCGGGCGGTGTCGGGGTCAAAGTGCAGGATATCGCCCAGCTCCCAGTAGCTGCGCACCATCACGGTGGGCAGGCCGGTGAGGTTGGGGCGGGTGATGCCCACGCCTTCCAGATCGACGCACACCAGTTCATCCGCGCCCATGCGTTTGGCAAGACCGGTGGGCATGTTGTCGCTGTAGCCGCCATCCAGAAACTTGACCCCGTCGATCTCCCGCGCACGCAGGGCCGGGAAGCAGGCAGCGGAGGCCATCAGGTAGTCCTTGACCTTTCCTGCCGGGATCTCGTCCAGCGTCAGCTCCCGGGGCTTTAAGCCCCGCTGCTCCACCGTGACAAGGCCAAAGCGGATGGGAGCCGCGCGCAGGGCATCCTCGTCCAGAACCCGCTCTACGATCTCTTCCAGCGGGGTCACATCCATGCCGCCGGCTTTCACCACGCTGCGCAGGAACTGGTGCAGGGCCGAAAGGTCGGCATCCTCCTCCGGCAGCTCCATCACATCCTTGCTGCGGATGGCCAGCCACATATCGCGGGCCGTCTCGTACTGGTCCAGCACGAACATGGCACCGTTCAGGCTGCCAACGCTGGTGCCGGTAATGATCTGCGGGTGCCAGTCCAGCTCCATCAGCGCGCGCCACACACCCACCTGATAGCTGCCCCTGGCTCCGCCGCCCGCCAGCACCAGAGCTTTGCACGGCGCACTGCGTTCATCCATTGCATCCGCCTCCTTTGATCGTTTCCGGTTTTGTTCAGATTATAGCATATTTCCAGAGAAATTTCTTCCGTTTTTTGTAAATTGATGCCTTTCTCCCGGCAAAGAAACATGGTATACTTGTCAGGATCTCAAAAGGAGGCATTCTCATGCACTGCAAGCAATGGATCTTTGATATGGACGGCACCCTGACCGACAGCATGACCGTGGTGTGGGAGGGTGCCCCCGACGCACTGCTGCGCCGCTATGGCCGCACCCCGCGGGGGGATCTGCGCGCCACACTGCTGAACATGGGAATGCAGGAGGGCGCACAGTACCTGATCCGGGAGTACGGCCTGCCGCTGACCGAGGAAAGCTATTTTTCCGTGATGCGCGAGGTGATCGCCGAATTGTACGAGACCGTGGAGCTGAAACCCGGCGTGCGCACGATGCTGGCAAAGCTGCAGGCCGAGGGCGCACGCATGTGCATCTGCTCCAACACCTGGGCCGAACAGTGCCGCACCGTGCTTACCCGGCTGGGCATCGCGCAGTATTTCTCCTTCATCGTGGAAGCGCAGGGCGTGCTGCACAAAAGCCGCCCGGAGGTGTTCTTTGAGTGCATGAGCCGTCTGGGCGGTGCAGACCCCGCCGCCTGCGCCGTGTGCGAGGATGCCGTATACGCCGCCGCCACCGCCCACAAGGCCGGGTATTACGTCATTGGCATTGCAGACCGCACCTCTGCCGCCGACGAGCCGGAGATGCGCCGCATCTGCAGCCAGTTCGTGCCCCGGTGGGATGCGCTGGACTGGACACGTGTGTAAGAAAAAAGGGCCGCAGCGTGCGGTTCTTTTCTTTATCTGATCCTTCTTTGCTCTTGCATTTTGTGCGCAAGAAGAGTATGATATTATAAATAGGACTGCCCCAAGGGGGAAGTGTCCTCATTTGTGAGAATACACTCTGTGATTTTTAATATAAAGGTATAATATCCGTAAAGAGGAGACCTTCCGTCATGAACAACCCACTCGTCAGCATTATCGTGCCTGTGTACAACGTGCAGAATAGTGTTGCCCGCTGTCTGGAGAGCATTTGTGCCCAGACATGGAAGGATATCGAGGTCATTCTGGTCAACGACGGGTCCCGGGACGAAAGCTTTTCCATCTGTGAGCAATTCCGTGAAAAGGACCCCCGCATCGTTCTGGTGGACAAATCCAATTCCGGTGTGTCGGAGACCCGCAACTGCGGCATGTCCCTTGCAAGGGGCAAGTATGTGCAGTTTGTGGACAGCGACGATTATCTCGACCCTGATTTTACCGAGCGGCTGGTGACTGCCGCCGAAGCGAACAACGCCGATCTGGTCATTGCACCTTACTGGATGGTGATTCCCGCCAACTCTTCCAAGGCCACGCAGGCACTGGAAAACCTGCAGGAGAACCTTGGCATCGATGCCGAGAAAAAGCCTGATGATATCCGTGAATACGGCTTCCTGCCCGAGGGCATCTACGACCGCGATACCTTTGCCCTGCGCCTGATGGAGAAGCCCGCATCCTTCTTCTACAGCGTGCTGTGGAACAAGCTCTACCGCCGGGATATTCTGGCAGACCATCATCTGCAGTTCACCAGCGAGGTGCGCTGGGCCGAAGACCTGGTTTTCAACCTGGAATACATTTTGTACGCCAATGTTTTCGTATCCATTTCCAAAGCGGGCTACCACTATGTGCAGAACCCCCAGAGCATCTGCCACACCCAGATCAATCTGGCTTCCATCGTGCAGAACAAACTGCAGGTGTTCCGCTATTACAAGGAGCTGTACACAAAGCTGGGCCTGTACGATCAGGTGCAGCCGCAGCTGTATAAATTCCTGACCGCGTTCTCCGAGAACGCCTATCCCTCCGGTTCTCCCCAGAAGATCATCATGGACATGGCCAACCACTGGGGCTTTGGTGTTCTGGATGCTTCCGACAAGGAAAAGAAACACAAAACCGAACCCGATGCCTGATCTCCGGGCACGAAAAAAAGAGCCGTGAAAGCGGCTCTTTTTTGTTTACCCTTTTACCGGTCGATCCAGCTGCGGAAGGCTTCGCGCACTGCACCCTCCCGTCCGCGCGGGATGGGGATGCGCGCACCGCTGCACATCTGCAGCTCGCCCGCCGTCAGCAGCTGTGCCGCCGCCAGATTGACCACATAGGAGCGGTGCGGCTGCAAAAAACGCCCGTCTTCCAGCAGCGGCTTTGCTACCTCGGCAAAGGACACCCGCAGCGAAAGGGACACCACATCCTCGCCGCTGAGCAGATGGAAGTGCACCACATGGTGGGTGCACTCCAGATACTCGATCTGCGCATAGGCCAGCGCCCGCAGGCCTTCGGCGGTGACAACGGTCATTGCCGGGCCGTACTCCGGCTCGGTGGCGCGGGCAAGCAGGGCCGAAAGCTCCTGCTGGTGCACCGGCAGAAGCAGATACTGCATGGCATCCACCCGGAAAGCGCTGTAGGCGTGGGCCGGTGTGCGGGCCGCAAAGGCCAGCGGAGCCCTGCGGCCCCGGCGGCGCAGCTCCGCAGCCGCCGAAAGCCCTGCCGGGGCCGCTACAGCGCCCAGCTCGATGAGATACAGGTCAAACCGTTCTCCCTCGGTGTCCCGGCGCAGCAGCGCATCTGCATCCGGCAGCTGCTGCACGATGCACGCATCCTGCCGCCGGGCAAAATATTCCATGCACTGGCGTTCCAGCCCACTGCGCAAGGCCGCGTCCGGGCTGCATACCGCAATGTGAAATACCATCTCACATTCTCCTCTCCGCCAGCCGCCCGCCTTGATTTTTGCGCAGGGCTGGAGTATGATAAATAAAACTTTGCTGCATCGAAAAAAGAAAAAACGGAGGGACCCGCCATGCCGCAGCCGCTTGTCAGCGTTATTGTACCCGCCTATAACGCGGCGGGCTTCATCTCCCGCTGTGTGGAGAGCATCACATCCCAGAGCTACCCGGAGCTTGAGATCCTTCTGCTGAACGACGGCTCCACCGACGACACCCTTGCTGTCTGCCGGAAGCTTGCTGCCGCCGACAGCCGCATCCGTGTGGTGGACAAGCCCAACACCGGCGCAGCAGACACCCGCAGCTGCGGCCTTGCCCTTGCCCACGGCGAATGCATCCAGTTTGCGGACAGCGACGATCACCTGCTGCCGGGCTGCACCGCAAACCTGGTGGCTGCTATGCAGCGCAGCCATGCCGACCTTGTGCTGGCTCCCTACCGGATGATGGTGCCCCGCAAGGATGGCGGCTATGACACCCGGGAGTACAGCCTGCTGCCCGCCGGGGTGTACAACAAGGTGGATTACCTGTGGCAGCTCACCGGCAATGCCGCTGCCTTTTACTACGGCGTGCTCTGGAACAAGCTCTACCGCCGGGATCTCATCCAGATGGCGCACATCCGGTTCGAGCATGTGGTATACGCCGAGGACCAGCTGTTCAACACCCGGTATCTGCAGGTGGCACAGCGGTTTGCCGCCATCGACGAAGCCGCCTACTGCTACATCCAGAACCCGCAGAGCGTATGCCATACGCAGGTGAGCGCGGCGGACATGCTGCGCCACCGCAGCCGGATGTACCACACCTACAAGGAACTGTGCATCCAGCTGGGCGTGTACGATAAATTCCGCCTGCGGCTGCACGGCATCTATCTGAGCCTGTTTGAAAGCCCTCTGCCCAACGGCCCGGTGCAGAAGCTTTCCGACGCATTTGCCCGCACCCACAGCCGCATCTGAGAAAAGGAGAACCTATGGAATTTCCCCTTGTAAGCATCATCGTGCCCATGTACAACACTGCCGGGTGCATTGCCCGCTGTGTCAAAAGCATCTGCGCCCAGACTTATAAAAGCATTGAGATCCTGCTGCTGAACGATGGCTCCACCGACGACACCCTTGCCGTCTGCCGCGCCCTTGCCGCCAGCGACCACCGCATTGCACTGGTGGATAAAACCAACACCGGCGCAGCGGATACCCGCAATCAGGGCATTGCGCTGGCCCACGGCAAATACATCCAGTTTGTGGACAGCGACGACTGGCTGGCCCCCGATTTTACGGAAAAGCTGGTCTCCGCCGCCGAGGCTCACACCGCCGATCTTGTGATCGCGCCCTTCTGGATGGTGTACCCGGAAAACTATGTGGAGCACATTCGCCCATGGGAAAAGGCGCTGCAGCATGTGCTCCAGCGCAATCCGCCCCGCACCCGGGCCTATGGCTATCTGCCTGCCGGGGTGTACACCGGACAGGAGTACGCAAAGCATCTGATCCAGAAGCCGAACACCTTCTACTATGGCAGTCCCTGCAACAAGCTCTACCGCCGTGACCTCCTGCGGAAGCACAACCTCCATTTCCGCAAAGAATTGTTTGCGGAGGATCAGCTGTTCAACACCGAATATCTGCGCTATGTGCGCACCGCCGTTTCCATCCCGGACATCGGCTATTACTACCTGCAGAACAGCCAGAGCGTCTCCCACTCCAGAGTGACCACCGCCGATATCCTTCGGCTGCGGCGGCGGGTGATGGGCCTGTACAAGAGCATCTATACCGAACTGGGCATCTACCCGGAAACGCGGGCGGCCATCCTGCGTTCGCCCTTTGGCGAAAACGAGTTCACTCTTCCGCCGCTGGACATCCCACAGACGCACTGCTGCAAGCTGTGACCCTATAAAAAGCACCCGGCTGCCGCCGAGAGCCGCTCTGGCTCCTGCACGGCTCCGGGTGTTTTTTGCGCTTTCTCAGCAGCCGATGGCGGCACACTTCTCCGCCAGCCAGCTGCGTTCTTCGTCGTTCAGGTGCGGTGCCAGCTTTGCAAACACCTGACGGTGGTAATCGTTCAGCCATGCGATCTCGTCCTTATCCAGCACACCGGGCAGGATGGGAGAGGTGGCAATGGGCACGAACATCAGCGGTTCAAAGCCAAGGAAGGTACCGTACTGGTTATCGGCCTTGTGCACGCACACCAGCTCGTTCTCGATGCGGATGCCCACGAGGTCGGTCTCGTAAACGCCCGGCTCGTCGGTAACCACCATACCCGGGTGCATCCGGGTGGTGTTGCGGCTGTTCAGGGCATGGGGGCCTTCGTGCACGTTGCCCACAAAGCTGACGCTGTGACCGGTGCCGCAGCGGTAGTTGATGAGGTGCCGCCACAGCGGTTCCCGGGCAATGGTGTCGATCATCTTACACTCGCAGTAATCCAGCCAGACGGCCTTGGCAAGGTCGATGTGGCACTGCAGAGTCCATGTGTAGAAGCGCTTTTCGTCCTCGGTCAGCGGGCCAAGCGGGTAGGTGCGGGTGATGTCGGTGGTGCCGTCCATGTAGGTGGCACCGCTGTCCACCAGCAGAAAGCCCTTCTTTTCCAGCACAGCGTGATCTTCCGGGGTGGCGTGGTAGTGCATCATGGCTGCGTTGCCGCCGTAGGCCGCAATGGTGCCAAAGCTTTCCACAAGGAATTTATCGTCCGCACTGCGGTACTTGTGCAGAATTTCATCCACCGTCAGCTCGGTCAGGGTCTCACCGGCAGCAAGGCGGCTTTCCAGCTCGATCTGGAACCGCACCATGGCCACAGCGTCCCGGATATGGGCCTGCTTTGTGTGGGCAAGCTCCGTTTCGTTCTTCACGCCCTTCATCATCAGCAGCGGGTCGGTGCCGTCCTTCACGGTGAGGGCAGGGTTCTGCTCCAGCACCTGATACACGGCGTAGTTCACCGTGGAGCACTCGGCCAGCACGGTCTGGGGTTCCGTCTCAGCAGCGAGGAACTTCAGCACATCATCATACTCCGCCAGCGTGATGCCGTTGGCTTCCAGCTCTGCCTTTGCCTCCGGGGTGACGCGGGCCGTGTTGATGAAGAGTACCGCGCGGCTGGGGGTCACATAGCAGTAGGCCATGGCATAGGGAGTGCACTCAATATCCATGGCGCGCAGGTTCAAAAGCCATGCCAGATTATCCAGCTTGCCCACAAACTGAGCGGTGCAGCCCAGCTCCTTGAGCTTGCTGCGCAGCTGATCCAGCTTTTCCGCCGGGGAGAAGCCCGCATATTCCTTCGGCAGGATCCACGCTGGGGTATCCGGCAGGGCAGGGCGGCCCTCTGTCCACAGCTCGTCCTCAAGGTTCAGGGTCTTGATGGAAGCGCCCTTCTTTTCCAGTGCCTTTTTCAGGTCGTTCACGAGGGCCGTGCTGGCGGTCAGGCCGCACAGGCCCAGTGCTTCGCCCTCATTCAGGGCATTTGCGCAGTATTCCTCCACGGTGGGCACGCCGGGTTCCCCCATGCGCTGCAGCTTGATCTCGGTACCCGCAATTTCCTTCTCGGCCTGCACAAAATAACGGCCGTCGGCCCACAGGGCGCTCTCGGTGCGGGTGACCACGAAGTTGGAGTTCTCGCCGTGGAACCCGGAGAACCAGGTCAGGCTGGTGTAATGGCAGGGCAGGTATTCGCTGGCGTGGGGATCACCCACAGGGATCAGATAAACGGCCACGCCGTTTGCAGCCATGGCGGCACGCAGCGCGGCAAGGCGCTCGGGTACGGTATTCATGCTCATATGATTTGCTTCCTTTTCTCTCACCGGAAAGCCCGGCAGCGGTGCATTTCTGTTTGGCCTTATTGTATCATTCCGGGAAAAAGATTGCAATGCAGGGGCAGGACGGTTTGGAATGACCTCCGCTGCCGGAGAGCATCCTCGCTGGCTGGACCCTCTCAGTCAAAGCCTTGCGGCTTTGCCAGCTCCCCCGAAAGGGGGAGCTTTATTCGTGCCGACCTTCAGAAAACAAGCTCCCCCCCTCGGGGGAGCTGGCGAACGCAGTGAGCCTGAGAGGGTTGGCGTCCTCTCAGCAAAACCGTCAGGTTTTGACTGAGGGAGTTCGTTCTCCCTCAAAATGCCGCCAATTTGCAAAAAAAGTTACAATTTTTTCTTGAAAAAGGCCGTTTTCCCATTGACAGCCTTGTTATAATAGGAGTGTAAGATTTTTGAGCCAGCACTCTGCGGCTCTGTGTGCTATTCAAAGAAAGAGGCAATTGAATCATGACCAAAATCGATATTTTCTCCGGCTTCCTTGGTGCCGGTAAAACTACCCTGATCAAAAAGCTCATCAAAGAGGCCTTTGCCGGCCAGCAGGTGGTGCTGATCGAGAACGAGTTCGGCGAGATCGGCATTGACGGCGGCTTTCTGAAGGAAAGCGGCATCCAGATCAACGAGCTGAACGCCGGCTGCATCTGCTGCTCTCTGGTGGGCGACTTCCGCACCGCCCTGCAGCAGGTGGTGGAGCAGTACCACCCCGACCGCATCGTCATCGAGCCCTCCGGCGTGGGCAAGCTCTCCGATGTGACCCGCGCTGTGGAAGGCGTGGCCGAGCATCTGGATGTGCAGCTGAACAGCTTTGTCACCGTGGCCGATGTGAACAAGGTGAAGATGTATATGAAGAACTTCGGCGAGTTCTACGACGACCAGATCAGCCACGCAAGCTGCATCCTGCTCAGCCGCACCCAGACCGCCAGCGAAGAGAAGATCGCCGCTGCGGTCGCCATGCTGCGCGAGAAGAACCCCACCGCTACCATCGTGACCACCGCATGGGACGAGCTGACCGGTGAGCAGATCCTGAAGGCCATGTCCACCAAGGACGACTTCAAGGCAGAGCTGATCGCTATGGCTGCAAAGGCCAATGAGGAGCACTCCCACGAGGACGAGGAAGAAGAGCATCACCACCATCATCACCACAATGACGAGAACGGTGTGTGCAGCTGCGGCCATCATCACGACCACGATGATGATGACGACGAGGACGAGCACGAGCATCACCACGATCACGATGAAGATGATGATCACGATGAGCACCATCACCACGATCATGACGACCACGACCATTGCTGCTGTGGCCACCATCACGACCACGATGATGACGATGATGACGACGAGCACGAGCATCATCACGACCATGACGGCCACTGCTGCTGCGGCCATCACCATCATCATGACCACGACGCCGACGAGGTGTTCACCAGCTGGGGCGTCGAGACGGCCCGCAAATTCACCAAGGCAGAAGTGGAGCACGCCCTCACCGAGCTGGATACCGGCAATTACGGCATGATCCTGCGCAGCAAGGGCATCGTGAACGGCGGCGCAGACGGCTGGCTGGAGTTCGACTATGTGCCCGGCGAATGGGAAGTGCGTGCCCGCGGTGCAGATGTGGGCGGCAAGCTGGTCGTGATCGGCTCCAAGCTGAACGAAAAGGCCATTGCAGAGCTGTTCGGCTGCTGAACTCCTTCAGTCAAACCCTAACGGGTTTGCCAGCTCCCTCAGAGAGGGAGCCTGATTGGATAATGATTTTTTAAGGAGAAACCATTCCTATGGCAAAAGAAATTCCGGTCTACCTGTTTGTGGGCTTTCTGGAAAGCGGCAAGACCAAATTCATTCAGGAGACCTTTGAAGACCCCAACTTTGACTCCGGCGACAAGACCCTGCTGCTGATCTGCGAGGAGGGCGAAGAGGAGTACAACGAGAAGAAGTTCGCCTTTCCCGGCGTGACCGTCAAGGTGCTGGAGGACAAGGCCGAGCTGAACCCGCAGAATCTGCTCAAGCTGGAAAAGGAATCCGGTGCAGGCCGTGTGGTCATTGAGTACAACGGCATGTGGCTGCTGCAGGATCTGGCCGAGGCTCTGCCCGAAAGCTGGATCGTGTACCAGTGCATCGCCACCGCCGACGGCACCACCGCCCTGACCTACGCCCGCGACAACTCCATGCGCAGCCTGCTGCTGGACAAGATCGCCCGCAGTGAGCTGATCGTGTTCAACCGAGCTGAGGCCGTGAACAACGATGCCGCCCGTCAGGAGCTGCACAAGCTGGTGCGTCAGGCTTCCCGCAAGTGCGATATCGCCTACGAGTTTGCCGACGGCAGCGTGGCCTACGACGATATCCCTGATCCGCTGCCCTTTGACATCAACGCGGACATCATCGACATTCCGGATGACGATTTCGGCATCTGGTACATGGACTGTCAGGACGAGCCCCAGAAGTATACCGGCAAAACGGTCAAATTCCTTGCACAGGTGTGCCAGACCAATCGTGCCGGCAAGAACAGCTTCGTGCCGGGCCGTTTCGCCATGACCTGCTGCGTGCAGGACATCCAGTTCGTGGGCTTCCCCTGCAGCTACGATGGCTACAAGGCGCTGGAGCAGCGCGCATGGGTGCGGGTGACCGCAAAGGTAGGCTACAAGTTCCATAACATCTACCGCGGCAAAGGCCCGGTGCTCACCGCCATTTCGGTGGAGCCTGCCGAAAAGCCGCTGAACGATGTGGTAACATTCTCTTGATCTGATCTTTCAAGGAGGTCCCGGCATGAAAACACTGTTTCGTATCCTTGGCACGGCCGCTGCTGTGGCCGTTACCGGTGCTGCCATTGTGGCACTGGACAAGATCCTGAACCAGAAAGACCCGCTCCATGTGGAGGAAGTAGAGTTCCCGGAGGACGCCGAGCAGAACGCTGAGGAAGCCGCCAAGACTGCCGAAGCCTACGCCGAAGCGGAAACCAAAGCCTCCGATGCTGCCAACGAAAAGGCTGCAGAAGAAGCTGCGCCGGAAGCTCCTGTCGAAGAAGCGGCAGCTGCTGCCCAGCCCGCCGAAGAAGCCTCTGCCCCGGCGGCACCCGCAGAGGGCGGTGAGAAGCCGGTGTTCGACCCGGAAGCTCCCAACCAGAACCCTGTGGAAGCAGGCCCCGCCGTTGCTCCCAAAGACGAGAGCGGAAAATTCGACCCCACCAAGATCGCCGAAGCCAGCGACTTCGGCGACTGGGAAGAACAGGGCTGCAAAGGATAACCTATGACACAAAAAGGGACGATGTGATGTTCACATCGTCCCTTTTTTGTTATTGTCCTCTTGCCAGCTGCTGCAGCTTTTTCCTGTCCAGCACCTGCACGCCGCCCCGGAACAGCCGCACCCAGCCCTCCTGCGCAAAGTATTTCAGCATCCGGCTCACCACCTCGCGGGCAGACCCCATGTATTTTGCCATCTGGTCGTGGGTCATGCGCACCTCGTCGCCGCCGGTCTTGGCCAGCTCATCGGTAAGAAAAATGGCAAGCCTGCGGTCTGCGCTCATGAACAGCACCTGCTGCATGGTCCACATGCTGTCGGAAAAGCGCTCCGCCGTCATCTGGTAGGCGTAGCAGCGCACATGCACGTTCTGCTGCATCAGCCTGCGGAAAACGCCCGCGCTGATGCAGTAGGCCTCGGTGTCCTCTTCGGCATCAATATACAGGTCGATGTTCACCGAGTCCATCACGCAGGATGCCGACAGGATGCACACCTCCCCGCCGAACAGGCGGTAGAGCGTCACGTCCCGCCCGTCCTCCGAGAGCAGGTAGGCCCGCAGCTGGCCCGAGCGCAGCAGCAGGATGCCCACACAGCTTTCCAGCGGGCTGTGCACCCTTGCCCCCTTTGCGTAGTGCACCGGCCGGGTGTAGCGGCAGAGCATGTCCTGTTCGTCGGGTGTCAGGTCGTTCCAGAAGGGAAAACCTTTGGCCAGACAATCGCGGTGTTCCTTTGTTGTTTCCGACATTGTTTTTCATCCTTTCCGCAGGGCCTTGGCGGCTTCAGTGCCCGCCTGCGCGCCCTCATACACGGCCTTTGCCACCTGCAGAAGGCCGCCGGTGCAGTCGCCCGCCGCATACAGGCCGGGCACGGTGGCCTGCATTTTTTCGTCCACCACGATGCGGTTCCCGTCCACCTCTGCGCCGATCTTCCTAGCCAGTGCGGTGCTGCCCGCCACGCCCAGTGCCACAAATACACCGCTGACAGGCAGCTGCACACCGCCGGACAGCTGCACGCCGGTGACAACGGTTTCGCCCAGAACAGCCTCCACGGTCTGCGGATAGACTGTGACCTCCGGCGGGAAGTCCGCCGTCAGCGGTGCACCGTTGGTCAGCAGGGTGACGCTGTGCACCACCGGCAGCAGAGCCTGCACCTCGTGCAGGGCATACTCGCCGCTGCCCAGCACCGCCACGTCCTTTCCACGGTAGAAAAAGGCGTCGCAGGCGGCACAATAGCTCACGCCGTGCCCCTCCAGCCCGGCAAGGCCCGGAATGCGCGGCACCGCCCGGGATGCACCCGTGGCAAGGATCACAGCGTCCGCCGGGTAATTTTTATCCACTGTTTCTACGGTGAGTTTATCCGTATAGGTCAGGCCCACGGCTTCGGCTGTGACGAATCTCACACCAAGGCGCTTTGCATTCTCGATGCTGCGGCGTTCCAGTTCCGCACCGGAGACCGGCTCGGCAAAGCCATAATAGTTTTCAATTTTTTCGGCGCGGTCCAGCGCACCGGGGCCTTTGGTGAGCACCGTGGTATCCACCCCGGCGCGGACAGCGTACAGCGCAGCGGATACGCCTGCCGGGCCGGAACCTATAATGATGATGCTGGGCATGGGGAAGCCCTCCTTCGGATGCATTTTTCTACAGTATACACCTTTTTTTGAAAAATTTCCGTGACCGGGTCGCAAAGCATCGGTTTTTCGGACGGTCCTGCTCCGGTTCGCTGTCAGCGGATCGTCCCATGCACAAACGCGCTGTCGTACAGGAATCTTCCTGCTCGGCAGCGCGCTTTTTTCTTTCTTCAGAACACCAGCTGCACCAGCAGCACATAGCACAGCGTACCGCCTGCGACACTGAGCAGGGTCTCATGCTTCCACTTGTGCAGGCCCACCGTCACCAGCAGGGCGACGGCCTCCGGAATGCCGCGGCTGCCCGCAAAGGGGGTGACGCTTTTCAGGCAGTAGACGATCAGCATACCAAAGATGGCGGCGGGCAGCACCCGGCCCAGATACCGCACCACCTCCGGCGGCTGCTGATCCTTGGAAGAGAACACCACAAAGGGCAGAAAGCGGGTGATCATGGTAGCGGCGGTGCACACTGCAATGGTCAGGCCCATCTGGACTGCGGTCATGCGCCCACCTCCTCGTCGCTTTTTTCTGCTTCGGTGCCTTCGGCCTTTTCGATCGGTTTACGCAGAGCCAGCAGCAGCACCAGGATGCATCCCATGGAGGGCAGCAAAAAGCTGCTGGAGCCAAAAAACACCAGACACGCCAATGGGGCGGCAAGGCCGATCAGGGCGCTGTAGTGCTGCCGGTCCTTTTCCCACTGGTTGAGGAAGATCACCGTGAACATGGCGGTCATCACAAAGTCCACACCCTCGGTGCTGAAGGGCAGCACCGAGCCCACCACCGCGCCAAGACCGGCACTGGCCACCCAGTAGCACTGATCCAGCAGGGTGATGAAGAACATGAACCAGCCCCTGTCCACCCCTTCCGGCGGCTCGGCCGAACAGGTGATGGAAAAGGTCTCATCGCTCATGGCAAAGATCATATAAAAGCTGCGCAGGCCGTAGCCCTTGTAGCGCTCCAGCATGGCAAGGCCGTAGAACAAATGCCGCGCCTGGATCATCAGCGCCATCAGAAACGCCGAAAGGGGCGAGAACGCGCTCAGCAGCAGGCTTGCCAGCACAAATTCCAGCGAACCGCCGTACACCACCGTGCCCATGAGCATGGGCATCCACACCGGCAGGCCCAGCGACTGCACATAAATGCCGTAGCCCATCCCCAGCACAAAATAGCCCGCCAGCACCGGAATGGTCTGCGGTGCGGCGGCGCGCAGTGCCCGCCATACGGTGCTCTGCCGCCTTGTCAATTGTTGTTCGGTTACGTGTTCCATTGGCCTTTCCCTCAAAATACGATGCCGGTTTCCTCTTTGGCCTCATTGCCGCCGATAAACCCATTCTCTCGATATGAATATGTCTGTATTATAACAGGTCTCACGGCTTTTGCAAAGGTGTATCCCCACTGCTTTTGGCAGAACGACAGATTTTTTCTTTAAATTTTATGCAATTTTTAACGGATACAAAGTGGCTCGCGGTCAGTGCTTTATTATTTTAATGCAGTAAAGGTTCTTTGCAGGATCCTGTTCCTGAAATATCCCTAAATGCCGTTTGTGCTTTCGTCATACTCATTTGACAGATGCCGTCTTTTCCGGTATCCCGTCCGTATCGCAAGGACGGCGGGCCGAAAACACCCGCCTTTTTTCGTTCATTCTGTATTTAGTGGGAGGACATTTTATGGCAACCATGAAGGACATCATCCAGAGCCCGCTGCTTCCGGCCCTGTTCGGCTCCATGGCGCTGGGTCTGTTCGCCAGCTCTGCCAGCGGCAGCAAGGTGGTCAAGGGCGGCATCAAGGGCGTGCTGCCGGTGCTCATCATCATGACGGTGCTCTCCCTCGCCGCACGCCTTGCAGGCTACGGCTCCGTGCTGGGCGGCCTTGTGGGCATCTTCATCATCGTGATGCTGCCCATCGGCATCCTTACCTCCTATGTCCTGTGGAAGAAGGGCAAGATCCAGGTAGTAGATAAAGAGCAGAAGTAAGGGGAAACAAAAGAACTCCCGGACGGATGTCCGGGAGTTCTTTGTTGCTTATTCTGCCTTTTCGTCCTTCTTGAGCATATCCAACTCGGGCATCAGCTCGGTGCTCACAATGGTGAGCATCTCCTCCAGCTTTGCACAGTCCTCGGGGGAGAAGCGCTCTCTTGCGCGCTCCACCACAGTGTGCAGGTAGGAATAGCTGATGTTGTAGTAATCGATATACTTCTGGGTGGGGCGCAGGTGATACTCGCGCCGGTCGGTGGTGGACTGGATCTTTTCCACATAGCCCTTCTTCACCAGACTGCCGATCTTATACGCCGCGTTGGGGGTGGAGATCTGCATCATGCGGGAAAACTCCGCAATGGTGGGTTCGCCCATGGCCATGATGCCCTCCATGCAGAAGGACTCCACCGTGGTCAGCGTGGCTTCCCGGGTGGCAAAACGCTGAAAAATGTTCTGGTAGAAATGCAGCTTGAATTTGGTGTATACGTCCTGAAATGCCTGTTCCAGCATAGGTCGTGTGCCTCCGATAGTTCATTTTATTTAAAAATACCACGTTTTGGCCGCGGCGCAAAGCGAAACAGCTGAATTTTTGGCAGGAATTTATTCTGCCGCCTTTTTGTTCGTGCGCACACGGATCACGCTGAGCACCACCAGCTCTACGGCAATGGCAACGGCCAGCAGGATCAGCGAGGTGAACAGGCTGCCGTTTGCGCCAAGGAAAGCCTGTGCAATGCCCGTGATCACATAGCACACTGCCGCGCAGGAAGCTGCCGTAATGGCGTAGGGCAGCTGGGTGGACACATGGTTCACATGGCTGCAGTGGGCACCGGCGGATGCCATGATGGTGGTGTCCGAGATGGGGGAGCAGTGGTCGCCGCAGACGGCACCGGACAGGCAGGCCGCAATGGAAATGACCAGCATCTCGCCCTCCGGGAAGGCATGGCACACGATGGGGATGAGGATGGAGAAGGTGCCCCAGCTCGTGCCGGTGGCAAAGGCAAGGAACACTGCCACAAGGAAGATGATGACCGGCAGCATGTACTGCAGCGCTGCAGCAGAGCCACTCAGCAGGTTGGCAACGTAATATTTTGCGCCCAGCAGACCGGTCATGCCGGACAGGGTCCATGCGAGGGAGAGGATCAGCATGGGGCTGACCATGGCCTTGAAGCCCTCGGGAATGCAGGCGGCAAAGTCCTGAAAGGTCATCACATTGCGCACGCGGTAGAACACAAAGGTGAACAGCAGGGCAATGCTGCTGCCCAGCACCAGACCTGCAGAAGCGTTGCAGTCCGCAAAGGCGGTAACGAAGTCCACGCCCTCAAAGAAGCCGCCGGTGTAGATCATGCCGAAGATGCAGGCCACGATCAGCACCAGCACCGGGGCGAGCAGATCTGCAACATGGCCGCAGGTATCAGTGCCATCGTCCACATCGTTGCCGTAGGGACGGTCGGCGGTGGTAAACAGGTCGCCGTTTTTGGCGTTGTCCTCGTTGAGCTTCATGGAGCCAAAGTCCGTGCCGGTGAAGATGAGGAACAGGCTCATCACGATGGTGAGCAGGGCATAGTAGTTATAAGGAATGGTGCGCAGGAACATGGTAAAGCCGTTGATGCCGGAGCCTTCCGGCACGCTGGAAGTGACCGCAGCTGCCCAGCTGGACACCGGCGCAATGATGCACACGGGTGCTGCGGTGGCATCGATCAGGTAGGCCAGCTTTGCGCGGGACACCTTCTGCCGGTCGGTGACGGGGCGCATGACAGAGCCCACGGTCAGGCAGTTGAAGTAGTCGTCCACAAAGATCATCACGCCCAGCAGCAGGGTGGAAAACTGCGCACCGGCCCGGGAGTGGATGTGGGTGGAGGCCCAGCGGCCGAAAGCTGCCGAGCCGCCGGCCTTGTTCATCAGGGCCACCAGAATGCCCAGCATCACCAGAAAGATCAGAATGCCCACATTGCTGCTGTCCGACAACTTGGCCACCATGCCGCCGTCTTCGTTGAAGAACAGGGTGTTGATGGCCAGCTCCAGATTGCCGTTGGCATACAGCAGTGCACCGGATGCGATGCCCACCAGCAGAGAGGTGTACACCTCCTTGGTGTTCAGCGCCAGCACAATGGCGATCACCGGCGGCAGCAGCGAAAAGATGGTGCTGTACACCGCACAGGTATAGGTGGACGGGTCCGCGATCTTGCCGGGCGTTGCCGCTGTGCACCACAGCAGCAGGGCAAACACCAGCAGAGCTGCGAACCATGAAAGGTTCTTGTTTTTCATAACGGATTCCTCTTTTTTCAAATTTCCGGGGATGCATACCGCCCGCACAGCAGGAAAAACTATCCCCACTGAATGCAAGGGAGGTGTGCACCGCGCCGGACTATAAAGCGATGTATTTTGAGCTGTTCCGGGCCAGCGTGCAGGCCGCCCAGCTCTTGCAGGACGCGCAGAAGCGTGCCGAGCAGCACTTGCTGGAAGCTGACCCGCCGCCGATCAGGCTGGAGCAAACAGAGCAGACGGATGAAGAATAGTTTTCTTCGGTCAGCGTCCTCGCCCCCTCAGTCACCTTCGGTGCCAGCTCTCCCAAGGGGAGAGCCTTTGGCAAAACCGGGAACTTTACCGTACTGCCAAAGCCTCCCTCATTGAGAAAGACTTCCCCCGGCCGGGGGAAGATGTCGTGTAAGCGACAAAAAGGGGAACGGTGGCATCGCGCAGCGATGACGGAAGGAGTTTTACCCCTTCTTTGCCTCCGCCTTGGCTGCGAACTTGGCGTTGTTGATGACAAAACGCTCGTGGCTGCCGCCGCCCACAGGGCCTTTTTCGTCGTGCAGGGCCACCTTGAAGGTGAGCTTGCGGCCTTCCACAGCCACCAGCTCGCTCTCGCAGGTCACGGTCATGCCCACGGGGGTGGGGGCGGTGTGCTCCAGCTCGAGCTTGGTGCCCACCGAGCCATTGCCCTCGCCCAGCGCGTCGGCCACGCTCATCCAGCAGGTCTTTTCCGCCAGAGCCACAAGGGCCGGGGTGGCAAACACCTCCAGCGTGCCGCTGCCCATGGTCTTTGCTGTATTGGCTGCGGTGACGAGCACGCTCTGTTCCCCGCGGATACCGGTTTCCAATGTCATATACTTTCCTCTCCTTTTGCGCGCCGTATGGCGCATTTTATTTTTGAACACCTTTATAAGATACCACATTTTGCACCAGAACGCACCCTGTTTTACACTTTTTTGTAAATTTCTCTTTTTCTTTTTGCGCAAACGGGCTGCCAAGTCCTCTCTCTTTGGGAGAGGTGGCACCGAAGGTGACGGAGAGGGCGAGGACACTGACCATGCGGCGACCTCTTTTTTGTTTTCGCCTTCCCTCCAATCCGCATCCTTATTGCGATTCAAAAACGCAAATTTTCTGCGTTTTAAGGCAAATTTCATCAATTTAGAGCAGACGCCGAAAATCTTTAAAAAAGCCTTGACAAGGAGCATTCCGCGTGCTACTATGAACACATGAACAAGCGTTCATGTGAATTCACAACGAAGGGAGATGTCAACATGGCGGAAATAAAGGAAGCAATGCCCGCGCCGCAGCCGGAAGCCTTGGATATGCCGGACGACGAGGTGCTGTACGAGCTGGCCGACCTGTTCCGGGTGTTCGGCGACTCCACCCGCATCAAGATCCTGTATGCACTGCACGACAACGAGCTGTGCGTGCAGGACATTGCAAACGCCGTGCAGCTGAGCCAGTCGGCGGTGAGCCATCAGCTGCGGGTGCTCAAGGATTCCAAGCTCGTGCGGTTCCGGCGCGAGGGCAAAACCGTTTACTACGCACTGGACGATGACCATGTGCGCAGCATCCTCTCCATGGGGATGGATCATATCGAAGAATAACGAAAGGCTGGTATTACTTATGAAGAAGAGCTACAAGATCGAAGTGGACTGCGCAAACTGCGCTCAGAAGATGGAAGACGCTGCCAACACCGTTGCAGGCGTGGCAAATGCTACCGTCAGCTTTATGACCCAGAAGATGAAGGTGGAGTTCTCTGAAGGTGCAGACCCCCACGACACCATGGTGAACGTTCTGGCCGCCTGCAAGAAGGTGGAGGACGACTGCGAGATCTTTGACATCTGATGCGCGGCAGGTTGCTGCACACGATCAACAGCCTCGCCCTCTCCGTCACCTGCGGTGACACCTCTCCCTTTGGGAGAGCTGGCAAATCCAAAGGATTTGACTGAGAGGGCGAGCCCGCTAAAGAAAAAAGCATCTGCAGCAAGAATTCGTAGATTTTCTGAGAGCTCAAACGAATGTGCAGATGCTTTTTACTTTGTGTGCGATTGTGTTGTGCAATAACTTTTTCTGTTGAAAAATCAGACAGTTTTCAACAGTTTCCACTCAGTTTTCAACACCGTTTGCGGAAAAAACGTAAAACAAACGTGGAAAAGCGCTTTTACGCCTGAAAAACTGTGTGGAAAACACGGGTAAAACCGTGGAATATCCATTTTTATGGGGAAAAGTTGTTGAAATCCCCGCCCGCCGCAGCGTGATGCGGCCCATGGATCCCGCAAAAAGGAGCGTTTTGTATGAACAAAAAGCAGAAAAAGAACCTGCAGCGCATCATCATTGCGCTGATTTTGGTGCTCATCCTCAAGCTTTTGCCCCAGTTCCCCACGCCGGTGGAGCTGGTACTGTACTGCATCCCGTATCTTGTGGTCGGCTGGGACGTGCTGCGCAAGGCACTGCTTGGCATCAAGAACCGTCAGCCCTTTGACGAGTGCTTCCTGATGGCCGTTGCCACTGTGGGTGCATTTGCACTGGGCGACTACGTGGAGGGCTGTGCCGTTATCATCTTCTACCAGATCGGCGAGCTGTTCCAGAGCGTGGCCGTGGGCAAGAGCCGGCAGAGCATTTCCAGCCTGATGGACATCCGCCCGGACTACGCCAACATTGAGGGCGAGGACGGAAAACTGGAGCAGGTGGACCCGGACGACGTGGAGATCGGCACCGTGATCGTGGTCCAGCCCGGTGAGCGCGTGCCCATCGACGGCGTGATCGTGGAGGGCGCTTCTGCCCTGAACACCGCCGCCCTGACCGGCGAGAGCCTGCCCCGCGATGTGCAGACCGGCGATGAGGTCATCAGCGGCTGCGTGAACATGACCGGCCTGCTGAAGGTAAAGACCACCAAGGAATTCGGCGAATCCACCGTTTCCAAAATTCTCGATCTGGTGGAAAATTCCAGCATGAAGAAGGCCCGCGCCGAGAACTTCATCACCCGTTTTGCCCGCGTGTACACCCCCGCCGTGTGCTATGGCGCATTGGCTCTGGCCTTTATCCCGCCCATCGCGCTGCTGCTCATGGGCCAGCCCACCCGCTTTGGTGACTGGGTCTACCGTGCCCTGACCTTCCTTGTTATCAGCTGCCCCTGCGCACTGGTCATCAGCATTCCCCTGAGCTTCTTCGGCGGCATCGGCGGTGCATCTGCCTGCGGCATTCTGGTCAAGGGTTCCACCTATCTGGAAGAGCTGGCCCGCACCGGCATCGTTGTGTTCGACAAGACCGGCACCCTGACCCAGGGCACCTTTAAAGTGACCGGCATCCACCCCGCAGAGGGCACCAGCGAGGAGCAGCTGGTGGAAGCTGCCGCGCTGGCCGAGAGCTGGTCCAAGCACCCCATCTCCCTCAGCATCAAGGCCGCTTACGGCAGGGAGATCGATCCGAACCGTGTCACCGATGTGCAGGAGCTGGGCGGCCACGGCGTGACCGCCAAGGTGGACGGCAGAACCGTTGCTGCCGGCAACGCCCGCCTGATGGAAAAGCTGGGCCTGAAGGCTCCCGCCGTCAGCGAGACCGGCACCATCGTACATGTGGCCATCGAGGGCATGTATGCCGGTTATCTTCTGATCGCCGATGTGGTAAAGCCCCACAGCGCACAGGCCATCCGGGGCCTGAAGGATGCCGGTGTGCGCAAGACCGTGATGCTGACCGGCGATGCCGAGCCGGTTGCAAAGGCCGTTTCCGCAGAGCTTGGGCTGGATGAATACCATGCGGGCCTGCTGCCGGGCGACAAGGTAGACCAGATCGAAACGCTGCTCGCCGCAAAGCGGCCCAAAGAGAACCTTGCCTTTGTGGGCGACGGCATCAACGATGCCCCGGTGCTGTCCCGTGCCGATGTGGGCATTGCAATGGGCGCTCTTGGCTCTGACGCTGCCATTGAGGCCGCTGACGTGGTGCTGATGGACGACGACCCCGCCAAGATCGCACTGGCCATGCGCATTGCCCGCCGCACGTTACGCATCGTGTACCAGAACATCGTGTTTGCACTGGCCATCAAGTTTGCCTGCCTTGTGCTGGGCGCGATCGGCATGGCCAGCATGTGGACCGCCATCTTTGCCGATGTGGGCGTGATGGTGCTGGCTGTGCTCAACGCCACCCGTGCCCTGTACACCAAGGATCTGGCGAAAAAGAATGAACAGTAAAAAACAGTGCCGGACAGCCTGAAAACTGTCCGGCACTGTTTTTATATATGAGGTGCATACAGGCGTTCTATTTCATGCACAAGCTCTGGTTCTTTTTCGATATCAAATTTTCTGGCAAACATGCAGGGCGATGCTTTCAGCTGTTCCAGATCAGCGTATTTCCAGACCCACGGATTGCCTCTGTCCCAATCGATGGCACGGGCACTGGTATCACCCGGCCCCTGATAGATCTTATCCTGATACGGCGACTGCGCGATCAGTGTCTGCACAAAGAACTCGTCCGAGCAAAAGGTCTTGTCCAGCACCTGCAGGACCCACTCTTCTTTTGTCAACAGATACCGTGCAAAGCCGTCCGTGCAGCTGAACCAGTTGCTGCCCTTTGTGAAGTGAACGTCCTGATTGCGCTTTATTTTCAGCAGCTTCTGGCCCGACAGCAGGATTCCATTGATCACGCCGAGCACCGGATGGCGGCGCAGATCGATATTCTGGAAAAAGTGCCGGTAATAAACGCGCTCATCGTTGAATGGGCTGAACGGGTGCGGGTCGAAATGGACAAATTCCACGTCTGGGTTTGCCTCAAAAAATGCACGGATATCTTCTTGTGTTTGAATGGGCAGATCCACACCGGAGATCAGGTGGTAATGCTGATACGGGCCATGGGCCACTGCTGTTTTCAATAGCACAAGCTCCGCTTTTACCTGACTGACACCACCCCACACAACACTGTGCCGTTTTGCGTGAAACACTTTCGCATATTTCATGCGGCACTCCACCGTTTCCGGCTGGTAGTCCGTATTTTTGCTGTCCATGTGGATGAATATATCATTCCACGGTACATCCAGCATCCGCAACAGGGTCAGAAGCATCTCATCACATTTATGTGCTTCTATCAGGTACGCCTGTTTTTCTCTTGTTTCCATCGCTTTCTCCTCTTACTTCTGCGCCGCATTTTTATTTTATTATAACAGAACCCTCTTTAAAAACAATCCCACCACCCCTTTTTACAGCACAAAGCCGCCGCATTCCCTTGCAGAGGGAGAGCGGCGGCTTTGTTTGGGTATGGAGAAAATGGAGGAGGTCTCAAAGTTTATCCGCGGAAAGCAGCGGTATATACCGCCACCACCTCGTCGCGGGTGGGGGTGATCTGGTTGGTGGACATGCAGGTGTCGTGCAGGGCAAGCTCTGCCAGCGCGGCAAAATCTGCAGGGTCCACCTTGTTCAGCTGCGCAAGGTTTGCGGGGATGCCCACCCCTGCACTGAGCTGACGGACAAACTGGATCACTGCCGGTGCGGCAGTGTCCGGGGTAAAAGTGTCCTGCAGGCCCATGGCAGCGGCAATGGTCATGAACCGCTCCCGACACACCGGGCTGCGGCTGTTGAAGGCCAGCACGTAGGGCAGCAGCACCGCATTGCACACACCGTGGGGCAGGTTGTAGTGTCCGCCCAGCGCGTGTGCCATCGCATGCACCATGCCAAGGCCCGCGTTGGAGAAAGCCATGCCTGCCACATTTTCGGCGTAGGCCATCATGGTGCGGGCGGCTTCATCCTGACCGTTGGCAACGGCCCGGGGCAGGTTCTGCACGATCGCCTGCATGGCCCAGTAGGCATCCTTGTCCGTGAGCGGGTTGGCGTTTCTGGAAAGCGCCGCCTCGATGGCGTGGGTCAGCGCGTCCATGCCGGTGGCTGCGGTGAGCTTGGGCGGCATGGAGGACATGAAGTCGGTGTCGTTCACCGCAATGCTGACCATGCAGTTGGGGTCCACCATGGCCATTTTGCTGTGGCGGACAGGGTCGGTGACGATGTAGAAGGAGGTGCACTCGCTGCCGGTACCGGCGGTGGTGTTCACCGCCACGATGGGCAGGCCGGGCTTGGAGGACTTGTTCTCGCCCTCGTACTGCTCCACGGTACCGCCGCAGGCCACCACGATGCTGGCTGCCTTAGCGGTATCAATGGCGCTGCCGCCGCCCAGAGCCACCAGCAGCTGCACCTGCAGGGTACGGGCTGCGGCAATGCAGTCGTTCACCACCTGTACGGTGGGGTTGGGCTGCACATTGTAGTACACGGCGTACTCCACACCGGCATCGGACAGTACCTGACCGACCCGGGCAGCGGCACCGGAATCATAGAGAAAGCGGTCTGTCACCAGCAAAGCACGGCGGATGCCCATCTTCTGAAGCTCCGGTCCCAGAAGACGGATGGCACCCTTGCCAAAAAAGCTGGTCTTGACGGCGTTGATGCGTTCTGCCATGTGTTCACCCTCCGCTTACTGTGCCTGACCGCAGACGATCTGCACCGGGTCCCAAATAGAACAGGACGAGGAGGAATAGACGAAATCCACCTGACCCAGTGCTTCCACGGTCATGCCAGCGCGGATGGCAACGGCAATGGCGTTGATGCGGGCCGAAACATTCTTTTCTCCCCATGCCTGCGCACCCAGCACCTGACGGGTATTGGCCTCATACACCAGCTTGATGGTGATGCGGTGGGGGTTCGGGCAGATGCCCGGACGGTCGGTGCCGGTGGCCATTGCACTCTTGACCCGCAGACCGGCCTTGCGGGCCTCGGTCTCGGTCAGGCCGGTGCGGGCGATCTCCAGATCCGCCACCTTCAGGCTGCTGGTGCGCAGAGAGCCGTCGCGGCAGGCTGCGCAGTCGCCCACGGCATAGATATTGGGCACACTGGTGGCAAGGTCGGCACCAATGAGCACAGCGCCATTGGGTGCCAGCTGCGCCCCGGTACCGGCCAGCAGGCCGGTGTTGGGGGTAACGCCGATGGCTACCACGCAAAGGTCACAGGGGTAGGTGCCGCGGTTGGTCTGCACCTGCTCCACGAAGGTACGGCCTGGGAAGGAGCGCACCTGCTCACCCAGATTGAACTGCACGCCCTGCGCTTCCAGCTCCTTCTGGATCAGCTTGCTCACCTCAGGGTCAAACTGGGGCAAAAGCTGCTGCTCTTTTTCAATGATACGCACATTGCGGCCCAGCTTGAGGAAGGACTTTGCGATCTCCAAACCGGCCCAGCTGCCGCCCAGGATCACGATGTCCCGCACATAGGGGGTGCGGACGAACTCCTTGAGGAAGATCAGATCTTCCACGGTCTTGAGGGTCTGCACGCCCACGCGGTCACTGCCGGGCACCTGCGGCACACGGTTGGAAGAACCGGTGGCCAGCACCAGCTTGTCGTAGTGGTCTTCAAACACGCGTCCGGTGGCAAGATCACATACCGTCACCTTGCGGGCGGCTGCGTCGATGCCGCGCACCTCATGGCGCAGATGTGCGGTGATGCCCTGCGCGTTCAGCTCAGTCTCCTTGGCCTGAATGGCCTTGTTCAGGCTGTCCAGATCCTCGCACAGGTAATGGGGCAGGCCGCCGGTGCCGCAGGAGTAGAAGCCGCCTTTTTCGTAGACGGTGATCTGCGCTCCGCGCTGGGCGGCGGCAAGTCTGGCGGCGGCCGAAACCCCGGCGGCAATGCTGCCGATGATAATAATTTTCATTGTTTAAGCCTCACGATCCCGCCGGGAGGAAGCCCCTCTCTGCGGCAAAACTTGCAGGGTGTTACTTACTCAGGGTGGGAGGATTGTCCACGATGCCCACGATGAAAGCATCAATGGGCGACGGATGGTCCAGACCATGCTGGGTGGTCTCGTCGGTGGTGACCAGAACCATCTCGCCTACACCCGCGCCGATGTTGTCGCCCGCCACGATGGTATCCTTTTTGGAGCCGAACACCGGCTCCACCAGCAGGAACTTATAGCCTACAAGCTCCGGCATTTTGCGGGTGGCGACAACGGTCCCCTTGACGATCCCTAAAATCATAGCTTACTCCTCTTTGCCCAGCACGGTGACCAGCTGCCCCTGCTTGAGCAGGAAGGCATTGCCATCGTCCGTGTCGATGTGAAAATCCAGTGCACATTTGTCGTTTGCGCGGATCAGCACCCCGCCCATCACGCCCGGCTTGGGGCCGTCGATCTTTACCTGCACGCGGTCGCCGTCGGCAAGGCCGAAGGCAGCTGCCTGTGCGGGAGTCATGTGGATGTGGCGGTCGGCGATCATCACGCCCTCCGGCACAGTCAGGGTGCCATTGGGGCCGCGCAGGGTCACGCCCGGCGTACCCTTTGTATCCCCGCTGGAACGCACCGGCGCTTTGATGCCGATGTTGCGGCAGTCGGTCTGCGCCAGCTCGATCTGAGTGGCACTGCGCTCCGGGCCAAGGATGCGGACATGCTTCAGTTCGCCCTTGGGGCCGATGATGTCCAGACATTCCTCGCAGGCAAACTGGCCGGGCTGGCTCAGCGCCTTTTTGGGGGTGAGCTGGTAACCATAGCCGAACAGCTTGTCCACATCATCGCGGGTAAGGTGGATGTGCCGCACCGAGATGCCTACCGGCACCTGACGGCTGCGCTTTTGCAGCTCTGCCTGCACGGCCTGCGTGATCAGGAGCAGCAGCTGTTCCTGACTGATGTCATGGTAAACCAAGGCACAGCGCTCCTTTCTTATGCAGCGTCAGCGCAGGGCTCAGCGCAGCTCAGGCATGCACTCGGACACGCTTGCGTGCGGGCGGGGAATGACCAGTGCGCTGACCACTTCGCCAATGCGGGAAGCAGCGGTCTGGCCTGCCTCAACAGCAGCCTTCACAGCGCCAACGTCGCCCTGCACGAACACGGTAACAAGGCCTGCGCCGATCTTCTCCTGGCCCACCAGAGAGACATCTGCGCTCTTCAGCATGGCATCGGCTGCCTCGATGGAAGCGGTCAGGCCGTTGGTCTCGATCATGCCCAGAGCGGCATCCAGCGGCACCTGCTCGCCTGCGGGCAGGCCGGACTTGCCGGTCGCGGGGCCCTTGGCAGGCATGATGCGGGCCAGATCTGCGTGGGGACGTGCAATGACGTTGACGCAGAACAGCTCACCCACGCGGGAAGCAGCCTCTTCGCCAGCCTCGGTAGCAGCCTTGACAGCGCCCACCTCGCCGGTAACGATCACGGTGGTCAGACCGGCACCGATGGTGTCGGAACCAATGAACTCAACGTCAGCAGCCTTCAGCATTGCATCGGTAGCGTCGATGTTGCCAACCAGACCCTTCGTCTCGATAAAACCCAGAGCTTTCATAAGTTGTTCCTCCTGTCAGAACACTGAAAAAATTGTATGTGATGGTTTCGTCCTTCAAAAACTCAGATGATGCGCAGCCCGCCCTCGGCCAGCATGCAGCGGCGGCGGCAGAAACTCTTTGCGCAGGTGATGCCCTCGCCGGTGGGGCCGGCAATGGTCATGGTGCAGTGGCCCTCGCCGCCAATGCCAACACCGGCCTTGGTGGCGCTGTTCTTTACGTAGATGGTGGTCTCAATGACCCGGGCAAAGCGGGTCATGTGGTCCACATCCTTGGAGAAGATGGAAGCGGTGTGGCGGTTGCCGTGCTCGGCCACCACGGCATCTTCCACCGCCTGTTCAAAACTCTGGCAGCGCACGATGGGCAGCACCGGCATCATCTGCTCCACCAGAACGAACGGATGGTCGGCAGGCACCTCGCAGATGGCAAGGCGGCAAGTATCCGGCACATGCACGCCGATGGTCTCCAGAATGCGGGCGGCATCCTTGCCCACCCACTTTTTGTTCACCTCGTGGCCGCCGCCCTTCTTGGGCTGCAGCACGATGTTCACCAGCTGTTCGGTCTGGGCCTTGTTCAGCAGGTAGGCACCCTGCTTCTGCAGCTCGTGCAGCAGGCCGTCGTAGGCGGTGTTCACGGCGAACACTTCCTTCTCTGCAAAGCAGAGGATGCGAACGCCTTTTGAATTGCAAAATGATTTTTCAGTTGCTATACTGGGCTTATCAAAGTTTTTTCGGGAGGATGTCGCAGTGACCGCACAGACAATGCAAATCGGGAACAGACCTTGCCGTATTTACGGTGAAGCCCATGCAGAATACCTACTGCTCCAAATGACAGGCGAACATGAGTTGCAGAGCATAGACAACGAAGTGGTTGCTATCGCACAAAACGGCCAGAACTTTCTGTTTGCGGCCATCCCGGTGGAAAGCTGGAACGATGCACTTTCCCCGTGGGAAGCCCCTGCTGTGTGGGGAAAGCAAGGATTTGGTGGCAAGGCTACGGAAACCCTGTGCTTTCTGACAGAGCAGGTCATTCCGTCACTGAAACAACAGTTTGATCTCCCGGAAAAAGTCAAAATCATTCTGGGCGGCTATTCGCTGGCAGGGCTGTTTGCATTGTGGGCATCCACCCAGACTGATCTGTTCTATGGTGTCGCCGCCGCCTCGCCCTCTGTTTGGTTTCCGGGCTGGATGGAGTTTGAACAGCAGCACCCGATACAGGCACAGCACATTTATCTGAGCCTTGGTGACAAGGAAGAGCGCACGAAAAACGCTGTCATGGCTGCGGTAGGTGATAACATCCGCACCCTGCACAGCCGGCTTATAGAGCGTGGCGCAGACTGCACCCTTGAGTGGAACAGCGGCGGGCATTTCAAAAACGCTGACCTGCGCACCGCGAAAGCCTTTCGGTGGGCGATGGAGGAACACACATGACCATTTTGATCGATGCAGACGGCTGCCCGGTGGTGGACCTGACATTGCAGATTGCAAAGCGGTTTGGCGTTCCGGTCATCATCCTGTGCGACACCGCCCACCAAATCGAGCGGGAAGGTGCGCAGACGCTGGTGTTCGATAAAGGTTCTGACAGCGTGGACTTTGCCCTCGTCAACCGGGTAAAGTCGGGGGATGTGGTCGTAACACAGGACTATGGGCTGGCCAGTATGTGCCTTGCCAAGCGCGCACGGGTGCTGAACCAGAACGGTTTGGAGTACACCGCCGACAACATGGAAGCTCTCATGCTGCGGCGTTATGAAAACAAAAAGCTCCTCCGTGCCGGAAAGCACCCCAAGGGGAGCCCAAAGCGGACGAAGGAGCAGGATGAAGCATTTGTCGCCACACTGACAGATATTTTAGCGAGCATCTGATTTTCTGAACGGAACACCGGCGAATTTTTTTCGCGTCACATTCTCTGTAAGTGAAACCCGTCAGAACAAAGCACCTCTCCACTGCATGAAATCATTGAGATACCGCTGCTTTATCCTCTGGCCACGATCTTCTGAGCGCCGCATAGGAAATAAGGAAGTTTGCAAGCCAACCTGCCGGGACTGCAAGCCAAACAAAAGCAATGCCAAAACGCGGTGCACAAATCAAAGCAACAGACAAGCGGATTGCAAGGTTTACCATATTTGCAATAAGAAACGGCCGCATGATTCCAAGTCCGCGAAGAACGCCATCCGTTGCCATCTTGATGCCCATGAAGATGAAAAAGTAACCAAGCCATCTCATATAATCACCGGACACCTGATAGGCCAACGCGGTTCCGTCTTTTCCCAAGAACAACGAGGAAATCTGTGTGTGCAGTGTTTCAATGACCACGAAAGCAAGAACTGCAAAGCATAGATCCAACACCAGTGCAGCATGATACCCTTTTTTGATACGCTCAATTTTCTTTGCGCCAAGATTCTGGGATACAAACGGCGAAACTGCATTGCCAATGGATACGAAGATCAGCGAAAAAACATTTTCTACCCGCATCGTTGCCGCATACCCGGCAAGTGCCTGTGTGCCAAAGGGATTTACCACTGCCTGCACGATCATCATACCGATAGACACTGTGGACTGCTGCAAAACCGATGGTACCGCAATGCGAAGCATGGAATACAGCTCCTGCCGGTCGAACCTGCTAAAGGAGCTCTTGTATTGCCGCATCCGAGACAGAAAGATCAAAAACGAAAACACGGCAGAAATTCCTTGTGCGATCAAGGTCGCAAGGGCTGCACCAAACACCCCCAGACCAAGACCAGCCACCATCCAGAGATCCATAAAAATATTCAGGATAGATGAGAATATCAGCAGTCCCAACGGAATTTTGGATTCACCGATGGAAGTGAACATGGTGGAAAGAATGTTGTACATGAATAGAAACGGGAAACCCACAAAGTAGACACGCAGATACAATACTGCTTCTTCCAATATATCGGCAGGGGTCTGTAATCCGCTCATCATGAAATGGGAAAAGCAAAAGCCAAAGACACCAAGGACAACGCTTAAGATCAAAAAGCTGATCAGGGACGTTGACACAATGGTTTTCATTTTACCATAATTTTTTGCACCAAAATAGCGGCTTACAAGCACACCTGCGCCCACACCAGCACCAAGCGCCACACAAATAAAAACATTGGTCAGTGCAGCACAAGCACCAACAGCCGCAAGTGCCGAGGAGCCAACAAATTGACCAACTATTATGGAATCGGCCATATTGTATACTTGTTGAAAAAAGCTGCCAAGGATCATCGGCATCGCAAAAACAGTCAGCGCTTTAAGGGGTGGATCTGTGATCAAATATTCATCTTTCGACATGATTATATTCCTTCCAAAAATCGTTTATCGCAAATTTTATCGCAAGTTAAGAAATTAGTGCAACATTCAAACGGCATCTTTGCGATATGCAATTCACCGCTGTTGCATTAAAAAGTTGAATTGCTATAGTATTGGAATCTATCCAATATAAGTATATTCCCTCCTGTCTCAAAATGCAATCTGCGACTTCTGGCGGAGATGGTGGATATTCTCCCGCGGGCTAAGCAACAGCCCGCAGGGCTGATTGCTTGCGGTCTGCGGGCCGCCGCCCTGTTCTCATCCGCACCATCTAGCCGCAAAAAAGGCACCAGCCTGAGCTGATGCCTTTTGTTGGCGGAGATGGTGGGATTCGAACCCACGTGCCCGATTAAGGACAAAACGATTTCGAGTCTTTGAAATTGTTGGATGAAGCTGGTCCCTCGCGGCTGTCATTGGCAGCTGAGGGCATTTTTGTAGCCTCCAAAAAGGCACGTCACACCGCGATTTGCAGGAAAAATTCAGCCGCTTTTTGCGAAATGACGTTAGAAAAAGCCTTTTTCACACGGGCCGTCAACGGCTGCATTTCAGGTGTAGTTGTGTTAGATGTCCGTTAGAATTATGCAGTGCTGCCGTTGCTGTGCCAGCTCACAGCAGGCTTCCCTGTCTGAACGCAGCGTTTCCCGAAAGCCGGGAGATGCTGCGTTTTCTCTTGCCCGCATTGGGCTGAAAGGGAAGCCGCCATGTCAACATTCCGCGTCAATAAAAACGTCAACTACACCGTTATGAGCAACCACCACCTGCAGGATAAGAGACTGTCCCTGAAAGCCAAGGGACTGCTGTCCTATATGCTCTCCCTGCCGGACGATTGGGATTACAGCCTGAAAGGGCTGACAACCGGGTGCAGGGATGGCATCGACAGTGTGAGAAGTGCGGTTCACGAACTGGAAGATGGCGGGTATCTGTGTCGGAGCAAAGTCCGTGATGCCCGTGGCCGCATTATTGACTACAACTATGAAGTCTTTGAACTGCCGCAGAAAGAACGGATTGAAAAACGCCCTGCTCCAGTGCCAAATTCACCATCATCGGAAAATCCAATGTCGGATTTTCCAACGTTGGAGAATCCAACACAACAAAATACTAATAAACAAAATACTAAAAGACAAAGTACTAATCTATCAGGGCAGACAGACGAATCCGCAGATTTTGACCAGATGGAAGCACAGGTGCGGGAGGAGTTTCGGGAACGGCTGGAGATCGACACCCTTGCCCAGCGGTACGACCCCGACAAGCTGGAGGAACTGCTGGACAACATTGTGGAGATGTACTGCTGTCCTCGGCAGACCCAGTACGTCGGCAAGCAGCCGCAGACCACCAAAGCCATCCGGCTGCGATTAGACAAGCTGACCAGCCAACACGTTGAGTACATCTTCGATGTGATGTCCAACACCACCCAGCCCATCAAGAACATCATGGCCTATCTGCGCACCACCATTCTGAACGCCCCCAACACGATGGAGCACTACTATCAGGCGCAGGGCAACTGGCTGACCGCGCAGAGCCGGAAGAAGTGAACACCGTTTTCCACAAAGACCACAACACACGTTGAAAATGCAAAGGAGAATTTCCATGAAGAGCACGAATGCCGTCCGCACCGAGATCCATTACGCCCAGGTCGGGGAGTATCAGCTGCCCCTGCTCACCCTGCCGCAGACCGATGATTCCGAACCGCTGGGCAAGTATGGCCGGATGCGGCTGACCTACCTCAAAACCCAGCACCCCGTGCTGTACAACCGGATGTTGCTGAACGGTACGCTCTGGCCGCATTTGCAGGATGTCCAGAAAACGGCCTGCAAGTGGCTGGAACGCACGATGACCACTCTGTTAGACAACTACCCTGCGCCAGACAAAGAGCGCGCACAGCTTCTCTGGGTGGCGCACATGAACGGGCTGAAAGCGCAGGCGGAGGAGGTGGTGGTGAGGGAAGTCGTGTATGCAGGATGAAACCACGATTCATCTTGTCTATCCATCCAAACATGATATAATGGAACAAAGGAGCGTGATACCATGAGCCCAATCGAAGTCCCTGCAAAAATCCAGTTGGTCGAAAAGCGTGAAACACGGACGAGCCGTGGAATGCTCTCAAAGGGCTGGTATCAGGTAGACGACCAGCTTGTTATGGTCAAGGGCAACTCCATCACAGAGGCCGGAACCGCTGGGTTTGAGCCGTATTCTGAGGTGATGGCCTCGCTGATTGCACAGGTACTGGGTCTGCCTCATGTGGAATACGCCCTGATGCCTGCCAAACTCTTTCCCGACATTCAGACCTATTCCTGCGATGTGGTCAGCGTCTGCCCCAAGTTCACAACGGACGATGAACAGCTGTATCATTTTGCAGACTTGGCTGATGCCCATTTCCTTGCCAGCGGTCGAGCCGCTTCACCGGAAGCATTGTTCCAGTATGCGATAGAACTATATGGTAAGAAGTGGCTTTATCAAATGCTGGCATTTGACGCCTTTATCGGCAACGAAGACCGCCACGAAAACAATTTTGATGTAATCGTCCGGGATGGAAAAAATTATGCTCCGCCTATTTACGACAATGGCGGCAGTCTGCTTGCGTGGGCAACGGATGAAGAATTGACAGACACGAAGCTCCGTTATCAGTTCGACAAAGCCAAACCGTTCCGCAGCCATCACGCCCAGCAAATCAAGATGATCGATGAGCCTGTGCTGCCAACGCGTGACTTGGACGAGTTGTATAGTGAAATCATTCAGTCCATCTCGCCTATTCTTGCATTGTTGAGCGAAAAAAGAGCATCTGCGATCCGTCAATACCTGAAATACCGTCTGCACTACCTGAAAGTCGCTATGGGGTGATAAAATGGCCTATCTGAAATTGATGATGGATGAAAAAGAAATCGCACACCTAAGCGAAGATGGGCAGTCTCTTTGTGCAAATGAGGGTGTTGCACAGTATGATCTTCCTCTGAACCTTTTCATCGGTGACAAACGTGAAGTTCCATTGGTCGATGTGGTGGTTTGGGCAAAGAAACGAATCTTCCCGAAAAATCGGATGGATTGCAAAGAGATTTTGAAATTGATGGGACTGCCGGACTACAATGCGTGGGAAATTGTTAAGCGTACCAATGCCTGCCTGATGGAAGACCCCTATTGGCTGCGATTTAGCGAGGATGAAACTTTCGAGGACACCACGCGCGGCAGGGCAAGAAGGATCATGACCGAATGTCAGAAGCCTGCTGATACCAATTAGTATCATTTATAACAACGTTAGGGCAAAGCTCACATCCCCTTCACTTTAAGTCAGCGTTTGCCGCCGTACATACCTGCCCTTTGGGGACATTCAAATTTTTTCAAAACAGAATCCCTTAATCGCCTTGCTTTTCTCTTAAAATGCGGCCAATTTTAAGGGAAAGCGCATTGAGTAAGGTCTGAATCAGCTTTACTTGCTTGACTTTTTTGTTGGTTGTCAGTATATTGATAGTAATTGGTATCAACATGTATCAGTTATGAGGTGACAGGAATGGATGGAGCCAAATTTGCAAAAATGCTTTCAGACAAGCATCTGTTCGAGCTGGATCGGATGGAGTATAAATATTCTGTCTCTAGTGTCAAGGAGTTTATAGGGTTGCTCCGTCAGAATCTCGCTCAACCTTTGCCTTTGGCTGATTTTTCCAGTGATGAACTGTTCTATCTGCCCAATCTGGCTCAAATCTCCACCAACGGCATGAAGCAGCTTCTTTCTGTTCCCGCAAGCAATCAATCCTTTGGGTTGCAGGCCATGACTGAGGAGATCCACGCAACCTTCCAAATCGAAAGCATTCGCTCCTCACGCAACAGCATCCGGCATATTCTGAATGGCTACGCCCCGCGTAATGAGGAAGAATCGCGTATTTATGGCATGAAGCGTGGTTTGGACTTCATTGCCGACCGCCAGAATGCGATTACGGAAGAAAACTTGCACCAGCTTTACCAAATCAGCTCCGGCGACTATCTGCCGGATGAAGACCGCCTGTTGCCTGACCATTTTTACCGGCACGACCACGTTTACGTTGTGGGTGGTGAAGAGAGCCGGGAGGGACTTCCGGCGCAACAGCTCCCAGATGCTATGAAACGACTGGTTGATTTCACCAACGCCAAGGATGGCATCAACGAGCTGCACAAAGCAGCCATCCTGCACTTTGCCTTTGCGTACTACCATCCTTACTTTGATGGAAATGGCCGCACAGCTCGGCTGCTCCATCTTTGGTACCTTGTCCAGCAGGGCTATCCTGCGGCACTCTTCACACCGTTTTCCCGGTATATTGCTGAGAGCAAGGCAGCCTACTACAAAGCCTACGACCGTGTTGAAAAGAATGCTCTTATCTCCGGATACACGGATGTAACGCCGTTCCTGTCCTACTTCTGCAACGAGATCTATAACCGTCTGCAAGTGGATGCAGCACCGCCGCAAGCTGATCTTCAGGTGTACCAGACCGCTCTTGCCAATGGAAAAATCACCGAAAAAGAACGGTTGCTCTGGGAATATGTTCTGTCTGCCTACGGCACGGAGGAGTTCACCACCAAGCAGCTGGAAAAAGACTTCCGCAACGCTGCCTATGCCACGATCCGGACGTTTGTGATGAAGTTCCACGAGATGGGATTGCTGGCAGCAAGGAAAGCCGGGAACCGAGTATATTATAAAGTAAGATAAATTATTGATTTGAGCCGCAGGTGATATTATTTCATTCTGCGGCTTTTTTGTTGCAAATCTTCAGATTTGTGTTGAAATCACTTGTGTGTCGTCCTGCTCAATGCTATAATTACAATGTTGAAGTGTTTATATTTTGTGTATGTTGCACAATTTAAGATGTTTGTGTGATGACCTTCTGTAAACACCATCTTTTTTATGCCCGGATTTCCTGAAAGGCCAAAACAAAAATGATCTTTTCTGAAAAAAGCGAAACTCCAAACTTGACTGACTATCTCAAAGCAAAGCCAGACTCCGTAGTTTACTACGGCGACAAAAAATCCACCGCGAGCTGGCAGTTGCTTTACTTTATTGCGCTCAAACTGATTGCGGCAAAGCATCCGGATGAATTAATGCGCCTTGAGGGAAAAAGCATTTTAGGGGATAAAATTGAAATTGGAAGCGAAATTGAGATTCGGGAGTTTTCGCATCCACTCGGCATTATGCGGAAGCCGGATGGAAAATGGCTTTTTGCTGAAACAGACTTCAATGTGCAACAAATTTTGCTCCGCCTGAAAAAGCTGATGGAGATCTGTAAAGACCCATTGGACACAATGGTAATCTATTTCTCCGCAAATCAGTCACAAAATGTATCCTTGCGCACCGATAAATCGGATTCTCCTTTGATTCGGAAATCGCTGGCTGAAATCTTCCGACCAAAAGTTCCCAAAGCAACACCCACTGTGACCACGGCCGAGCAGCAATATGTGCAATGGCTGATTCAAAAAGGTGAGAAGCCTTCAGAAGCGCAAGCTGCTTTTTCCATGACGGAAAAAGTCATCAACCGGCTTCAAATATCTGCCAAGCGACTTTTCTCAGTGACAAGCGCTGTTGAACTCAAATACATTCTCTCTGCGCTGCGGCGCACACCGCAGTGGCACTATTTTTCGTCAAGACAGCAAAACCAAATCGTGCATACGATTGATCTGTATCGAGAATTTCGGGAAAGCTCAGCGAAAGCACTGGCAAATGCGCAAGCTGCATCAACAGTGCAGCCGCCCGCCACAACTTCGACCTCTCATCCCTCCGTGTTGCCTGCCCCTGCTTTGTCCGGTTCGCAGAAAATTTCTTCTCCGGAAAAATTCTCCTGCGCAGGAGCAAATCCTCTTGAAGTGCTGTTTGATGGCAAACACATCGAGGCGAAAACATGGAAGGATGTGTATGTCGCAGGTGTTAAGGAACTGTACAGCCGCTATCCTCAAAAGTTCATTTCGCTCATCGGCGACCCGGACAACAAAACTGGTGTCTATATTGAAACTGCCTATCGGGCCCATAAACTGAAAGGGCTGAAGGTCCTCACCAAAAACAGTGCAGGGCAGTGGCTTTATCTGGAAACCGAGAAAACCCCGGATGAAGCCATGACAAGCCTTTATAAGCTCCTGGATCATTGTGGAGTTGCGCATACTGCACTTTCGGTTCAGTGCAAAAAGGCTGAATCGGATGTACCGGTCACAGTGACCGACGTTTCGATTCCCCAAGTGGTTTCTTCTGCGCCAGCAAAACCGATTGCCAAGCCTGTTGCTGCGCCTGTTGAAAAAACAGCTGTACGGACACCGCCCAACGCAAACAGTTCCGCTTTTTATCAATGGATGCGGAACGAGATGCATCTGGCAGAATCCTCCTCACGGAGCTATGCCTCTGCGATCAACAACTGTGAACAGCTGGCTCGGCAAATCGGCTTGGACAGCACGGCTCTTTATGACGTATCCCTTGACGTTGCAACACGCACGAAAGATTTGTTGACTGCTACAAAGGAATATACCGCAACCAACGCCAGACAGAACAATCGGCTGCGGGCCGCACTGGCAAAATACATACAGTATCTTTCTGTGCCGGAAAGCACTTCTACGAAAAAAGAGCCAATCGCTTCTAAGCCTGTTGCAACACCCATGCAAGCACCCGCAGTCATTTCTCCGGTCTCTCAGGAATTGATTCGGGATGTTGAAAAGGTCGTGCTGGATGCAGATTTGGACGGCATTGCACTGTCAGATCTCTATGGAAAAATCCATGCATCGGACTATGCCATTCGGGAGGCTGTTTCGGCATCTTCCAAAATCGTATCACTGGCAGGCAAACTCTACCACGAGGACGCCTTTGTGGATTGGGATGATGGTGCCAGTCAGATGGAGCAGCTTTTGGAAAAACTTATGGAGCGGAATGACGGCTATGTTTCGGACACACAGCTCTACGAATATGTTCGTGCCGAAATGCAGATGTTCCTGAATGATAATGGCATCAGCAGTTCTGCAATGGTTTATGACCTCGCTCGTCATCTGTTCGAGAAGGTCGGATATCACGGGAAGCATTACTCCTTTAGCAACAAGACGCATATCTCGCGTGTTGGCAACGAGCAGATTGGTTCGGTTCTCGATGTGATGCGCCGCTATGCACGGGAACAGGGCGGAATGTTTGTGGAGGAGAATCTGGTTCAGTACCTGCAAAATGTCGGGCTGAAAACCGGCAATCTGCACGGCCAGATGAAGTTGAACGAGGAACCGATTTTCCTCTATTATCAGCCAGATGTGCTGATTACGAGCGAAAGTCTGCAACTGAACGACGCATGGTTTGCCAAAGCGCAGCAGGCTCTGGATAAGCTGTTCTCCGATTTAGGAGATCACATTGTTCTGCGCGATATCCAGCCATGGTGGTACAGCTTGCTCCCTGCTTTGCCCGGTGACCGACCGTGGACACCTTTACTGCTGCAAAGCATCCTTGGCTTTTACAGCAAAAAGCTGGGCAATGCCAAAACAATCTGCGGTATGGCCAGCCAATCCAAGGATACCCTGCACGCCATGCTGGTGAGCGGCTCCAGTGAAGTCCAGACTTTTTCGGATGCCGTTGCAGCGTGGTATGTCGATGACGGCATCACAGGAAAACGATTCCAAGCAGAAGATCTGCGTGAACTTCTGGTCAAGCGTGGGCTTCTTGCTGGCAGTGAATTGTATGGAAGACTCCACAAGGCACTTGCCAACGATCCCCGTTTTGCATGGAGTGCAGACAATGCCACCGTGACGATCAATTTGTAAATAGAAAACGAACGCCAGAAAATCTCTGGCGCAAGAGAGGAATGAAAAGCCGCCGTGTACGGTTATGAATGGACGGAAGAGAACGGCATCTTCCGGCTGACAATCAATGCAAAAATTCAAAAAGAAATTCGCCCGGTATTCCATGAAGAATTGGACTTCTTTGGGATGGATCAATACTGGGACTATCCCAAAGATACAACTGCCCCGCTGCTTTGGGCAGAGGGTGTTCGCCGTTATGTTCTGAACGGTGTCTGCGTGGCTGAAGCGCAGGGAGGAGGCTTCTATACAAAACCGACGATTAAACGTTTGACAGAAGAACGTCTGAAACTTGTTCCCATTGATACAGATCGGCTCTATGAAGTCAACCGGCAAATTATGCTGAGTCTGGAGCAAAAGGCAGTCCAATTTATCCAGACACAGTACGAGCATTATCTTCCATTAGGGTTCTCATTTGTCTGTGCATTTTCGGGCGGCAAGGACTCTCTGGTCTTGCTCGACTTGATGACAAAAGCACTTGCTCCAAAGGATTATTATGTTGTGTTCAGTAATACCGGCATGGAGCTTTCTGATACGCTGAACGCTGTCCAGAAAGCAAAAAAACGGTGGCCCGAATTGCGCTTTGAAGAAGCCAAATGCCATATGGACCCCACGGAAACGTGGGACGAATTCGGTCCTCCGGGACGACGTATGAGATGGTGCTGTCAGGTACACAAATCTGTTCCAACGCTCCTAAAACTTCGGGAAATAACAGGTTTTTATAATACGAAAGCTGTTGTTTATGATGGTGTCCGTGCCGAGGAGAGCGCAAGACGTTCCAAATATGATGAGGTAAGTGAAGGAAAGAAAAACATCAGTCAAGTAAATGCCAGCCCTATTCATAAATGGAATACAGCCGAACTCTATTGTCACATTCTAAAGAACAATCTTATGTTAAATAATGCCTACAAGCTGGGATTGTTCAGAGTAGGGTGTATGGTATGCCCGCTTTCTTCTGATTGGTGGGATGGAATTGCCAATTATCACTATAAAGAGGAAATGGCTCCATTTCTTCAACGGGTAGAACAATATGCAAAAAACACAAAGCCTGAAAAAGAGGTTAAAAAGTATATTGAGGGCGGCGGTTGGAAAGCAAGAATGGGTGGTCGCGGGCTGACAAACGGTGGAAATCGTGTTGTGGAACGAATCTCCGATAATCAAATCAGCTTCACGATCCAACATCCTACGCAGCCGTGGCTTAATGTCGCACCCATATTAGGACCTATTACAGAACAGAATCGTGATTCCGGTGTGCAAAAAATCAATAATGTCAGCTTGGATTACCGCCTCAAAAAAGGCGATGGCCAGTTGTACGTAACGTATAGCCCATTTTCTAAGATGGATAGGTTTACAATCAGTCATCTTAGAGGCATTGCCAACAAAGTAGCATATTGTCAGGGATGCAAAGCCTGCGAAGTCCAATGCCCAACGGGTGCGTTTACCATTCAGTCCAATGGGCAAATTTTGATTCGACAGAATCTTTGCTGCCACTGTTCTAACTGCCTAACATTTTGTGAAAAAAGTTGTCTGGCCGCAAAATCGCTAAGTACAACCGGGGGAGGAAGTAATATGAATATGAAAGGCATGAATGCATACCAGCATTTTGGATTAAGGCAGCCATGGATCGAGCATTTTATGGCCGATGGTGTTAATTGCTTCGGTCAGGGCGTTTTGGGAAATCGTCAGTATGATGCTCTAAAAGTCTGGCTTAGAGATGCCGGCATCATTAAATCCAATAAAGACAAAACCATTTCGGTCACTTCTTTGGGAGAAAAACTCATTCAACGGGGTTCGTATAATCCATTTGTTTGGGCCATTATTTGGGCAAATCTTGCCTATAATTCAACGATTTGTCGGTGGTATTGCTTGAACACCGAAATTGGCGCAACATACGAAAAAGGTGACCTCGTTGTCATGATTGGAGAAGAATACTCAAAGTCAACACGAGACAATGCTGTAACATCGTTGCTCGAAACACTTCGTCAGTCTCCGATTGGTAGTGCTCTCCAGCAGGGAATTCCCATGGAGCTGTCCAAAACAACATATTCTTACTACCGTGCCGGATGGGAATACCCCCATGCGGTTGCTTTGCTGTATGCACTTTATCTCTATGCTGAGCATACTGGCCGTAAGAGCTTTACTTTCTCTGAGCTGGTCAATGCACACAGCAATCCGGATGCAAAGGGAATCTCTCCTGCGGATATCTACGGCATTGATGTGAAGAAGTTCCGCGAAGATGTGCAGGGCTTGGCAATCAGTTTCCCGAAGCACATCCGGGTTTCCTTTGTGGCAAATCTGGACAACATCATTCTGGAAGATTATTCTTCCGACGATATTATTGATCTGGCCGAGGAATAAAAAATCGAGAGGAGTTTGCGGTCATGGCATACAACAAGCAGTACAAGGACTTCCTTGAAATCAGCCCCAACTTCGAGTCGGTTGTGGACATTGATGCGGATAAGCGAAATCAAAACCTGTGGCGGGAATATATTGTTGGCGACGACATGGAAAATCTCGTGGATGTTCTGTGCCAGTCGCTTGGCAACGAGGCTCCGGATGCCCGGAGATCGTTCTGGGTGCATGGTTCTTATGGCACCGGTAAAAGCTATGCAGCTATTTTTGTAAAGCATCTGCTGGAAGAAGATCCGAACGTAATCGACGAGTTCCTGTCGAAATCCTCCAGACTGTCCAAATATCGTAATCGCTTTATGAAGTGCCGCAACAAGGGCGATTATCTGGTGATCTGGAAGACAGGCTGCACGGGCATACGCACCGGCGACATGATGCTGGTAGAAGCAGAGCAGGCTGTCCGTGAAGCTCTGGTTGCTAAATTTGGCGATAAAGCGGATCTGGGTGGCGCATCGTTGATCAGTGCGGTGACCGATAAGTTGGATGATGCGTCCATCAACTGGGATCATGTGATTGAAAATACGATTCTGAGTGATGATTATTCTTCGGTGGAAGAACTGCGCGCTGCGGTTTCCTCTGGCAAGCTGTCTGCCATCCAGACGACTGCCATGGTTCTGCGGGACATGAAGTTTGGCCTGATTTCCAATCTGGACACGTTTGAAAATTGGCTGACAGAAGTCATTGATGCCAATGGTCTTGCCAAGAGTGGCATCTTCTTTATCTGGGATGAGTTTACCGAGTACGTTGCACATAGCGATGACCACACCATCATGCAACAGCTCTCTGAATTCTGCAAGGTCAAGCCGTTCTTTATGCTCTATGTTGTCCATCGTTCGGATGAGATGGTCGATAGCATGGGCAAGGACCGCTATCAGATGATTACCAACCGCTTCCACACAGTAGAATTCCACATCAGTGCATCTGCTGCGCTGGACCTGATTGCGGGTTCTATTGTTGTGCGCAACGGTATGCAGAACGCATGGGCTGATGAACGCAATCAGGTTGTCAACGATTTCAAGAAATTCCTGCCAGATCTGGTTGGTCTGGATGACAAGACCGGCGAAATGATCGACAAGCTGTGCCCCATCCACCCTATGACGATTCGGTTGCTTTCTCGTGTGGCGGAGAGCTTTGCTGCTGCGCAGCGTACCATGTTCCGCTTTATGAAGGATCAATCGAATTCTGACATTGGCTTTGTCGGATATATCAACCACTACGGCCCGGATGATGAAGCACGCTGGCTCACCCCGGAATGGCTGTGGGATTATTTCTTCACCCGCGAAAGCGACTTTAGCGATAAAGATACGAAAGTTGCACCTTATATCCAACATTATGAGGAAAGCCTGCATCTTGTTGAAAGTGATGAGGATGCGCTGCGCCTGTTCAAAATCGTGATGCTGCTGCTTGCTGTTTCTTCCACCACTAAAGGCGCATATGGTGTGCGTCATATGCAGGGTGGCATTGCTGCAACGCTGGACTGTCTGGAAAACTGTGTGGCTGGTGTACTCAGCAAGGACAAGGTGCGTGATTTGCTTGCTACTTTGGAGGAAAGCAAGCTGGTACTTCAAGATCAGGCTGCTAATGGTACGATTCGACTTCAACTTCCGTTTAAGGGCGGCTCCGGCGATGCATTCCGGGTCAAGTTTGAAAATAACGACCGAAAATATTCTCGGTATCAGATGTTTACCAAGGATGGCCGCTTCTCCAACGAGCTGGAAAAGAAGGTCTGGGACGAAAACGATGCGACCTTCAAACGCATGAAGATCGCTGTCTGCTGTGCAGAGACCAATTCTATCAATAATCGTCTTGCCGAGGTAAAGGCGGAACTGATAAAATCGCCCTATAAGCTGGGTTTGCTGATCGTCACGGTAAAGGATGATCCGCAGTATAGTGCGATTCAGAATACGCTGGCTCACGCTGCAGCCGATGCAGATGAACCACGGTTGACGATTGCTCTGCTCAAGACACCTCTCAGTGACGAGAACCGTAAAGCATGGCTGACGCAGCTCACCAAAATGGAGCTTGCTAACGAGAGCGGGCAGACTGCATCTGCGAATGGCTACAAACTGGAAAGCGAAAAAGTGATCAGCACATGGACTGCACAGGCTACTGGCGGCGGAAAGCTCGTGGCATGGAATGGCACCAATGTGTTCAACAATCTCTATGGCACGGCAAATTTGCGCCATACCATCATTACACAGGTTCTGAACAATGTTTTTCCCTATGCCCCGGAACAGATCGTCAAAATGGTTACTGCTTATAAGCCTTGCAACGATGCTGCACCGGCAGCGGGTATTGCTCGTAAAGGCGCAACCACCCAGATGCAAAGCGTTTTGAACAGCATCTCTCCGGAAATTCTGCAATTTACGGAGATTGACGGAATAGCCAACGCTACGGGCGATAAAACCGTAACAGCTGTTTCTGCGCTCGCAAAGGTCATTCGTGATAAGATGGATTCCGGTCAGCGTGTGATTCTGAGCGACTTGTGGCGTGAACTGCAGGAGCCGCCATTTGGTTATTATAATACGATTGCCTGCGGCATCCTGCTTGGCCTGATCTTCTCCTGCTACAAAAACACAGCCTTCAGCTGGACGGATAGCGTCCAGAGTACGCACATTTTGAACGAACAAACTCTCAAGAGCATGATTCTGTCCATGTGCAAAGGTTCCCTCAACTCGGACTATCTATCTGCCGGCAGTATCACGTTCCAGCACTTCCGCGATTACGTTAAAGACATTATAAATTTGACCGATGCACAGGTTGCAACAGAAGCCGAATGTTGCCGTAATATGCGCGCCGCTATTACCCAGTCTGGCGCACCGTTCTGGGCATTGAAGTATCTCCCGGACGGAACGTATGGACCCAACACTGATAAAGCAAACACGATCATCGATGAAATGCAGCAGTTTATTTCGGCTGATATTGACCGCGAAGCTATTATGAACGATGTCCTTCTGAATTTCCAGAGTCGCGGAAAAGTCAAGGTTGCTATGCGAAAGGCATTTCAGGATAAGGCTGTCATGTCTACTGCATTCCGCAATTTCTTGTATTCTTCCTCCCCCGCACTGGCCGATGTTGCCACAACGCTTTCCATCCAGCCGGTGGATTTGAGTGATCGCCTGCATCTCAGCATGCAGGGTGAAATTTATACATGGACCGAGCAGCAAGTTGCGGATAAGCTGGCTGACATCGTGAATGAATATCAGTATCTGGTTGAGGTTGACCATGCATTAGGACAAAACTACCGCAATTTGGAAGATGCCCGCAAAGATTTGGCAAACCGTTTCAAGTATCAGCGTATTCCTTTCACCGCAGTTGAGGATATCCAGAAGCCCTGGTATCCTGCGTTAAAGGCTCTCCGTACACTATCTCTTGGAAAAGTCGCCCACCTGACCGCTGATGAGCGCAATGCGGACGCTGCCGCTCTGCGCAGCTATGGAAAGTCGGCAAATGACTTTCTGACCGACAGCAAACCCACACTTGCTGATATTCTGGATGCCCGTGATGTAAATTGTACCGCTGAGGAACTGGACGCTATTTACTCCGGCCTGAAAAGCACGCCGTTTGATGCGACTCTCACCCAATTCAATCACCTGCTGGATCAGCAGGTTGCTCGTATCGGACAAGCTCGCAATCGCAGTAAGCTGAAGGCACTGTGGGAAAGCGTTACAGGGAAGGAGTCTGTCAAGGCATGGTGCGACTCTTTCTCGACACCTATTTTCTGGGTAATTCCAAAAGAGCTACGCAAACCGATTCACACGGTCATTGACCTTCAGAGCGGTATAACTACTCCTCGTGATACAGAGGTCATTGCTGCAATTGATGCTTTGCAGAATGAGAAAGCTCGTGTTTTGACGGATGCCCAAAAGGTATACGCCGCTCTTTATGAAACCGTTGGCTCTGAGTATGTTACCTATTTTAAAGTACATCGCCCAGAATTGCTTGCCAAGTTGAAGCTGTCCCACGGAAATGATATGAGTACTTGGGAAGCACCAGAACTCAGTCGGCTTCAATCTATGATGAAGTCGGCCATCCAACAGCAGGCTCGACAGGAAAAATTGCAGAATACTAAGAATGAAATTGCTGAAATGCCTGTAAGTCGTTTGCGTGAGAATATCGCCAGTTTTCTGGATAACCACCCTGAATACTGCGATGAGTTTCTAAAATAAGGAAAGGAGCAAAACTATGACGGTAGATCAAGTCATTGATACGTTGAAATTGGAAAAGCAGCAACGTGTGCCCAGCCGTTTTCCTTGCCGTGCTATCATGGTCGGAAATATTGCTGAATATTGCGATCTTCTGGAAAAGCTGAAAACAATTCCCAATGTGGAAGTGGTTCCTTCAGACGTGCTGTTTTCCTCTGCCGATGTGCTACCTGCCTATGACAGTCTTATGGATTCCCAATATAAAGACAAATGGTTGATTCTCCCCGGCGTGAGCGAATACCTTCGGCTTTTTTCCAGAGGTGAGACCCAGCGTCAACGCTTTACAAAGCTCTGGCGCTATATGGGATATGGCTCTGATCTCGGTCGAATTATCATTCCTCTCTGGGGATGTAGTGCCCAGTGGCATGATAAAGATCTTCACCTCGATGGTGATGAGCGGCAGAAAGACTTTTTCTTTGACTGTACTACCGACATATCTGACCCACAAACTCTGAAAATTCTCGTTTTGTCAAAGCAATTTGATAAATATCAAAACACCCTTGTAAACGCAGCCAACAAAGTATTTTCTGGCATACGAAGCTGGTATGAATACTGGTCGAACCCGTCCGTACAGTATTCAGAGTATGTCCTAATCACCGGAAGATTGCGCGATATGCAATCTACGGCAGGAGATATCTCAGTTCATGTTTTACCAGATACATTGTCTTTTATCCGTGCTTATCTTCAGGGAGGAAAAGTATTAACTTCAGAAAACTGCCCGGATGAATCAGTCAATTTGTTATTTCCTTATGCGCTCCAAAAGGGAAATCTTGACGAAGCTATCCTCAACTGCCTGAATCTTGTTCATTTTCAAAATACAGATGTCATGGGAAAATGGGCAACGATGAATAACGGTCAAAAACAACTTGCCATGCTTTGGATGCAGTTACATCAGCAAGACGACTATCTCTCTTATTGCGTCCGCAAGGCAAAAAATGCAAATGATCTAGTAGATAATATTTATCATGACATTTTCTCTCTTCGTCTCCGGCATCCTGAATGGGAAAAAGAAAGTCAGGAGTTGATGTCTGCACTGAACCTGTCTAAAGATCCCGCATTTTTCAAGGCATTGGATGAAATCCCTGATTACAAGCTTCGGCTCTGCTATCTGACAGGAAATACCCAGGCTGAACGCATTTATCTGATTCATATGATTGGAGAATGGCTGAGGATGGACGCTCAACAGGCTTTGTCCTGCTCGGAGGTTCAGTCTGCTTATCCTGAGCTTTATGCCTATCTACAGCACACTGAACTGTTTAAGGATAGTGACTCTGAGCGGTACTTTGATTCCTACAAGTCTTATAAACTTTCAAATCGCTTGCCGCAGGATGAGGATATTTATTTTTCAAACTTTGATATAAATTCTTATCCCTATCGCTATACGTTGCTTAGCGATTCGATAACAACGGACAGCGTTATTTTATGGATTGATGCACTTGGCGCCGAATGGCTTTCCTTGCTTTGCTGGACATTGCAAAAAGACAATAATGGTCAGATAAAATCCGTTGCTCTGGCACAGAGCTGCTTGCCAACGGAAACGGAATACAATGACCAGTGGAATAAAATGGATACGCCGCATGACAAACTTGATAAGTTGGACAAGTTGGCGCACCATGGCGTAATTGATGATCCAAGTTATTATGCCTGCATTCAGGAACAGTTTTCGTTCTTTTCCAAAGTCGTCGATAAGGTTGAGGAGCTGTTCCAAAAATACCATCGGGTAATTATTACGGGAGATCACGGAAGCAGTCGCCTTGCTGCGAGGTTTTTCCATGCAAGGGAGGGCTACCCTGCGCCAGCATCTTCTCAGGTGTGCAGTCATGGTCGATTTTGTATTTTTAATGGAGCTAAAATCATTGCTAGCTCCAATCAAGTGATCGCTAAAGACTCAGATGGAAATCAATATCTGATTTTCAAAAATTACGATCATTTTAAGCAGTCTGGCTTTGCCGCCGGCGGCGATGATGAAAATGCACAATACGGCGAACTTCATGGCGGCGCTTCACCTGAAGAGTTGCTTGTTCCTGTGGTTGTATTTGACAGCATCCACGAGCTACCACTTACTGCGACATGGAAAAAAGATTCTATCAAGTTTTCTATGAAAAAAGCCAAACCAGTTATTCTGTTCAATAAACCCGTTCAAAATGTTCAAGCTAGTCTTGGAAGTGTCGATGGTATCTGCACTCCTATAGACACAGTTGGTAAGGAATGGATGATAGTTTTTTCTGAAAACAAGGCTGAAGCCACAAAGAATTTTAAATACGATCCGATTATTATAGCCGATGGAAAAGTTGTCCATGTTCCATCACTGGAAATAAAGCCCGCTCTTGGGGGAGGAGATTTCGACCTTTAATGCGAGTAAAGAAAAAAATATGTTGCGATTGTGGTAAGGTTCTAACAAAAGATGAGATTGCACTTTCTCAAAAATTGATTGACCTTGATACCGAAGATTTTTATTGTTTGCCATGCATGGCAGAATATATCGGATGCTCCGAGGATGATCTGCACATTAAAATTCGAGAATTCAAAGAACAGGGATGCACCTTGTTTCTGTGAGAGGACGGCGATTGTATGTTGGAGGATAAAGTCAGAGAAATTTTCGCTGACATGGTTGTATTAAAAGATCCCCAAAGAAACGAATATTTTTCCAACCTGAGCATTCCTTCTTATATGCGTGATTGGCTGGTTATGAAGTTCTCAGATGACAATGGAACCATCGATTACGAAAGTGTTGGACGATATATCAAACGTTATATTCCAAGTCGGGAAGATTTCGAGCAATACAAATTTCAAATGGTTAATGGCGACACCGTTCAATTTTTGGCTCGGGTTCGAGTCTCCGTTGATGTAAAAACAGGAAAAACAGTCTTTGAACTGCCTGATTTTGGTGGCTCTCGCGGTGGGGCAGGTGGTGTTGTAGCTTATGATGTCGCTGAGAAATGGCAAAACACCTTGCTACGGGAAAGTGAAAATTGGGGCATCGTAACCCTCTGCTGGATAATGGATGGAACTCCATCAAAGCCGAAAGGTCTCATCACAATGATTGGCTACAAGCCATTCTGCCCTTACGATATAGATCTTGAGTTTTATCGTGATGCACGAAGCCAATTTTCTATTCATGAATGGATTGATGTCATTATCGAAGCAATCGACTACAATCCCGACGGGTACTTAGATGAGAATGGTGAGGTGAGCGAACGGAAAAAACTTTATTTTCTTCGTCGCCTTCTGCCATTCGTTGAAAAACGCGTTAATCTGATTGAACTTGCTCCAAAAGGCACCGGAAAAAGTTACGTGTTTGAAAAAATAAGCAAGCGTGGTTGGCTTATTAGTGGCGGTACTGTATCTCGTGCATCCTTGATTTACGACAATGCGAAAAAGACCGGTGGTCTTCTTACACGATTTGATTTTGTGGGGTTTGATGAAGTTCAGTCTATTACATTTGAACAACCCGGTCAAATTCAGCAGGCGCTCAAGCACTACATGGAATATGGCGAGATTAAAGGCTTTGATGCTTCGTTGTCTTCAGGTGCAGGTGTAATTGTTCTTGGAAATATTGATGCAGACCGATTTGACACAAATAAAAATATGGTTGCTAATATTAGTGAAGTGTTCGGGGAATCTGCAACATTGGATCGTTTCCATGGTTTTATTCCTGGATGGGAAATCCCTCGAATGACAACCGGTATGATTGCCAAGGGTTGGGCCATCAATACGGAATATTTTGCCGAAGTGATGCATGCCTTGCGAGATGATCTCACATATTCAGCTGTCGTTGATGCTATGATTGATTTTCCTTCAAACGCAGATAAACGCCATATGACCGCAATCAAGCGGTTATGTACCGCGTTTTTGAAACTTCTGTTTCCTCATGTACAAACTCCAAATGATATTGACCGTCAGGAATTTATTGACTATTGTCTAAATCCCGCTATTGAAATGCGCTCTGCAATCTATAAACAGCTCTGCATCATCGATGCCAAGGAATATGATGTTCCAAGCAAGCGCATCCCTGAGATTGTTTGCAAATAACAAAGGTGCTTACTCATGATTTATGCTGATAATGCAGCGACCACCCCGTTGGATCAGGATTCTTTTGAGGCAATGAAGCCATTTCTTCTTGAGCAGTATGGAAACGCCTCACAGCCATATTCTTTTGCCAGAGAACCACGAACTGCCTTGAAGTGGGCAAGAGAAACTATTGCTGACTGCATTGGGGCAAAACCCGAAGAAATCTATTTTACATCCGGCGGCACTGAAAGTGATAACTGGGCTATAAAAAGTAGCTCTTTAAAACGCCCTATCTTGACTAGCCAAATTGAACACCATGCCATTCTAAATGCTTGTGCGGCAATGGAGCATCTTGGTGTAAATGTTCGATATCTTCCTGTGAATTGTCATGGAACGGTTCAAACTGAAACCTTAGAGGCTGCCATGGATTGTAAGCCCCGGTTGGTTTCAATTATGCTTGTCAATAATGAAATCGGGAGCATTGAGCCCATAGCTTCTCTTGCAAACATTGCGCATAAATACGGTGCGCTGTTTCATACGGATGCAGTTCAGGCTGTTGGACACATTCCGATTGATGTAAATAGCCTAGGCATTGATATGCTGTCCGCATCTGCTCATAAATTTAATGGCCCTAAGGGAATAGGCTTTATTTTCATAAAATCCGGAACATCTCACCATCCATTTATGGATGGCGGTGCTCAAGAATCTGGGATGAGAGCCGGAACGGAAAATGTTGCCAGCATTGTTGGAATGGCTACTGCTCTAAAGAAAAACTGCCATGAAATGAAACAGAATCAAGAGAATTTGCTTCAAATTGAGCAAAAATTCTTGAATGTCCTTTCCAATTCCAAACTTGACTTTGTTCGTAACGGTGATGTTGATCATATTCCAGGAAATGTAAGTATATCATTTCGTAATGCCTCCGGCGAAATGCTGCTCCATCGACTGGATTTGATGGGAATCTGTATTTCAACTGGGTCAGCCTGCGACAGCAAGAGCATCCAGACCTCGCACGTCCTAAAGGCAATTCATCTTTCCGATGAATATGCACGTGGTACGATTCGAGTTTCCTTTGGCAAGCAAAATACACTTGATGAAGCAACAACTATTGCTAATGCCATCATCAAGATTTTGAATTCAAGAACAGTGTAATATTTTCTTTCAGCTTTTTTATTCAGTTTCTGCAAGCAGTGCCTTTGTGCGTACAAAGGCCAGAGAACACGCACGGCATTGAAACCTTGCCGTGCGTGCTCTGTTTGTTGGGATGCAATCCCAATCCCTGTAATCATCACAATTCCGTGATGGCTGCGCATTCCTGTGGTGTGCTGAAAGAGCGTTTTGCAAAAAACGCGTAGCCTGCATCCATCGGATGTAGTTCAAGGGTTTGGGATTTCCCAACAAGCATTTTGCAACGCAAAAATGGTCTTTGTATATACGAAGACACTGCTTGCTACGGCTATGAACGCCTTTTGAGATAGACCCTGCCGTATTTACGGCGCAGACTGCGCCGAATATCTTCTGCTTCAGATGACGGATGAACACGAATTGCAGCGCATGGACAACGAAGTTGCAGCCATTGCACAGGGCGCAGCACATCCGTTTCTGTTTGCTGCGGTTCCGGTGGAAAGTTGGAACGATGAACTTTCCCCGTGGAAAGCCCCTGCTGTTTGGGGAAAGCAAGGCTTCGGTGGCAATGCTGCGGACACCCTGCGCTTTCTGACAGAACAGGTCGTGCCAACGCTGAAGCAGCAGTTTTATCTCCCGGAAAACATCAAAATCATTCTGGGCGGCTATTCGCTGGCAGGGCTGTTTGCATTGTGGGCATCCACCCAGACTGATCTGTTCTATGGTGTCGCCGCCGCATCCCCCTCTGTTTGGTTTCCGGGCTGGATGGAGTTTGAACAGCAGCATCCGATACAGGCACAGCACATTTATCTGAGCCTTGGCGACAAGGAAGAGCGCACGAAAAACGCTGTCATGGCTGCGGTGGGGGATAATATCCGCACTCTGCACAGTCGGCTTGCAGAGCGTGGCGCAGACTGCACCCTTGAATGGAACAGCGGCGGGCATTTCAAAGACGCCGACCTACGCACTGCGAAAGCCTTTCGGTGGGTGATGGAGGAACACGCATGACCATTTTGATCGATGCAGATGGCTGTCCGGTTGTCGATTTGACATTGCAGATTGCAAAGCAGTTCGGCGTTCCTGCCATCATCCTGTGCGACACCTCGCACCAAATCGAGCGAGAAGGTGCGCAGACGTTGGTATTCGATAAAGGTTCTGACAGCGTGGACTTTGCGCTGGTGAACCGGGTAAAACCGGGGGATGTGGTCGTAACACAGGACTACGGGCTGGCCAGTATGTGCCTTGCCAAGCGCGTCCGGGTGCTGAATCAGAACGGTTTAGAATACACCGCCGACAACATAGACGCTCTCATGCTGCGACGGTATGAAAGCAAAAAGCTCCTCCGTGCCAGAAAGCACCCCAAGGGGAGCCCAAAGCGGACGAAGGAGCAGGATGCCAAGTTTGCGGATACACTTGAGAAGATTCTGAGCAAAAATTATTGATACATACTTTTTGAAGGCTGGAGAAATCCAGCCTTCTTTTTTGGCGAATATCGATTTGAATGATTACATCTTGGTTACAGGTTATAAGTTGTGGGTGCAGAATGGCCTTTCCCGTCGGCTACCTATTGAGGGCATCTTTTTTCAAGACCACTTTCAACTTCAGGCACTGCCATTGTTGCCAAGTTCCGCCCTCCATCGGTCGTCCCGTAGACCGACGTTATTTTAACCAAGAGGCTACTTCGGCTATATTTTCCAAGAACTTTTCAACAAATTTCTTTTTCGGGTAACAAAAAGCACTTTTTCGTCGGCTACCAATTAGAGGGATAATTTTTCGGAAGTCCTAAATTCTGAAGATTTTCTATATAACTCCGTTCTTTGAAAACAGAATAGTTCAATCGTCCGGTACTTCACAAAAGGTACTTCTGTAATTCGCAGCCCGGTCATAACGAAGACGGGGTGGCTGAAATGCCAATGGTGCGGTGCAAGCCCGCCGCCGGATGATTCCCCACTCCTAGGGTGCCGAGGGCGAATATGAGAGACCCATATCATATTGGCGCAGACGGGATTGTAACCCTATCTGCGATGCGAGAGCTGGAATTGCTGCCAGTTCTCTTTACATTGCCACCTATCCGCAGGTGACACACTTTTTGACATTATGAAGGCTTCTTTTAGGAGTTCACTTTTGTCTGCCTATTACAATTCGGTTACAGAATCGTCTTGGATGCTATGGAACGACCTATTTCAAGGGCTCGTATATAGAGGCATCTTTTTTCAAGACCACCTTCAACTTCAGGCACTGCCATTATTGCAAAATTCCACCCTCCATCGGTCGCCCCATGGACCGACGTTATTTTAACCAAGAGGCTACTTCGGCTATATTTTCCAAGAACTTTTTAACAAATTTCTTTTTCGGGTTACTTTTTGGCCTTTCTCGATGCCTACCAATTAGAGGGACAATTTTTCGGAAGCCTTAAATTTCGAAGATTTTCTATAAAACTCTGTTCTTTGAAAACAGAATAGTTCAATCGTCCGGTACTTCACAAAAGGTACTTCTGTAACTCGCAGCCCGGTCATAACGAAGACGGGGTGGCTGAAATGCCAATGGTGCGGTGTGAATCCGCTGCCGGACGATTCCCCACTCCTAGGGTGCCGAGGGCGAATATGGGAGACCTATATCATATTGACGCAGATGGGCTGCAAGTCTATCTGCGATGCGAGAGTTGAAACTACTGTCAGCTCTCTTTACATTGCCGCCTGACCGCAGCCTTGCTGCAAAGGATAGAACCGCAGGTGGCACACACTTTTGATCTTAAACTACTTATGCAGAAGGAGTGCCCATGAAGTTTAACGACGCCTATTCCCAGATGTTTCCCGGTTACCCCGATGCCGTCAGCCTTCAGCAGGCTGCGGAGATGCTTGGTCTGAACCGCCACACGGTCGGGGAATTGATCCGTTCCCGCCGCCTGTTTGCGCTTAAAATCGGCCGCACCTACCGTATCCCGAAGCTGAGCGTGATCGAGTTCCTGCTCACCGGACAGAGCACCTTCCCGGCTGGAAATCCGCCGCTGGATGTGGTATGCTGTGGGTGCAGCAACGGACAGCACGCCTGTTGACCCAAAGGAGGTTTATGATGAAAACTACAGGGTCTGTCCAAGAGAAAAATGGACGTTTCTATTTCGTGATCAATCTTTATGATGCCAACGGCAAGCGGAAGATCAAGTGGATCTCCACAGGTCTGACCGTCCGGGGCAACAAGCGCAAGGCGGAATCCATGCTCCGGGAAGTGCTGCTCCACTATGATGAGACCGGGGAGCTGCCCACGGGGCGGGGAGGCACCTACGAAAAAGTAGACGCTAAAACCGCCAAGCCCCTGCCGCTGCCCCTCCAGCCCGTCAACAAGTCGGAGATGCTGTTTCTGGATTATCTCAACGAGTGGGTGCAAGTCCACAAGGCATCCATCCAGCCTGCAACCTTTATCAGCTACAATCGGATGATCACTGGGCGCATCACGCAGTATTTTGAGCCGCTGGGCTTGAAGCTGTGCGAGGTCACGCCGCAGGTGCTGGATGAGTTTCAGGAGAAGATCTTGCTGGAGGGCTACACCACCAACACGGTCATTCACTACCACGCCATCTTCGGCAAGGCGTTCAAGGATGCCGTCCGCAAGGATTATCTGGAAACCAACCCGATGCTGAAAGTTGACCGCCCGAAGAAGAACAGCTTCCGTCCCAACTTCTACTCCAAGGATGAAGTCCAGCAACTGCTGGAAGTATCGCAGGATGACCCCCTGCACCTGTGCATCCTCATTACGGCCTACTATGGCCTGCGCCGCAGCGAGGTACTGGGGTTGAAGTGGTCGTCTATCGACTTTGAGCGCAAGTCCATCACCATCAATCACAAGGTAACGGAACAGTTGGTGAACGGCAAGTACGTTCCTGTGGTCAGCGATGTGATGAAGAACAAGACCAGCTGCCGTACTCTGCCGCTGATCCCAGCTGTGGAAGAAGAACTTCTGAAGCAGAAGGAAAAGCAGCAGCTTTACCGCAAGCTGTTCAAGAAGAGCTACAGCACTGAGTATCTGGATTTCGTCTGCACCGATCAGGAAGGCAAGCTGATCCGCCCGAACTTCGTGACGGAGCACTTCGACTGGCTGCTTCGGAAGTATAGCTTGCCCCGCATCCGCTTCCACGATCTGCGCCACAGCTGTGCCAGCCTGATGGTGATGAACGGCGTATCCATGAAGCAGGTTCAGGAGTGGCTGGGGCACAGTACCTTTTCTACCACCGCTGACATCTACGCACATCTCGATTACAAGAGCAAGGAAGGGTCGGCTGGGGTCATTGCCGGGCTGTTAGAAATGAAAAAGTAAAAAGACCGTTGCATTCCACAGCAGTTTCAACGAGCGGTAGTATTTCTAACGGATTCAACAGGCGGCCTGTTAAAGTTCCTGTTGGAGAGAATTTAGGAGAGAACGGGCTTTCAAAGTAGGATCTTCGCCATTGTTGTCACAGCATCACCGTTGGATTTGGCAGCAAAAAAGGCGCAGATTCGTTTGAATCTGCGCCTCTGGCGGAGTAGCAGGGATTTGAACCCTGGCGCCCCTTGCAGGGCCTACGAGATTTCGAGTCACGCCTCTTCGACCACTTGAGTACTACTCCTTGTTGTATTTCGAGAGAAAATTGCAAGCTGTATATTGCCGATTTCCTCTTGAATCTTAGAAATTTAATGTTAGAATATTGTTAGAAAACGCATCGTTCAGACAGGTTCTGAAGCCTGTCAGGACATCAAAATCGACGTTCCCTCGTGTGATATGGAGACATCCGGCGAAGCATCCACTTGGATTTCGAGTCGTTCTCGTTACGACCGCTTCGATACATCTCCATATATTAGCCTTTACAGTATAGCAAAAAAGCGGTTTTCCGTCAACACTTTTCTCCCGTTACGGCACGGCACGGCTGCAAGCCATACGCAGCCGTGCCGTTTTGCGTTTTTGGGGCAGAAAGCGCGGTTTCTTTGCAAAAAAGGCTGTTCTTTTGGGCGGGAGCCGAGTATAATAGGAACGATATTTTTCAAATTTGAAGTATAGAGGAGAGCATTCCAATGGCACAGGCAAAACAAGATATGGGCACCGGCAGCATCAAAAAGCTGATGCTGCAGCTCATGATCCCCGCCGTGGTGGCGCAGGTGGTGAACCTGCTGTATAACATCGTGGACCGCATTTACATCGGCCACATTGCGGGCATTGGCGCGGCAGCGCTGACCGGCGTGGGGCTGTTCACACCCATTCTGATGCTGCTGAACGCTTTTGCCATGCTGGTGGGCGCGGGCGGCGCGCCGCGCACCGCCATTGCTCTGGGGCAGGGGGACAGGCAGCAGGCCGAAAAGATCGTCTCCAACAGCTTTACCGTACTGATGTTCTTTGCCGTGGTGCTGACCATTGGCTTCTATGCCGGGGCACCGGTGCTGCTGCGGCTGTTCGGTGCCAGCGATGCCACCCTGCCGTACGCCCTGAGCTACAGCCGCATCTACATTGCAGGCTCGGTGTTCGTACTGGTGGTGCTGGGCATGAACCCTTTTATCACCACGCAGGGCTTTGCCAAGACCAGTATGCTTACCACCGTGATCGGCGCGGTGATCAACATTATCCTCGACCCCATCCTGATCTTCGGGTTCGGGCTGGGCGTGCGGGGCGCGGCCATTGCCACGGTGCTCAGTCAGGCCGTGGGCGCGGCATGGATCATCCGCTTTCTCACCGGCAAAAAGACCATCCTGCGCCTGCGCAGAGACTACCTGCGCCCGGAAAAGCAGATCATTCTGCCGGTGCTGGCGCTGGGCATCTCCTCGTTTGTGATGCTCTCCACCGAAAGCCTGCTTTCCATCAGCTTCAGCTCCAGTCTGGCGCGGTACGGCGGCGATGTGGCTGTGGGTGCCATGACCGTCATCACCAGCGCATCCCAGCTGTGCACGCTGCCCATTCAGGGCATCTGTCAAGGCGGACAGCCGGTGATGAGCTTCAACTTCGGCGCAGGCAAGAAGGCCCGCGTCAAGGAAGCCTTCCGTTTTCAGCTGACGCTGTGCGGGTCCTACACCTGCTTGTTCTGGCTGTTGATGATGCTGTTTCCCGGCGCGGTGGCGGGCATTTTCACCTCGGACACCGCACTGATCCAGTACACCACGTGGGCCATGCGCATTTACATGGCGGGCATTTTTGCCATGGGCTTCCAGATCGCCTGCCAGCAAAGCTTTATGGCGCTGGGGCAGGCTAAGGTCAGCCTGCTGCTGGCCTGCCTGCGCAAGATCATTCTGCTGATCCCCCTCATCTTCATCCTGCCGCACCTGCTGCCGAACCCGGTGTTCGGCGTGTTTCTGGCCGAGCCGGTCAGCGACATTCTGGCCGCCACCATCACCACCATCACCTTCTTTGCCCGGTTCGATAAGATCCTCGACCGCGGTGCGGCAAAGGTTTGATTTTTTTGTATGCAGAAAGGGCATCTGCCGTTGGCAGATGCCCTCGCTGTTTATTCGGGAAACCCTGACCGGCACTGAAAAATCAGTCCATGTTCAGAGCGCTCTTGAGGTTGTTTTTGTAGATATCGGCCTTGGCACCGTAGATGATCTGCACACCATCTGCGACCTGAACGACGCCGTTTGCACCCGTCTTCTGCTTCCAGTCAGTATCCGGCATAACGAGAGCCTTGTCTTTGACTTTGACGCGCAGTCGAGTAAAGCAGGCATCCACATGCTGGATATTGTCTGCACCACCCAGACCTTCAATGATGGTCGCCATCATCTCGTCGCTCATTTTCTTGTCCAGCTTCTTGACCTCCTGGCCATCATCTTCGCGGCCGGGAGTCTTGTAGTTGAACTTGGTGATCATGAAGCGGAAGGTGAAATAGTACAGGAAGAAGCAGGGAATGCCAATGATGAACACCCAGATCCAGTTAGAGCCTTTATCCGCCTGCATGATGCCATTGAAGATCGTGCTCAGGAAAGGGCCGCCGAAGGAACTGGGCCCCGGGATATTCACCTTGCAGATGTAAGTCAGCAGGTAGGCCAGACCTGCATAGCCAGCGTGCACCACGAACAGCAGCGGAGCCGCAAACAGGAAGCTGTACTCAATGGGCTCGGTGATGCCAGTGAAGATGGAGGGGATGATGGCTGCGATCAGCAGCGCCTTGACCTGAGGCTTACGCTCCGGCTTTGCGCAATGGTACATGGCCAGAGCCGCACCGGGCAGACCAAACATAGCAAAAATAACCTTGCCGTTCATGATAAAGCGGGTAATGTTCACGTCAAACATGGCATCCGGAGAAGCCAGCATGGCGTTGTAAATGTTCACTGCGCCTTCATACAGCGTGCCATCAATGACCATGGAACCGCCAAGGTTTGTGAAGAAGAACGGAGTGTAAATAAAATGATGCAGGCCAAAAGGCAGCAGCGCACGCTCTGCCAGACCATAGATCACACTGCCTGCCATGCCAGTGTCATAAATGATCTCGCCCATGAAGCCCAGACCGGTCTGAACGAAGGGCCACACCACAGACATTACCAGACCCAGCGCAGAGCAGGCCAGCAGCGAGATCATCGGCACGAATTTTGTGCCTGAGAAGATGCCCAGAACCGGCGGCAGCTGAATATTATAGTATTTGTTATGCAGCTTTGCAACCAGCAGACCCACCAGAATACCGCCGAATACACCGGTGTCAAGCGAAGCGATGCCCATGACCATGGACTGGCCGGTCTTCATCGCCGCAGGGTCCAGAATGCCCAGACTGGTCAGCAGGATATTCATCACATTGTTCATGGCGAGGAAACCGATCACGCTGGACAATGCTGCGATGCCCTTTTCCTTTTCCGCATAGCCGATGGCAACGGAAACAGCAAAAATGATTGGAAGATAGGAGTTAATGGTATTGCCCATGGCCTTGAGCAGATTAAAGAACAGCTTGACATAGGTATTGCCCAGAACCGGCCACAGTTCCACAATGTTCTTTGTCGTGAACGCAGAGCCAATGCCCACCAGAATACCTGCGATGGGCAGGATCATGACAGGCGTCATTAGAACTTTTCCCAGTTTCTGGAACTGTGAAAAGGTAACTTTCTTCTCTCTCTTCTCCATGATTTACCTCCTGAGGATCTCAGTGCAGTTCGGGCCAGTAGCCCTTATTGGCTTCGATCATCTTATCCAGGATCTTGCGTGCCACCTTGGCAGAGGGAACTGTCTTGTTCATCGTGAATGCTTCCAGTGCCTTCTGGTAGGAGTGTTCAAAATAAGCATCCACGATCAGCTTTTCCGAAGAGACCTGCTGCATCATCATGCCCAGCTGGAACTGGGGGATATTGCCGATGGTAACAGGCTCCGGGCCCCACTTGCGCAGGTAGCAGGGAACTTCCACCATGGCATCATACGGCATCTGCGGGATGCAGCCCTTGTTTTCCACAATGACCAGATAGCGGTCCGCATTGTTATAGGCAATGGAACATGCCACATCCACAATAAAATCGCCAAAAGCATTGAACAGATTCAGGTTTGCTTCCTTCTTGCCGCCGCTCTCGCGGATCAGCTTTGCCTGCTCGATCATGTCCTTCTCACGGCCATCCATGACCATGTTGGCACGCGTGTAGTTGGGATCCATATCCTCGGCACTTTCCTTGGCATACAGATAGTACTGCAGGTAGGTATTGGGCAGATACTCCGGGAAGTCGGTGAGGATTTCCTTAAAGTTTTCCCATGTGTGGCGCCAGGAAGGATCGGAGTGGTGCTTATCATGAGAAGCAGCCAGACCGAACTTCATGACCTTTTCCTTCAGTTCCGGCATACGGTCCACACCGCTCTTGTCGTACAGGTGGGTCCACCAGCCAAAGTGGTTCAAACCAAAGTAGACCGGGTCCACATCGTTGTATTTTTCCAGACCCAGCATCTTTGCGAAGGACAGCATGATGGCTACCGGCATATCGCAGATGTTCAGGATCTTATAGTTGTTGTACTTGCGGCGGGTGGCCTCAGCCACGATCGCAGCAGGGTTGGAGTAATTGATGATCCATGCCTCGGGTGCGTACTTGCGCACATCGTCGATCACCTGGAACACGCCGGGGATGGAACGCAGGCCGTATGCCATGCCGCCGGGGCCGCAGGTCTCCTGACCCACAACGCCAAACTCCAGCGAGATCTTCTCGTCCTTCTCCCGCATTTCCATGCCGCCCTGACGGATCTGAGCAAAGGCAAAGTCAATATCGGTGTAGGCCTTTTCCGGGTCCGTGGTGGTGAAGTAGACGCACTCCGGATCCAGCTTTGCGATCAGCGAGCCGCACAGGGTATCGACCAGCTCCAGACGATCCGGGTCAATATCGTACAGCACCAGCTTTTTCAGCGGGAAGCGGTCAAGATTTGCAATCAGGCTCTGGATAATGCCGGGGGTATGGCTGGAGCCGCCGCCGACAATAACAACTTTAAATCCTTCCATTTTTGAAACCTCACATTCGTTTTGCGATCATGTTTCTGATTTTACCCTTGCGCGCGCTTTGGAGAGTGACTATAATATAATCGATATGAACATTTTTTTAAAGGCGTTTTGAAAGTTTTGAACCAGTTTGCCCAAGTTGAAACAATTCCAGAGTCTGAAAATATTTTCACACCTGCTAACTTTCTTCAAAGCCTTCCCGCCGGAGGACATCATGGACTTTTTCACCCGCATTGCAGAACACACGCCCCAGCTGAACAAAAACGATAATGAGCTTCTTTCTTACTGCATTCGCAACCACACCGAGATCGCCAATCTCAAGGTGACGGAACTTGCGGACCGGTTGTTCATCTCACCGGCTTCTGTCGTCCGCTTTTGCAAGAAGCTCGGTTTCAGTGGTTATTCCGATTTTAAGGCATCTTTGCGCATGGATCTGTTTGAGCCGGAGGAAACGCCGCGAAAATCTCACCCGACCGACTTTTTCCGGGATATCCACAAAACCATCGAGATGGTTCCGGAGGAGACCGTAGAGCGTATCGTAGAGCTGATCCACTGCAGCCGCCGCATTGAGCTGTATGCCGTAGGCAGCAGCAGAATGCCCGGCTCCGAACTTGCAAAGCGGCTGCAGACCATCGGCAAGGCCGCCTTCTGTTACGATGACAGCACCCTGATGAATATCAGCGCCCGGCAGCTGACTTCCGATGATCTGGTTCTGGCCCTTTCCATTTCCGGCGAAACAAGTCTGATCATTGCCGCTGCAACGGTTGCCAAAAGCCGTGGTGCCGCATTGGTTTCCTTTACAAATCTCGGCAGCAATACCCTCAGCGGCATGGCAGATGAAAACCTGTATGTCAACGCCACAAACTTTGTGTGCTCCGGCATTCAGGTGCAGTCCCGCGTACAGCTGCTGATGCTGTGCGAATACCTGTTCTTCCGCTACATAGAGACCTATGGGGACGAGCACCAGCAAAGTATCGGTTGATGCCATTTCACCGCAGCGCACAGCCAACGCTCTATTCCACCAACAAATCTCCCACGATAAAAAACAGGGCCGCCGCACAAACGATGTGCGGCGGCCCTGTTGGCGTTCTGTTTATTTCCCCGCCAGCAGAATGGCCAGCACGGCTTTCTGCACGTGCAGGCGGTTCTCGGCTTCGTCAAAGATCTCCGGTGCGTGCTGCTCGAACACCGCCGAGGAGATCTCCTCGCCCCGGTGGGCGGGCAGGCAGTGCAGCACCATGACGTCGGGCTTTGCGCTTTCCAGCAGTTTGCCGGTGAGCTGGAAGCCCACAAAATCCCGCAGGCGCTGCTCACTTTCCGGCGTGCCGGGCTTGGCGGTGTTCCACACAGCCGTTGCCACCACGTCGGCGCCCTGAATACCCTCGGCAGGGTCTGCGGTCAGGTGGAAGGCGCTGCCGTACTTGTGGGCGAACATCAGCACATCCGCCGCCGGGCGGTAGCTCTGCGGGCAGACGCAGGTGACCTGCATCCCAGCCAGCAGTCCGCCCACGATGAGGCTGTTTGCCATGCTGCTGCCGTCGCCGACAAAGCAGAGCTTCCGGCCCGCAAGGCTGCCCCGGCGTTCCCGAATGGTCATCAGGTCGGCCAGAACCTGGCAGGGATGGGCGTAATCCGTCAGGCCGTTGATCACCGGCACACCGGCCAGCTCGGCAAACTCTTCCAGATCGCTCTGGCGGTAGGTGCGCCACACCACGCAGTCGTAGTAGCGGCCCAGCACCCGGGCGGTGTCCTTGAGGGGCTCGCCGCGCCCGGCCTGCAGCTCGGCGGTGTTCATGTAGTTGCCCAGACCGCCCAGCTGGTACACACCCACCTCAAAGCTGGTGCGGGTTCGGGTGGATGCCTTGGAGAATATCAGGGCAACCGTCTTTCCTGCCAGCAGCGGGGCCGTGCCGCCCAGCTTCTGCTGTGCCTTGAGTTGATCGGCCACATCCAGAATGTGGGTCAGCTCGGCAGGGGAGAGGTCGCTCATTTTCAGCAGATTTTTCATGCCTGCTCCTTCGGAGCCGTCGGCTCCATCTTGCCCAGCACATCGCTCAGGATCTCCAGCGCCATGTCCACATCGTGCTCGCTGAGGGTCAGCGGCGGCAGCAGGCGCAGGCGGGTCTTGGCTGTCAGCACCAGCAGGCCCGCTTCGCGGCAGGCGGCCAGCACATCTGCGGCCTTGAGGTCGTAGAACTCGATGCCCACCATCAGGCCGATGCCGGAAATGCTCTTGACATGGGGCAGCTTTGCGATGCCTGCGCGCAGCTGGACGGCGCGCTCGTTGACATTGGCAAGGAAGCTCTGGTCCATGCGGTCCACCACCACGTTGGCACCGGCGCAGACCACCGGGTTGCCGCCGAAGGTAGAGCCATGGGTGCCGGGGCCCATGCCCTCGGCCACCTTTTCGTTCATCAGCACTGCGCCGATGGGCAGGCCGCCGCCCAGACCCTTAGCCAGCGTGACCACGTCCGGCTTGAGGTTGTAGTGCTCGCAGCACAGGAAGGTGCCGGTGCGGCCCACGCCGGTCTGCACCTCGTCCACGATGAGCACAAGGTCTTTTTCGTCGCAGAGCTTGCGCACGGCCTGCACGTAGTCCGGGTCCAGCGCCATCACACCGCCCTCGCCCTGAATGAGTTCCAGCATCACGGCGCAGGTGGTGCGGTCCACCAGCTCCTCCAGCGCTTCGATATCGCCTGCCGGAGCATACAGGAAGCCCTCGTTGAAGGGGCCGAAGTAGTTGTGGAACACCTCCTGACCGGTGGCGGTCAGGGTGGCGATGGTGCGGCCGTGGAAGCTGTTCACCAGCGTGATGACCGTGGTGCGGTCCTTGCGGTAGTGGTCCACGCTGTACTTGCGCGCGGCCTTAATGGCACCCTCGTTGGCCTCGGCACCGGAGTTGCCAAAGAACACCTTGCTCATGCCGGTGCGCTTACACAGCTTTTTGGCCAGCTTGCCGCAGGGCGCGGTGTAGTAAAGGTTAGAGGTATGCTGCAGCTTGTGGGCCTGCTCCGAGACGGCTTCGGCCCAGTCCAGATCACAGTAGCCAAGGCTGTTCACGCCAATGCCGCTGGTAAAATCCAGATACTGCTGGCCCTCGGGGCCTGCGGCGCGCAGGCCGTGGCCTTTTTCCAGCACAATAGGGTTGCGGTTATAGGTGTGCAGGACGTATTCGCCGTCCCGCTTGATGACTTTTTCAGAATCCATAGGTGTACCCTCCTGTGAACAGAAACTGTGAACAGAAAACCCTCTCAGGCGCTTTCGCGCCAGAAAATGCTGGCAAAGGCTTGAGAGGGTCATTTTTCTTATTATACCGCCTGCACGGCACCTGCGCAATGCTTATTCGCGGTGGCTGCGGCGGTAAAAGCGGGTGCCGGAGCCGCGGTTGGAGAACAGCTCCAGCAGGATGGAGTGGGGCACGCGGCCATCGATGATGACCGCCTCGTGCACACCTTGATAGATGGCATCGGCCATGCCGCCGATCTTGGGGATCATGCCGCCCGCAATGATGCCGGCGGACTTATAGCCCTCGATCTCGGACACCTCCACCTCGGGGATGAGGGTGCTCTCGTCGTCCTTATCCCGCAGCAGGCCCGCGATATCGGTCATGGATACCAGCTTCTCCGCTTTCAGCGCAATCGCGATCTGCGCAGCGGCGGTGTCGGCGTTCACGTTGTAGGCCTGACCCAGATCGTCCATGCCCACCGTGGCGATCACGGGGATGAAGCCGCCATCCAGCAGGCTTGCGATCAGGGTAGCGTCCACATGCACGATCTCGCCCACATGGCCCAGCTGGGGGTCCAGCTCGGTGCAGCGCAGCATCTGGCCGTCCATGCCGCACAGGCCCACGCCGCGGCCGCGCAGCTTTGCCACCAGATCCTTGTTCACCTTACCGGCCAACACCTGCTGCACGATCTCCATGGTGGCATCGTCGGTCACGCGCAGACCGTTTGCGAAATGGCTCTCCACGCCCACTTTCTTCAGCATCTCGTTGATGGCCGGGCCGCCGCCGTGCACCAGCACCACGCGCACACCCAGCAGGGTAAGGGTGACCAGATCGTTCATGACGGCATTTTTCAGTTCTTCGTTGATCATGGCATTGCCGCCGTACTTTACCACCATGGTCTTTCCGTGATACTTCTGGATGTAGGGTGTCGCCTCAGAGAAAAGGCGCGCCATTTCTTCGTTTTTCATAAGATTTCCTCTGAACCCTCTCAGTCAATGCCTTGCGGCATTGCCAGCTCCCCCGAGAGGGGGAGCTTTTGCCGGACGGGTCACTTTATTTCATAAAATCAGCTGCTTGTCGTTCGTTTTAAGCTCCCCCTTCGGGGGAGCTGGCGCGCAGCGCCTGAGAGGGTTATCAGGTGCGGTAGTCGCCGTTGATCTTGACGTAATCGTAGGTCAGATCGCAGCCCCATGCCTTTGCGGATGCATCGCCGGTGCCCATGTCCACCTTGACCAGCACATCGTGCTCAGCCAGCACCTTGGCAGCTTCGTCCTCGCTGTAGGGGTGGTAGGCGGCGTTTTCGCACACATACACCTCACCAGCCTTGCTGGAAAGCCACACGCAGACCTTGTCAATGGAGAAATCGCCGGGGGTGTAGCCGATGGCGCACAGGATGCGGCCCCAGTTGGCATCGCGGCCGAACACTGCGGCCTTGAACAGGTTGGAGCACACCACGCTGCGGCTGACGGCACGGGCGGTCTTCAGGTCGGGGGCGTGGGTCACTTCGCAGGTGATGAGGTGGGTGGCACCCTCGCCGTCACCGGCGTGCTCGGCACACATGTGCTCTGCAATGGCGGTGAGCGCGGCAACAAAGGCTTCGTAGTCCGCGTTCTCCTCGCAGATCTCCGGGTTGCCTGCAAGGCCGGAAGCCATGATGATCAAGGTATCGTTGGTGGAGGTGTCCAGATCCACGCTCATCTGGTTGTAGGTGCCGGGCACCACGGTCTTGAGGGCCTTTTCCAGCAGGATGGGCGAGACGGCGGCATCGGTGGTGTAGAAGGCCAGCATGGTGGCCATGTTGGGGGCGATCATGCCGCTGCCCTTGCCAATGGCACCCACGGTGCACACCTTGCCGCCCAGCTCGAACTGGATGGCGTATTCCTTTTTGTGGGTGTCGGTGGTCATGATGGCGGTGGCGGCATCGGCGCTGCCCTGCTCGTCCGCAGCCAGCTTTGCGGCGGCGGCAGGGATGCCCCGGGCAAAGGGGTCGATGACCATGGGCTGACCGATGACACCGGTAGAAGCGGGCAGAACGTCCTGCGGGTCGATGCCCAGCTCCTTGCCCACCAGCTCACAGCATTCTTCGGCCAGAGCCACGCCGTTGGCGGCGCAGGTGTTGGCGTTGCCGCTGTTCACGATGATCGCCTGTGCGTAGCCGTCCTTCAGGTGGGCGCGGTCCACCTTGATGGGTGCGCCGCAGACCTTGTTGGTGGTGTACACACCGGCGGCGGCGCAGCGCACGTCCGCCTTGATGAGTGCCAGATCGTATTTTTCTGCATGGTTTGCGCGGATGCCGCAGTGCACGCCAGCCGCTGCAAAGCCCTTGGGCGCGCAGATGCCGCCCGCAACTTCCTTGTACTGCATAATGATCTTCCTTTCCCACAGGACGAACCCTCTCAGTCAATGCCTTGCGGCATTGCCAGCTCCCCCAAAAGGGGGAGCTTTTCAGCAAGAGGGAAACCTTATCTTTTTGCCAAAAGCTCCCCCTTCGGGGGAGCTGTCACCGTCAGGTGACTGAGAGGGTTTTCTTTTTTATTCCAACCCTTTGGTCTCTTCCAGCCCCAGCATCAGGTTCATGCACTGGACGGCCGCGCCGGAAGAGCCTTTGCCCAGATTATCGAACAGGGAGACCAGCATCATCTGGTCGCCTGCAGCGTTCACGGTCATGTACAGCTCCATGCGGTCGGTACCGGCCATGGCATTGGAGTACAGGCCGTTTTCCGGCAGGGCTTCGTTCAGAGCGTGCACCTTGACGGTGGCAGCATCCTTGTAATATGCCGCAATGCCCTCGGCCACCTGTTCGGCGGTGCTGCCCGCCAGCGTCAGATCCAGCGGCACCAGCACCTGCATGCCGCAGTAATAGTCACACACCACCGGCACGAACATGGGGGTGTGGGCAAGGCCGCTGATCTTCTGCATTTCCGGCAGGTGCTTATGGGCAAGGCCCAGACCGTAGCTCTTGGGTGCATCCAGCTTGCTGTGCGCCGGGCGGTCAGCACTCTCGTACTCGGCGATCATCTTTTTGCCGCCGCCGGAGTAGCCGGAGATGCCGGTACAGCTGAAGGGATAATCTGCCGGTGCAAGGCCCAGCTCCACCAGCGGGCGGGCAATGCTGATAAAGCCGCTGGCATAGCAGCCGGGCACTGCCACGCGGCAGGAATTTTTGATTTTTTCCTTCTGGCCCGCCAGCTCCGGGAAGCCGTAGTCCCATGCGGCATCGGTGCGGAAGGCGGTGGAGGTGTCCAGCACCTTCACGTCCGGGCGCAGCAGAGGCATGACCTCTTTGGAAGCGGCATCCGGCAGGCAGAGGAAGGCGAGGTCGGCAGAGTTGATCACCTTCGCGCGCTCGTTCACATCCTTGCGGCCCTCTGCGGAAATGGAAAGCAGCTCGATCTCCGGGCGTTGTGCCAGACGGTCGGCAATGCGCAGGCCGGTGGTGCCGGAAGAGCCATCAATAAAAACTTTCACGCTCATGCGTTCTTTTCCTCCCACGCATCCAGCTGTGCGTTTGCCAGTGCGATCTGGTTGTTCACGCTGGCTTCGCTGGGGCCGCCGTAGCTGGTGCGGCCCTCGCAGCACTTGACCAGATCAATGGCATCGTAGATATCGTTCTCGAACAGAGCGCTGTAGCCCTTGAACTCGTCGAGGGTCAGCTCTTCAAGGGTCTTGTCCTTTGCGATGCAGTCGGACACCATGCAGCCGGTCAGCTTGTAGGCATCGCGGAAGGGCATCCCCTTCTTGGTAAGGTAGTCGGCGCAGTCGGTGGCGTTAATAAAGCCCTTGGCGGCGGCGCGGCGCATGTTGGCCGGAATGGTCTTCATGGTGTCCAGCATGGGGGTCACGGTCTTGAGACACAGCTCAAGGGTGTCCACTGCATCGAAGATGGCTTCCTTGTCCTCCTGCATGTCCTTGTTGTAGGCCAGCGGAATGCCCTTCATCATCACCAGCAGGGTGTTCAGGTCGCCGTAGACGCGGCCGGTCTTGCCGCGGATCAGCTCGGTAACATCCGGGTTCTTCTTCTGCGGCATGATGGAAGAGCCGGTGGTAAAGGCATCGTCCAGCTCAATGAACTTGAACTCCCAGCTGCACCAGAGGATGATCTCCTCGGAAAGCCGGGACAGGTGCATCATGCAGATGGAGATGGCGTTTGCCAGCTCGATGCAGAAATCGCGGTCGGACACGCCGTCCAGACTGTTGGCACAGGGAGCCGCAAAGCCCAGCTTTTCGGCGGTGAACTGGCGGTCCAGCGGGTAGGTGGTGCCAGCCAGCGCGCCGCTGCCCAGCGGGCACTGTGCGTCCATGCGGGCGGTGGCATCCTCAAAGCGCTGCAGGTCGCGCAGCAGCATGGATGCATATGCCATCAGGGCGTGGCCAAAGGTGATGGGCTGGGCACGCTGCAGATGGGTGTAGCCGGGCATGACGGCGGTGGTGTTCTCACCGGCCTTTTTGCAGATGACCTTGATGAGCTCCACAATGTAGGCCTGCAGGGTGTGGCTGTAGTCCCGCAGGGTCAGGCGGATATCCAGCGCCACCTGATCGTTGCGGCTGCGGCCGGTGTGCAGCCGTTTGCCGGCGTCGCCGATGCGGGCAGTGAGGGTCTGCTCCACAAAGGTGTGCACATCCTCGGCATTAGGGTCGATCTCCAGCCTGCCGGCTGCCAGATCATCGGCGATGGAAGCCAGACCGTTGAGGATGTCCTCACAGTCCTTTTCCGAGATGATGCCCTGCTTTGCCAGCATGGCGGCGTGCACGCCGCTGCCGCGCATATCCTGCGCGATCATGCGCTGATCGAAGCGGATGGAGGAGTTGAAGTCGTTCACGCGGGAATCCACGGCCTTGGAAAAACGGCCCTTCCAGAGTTGTTCTGCCATAGTTTTATCCTTTACTGATAGGCGGCTCGCCGAGACTCCTTCCGTCACCTTCGGTGACACCTCCCTCAAGGAGGGAGGCCTTGGCAGTGCGGAAAGCTTCACCTCTTCGCCAGAGGCTCCCTCACTGAGAAAGACTCTCCCCGCGCCGGGGAGAGATGTCGCCGAAGGCGACAGAGTGGGGAACACTGGCAAACCCGTTAGGGTTTGACGGAAGGAGTTTTTGCCGCTCATTTTATTTCTTCTAAAAACGGCAAAGCCGCCGCAGGGGAAAACGCTCCTGCGGCGGTGCCGCCGGCAACGATGCCGGTTGGATGGAACTTCCGTGTGAAAGTGTGAAAACACACGAAAGGGAAGATGTTACAGCTGATTACTTGATCTCCGGCCAGTTCTTGGACAGCTTTGCGCGCTCCTTGATGGACAGGCCGAACAGGTTGATGAAGCCTGCGGCATCAGCCTGATTGTAGTCCTCGTCCTCACCGAAGGAAGCAGTCTGCTCGTCGTACAGGGTGTAGGGAGAGGTGACGCCGGCGTTGATCATGTTGCCCTTGTAGAGCTTCAGCTTCACATCGCCGGTAACGGTCTTTTCCAGACTGTCGGCAAAGGCATCCAGAGCCTCGCGCAGCGGGGTGAACCACTGGCCGTTGTAAACGATATCGGCGTACTTCTGGGCCAGCTGAGCCTTGAAGTGAGAGCTCTCCTTATCCAGAGTGATCGTCTCCAGAACATTGATAGCCTTGTACAGGATGGCACCGCCCGGGGTCTCGTAGACGCCGCGGCTCTTCATGCCCACCAGACGGTTCTCCACGATATCCAGCAGGCCGATGCCGTTCTCGCCGCCCAGCTTGTTCAGGTGCTCCACCAGCTCCACAGCGCCCATCTCCTTGCCGTCCACGGCGGTGGGGATGCCCTTTTCAAAGTGGATGGTCACATAGGTGGGCTTATCGGGAGCCTGCTCGGGGCTGATGCCCAGCTCCAGGAAGCCGGGCTTGTTGTACTGCGGCTCGTTGGCGGGGCTTTCCAGATCCAGACCCTCGTGGCTCAGGTGCCACAGGTTCTTGTCCTTGGAGTAGTTGGTCTCGCGGTTGATTTTCAGGGGGATGTGGTGAGCCTCAGCGTAATCGATCTCCTCGTCACGGCTCTTGATATCCCACTCACGCCACGGAGCAATGATGGCCATATCGGGGCACAGGGCCTTGAGGGTCAGCTCAAAACGCACCTGATCGTTGCCCTTACCGGTGCAGCCGTGGCAGATGGCATCTGCGCCTTCCTTGATGGCGATATCCGCCAGAGCCTTGGCGATGCAGGGACGTGCAAAGCTGGTGCCCAGCAGGTAATCTTCGTACTTCGCGCCGAACTTCAGGGTGGGGAAGATGTAGTTCTCCACAAAGTCCTTCTTCAGGTCCAGCACGTACAGCTTGGATGCGCCGGTAGCCTTGGCCTTTTCTTCCAGACCGTCCAGCTCGGTGCCCTGACCCACGTCACCGGAGACAGCGACGACCTCGCAGTTGTTGTAGTTTTCCTTCAGCCAGGGAATGATGATGGAGGTGTCCAGACCGCCGGAGTATGCCAGCACGACTTTTTTGATGTTTTCCTTTTTCATAGGTGACGCTCCTTTTTCATAAAAATACACTTTTGTTTTCTGATGCGCACTTTCCCTTCGCATCCTCTTCCGTTGCGTTTCGGTTGATGCTTTTATTATACGCCGCGCTGTTTTTTCGTCAATAACAAAACCATACAAACCTTTTTTGCTTCCGGCACCCGTTTTTCGTTCATGTTGCATCTTTATGCGTTATTTGCAGAATATATTCATATTTTATGCATTTACACAGTATATATTCGGGGCACATGCATCCCGCCCGGGGCATGTGCGGACTACAGCACACGGAAAGAATTCACACCGCAAAAACAAAAAGCCCGGGACCCTTTTGTGAGCCGTCTGGCCCTGAAAGAGTCCCGGGTTTCGTTTTCGCTTTATGCGCCGGAAAATGGCCCGCCCGCCGCCGTCCATGCGGCGCACAGCAGTTCCTTCTGGGCCTTGGGCAGCTGCTTGAGGGCATACTCCCGCCGCAGGGCGGCGCGCTTATCCGCGCACAGTTCCAGATAGGCAAAACCCCCGGCCCCTCTGGCACGGGTGTACTTTGCGCCGCGTCCGCTCCGGTGGGCGCGCAGGCGGGCGGCAGGGTCGGTGGTCCAGCCGGTGTACAGCGTACCGCCTGTACACCGCACCATATACACAAAGGCGGGCTTTGGCCGGGCGCACGGCTCAGATGCGGCCATTGTTCTTTAACACCTGACGGCAGGCGGCAAGGGCAGTTTCCTTATCCTTGGCGGTGATGAGGAAGCGGCTGGCGTGGCAGAAGCTGATGCCCGGGATGCCGCTCTTCTGCTCAATGACCTCCTGCGGCTGGCCGGCCCAGCTCTGGGGGAAGGGCAGCTTGGGGCGCTTGGTCTTGTGGTCGGTGACGCACTGGGCGCTCCAGCCGCCGCGCTGGCTGGGGTAGATCACGAACAACGCGTCCGTCTTGTACAGGCCGTTCTTCCACGGCAGATAGCAGGGCAGTACCACGATGCCGTCCCGGGAGTTTTTGTAAGCCTGCTGCACCTTTTCGTCGGCGCGGTTCACGGCGTTGGCGCTGGCGATCTGATTTTCCAAGATCTGCTTTGCCACGGCCACCGCCTTGAAAAAGCAGGTGTCCTGATCTTCTTTGGAGTCCCACACCGGGTTAAAAAAGCCAATGGCATCGCACAGGCTGTTCTGCTCGCCGGTGTTATCGTTGAGGTCCAGCGGCTGGATAAAGTTCTCGTCAATGAGCCGGGCCTGCCGCTCGCCCACAAGGCCGGGGCCGAGCACCCGCCACAGCAGGCCGAAGGCCGCATAGGGCACGCCATTGGGGCGGCACTCCCGCGGCTCCTGATGGTGGTCGAACATACCAAAGCCCACATCGTACACGATGCCGTCAAAATCATCCGGCACCACAAAGCCGCGGGTGATCTTGATGTCCGGGCGCAAAATTTGCAGCAGGGCAGTGGCAAACACATCGTCGGCGTGGAACTTGCCGGCGTGGGTGAAGCCGTTTGCAGGAATTTTCATAGATGTACCTCGTTCCCAATAAAATGTCTGGCAACAGTATAGCACACTTTGCAGAAAGGGACAACGAAAAGCCCCGGAACGGGCACGCCATTCCGGGGCTTTTTGAGCGTATTCTTACTTTTTCTTTGTGGTGCGTGCCTTTTTAGCGGCAGGAGCGGCGGGCTTTTGGGCCGGGGTGGTCTCCGGCTCGCCCAGAGCCAGAATGCTGCTCAGCTCCTTCTGCACAGCGGCGTTGTTGTCGTCGGTGACGGCCAGCACATCGGAGTAGAACTGCTCCATGCCCTCGCGGGTGGAGAAGGTGGCAACGTACATCTGGTTGCCCATGGCGCCGCTCAGCGCGTCCGGCATGCGGTCCACCATGCGCATGTTCTGCTGGTACTTCTGCATGATCTGCTCGTGGCTGTACACAAAGTGCTTGCCGTCGCGGCGGCCTGCAAACGGGCAGTAGAAGTGCTCACCCACCGGCATATCGGTGCCGCCAAAGGCGATCATGTCCGCCCAGATCTTATACACGTTGGTGGAGCGGGCAAAGTTGATCATATCCGGGGTGAAGCCGCCGCAGGGGCGCATGTTGACTTCCAGTGCCACGATCTGGCCCTTTTTGCCCATGCTGGCCTGATTCTCGGTCATGCGGAAGAACTCAAAGTGGATGAAGCGGCTCTTCACGCCAAAGCTCTTGACGGCGGCACGGCCTGCAGCGCGGGTGTCCTCGGGCAGGTCCTTGATGATGTAGTAGATGGAGTTGTCGTTGTCGTTGACGATATCCATGATGGACATGGGGCTGACGTTGCCGGCCTCAAAGATGGGGTTGCCGTTGGCATCGATGATGGCATCGTAGCTGTTCACCTCGGCCCGGACGAACTCCTCCATGATGTACTCCACATCCGGGTGATGGGCCGTCTTCTGCACGAGGAACTTTTTCAGGTCCTCGTCGCTGGACAGCTTGTGGGTGTCGGATGCGCCCACGCCGTTATCCGGCTTTACCACCACCGGGTAGCCCACCTCGTCGATGAACTTCCGGCAGCCCTCGTAATCGTCCACCATGTGGTAGCGTGCGGTGGCGATGCCGGCCTTCTGGTAATACTCCTTCATCTTGCTCTTGTACTTGATGCGGGGCATATCGGAGGTTTGGAAGCCGGAGGTGATGTGGAAATCGGTGCGCAGGGCTGCGTCCCGCTCCAGCCAGTATTCATTGTTGGACTCCAGCCAGTCGATGCGGCCATACTTGAAGGCAAAAAAGGCCACGGCGCGGTAGACCTCGTCGTAGTTTTCCAGACTGCCCACCTTGTAGTACTCGTTCAGGCTGTCCTTCAGCTCTGGCTTCAGCTCATCGTAGGGCTGGTCGCCGATGCCCAGCACATTCATGCCGTTGTTTTTCAGCTCACGGCAGAACTGCCAGTAGTTGGTGGGGAAGTTGGGCGAAATAAAAATAAAATTCTGCATGGTTTTATGATTCCTCTTTCCTCTATAAAAACTCCCTCCGTCACGGCTTCGCCGTGCCAGCTCCCTCCGGGAGGGAGCCTTTTTCCATTGCGGAGAACTTTTGCAAGGCCCCCTCCATGAGGGGGCTGTCTGCGAAGCAGACTGGGGGAGTTCCCTGTTTACTGCTCGCCCAGAATATACGGCATGTAATATGCAGTCTGCTTATACCACCAGTTCCAGTCGTGGTTCACATCGTGGCCCCACAGGTCTACCCAGATGGGGATGTTCTTGGCCTCGAAGATGCGCTTGAGGAACCATGTGGTGTCCGGCTGCTCCCAGTCGCCCTGACCGCAGCAGATGACCGCCTTCTGGCTGCGGAACAGCTGCATATAGGGGTGATCCTCCGGGAAGTTCTTCATGTAGTCCACGGGCGAGTTCATGTACACCAGCTCGTCCATATAATTGCCGAAGCCATAGTGGGCCGTGTAGATGCCGCTGAGGGCCAGACAGCCGCAGAACACATCCGGGCGGCGCAGGTACAGGTTGACCGCATGGGTGGCACCCAGACTGCAGCCAAAGGCAATGACACCGGGCAGGTCGTCCCAGCCGTTGCGCTCCTTGGCCTGATACTGGATCTTGGGCACAGCCTCCTCCACGATATAGCGCAGCCACTGCTCATAGCGGCGAATGCGCCAATAGGGGTCACCCTGCGTGTCGGACCAGGTCTCCTTGTCCATGGTATCAATGGAGATCACCATAATCTTACCAGCATCGATCCATGGGGCAAGGGTGTCGGCCATGTGGAAGTTCTCAAAATCGAAGAAGCGGCCATCCTGACAGGGGATGTACAGCATCGGGCGGCCTGCGTGGCCGTAAATTTTGCACTCCATGTCGCGGCCCAGCGCCGGGCTGTAGTCCTTAAAATACTGCATTTCCATGGTGTTTCCTCCTTTTAGGGTTTACTCCTCCACCTCATACATCAGAGTATGGAACATAAAGGGCAGCTGTTTTTCCCAGCTGGCTTCGCTGTGGGTGCCGCCGGGCACGATGCGGCTGGTAAGGTGGATGCCCCGGGTCATGACCTTTGCGCACATCTCTGCAAAGCCGCTGCGCATGCCCTCGTGGTTGCCCATCTCGCGGGAGCCGTAGTCCATGTACAGCACGGTGCCCGGCTCCAGCTTTGCGCGGCCCACAAGGCCGGAAAGCTTTTCCGGCGACACCCAGATGGACGGCGACAGCGCCGCCGCACGGCTGAAAGTGTCGTTGTACTGCAAAAGGGCGTACAGGCTCATCAGGCCGCCCATGCTGCTGCCGCCGATGAAGGTGTGCTCCCGGTCGGGCAGGGTGCGGAAGTTGCGGTCGATGAAGGGTTTGAACCGGTGGATATACCAGCTCATGGTGACCTGACCCGTGCCGTCGAAGTGGCCGAACTGCGGGTCGTCGAACCGGTAGGGTGAATACTCCACCAGCCGTTCGTTGTTGGCTCCGGCGTTGCACTCCACCGCCGCCACGATCAACGGGGTGTCGGTGTAGTCCAGATAATCGGCCACGCCCCAGCTTTTGCCAAAGGTGGCATCCTCGTCAAAAAAGACGTTCTGGCCGTCGAACATATACAGCACCGGATACCGGCGGTCGGGGTCAGCTTCATACATCGTGGGCAGATAAACATATACTCTGCGCTGCTCGGTGCCGTTGACGGCAGGGTAGCTCACGCTCCATTTTTTGACCATGGGTCCATTCCTCTCAATCTTTCCCGCACGCCTGCCGCAATGCAGGCCGCTGTTCTGTTTTCAGTTTAGCACTGCAGGGCACAGAAAGCAATTGCGCCGGGAAATTTTGGAGGTTTGACGGAGAGGCGGCTCGCCCTCTCCGTCTGCTCGCTTCGCTCGCATCCACCTCTCCCAAAGTGAGAGGCCTTGGCAAAGAGATGAAGTTTGCGTGGACTGCCAAGGGCTTCCACTTTGAGGAAAGACTTCCCCCGGCCGGGGGAAGATGTCACCGCAGGTGACAAAAAGGGGAATCTGACACGCGAAGCGTGGCTGAGAGGGCGAGGACGTTATCCTAATATACGGCAAACGCCGCCGAGCGGAGGCCTGGCGGCGTTTGCTGCTATTCTGAATAAAAAGGTTCTCTCCGGAGAATCGGGATCAGTTCTTTTTCTCAACAGGCACGATCCAGCCCTTGGTATCGGGGATCTTTCCCCACTGCATACCGGTCATGGTGTCGTACAGCTTCTGGGTGACAGGGCCGATCTTGCCGTCGCCGATGTAGGCGTGCTCGCCCTTCCAGACCAGCTCCTTGACGGGGGAGACGACAGCGGCGGTACCGGTGCCGAACACCTCTTCCAGCTTGCCTTCGCGGGCAGCAGCCATGATGTCGGCAATGGCGATCTTGCCCTCGACGACCTCATAGCCCCAGTCCTTCAGCAGCTCGATGCAGCTGCGGCGGGTAACGCCGGGCAGAACGGTGCCGACGGTAGCAGCGGTGTACACCTTGCCGTCGATCTTGAACATGATGTTCATGCTGCCAACTTCCTCGACGTACTTCTTCTCCACGCCGTCCAGCCACAGCACCTGTGCGTAGCCCTGCTCCTCGGCCAGCTCACCGGCCTTGATGGAAGCAGCGTAGTTGCCGCCGCACTTGGTGAAGCCGGTCAGGCCGGGAGCGGCACGGATGTACTCGTCTTCAACATAGATGCGGACGGGGTTGATGCCCTCGGCATAGTAAGCGCCCGAGGGAGCGCAGATGATGCAGAAAATGTAGTGCTTGGAAGCGTGCACGCCCAGACCCACGTCGTTTGCAAACACGAAGGGACGGATATACAGGGAAGCACCGTCGGAATGGGGCACCCAGTCACGGTCCACATCCACCAGAGTTTCAACCGCCTGAATGTAGTCCTCCACAGGGATCTTGGGGATGCACAGACGGTCGGCGGAGTCCTGGAAACGCTTTGCGTTGCAGTCCGGGCGGAACAGCTGGACGGTATCATCGGCCGTGCGGTATGCCTTCATGCCCTCAAAGATCTCCTGAGCGTAGTGGAACACGACAGTAGCCGGGTCCAGTTCAAAGGGGCCGTAGGGGACAATGCGGGCATCGTGCCAACCTTCGCCCTCGGTGTAATCCATCACGAACATATGGTCGGTGAACTTCTTGCCAAAACCCAGATTGCTCTCGTCAGGCTTTGCCTTCGGAGCAGTGGTACGGGTGATCTTGATATCCAACATGATTTATTTTCCCTCTTTCCTGATCTCGGGCGCAGCGAGTGAAAATGCGCCCGCAAACACCAAATGTTGTTTTCTATTATAATAATATGAATGTGATTTACAAGGAAACGAAAAATCTTTCATCTTTGGACAGGTTAAGTTGCGCTAAATTGCCTGCTTTTCCATGTGCAAACTGCCCAAAATATGATACAATGAGGGCATAAGCCGGATCTTACAGGCTCAGAAAGGAGCTTTTGCACAATGATAAAAGGTGTTATTTTTGATATGGACGGGCTGATGTTCGACACCGAGCGCATCTGGGCCACCCTGTGGAAGCCTGCACTGGCCACACTGGGCCTTCCTTATAAGGAAGGGCTGGACGCTGCCGCGCGCGGCTCGGCAGGCGATTCCATGCGGGCCGTGCTGCGCCGCTTCTACGGCCCGGACTGCGACACCGATGCCATCATGGATGCCCTGCACGCGCAGGCAGAGACGGCCTTTCAGGCACCGCCGCCCAAAAAGCCGGGTCTGGATGAACTCATCGCCTATCTGGAAGCGCAGCACATTCCCATGGTGGTGGCTTCCTCCAGCCGGATGGCATCCATCCTGCGGCACCTCAACAACTGGCACATGACCGATCACTTTCAGGCCCTTATTTCCGGCGAGCAGTTCACCTCGTCAAAGCCCGACCCGGAGATCTTCCTCACCGCGGCCAAGGCGCTGGGTACCACCCCGGCTGAAACGCTGGTGCTGGAGGACAGCTACAACGGCGTGCGCGCCGGTGCGCGGGGCGGCTTTGTCACCGTGATGGTGCCGGACCTTGCCCCCGCCGATGACGAGATGCGCAGCCTGTACACCGCCGAGTGCAAAGACCTGCGCGAGGTGAAAAAGATGCTGGAGGAGGGGAAGCTTCTTTCCGAAACCTGAAATATACAGTTGGTCTTTTACATTTTCACGCTAAAAAAGCGGAGAACATCCTCAAGGAAGTCTTTGTCCGACTTATCCAGCAGTCCTCCCGTGTGGAGCTGGGCAAGAAGTTTGAAAGCGGCTTCTATGCCAAGCCCGACACCCCCAGCCCGCAGGCTGTACCCGCCGCAGGTGAACCCACCATCTCCATGACGGCTCTTTTGGAATTGCTCAAGGATGCCGACCCGGAAATGAAGGCAAAGCTGCGCCTGGCACTGCTCACCTGATGCAAAAAAGGGCACTGATTGCAATGCAATACAGCGCCCTACATCATCGGACATGGAAAACACCGACCGTGCAAAAACCGTGCAGAAACCGTGCACCCATGGCTTACAAAACAAAAAAGCCATGAAATCTTTCGATCCACAGCTTCCACGGTAGACATTCCTACGCGTTGGGACCCGCGGGCTAAGCAACAGCCCACCGGGCTGATTGCTTACGGCGCTATGCGCCGCCGCCCTGTTCGAGTCCCTTCCATCGCGCAAACAAAAAAGAAAAACCAGCACACAATGTGTACTGGTTTTTCTTGGTGCGATGGAAGGGACTCGAACCCCCGGCCTACTGATTCGTAGTCAGTCACTCTATCCAGCTGAGCTACCAACGCATACGTTCCGTTCGGAACATGATGTATTTTATCACTCAGACTGGGTTTTGTCAACCGTTTTTTGCAAATATTTTTATCTTTTTCAAAAAGCAGCATTTTTTATGATTTTTCTTGTATCGTTTTTGTCGTTCTTGTGCTATAATAGCCTTACTATATGTTTTTAATCTGTGTCCGTGCAGGGGTACAGGAGCTTTGCGGGCAGCACCGCGTGGAGGCTGCGCCGCCGGGTTTTCTCTGCAGCGAGACACCACGGAGGGTAGATCCTATGAAACTGGTAAGCGTGGAAACTCCCGAAAAGAGTGTCTGCAAAATGACTTTCAGCGCCAGCCCCGAAGAGCTGGAAGCTGCATCCAACGCCGTTTACGAACGCACCCGCGCCTCCTATACGATCCGCGGCTTCAAGAAGGGCGAAGCGGACCGCGCACAGATCGAGGCTGACCGCGGCGAGCACACCTTCTGGTACGATGCCATCAACGATCTGATGGACAAGGACGTGCCCGCGCTGTATGATGCCGCCATGGCAGAGCACGGCTTTGTGGCTGTTGACAATCCTGTGTACGATCTTGTGAGCGTGAAAAAGGACGAGGGCTTTGTGGCCACTGCCACTGTTGCCCTGCAGCCTGAGCTGAACCTGACCAAGACCACCGGCTTTACCGCCGAGTGCGTCACCCCGGAAGTGACCGACAAGGAGATCGACAATGTGCTGGAGCGCCGCCGCGCTGCTGCCGCTGAGCTGGTGCCGCACAAGGGTCCGGCCGTAAAGGGCAACATCGTACATATCGATTACGAAGGTCTGCTGGAGGACAAGCCCTTCCAGGGCGGCACCGCAAAGAACCAGGCCGTCCAGCTGGGCAGCGGCCGCATGATCCCCGGCTTTGAAGAGGGCATTCTGGGCCACAAGGCAGGCGAGGAATTCGAGATCTTCGTCACCTTCCCGAACCGTTACCACGCAAAGGATCTGGCCGGTAAACCCGTCGTGTTCAAGATCAAGCTGATCGACGTATGCGTGCGCCAGATCCCTGCTCTGAACAGCGACTTTGCCAAGAAGGTTGCCAATGTGGACACCATGGACGAGCTGCGTGCACAGGTCAAGCAGCAGCTGCATGACGGAAAGCATGCCGGTGCGCTGAACCGTGCCAAGGATCAGATCCTGACCCAGCTGGCCGATGCTTCTGAGGGCGAACTGCCCAGTGTGCTGGTGGAGACCACCTACCAGCAGCAGATGGAGCAGATCCAGCAGCAGCTGCAGATGCAGCGCCTGAGCCTGGATCGCTACCTGAGCCAGATCCACGAGACCCGCGAGAGCTTTACCGCCAAGGTGCGCTCTTCTGCCGAGAAGACCGCCCGTGTGCACATGGCTCTGCTGCAGATCGCACAGCAGGAAAATCTGGTGCCCACCGAGGAAGATATCGATAAGGCTCTGGCCGCTCGTGCAGAGCGCGCCAAAAAGACGCTGGAAGAGATCAAGGAAAAATCCGATATTCCCGCCATGCGCCGCAACGAGGGCATCCGCAAGGCTGCCGACTGGGTGATCGAGCACTCCACCATTGAAGAAAAGTAAGTTCTGATACAGAGAAAGCCCGTACAGTTTCCGGCTGCACGGGCTTTCTTTTTTCATTTGAAGGGCAGGGGATATCAGCTCAGAAGGTTGAAGCCCATAATGACCACGCCCAGCACCACCAGCACAATACCGGTGGCACGGTTCAGGGTCTTGGGGTCTGCCTTATTGGCAAACACGGCGGCAATGCGCGCCCACAGCAGGGTGAACGCCACGCACAGCGCCCAGACGAACCAATTGGGCGCACCGCCGATCATGAAGTGGGAGACAGCACCGGTCAGGGCGGTGAAGGTCATAATGAACACGCTGGTGCCCACGGCGGTCTTCAGCTCGTAGCCCAGCACACTGGTGAGGATGAGCAGCATCATCATGCCGCCGCCTGCGCCGATGAAGCCGCAGATGAAGCCGATGAGCACACCGCACACGATGGACTGGATGGCACGCTTTTTGGCGCTGACACCCTGCATAGCTTCCTTGGTCGTCATGACCGGGCGCACAATGAACTTGATGCCCAGCAGGAAGGTCATGAACACCGAGAAGCCGCCCATGGTGGCAGCGGGCATTCTGCTGGCCACCCAGCTGCCCACCACCGTGAACACCAGCACGCTGGCCATCATGATCAGGCCGTTTTTGATATCCAGGTTCTTGTTTTTGTGGTAGGTATAGGCCGAGACGGCACTTGCCAGCACATCCGAAGAAAGGGCGATGCCCACCGCCATATAGGGGTCCATGTGCAGGAAAGTGATGAGCATGGGGCTGATAACTGCAGCCGCACTCATACCGGCAAAGCCGGTGCCAAGGCCGGCCCCCATGCCGGCAAAAAAGGTGACAAGAACCGTAAACAACACCTTCATTTTATGCGTTCTCCTTTATAATTTCGTCCAGATTTTTCCCGATCAGCTCCATGGTCCGGAAAAAGACCTCCTGATCGGCCGGCTCCACATGATCCAGCAGGCGCTTGAAAAAGGCATTCTGCACCACACGCCCCTTGCGGATGATCGGGTCTGCCTTTCCGGTGCAGAGAAGCTTTGTTTTGCGGCGGTCGCTGGCCACGGCATAGCGTTCCAGATAGCCCTCCTGCACCAGCTTATCCACATTCATGGAGACGAGGTTCGCCTTGATATGCCGCACCTCCACGATGTCCCGGGCCGTTTTATAGTCCGGGTTGTTGGCGAGGAACAGCAGGATGTCCAGCGCCGTCTGCGACAGGCCAAGCTCCTGACACAGCGGCTTACAGACGGCATTGTACGCCTGCGCGGTCTTGATGGAAAATTCGATATTCGGGTTCACAGCAGGTCCGTCCTTTCATCTTTGAATGATTCATTTTTGAAGTATTATAGTGCAGAAGAGGGGAGTTGTCAAGGGGGAACTCCCTCAGTCGCGGCTTACGCCGCGCCAGCTCTCCCGAAGGGGGAGCTTTTTGTCATCTTCCGGTTAGCACAAATAAAGCTCCCCCTTCGGGGGAGCTGGCGAACGCAGTGAGCCTGAGAGGGTTCTTCCCGCCGCGCGGCTGTTTCCGCAGGAAATCAGCGCGGCAGATGCTGTTTTCCTCCACGACCCCACCCGTGAAAACGCAATGCCGGGCGGTCCGCAGACCGCCCGGCATTGCTCTATTATAAATAGTTCTTCCGCTGAATATGCGCAGAGCAGCGCGGAGCGCATTCCAATCGTTTTTCTCAGAACAGCGCCACAGCCGCCAGACGCACCAGCAAAGCGCACAGCCATGCCACGGCGCACTGGTTCACCACCATGATGACCGCCCACTTATTGCCCAGCTCCCGCTTGACCGATGCCACTGCCGCGATGCAGGGGGTGTACAGCAGGCAGAACACCAGTAGGGGAGCCGCCTGCGCCGGGGTGAGGGCCGCCGACAGCGCAACTTCGGAGCCAAAGAGGATGAGCAGCGAGGACACCACGCTCTCCTTTGCCATGAAGCCGGTGATGAGGGCGGTGGAGATGCGCCAGTCCGCAAAGCCCAAAGGCCCGAACAGCGGGGCGATGTCGCCCGCGATGCGGGCAAGGATGCTGGCCTGCGGGTCGGCGGTCAACCGCAGCTGCAGGTCAAAGTTCTGCAAAAACCAGATGACGATGGTGGCCGCAAAGATCACCGTGAAGGCCTTCTGCAAAAAGTCCCGGGCCTTTTCCCACAGCAGCTGTGCCACGTTTTTCAGGCCGGGCAGGCGGTAGTTGGGCAGCTCCATGACAAAGGGCACCGCCTCGCCCTTGAACACCGTGCTCTTGAGCAGCAGTGCCGCCAGCACGCCCACCACGATGCCGGTAAAGTACAGCAGCACCATCACAAGGCCCGCATACTGCGGGAAGAACGCCGCCGCAAACAGGCTGTAGATGGGCAGCTTTGCCGAGCAGCTCATGAACGGGGTGAGCAGGATGGTCATTTTGCGGTCGCGCTCCGAGGGCAGGGTGCGGCTTGCCATGACACCGGGCACGGTGCAGCCAAAGCCGATGAGCATGGGCACGATGCTGCGGCCCGAAAGGCCGATGCGGCGCAGCAGCTTATCCATCACAAAGGCCACGCGGGCCATGTAACCGGTATCCTCCAGCATAGAGAGGAAGAAGAACAGCACCACGATGATGGGCAGAAAGCTCAACACGCTGCCCACACCGGTAAAGATGCCGTCGATGAGCAGAGAGTGCACCGCCGCGTTGACATTCCAGTTTGTAAGCGCCGTGTCCACGATGCCGGTCAGGGCATCGATGCCCGTTTCCATCAGGTTCTGAAAGAACAGGCCGATGACGTTGAAGGTGAGGAAGAACACCAGACCCATGATGGCGATAAAGGCCGGGATGGCGGTGTACTTGCCGGTGAGGAATTTGTCGATGCGGTTGGAGCGCAGCTGCTCTTTGCTTTCGTGGGGCTTGACCACCGTCTTGGCTACAAGCTCCTGAATAAAGGAGAACCGCATATCCGCAATGGCGGCGGCGCGGTCCAGCCCGCGCTCCTGCTCCATCTGCACGATGATATGCTCGATCATCTCTTTTTCGTTCTGATCCAGCTTCAGGGCTTCCTCAATGCGCTGGTCGCCCTCCACCAGCTTGGTGGCGGCAAACCGCACCGGAATGCCCGCCGCCTTAGCGTGGTCCTCGATCAGATGGATGATGCCGTGGATGCAGCGGTGCACCGCGCCGCCGTGGTCGTCCTCACTGCAGAAATCCATGCGGCCGGGCCGCTCCTGATACTTTGCCACATGAAGGGCATGGTCTACCAGCTCATCCACGCCCTCATTCTTGGCGGCGGAAATGGGAACGACCGGAATGCCCAGCATGGCCTCCATCTTGTTGATGCGCACCGTGCCGCCGTTGCCGCGCACCTCGTCCATCATGTTCAGCGCCAGCACCATGGGGGTGTCCAGCTCCATAAGCTGCATTGTCAGGTAGAGGTTGCGCTCGATGTTGGTGGCATCCACGATGTTGATGATGCCGGTGGGCTTTTCGCCGATGATGAATTGGCGGGTGACGATCTCCTCGCTGGAATAGGGGGACATGGAGTAGATGCCCGGCAGGTCGGTGACCTCGGTCTCCGGGTGGCCCTTGATGGCACCGCTCTTGCGGTCCACTGTCACGCCCGGGAAATTGCCCACATGCTGGTTGGAACCGGTGAGCTGGTTGAACAGGGTGGTCTTACCGCAGTTCTGGTTGCCAGCCAGCGCAAAGGTGAGGGTCCTGTCCTCGGGCAGGGGATTCTCCCCCTTTTTGATGTGGTATTTGCCGCCCTCGCCAAGGCCGGGGTGATCCACCATTTTATCATCTGCCGGAACCGCCGACATTGCCGGGGCCTTTTCGGTGGGGGTGATGCCGATCTGCGCGGCATCGTCCAGCCGGAGGGTCAGCTCATAGCCATGGATGCGCAGCTCCATGGGGTCGCCCATGGGTGCCAGCTTGACCAGCGTGACCTCCACCCCCGGGATCAGGCCCATATCCAGAAAATGCTGGCGCAATGCGCCGCTGCCGCCGACGGTATCCACAACAGCGCTTTTTCCGATCTGCAATTCTTTTAATGTCATAAGATCGACCTTCTCATTTTATCCACTGTCAACGTGTGTTAGTTTGTGTTAACAATAGTAATATAGGCTAACTTTGCGCGGTTGTCAATAGATAATATGGGGGAGATGCCTGCAAATCGAACCCTCTCAGACTCACTTTGTTCGCCAGCTCCCCCGAAGGGGGAGCTTTATTTGTGCTGACCGGAAGAAGCCAAGAAGCTCCCCCCTCGGGGGAGCTGGCATCGCGCAGCGATGACTGAGAGGGTTCGGCTTTTGGCATGGCGGCACAGTTTCCGGTTGAATTGCGAAGTGCACGGTTTCACCAGAGGCTCCCTCCCCGAGAGAGCCGGCAAAGTCGTCAGGTTTTGGCTGAGGGAGTTTGCACACAAAAAAGCCGTGCACCCTCTTTTTCAGAGAATGCACGGCTTTGGAGGTTTATGCGTTTACTTCACAGTGTGGTAGCCATCGGGGTTGTTCTTCTGCCAGTTCCAGCTGTCGGCACACATTTCCTCGATGCCGTATTCCGCCACCCAGCCAAGCTCGTTCTTTGCCTTGGTGGGGTCTGCATAGCACTCGGCAATGTCGCCGGGGCGGCGCGGGTCGATCACATAGGGGATCTCCTTACCGCAGGCCTTGGAGAATGCGTGGATCACATCCAGCACGCTGTAGCCCTTGCCAGTGCCCAGATTGCAGATGAACAGGCCGCAGTTCGTTTCCAGCTTCTTGATGGCGCACACATGGCCGCGGGCCAGATCCACCACGTGGATGTAGTCGCGCACGCCGGTGCCGTCCGGGGTGGGATAGTCGTTGCCAAAGACATGCACCTTTTCCAGCTTGCCAACGGCCACCTTGGCGATATAGGGCATGAGGTTATTGGGGATGCCGTTGGGGTCCTCGCCGATGAGGCCGGACTTGTGCGCACCAATGGGGTTGAAGTAGCGCAGCAGGGCCACGTTCAGGCTGGGGTCTGCCTTGCACACATCCTGCAGGATGCGCTCGGTGAACACCTTGGTCGTGCCGTAGGGGTTGGTGGTGGCACCGGTGGGGAAGTCCTCGGTGATGGGCACGCTGGCGGGGTCGCCATAGACGGTTGCGGAAGAGCTGAACACGAAGTTGTGGCAGTTGTGATGGCGCATCACGTCCAGAATGACCAGCGTGCAGTTGAGGTTGTTGTAATAGTATTCAATGGGCTTGGAAACACTCTCGCCCACGGCCTTGTAGGCTGCAAACTGGATCACAGCAGTAATGTCCGGGCACTCAGAGAAGATGTGCTCCACATCCTCGTGCTTGGTCATATCTGCCTTGTAAAAGCGGAAGTCCTTGCCGGTGATCTGCTTGATGCGGTCCAGCACCACCGGAGATGCATTATAATAGTTATCTGCCACAACAACGTCGTAGCCAGCGTTCAGCAGTTCGATGCAGGTGTGGCTGCCGATATAACCGGCGCCGCCGGAAACCAAAATTGCCATAGCCTAGTACCTCTCTCACTCATTTACATTACAGTTGATGCCGGCATTCCCCGGCCTTGCCTAAAGAATACCGCTTTTATGGCTCGGAATCAAGGGATGCGTCTTCTATTTAGATGAATTTTTGTTGCATCTTTGTTTTCGAGGTTTTGATTTAAAAACGTTTTTTGGCATTTTGTCATGGATAAAAGGCACGGTTTGTGCAAAACATAGAAATGGTGTCAGCATCCTCGCCCTCTCAGGCGCTGACGCGCCAGCTCTCCCAAAGGGAGAGCCCTTGGCAAAACCGGGAACTTTGCGTGGACTGCCAAAGGCTCCCACTTTGAGGAAAGACTTCCCCCGGCCGGGGGAAGATGTCACCGCAGGTGACAAAAAGGGGAATCTGGCATCGCGTAGCGATGCCTGAGAGGGCAAGCCCGCTATAAGCAATTCCACTTACGCAAAAAACGTCTGCCGGAGCAGACGTTTTTGTGTGGTGCATCATTTTTTACAATTTTCCGCACTGCTTGCCGGTGAAAAAGCGCAGGGTGGTGGTGGCGCGGAACACCTTGCCTGCCCGCAGCACCGTGGTGGGGAACTCCGGGTGGGAAGGGCTGCAGGGGTAGTGCTGGGTCTCCAGCGCAAAGCCGCCGTACTTCTGCATGGGCACGCCGCCCTTGCCGGGGGTGGGGCAGTCCTGCAAAAAGTTTCCGGTGTACAACTGGATGCCCGGCTGGGTGGTGTACAGCTTCATGCTGATGCCGGTCTTTTCACTGGTGACCCATGCGCAGATGCTCTGGCTGGAGCCGCGGGCGCGGTCGATCACAAAGCAGTGGTCGTAGCCACCGCCCACCATGGTGGTCTGGGCAAAGCCGGTGTCGATATCCCGGCCAATGAGCTTTCCCTCGGTAAAATCCATGGGGGTGTTTGCCACCGGCAGAATGGCACCGGTGGGGCAGGTCTGATTGTTGCCTTCCAGATAGTTAGAGGCATAGATGCGCAGCTTCTGGCCCAGAATATCGCCCTCACCGTTCAGGTTGAAGTAGCTGTGGTTCGTGAGGTTCACGATGGTATCCGCATCCGAAGAGACGCGGTAATCCATGCGGAAGGTATTGTCCTCGGTGAGGGTATAGCGCACCGCCAGCTTCAGGTTTCCCGGGAAACCGTCCTCACCGTCCGGGCTCTCGGCCTCCATCAGCAGGGTGTCGCCAAAGGCCTTCACCCGGTACAGTTTGCGCGAAAAGCAGCCGTGCAGATGGTTGGGGCCGTTGTTGGCTTCCAGCTGATAGGTCTTGCCGCCCACGCTGAAGGTGGCATTCTCGATGCGGTTGGCATAGCGGCCCACGAACGCGCCGCAGCAGGTGCTGCCGGAGGACGTGAAGTCATCCTCATAATCTGCCATGGTGTCGTGGCCCAGCACGACATCCACCGGGCCGTTCTTGGCCGGAACGATGATGTTTTTAATGATGCATCCGTAGTCCAGAACGCTCACCGTCAGGCCGCCGGGGTTGGAAAGGATGTACTCTGTAACATTTGCGCCCTGTTTGGTCACACCGAAGGGCTTGGAGCGGATCTGTGCCATTGGGCATTCGCCTCCTCAGATTTTACTCGGACATACAGTCAGGCAGACTTCCACTGTATTCTATCTTATTTATGATTATATCACAGTTTTATATCTTTGTGGGGAACGGATTTTAGAATTTGCATCCAATTTTTCCAGCTATTTTTTGTTGAAATTATTCAGTTGGCGGGGCATGTAACCGGAAAGAGGAGCTTCCCGCGCAGAGCGTTTTCGCGTGGATTGAGTTTCATGCCTTTTGTAAAAAGCATTACCGCCGGGTACGTTCTCTTTTGCGTGCCAAAAGAGAACCAGAAAAGCACCCGCTACTTTCGAGGCGCGGGAGGCACGAACTAGGGGCTGCTCGCCCCTAGTAACCCCAAAGCAGAAAGGCTCCATACAAAAAATCCAAGTCGCTCCGCTAGAGGATTTTTTGTGTTGCGCCGATTTTGAGTCGCTGCGCGACGGCGGTACGCCGACAGCAGCAGATGCCGCTTCCCGTTACGACCTTTCCCGTGAAAACGCAATGCCGGGCGGTCCGCAGACCGCCCGGCATTGCTCTATTATATATAAATAATTCTTCCGCTGATGATACGCAAAGCAAAGCGGCGTGCATTCTAAATCGTCATGCTGTCGTCAGGCTTCCGGCTGTGCCGTGCCCGCAGACTTCTGCGCCGCAATGAACTCGGCTGCATCGTCCGGGATGTCGTCCAGATCATCGTCACTGCCAACATCCACGTTGAGCGGCGGCTTCTTGAACAGGATATCGTACAGCACCGGAACGATATACAGGGTCATCAGGGTGGCGTAGCTCAGGCCGCAGATGATGACGATGGCCATGCCGCTCATCAGCTGGCTTGCCATATCGCCGCTGAACACCAGCTGCAGCATGGCCAGCACGGTGGTCAGGGTGGTCATGAGGATGGGGCGCATACGGGTCTTGCCGGTAGCCACCAGCGCAGCGCGGCGCTCCATGCCGCCAATGCGCAGCTGGTTTGCATAGTCCACGAACACGATGCCGTTGTTGACAACAGTGCCCATCAGCACGATGAAGCCCATCAGGGAGATCATGGTGAGCTGCTGGCCGGTGACCAGCAGACCCAGCAGGCCGCCGGTAAAGGCCAGCGGCACCGTGAACAGCACGATGAAGGGGGACAGCAGGCTCTGGAACTGTGCCACCATGACCAGATATACGAAGGGCAGGGCCAGAGCCATCCACTGCACCATTTCGTTCACCATGTAGTCGGTGCCCTCGGTCTCGCCGCCCAGCGTGGTGCTGCAGCCCTCCGGCATCTCACCGCTGGCTGCGTACTCATCCAGCTTCTTCTGCAGCACGCGGGACTGCACCATGGTGTTGTAGCCCTTCAGCGTATCTGCCGTAACGGTGACAAACTCGGTCTGGTTCTCGCTGGTAATGGCATCCGGTGCGGTGCCGGTGGTCCAGCTGGCGATATCGTTCAGGGTGCAGGTACCATTGGTCACTGTGCCGTCTGCCGACATTTCGGTGGTCTCAAAGGTAAGCTCCATCATGTTTTCCTTGGTGACGGGGTCCAGATTGTCCGTGATCTGGACATCCATGGTGGTGCCGTTCACCGTGACGGGGGTCTGGGCCGTGGCGGTGGTGGTGAGCTTTGCCGCGATCTGCTGATACACCTGCGCAACGGTCAGGCCGTAGGCGCGCACCTTGTCGCGGTCCACCTTCAGGATGATGGTGGCATCGCCGCTGCCAAGGCCGTTGTCCGCATTGGCAAAGCCCTCGGTATCGTTGACGATCTCCATTACCTTCTCGGAAACGGTGGTCAGCGTTTCCGGATCCTTGCCGTAGACCTTGACCGACAGGCCGGTAGCCAGCTGGCTGGTCAGATCATCGGTCATGCCGTACAGCTTGACCTCAGCGGTGCAATTCTCGATCTGGGACACTGCATCCTCCATGGCCTGCCGGGTCTTTTCCACCTCACGGGAGGAAAGGCTCTTGCTCATCATAACATTGATCTTGTATCTGCCGTAGGCATTGGCGGAGTTCAGGATATCGGTAATGGCGGTGGGCAGGCCCAGCTGGCTGATATCCAGACCGGCCATGCTGGTGTCGAGGGTGATGCCCACCTCTTCCACGTTTTCTACATTCAGGGCCGCCTCTGCCACCTGACCCGCAATGGCATAGGATTCCTCCTTGGTCAGGCCGTCGGCGGTGGACAGGGTGATCTGCGCCTCGTTGCTGGTGATGCTGGGCAGCAGCTCCACACCCATGTTCAGCACCTGCCAGCCGCTGAACACCAGCAGTACCACCGCCGCAATCAGGGGCAGGGCACGGTGCTGCAGGCACCATTCCAGACTATGGGCATACTTTTCCTGCACCTTTTCAAACCAGGCAAGGCGCTTGGGTTCAGCTTTTTTCAGCACAGTAGAGGATGCCGCCGGGACCACCGTGAGCGCCACGATGAGGGAGGCCATCAGGCAGTAACCGATGCACAGGGACATGGGCATCATCAGGCTGCGCACAATGCTGGCCGAGAACACCACCGGCAGGAACACGCACACCGAGGTAAGGGTGGAGGCCACCACCGACATGCCCACCTGTTTTGTGCCCTGCACGGCAGCGCGGGCCGCAGGCACGCCGCGGCTGCGCAGACGGTAGACGTTCTCAATGACGACCACCGAGTTATCCACCAGCATACCAATGCCGAGGGAAAGGCCGGCCAGGGTCATCACGTTCAGATCCAGCCCGGTAAAGTACATGAGCACCACCGCGAACAGAACGGACAGCGGGATGCTGATGCCGACCACGAGGGTGGGCTTGATATCCTTCAGGAAGATGGCCAGCACGATGATGGCCAGTGCAGCGCCCACCACCATGCTGGTGAGGATGCTGTTGATGACAATGGTGATGTAGTTGCCCTGATTGGACAGCACCACCATGTGCAGGCCGTCGTATTGTTTTTCCAGCTCTTTAAATGCGGTCAGGCAGTTGTCGGAGACCTCGCCTGCACTGGAGGTCGCATTCTTATAGATTTTGAGGATGGATGCCTTTTCGCCGTTCAGGCGGGTGTAGCTGTCGGCGGAGTTATCAATGACCTCCACATCCGCCACATCAGAAAGGCGCACGTCGCCGTAGCCCTCCACATGCAGCAGCAGGGCACCGCTGATATCCTTCACACTGTTGTACTCTTCGCCGACTTTCAGCAGCCAGGACTCGCCGTCCTTATCCTGCACGTAACCGGCCGGCATGGAGAAGTTCTGGGCATAGATGAGCTGCGCCAGCGTTTCAATGTCCAGCTGCTTTGTCACATCGGCCTGTGCCAGAGCGTTGGTCTTGGCCGTCTCGTACTCTGCCTTGGCAGCCTCCAGCTGCTTTTCGTACTCGTTCAGCATTTCACGCGCTTCGGTGAACTGCATATAGGCGTTGAGCTGCTGCTGGGAGAAGCTGCCCAGTGCGCCGGAGAACTCGGTCATCAGCTGGGGCACATTGTCCATGGCCTTGATGGTGCTTTCCAGCGTGTTATAGACCACATTCAGGCTTTCCTGCAGCTGCATCTCATTGGCAAGATCCTCTGCGGTGCTGCCTTCGGAGCCGGTCTCGGTGTTCACGCGCTCCTGCAGTTTCTGCAGGGCGGTAGTGAGCTTATCGGTAATGGTGCGCAGCTCAGCCACAATATCGATCAGAGAGTCGATATCCCGCATACCGGTCTCGTTGAACTTGTCCATGACCTTCTGCAGACCGTCGCGCACCTCGATCAGGGCCTGCTGGATCTCAGGCTCCTTGACCACAGCGATCAGGCTGTTCACACTTTCCAGAAGAGCCTGCGCCTGCGCGCGCACCGTTTCCACTGCGGCGCCCACCTCGGTGCTCATCTGGCTCATGACCGAGTTGGACACCGTATTGCCAAAGTTTTTCAGCTGCTTTTCGTATTCCCTGCGTCCGGCGGTGATCTGTGCCTCGGCGCTTTCCAGCTGGGAGCGGGCTGCAGCCAGCTGGGTATCGATCAGTTCCAGCAGCTTTGCGTTGATCTCGTCGATCTTATCCTGATTGAGCTGCACCTGCACCAGCTTTTCCACCAGACCGCTGGACGAAACGCTGGACACACCGCCCTTGCGCTGCACTTCCGGCACAAGGGTGTTCTGGATAAACTCAGAAAGCTCGTACTGGTCGGCACCTTCGCGGCTGACAGCCACCGTCATGAAAGCGTTCATGTTCAGGCTGTACTCAATGATGGAGGGGGTCAGGCAGGTGCTGGGCAGGTCGCTTTTGGCCTGATCCAGCTTGTTGGACACCTTGACCAGCGCGCTGTTCATATCCGTATCCTCGGTAAACTCCATCAGCAGCAGGCTGTAGTTTTCTGCCGATGTTGCGGTGATCTTGGACACGCCCGGCACTGTGAGCGAGTTCTGCAGCACATCCGAGACCTCGCTCTCCACGCGCTCCGGGCTTGCGCCGGGATACACGGTGACCACCATCAGATACGGTGTGTTCACGTTGGGCAGCAGGTTCGTATCCATCTTTGTGACCGCCACAAAGCCCAGGATCAGGATCATGACCACTGCAACCAGCACCGTAAACGGCTTTTTGACACTGAATTTTTCCATTTTCTCCTACCGTTTCTCTGCCTTGCCGCAAAGCAGGACAGCTGCTTTCCCTGCGGGAAAGGCTACACTTCAACATTTTTATTATACACGCAAGCCCCCGCCTTGCAAGAGCGGGGTGGGATTCTTTTGCGATTCTTTGGATACTTTCGCAAGATTTTAACATTTGCCGTTCCGTTTTTCCATTTTCCGGCTGCGGGTGCGACCAAATTCGGTCAGTCTTCCTTTATGGATACGCGGCAGCAGGGCAGATTGTTGCACCTTTTTAAAATTTTTCTGCTGAAGCGCCAGAGCCGCTTTTTGTTTTTTGCGTGGAAATGTGCATTTGAATATGTTATACTAGAGTACAGAATGGATCAGCAGGCTCTTTTTCGGGCCTTATCCTATAGATTCGACCAATAAAAACGAGGAACACTATGAAAAAAGTCATCTCCGTCCGTTTCAAAGAGAACGGCAAAAGCTATTATTTTGATCCCGCCGGGGCCGACATCAAAACCGGCGAATATGTGATCGTGGAGACCGCCCGCGGCGTTGAGTGCGGCGAGGTGGTGCAGGGCGTGAGGGAGATCGCCGATGCGGCAGTGCCCAAGGCCCTCAAGCCCATTACCCGCATGGCCGACAGCGTGGATATCCGCCGGATGCGCCAGAACCGTGAGGACGAAAAGCGCGCCTACCGCACCTGTCAGGAATGCATTGCCCGCCACGGCCTGGAAATGAAGCTTGTGGAGGCCGAGTATACCCTAGACCGCTCCAAGATCATGTTCTACTTTACCGCCGATGGCCGCGTGGACTTCCGCGAGCTGGTCAAGGATCTGGCCGGTATCTTCCACACCCGCATCGAGCTGCGCCAGATCGGCGTGCGGGACGAGAGCAAGATGATCGGCGGCCTTGGCATCTGCGGCCAGCCCTTCTGCTGCAGCCGCTTTTTAAAGGACTTCCAGCCCGTCTCCATCAAGATGGCCAAGGAGCAGGGCCTTTCGCTGAACCCCACCAAGATCAGCGGTGCCTGCGGCCGACTGATGTGCTGCCTTGCCTACGAGGAAAGCGCCTACGAGTACCTGAACAGCATCATGCCCATGGTGGGCAGCACCGTGCGCACGCCGGACGGTCTTGGCACCGTGCTGGAGGTGAACCCGGTCTCCGGCTACCTGCGGGTGCGCTGCGGCACCGAGAGCCTTTCGCCCCGTTACTATAAGGTGGGTGTGTGCGAATATATCAGCGGCGGCAAGCGTGCGCCCCGCCGCCCGGACCCGAACGACGATTACTCCGGCGTGCGCAACCCGGCCCCGGTGGTGGCTTCCTCCGACGATGGCGAAAAGCGCTGCGCGGGCGGCGGCTGCGCCCGGAAGCGCGCTGCCGAAAAGGAGTGAGGGACGCGCCGGAGGTTCTGAGGGGTTAGTCTGCTAAAACTAACCGTTCTTCGTGATTTTTGCCAAAAAACTCCTGCAAATTTGGCCATAAGTTAGCCTGTGCTTTTGTGCAACCCAACAAAAAACAGACTTTTGTGTTTTTCGGGTCACGGTTAGTCTTGCCTTTTCTCACCTGCTTTGTTAAAATGCAGGCAAGGATATGATTTCCGGAGAGACATGCACAGCCGTGCCATACATGACTCTTCATACAATACTTCGGGCACGGAGATAAAAAGGAGAGTTTATTATGGCACACAAGGTTTCTGACGCATGTGTTGGCTGCGGCGCTTGCGAGGGCGCTTGCCCGGTTGGCGCTATCACCGTTGATGGTGTTGCTTCTGTGAACGCAGACGCTTGCATCGACTGCGGCGCTTGCGAGGGTGCTTGCCCCACCGGTGCTATCACTGCTGAATAATTTTAGCAGCTGCACAAAAAACGCATCAAAAGCAGCAGGCCTGTCCAAAGCAGGTCTGCTGCTTTTTTGTTTTGCAGTAATTCGCACAAATTCCCCGAGCAATTCCACGCATTTTTTTGAGAGGGTACGGCACACTTATCTATGGAACATTCTACCGAAGTCTTGTATAATAGAACTATGGTTTATTGCTCGCCGGAGCATCGTTTTGGCTCCGACGCGCTGCTGCTGGCCCGTTTCTGTGAGCCAAAGCGCGCCCAGAAGGCCGCAGACCTGTGCTCCGGCTGCGGCATCGTGGCGCTGGAATGGCACGACCGCGGCCACCGCGGCCCCTGCATGGGGCTGGAGCTCCAGCCCGAGGGCAGCGCTCTGCTTTCCGCTGCGGTGCAGGAGCAGGACATCGGGCACATTGAGCCTGTCTGTGCCGACCTGCGCGCTTTCCGGCAGGGCGAGGGTAGTTTTGACGTGTGTGCGTGCAATCCGCCCTATTTCACGGATGGGCCCCAAAGCCAAAACGCAGCCCACGCCCTTGCCCGGCACGAGAACACCTGCACACTGGACGATGTGTGCCAGTGTGCGTTCCGCCTTTTGAAGGACGGCGGGCGCTTTGCGCTGTGCCACCGGCCGGAACGGCTGGCGGAGGTGCTGGCGGTGCTGCGGGCCAACCGGCTGGAGCCGAAGCGGCTGGCCTTTGTAAAGAACAAGGCGGACGGCGCGCCATGGCTCTTCCTTGTGGAAGCGCAGAAGAACCGCAAAACCGGCCTGCGGGTGGAGCCGGATGTGTTGATCAGCGCCGGTGCGGCGTTATATGGGAGGTAAACTATGGCAGGAACTCTTTATATCGTGGCAACGCCCATCGGCAATCTGGACGATATGCCGCCGCGCGTAGCAGCCACCTTTGGCGCGGCAGACTTTATTGCCGCCGAGGACACCCGTGTGACCATGAAGCTGCTGAACTTTCTGGGCCTGAAAAAGCCCATGGTCAGCTACTATGAGCACGCCCTGCAGAAGGGTGAGGGCATCCTGCGCCGCATTGAAGCAGGCGAGAGCTGTGCCCTGTGCAGTGATGCGGGCATGCCCTGCGTCTCCGACCCGGGCGAGGTGATCGTGCGGGACGCACTGGCCCGGGGCATCAAGGTAGTGCCAGTACCGGCGGCTTCCGCCTGCGTCACAGCGCTGGCCGTGTCCGGGCAGGACACCTCCCGCTGGGTGTTCGAGGGCTTTCTGCCCGTGAACCGCAAGCAGAAAAAAGAGCGGCTGGCTGAGCTTTTGCAGGAAAAGCGCACCACCATCTTTTACGAAGCGCCCCACAAGCTGCGCACCACGCTGGACGATCTGGCCAATGCCTTTGGCGCAGACCGCAGCATCACCCTGTGCCGGGAGCTGACAAAGCTGCACGAGGATATCTGGAAGACTACCCTCGGCGAGGCGGTGGAGCACTACAAGACCAACGAGCCGCGCGGCGAGTATGTGCTGGTGATGGCCGGTGCGCCGGAGACCGCCGACCCGGAGCAGGAGCTGACGCTGGAGCAGGCAGCGCATCGGGCGCTGGAGCTGACCGGGCAGGGCTTTGGCCCCACCGCCGCAGCCAAGGCGGCGGCACAGGGCACACCTTATTCTAAAAGCGAAGTGTACAAGCAGCTGCTGGTATTGCAACAGGGCCAGCAGGCAGCGGAATGATACGTAACTGGTAAACAGAGGAGGACCCTTTTTGTGACAAAGCTTCTGGTTTTGAGCGACAGCCACGGCGGACGTGCCGCCATTGAGCGCGTGCTGATGAAAGAGAGCAAAAGCATCGATGCCCTGATCTTTCTGGGCGACGGCCTGCGGGATCTGGAACTGGCTCTGACGCTGTGCCCCAAGCTGCGGGCCTACTCGGTGGCGGGCAACTGCGATTACGGTGCACTGGAACCCACCGACGGCCTTGCCGCCTTTGACGGCGTGGTGATCTTTTACACTCACGGTCATATGTACGGTGTGAAATACGATCTGGATACGCTGGCAGATGCCGCATCTGCCCGGGGTGCCGAGGTGGCGCTGTTCGGTCACACCCACATCCCCCATGCAGAGACCCGCAGCAAGGTGTTTTTGTTCAACCCCGGCTCCTGCGGCCGGTGTTACACCGGGCCGGACACCTACGGCATCCTGACGCTGGACGAAGGCAAAGTGACCGCCTATGAACATAAAGAGGTACCCAAACAATGAGCATCAATGAGGTGCGCTATCTGCCGGAATGCGGCAGCACCAACGCTTACGTGAAGGAGCATTTTGAAGAGTTTGGCCCGGTGGGTGCGGTGTATACCGAGAACCAGACCGCAGGCCGCGGCCGTCTGGGCCGCAGCTGGGTGAACGCCGAGGGCAAGGCCCTGTATTATACAGCAGCCATCCGGGAACCGCTGGCCCAGCCTGCCACCCTGCCGCTGCTGGCAAGCCTTGCCGTGCGCACCCAGCTCAAGCTGCGCTACGGCGTGGACTGCCAGATCAAGTGGCCCAACGACCTTTTGCTCAACGGCAAAAAGATCGTGGGCATCCTGTGCGAGGGCGTGAGCTACGGCTACCAGCAGCAGGGCCGGGGCATTTTGTGCGGCATCGGCATCAATCTGGCCCAGCCGCAGAGCTACTTTGATGCCGCCGGTCTGCCCAACGGCACCTCGCTGGCGCTGCAGGGCGCAAAGGTGGATCTTTCCACCGACCCCGCATGGCTGGCCGAGGGCCTGACCGACTTTGGCTTTGACCGCAACATGTATGTGTTTGCCCGCGATGGCTTTGCACCCTTCCGGGAGGAATACAAGGCCGCCTGCGTCAATCTGGGTCGCCGGGTCACCTTCGACCTGCCGGACGGCGGGCAGGGGGCCGGTGAAGCCGTCGATGTGGACGAAGAGGGCCGTCTGGTGGTGCGCACCGACAGCGGCGAAGTGCACGTTTTTACCGGCGAAGTATCGGTGCACGGCATCTATGGGGCCGTGTAAAAGCGCTCTTTATAATATATGAGCGTCCCGGGAATTTTCCTCGGCTGGTTCAGTCGAGGAAAGACCTGGGGCTTTTTTCAGCTTTGTCCAAGGCCCGCCGAAAGCAGGGAAAAGGAAAGCTTTTCCATCCTTCCTCTGGACAGGCGCGCACGCTGTTAAAAGGCATTCTTTTCCGCAAAGCTGTTCTCCATATGCGTACAGTTTTGGAATTATATGGAATTTTTTCGCACGCTTTTGCCCAAATTTTCCGCAAAATGCTTGAATAAACGAATTTTTTGTAAATTTCTTGTGTACATTTCCAGTTGCCAATTCAGTCATACTTTAGTATAATAGAGTATGTGCCAGCGCGTCCTTTTGGATGGGATGCGCGTGTTTAGGAAATCGGAAAACGGACAGCACAAGCGCCCTGCCCCCAAAAGCAAGGCGCTTGTGCTGTCGCAAGGAGTGCAAGCATGAAAGATCAAGAATCCTTCAAGCCGTATATTCCTGCGGAAAAGATCACCGCAGAAATGACGGCGACCTCTGTGATCATGGGCATCATCCTGTCTGTGGTCTTCGGCGCTGCAAACGCTTATCTGGGCCTGCGCGTCGGCATGACTGTTTCTGCCTCCATCCCGGCAGCAGTCATTTCTATGGGCGTGATCCGCGTCCTGCTCAAAAAGAACTCCATTCTGGAGAGCAACATGGTGCAGACCATCGGTTCCGCAGGCGAGAGCCTGGCCGCCGGTGCCATCTTCACCATGCCCGCACTGTTCCTGTGGGCAAAAGAGGGCCTGTGCGACAAGCCCAGCATCCTGGAGATCACCCTGATCGCCCTGTGCGGCGGCATTCTGGGCGTTCTGTTCATGGTGCCCCTGCGCAACGCCCTGATCGTCAAGGAGCACGCCACCCTGCTGTACCCGGAAGGCACCGCCTGTGCAGACGTTCTGCTGGCCGGTGAAGAGGGCGGTGCAAACGCCTCCACCGTGTTCTCCGGCATGGGTCTGGCAGCCATCTTCAAGTTCATCGTCGATGGCCTGAAGATGATCCCCGCCGACATTGCCGTGGCCTTCAGCTCCTTCAAGGGTGCTCTGGGCATGGAAGTGTACCCCGCTCTGCTGGGCGTGGGCTACATCGTCGGCCCCAAGACCGCTTCCTACATGTTCACCGGTTCTCTGGTGGGCTGGATGGTCATTATCCCGCTGATCTGCCTGTTCGGCGCAAACATCTCCCTGTACCCGGCAGCAGCCGGCACCACCATTGCTGATCTGTATGCAGCAGGCGGTGCAGACGCTATCTGGTCCAACTACGTCAAGTATATCGGCGCAGGTGCCATTGCTACCGGCGGTATCATCTCGCTGATCAAGAGCCTGCCTCTGATCGCATCCACCTTCCGTGATGCCATGAAGAGCATGAAGGGCGGCAGTGCTTCCGGCACCTCCCGTACCGAGAAGGACCTGCCCATGCCCTTTATTCTGGGCGGCATCCTGCTCATCATCCTCATCATCTGGCTGGCTCCGGCCATCCCCGTCAGCCCGCTGGGTGCTCTGCTGATCGTCATCTTCGGCTTCTTCTTCTCCACCGTCTCTGCACGTATGGTCGGCATGATCGGCAGTTCCAACAACCCGGTCTCCGGCATGACCATTGCCACCCTGCTGATCGCTACCATGATCCTGAAGGCCACCGGCAACGTTGGCATCGAGGGCATGATCGGCTCCATGGCCATCGCCTCTGTCATCTGCATCTGCGCTGCCATTGCTGCGGATACCTCTCAGGACCTGAAGACCGGCTACCTGCTGGGTGCGACCCCGGTCAAGCAGCAGATCGGTGAGCTGATCGGCGTGATCGCCGCCGGTCTTGCCATCGGCGGTGTGCTGTACCTGCTGGACAGCGCATGGGGCTACGGCGGTGCCGAGGTCCCCGCACCGCAGGCTACCCTGATGAAGATGATCGTCGAGGGCATCATGGGCGGCAACCTGCCCTGGAACCTGGTGTTCACCGGTGTGTTCCTTGCCATTGCTCTGGAGGTCCTGCGCATCCCCGTGATGCCCTTTGCCATCGGCCTGTACCTGCCCATCTACCTGAACACCTCCATCATGATCGGTGGTGCGGTGCGCTGGTTCATGGACAGCCGCAAGAATGTTGACGCGAAGCTCAAGGAAGAGCAGACCACCCGCGGCACCCTGTTCTGTGCCGGTATGATCGCAGGCGAGGGCCTTGTGGGCATCCTGCTGGCTGTGTTTGCCGTGTTCGGCATCAGCACTGCCCTGAGCATTGATCTGGGCAACATTGGCGGCGTGGTTCTGATGATCGTGATGATCGCATGCCTGCTGGCCTTCTCCATGAAGAAAAAGAAGAACTGATGAGTAAGAAAAAGCAGTCCATCAACTATCTGGACCTCATTCCGCAGCGGGCGGAAACCCTGCGCTGGCACACAGACGAAGCCACCGGCCTTATCACCCTTGAGGTGGAGAACACCGGTGTGTTCAACACGATCGCGCAAAAAGTGTTTCATAAACCGCGCACCACACAGGTGCATCTGGACGAGACCGGCAGCTATCTCTGGCCGCTGATCGACGGCCAGAAGACCGTTGCACAGCTTGCTGACTGCATGAAGCAGCAGTTCGGCGAAAAGGCCGAACCCCTGTACCCGCGCATCATCAAGTATTTCCAGATCGTGGAATCTTACCACTTTATCAAGTTCCTCAACCAATAAGCACAAAAGAAGCGGCGCTCAGAGCCTGTTGCAAGGCACTGAGCGCCGCTTTTCTTATTCTTTTTTGCTGCTCCAATCTACCGCATCTGCGGCCACGGCATTTTATCTTCTGCGCCTTCTCTTTTTGAGGCTCAGCGATCCGCCGCCCGCGGCAAGAGTGACCGCCATTAATGCAGCGAGGATGAACAGCAGTGCACACAGCAGAAGCACTGTGGCTTTGGTGTCGGTGCGGAAGTCCGAGACATACTCCTTGTGGGTCACAAGGTCCACCGTGCCCACTTCATCGCCGTCCAGATACACGGTGGCTGTACCCACCACACTGCCGCTCTTGACGGTGGCCGCAATGCTCTCCGGCAGGTCGAAGGAGTAGGTGACGATATCATCCGCGTGGCCGTAGCCGCTGACCGGTGCGGCAGCATACAGCGCCACCGTCGGTTCGGTGCGGCACTTGGTCAGCGCCACGGTGGTGATCTCGGTCTGGGTATCCACCAGCGGACGGTCCGCAAAGCTGGCAAAGGCCCAGTCGAACAGATCATCGCACTCGGCAAAGAGGTGATCCAGCGTATCGCAGCCAAGGATCACCAGCCCGTAGGTGTGGCCGTCCTTTTCCGCAAAGGCCACGATGCAGCGGCCTGCCAGCGTGGTAAAGCCGCCCTTGACCCACCGGACATACTCCCGGTAGTTGGCGCTCTCGCTGTTCATCAGGCTGTTGGAGCTGCTGATGGTGTGCTCAGCCTTGCGGAGGTTCGTGGCCGGCAGGACATAGCTGGCGGTGCCCGCCACCTGTGCAAAGGTCTGGTTTGCCGCACAGGCGGCGGCGATCTTTGCCAGATCCTGCGCGGTGGACACGTTGCCGTAGTCAAACAGGCCGTGGGCACAGGTAAAGTTCGTGCCGGTGCAGCCCAGCTCCTGGGCACGGGCGTTCATCTGCTTGACGAAATCCAGCACGCTGCCGCCCACATCGTAGGCAATGACGCTGGCGGCATCGTTGGCGCTGACGATGAGCATGGCGTTCAGCAGGTCGATGCGGCGCACCGTCTCGCCGATGCGCAGGCCCATAGTGGTGCCGTTGGCGTTCTGGATATCCCGGAACTCCTGGGTCAGCGCGGTGGGCACGGTCACTTCACCGTTCAGATCCTTGCCGCTTTCCAGCAGCAGCAGGGCCGTCATGAGCTTGGTCAGGCTGGCAACATACTGCTGCTGGTCAGCATTCTGGTTCAGGATGGTCTTGCCGGTGTCGGCGTTGAACAGGTACACCGCCTCGGTCTCGCTGGCGGTCTGGATGGGCATGGGATATACCGCAAGGCCCGGCAGTGCAGCAGCAGCGGCCAGTGCCAGCGTGAGCACCAGCGCCGTCATGCGGCGGAAGATGGTGTTTTTGAACATGAGCGTGCCCCCTTGTATCTGCTTGCCGACGCACGGCAAAAATTTTTGTTTTGAAACAGCTCCTACTTGCCGGAAAGGCTCTGGCTTGCTATACTACTTTAAAGAATACCATAAACCAGCCAAAAGAGAAAGAGAGAAAGGCGGTTTTTAACAATGTTTCTGTCCTTTTGTGGAAAAGTTCCCCGCGACGAGGGGGCTGCGTTCGTTGCGCCCAACGCCACCGTGCAGGGCGATGTGATCCTGAAAGCCGGTTCCACGGTGTGGTACGGGGCCGTGCTGCGCGGCGACGACGGCACTTTGACCATCGGCGAAAACTCCAACGTGCAGGATAACGCCGTGCTGCACTGTGATGTGGGCGGTGCTGTAATGCTGGGCAAAAGCGTCACCGTGGGCCACAGCGCGCTGGTGCACGGGTGCACGGTAGGGGATGGCAGCCTCATCGGAATGCACGCCACCCTGCTCAACCACTGCGTCGTGGGCAAAAACTGCATCATCGGCGCGGGTGCGCTGGTGCCGGAGGGCATGGTGATCCCGGATAACTCGGTGGCCGTGGGCGTGCCCGCAAAGGTCATCAAGCAGGTAAGCCCCGCACAGGTCGAGGCCAACCTGCACAACGCCGCCCACTACGTGGAGCACGGCAAGCTTCACGCCGCCGAGCTTGCCAAGGGCTGACCCTGTGCCGATTTTACAGTTTTTTACCATATTTTTTCGTCTTTCCGCCAAAAAGCCGACATTTTAATTGACACCTGCGGTCTTGTCTGCTATAGTGAAATTGGCAGTTTATGTCATTCTGGAATACCAGAATTTTTGTACACCGCGCTGTTTGGTTTTTATCATTGGGGGAATTTTGTAAAAAGTTCATTGCGGGATGTTTTTTCACAGAAATGTAATGACTTTTCACTTAAAATCGGGTATACTATATCCTGCGGGGAGGCGGGGCCGCAACCGTCTTTCCGCACATGATTCCTCCTCACACCAAAGCAATACCCCAAACAGAAACTCCCTCCGGTGTACCGCAAGCGCCGGAGGGAGTTTCTGTTTGCATCAGCTTTTGTATTTTATGATTTCCTGCAATCAAAGGAGAGATTTTTATGTCTGAACTGATCACCCGCCGTACTTTTTTAAAGGCCACTGGTGCCGCCGCACTGGTCGCTGCCGCCGGCAGTATGCTGGTTGGCTGCGGAGATGGAGCGTATGCTTCCACTCCCGAAAATCTGGTTGCTCCTCCCATCGATAATAGCGATTTCGCTAATTTTGGCTCTTTTACCGCAGATATCGGCCCTTTGAGCGGGCAGTGGACTTCCAGCTCCATCTATGAATTTGATACCCGCCACAACTATTTCTACACCGGCTTCAAACTGGATAATGAAAGCGGCAGCAGTGATGTCACCGTCAGCACCAGCAACTTTGCTTTCAGCCATACCGATGGCGGCACTGGTAAGGTATGTGGTCTTGGATACAAAGGTCTGAACAGCAGCAAAACCGCCTATGTATTCAACCAGTCTCTTGCTGTTCCTGCAGGCCGGTCCAAAACCGTTATTCTTTTCATCGACATCGGCCCCGTCACTACCTCTTCTTTCGATAAATTCTATAGAGGAACCATAACCATCACGCTGAGTAAACTTAATAATCAAACGGCCACCTTTACTTTTAACGGCCTGATCAGCGACCCTTCCTCTACCGTTTCCTGACAGTAAAACTCCCCTGAAATGCCGTAAAAAGCCTTTCGGGGGAGTTTTTGTTTACAGCGCGCGGAACTTTGCCGCAAACACGCTGAGCACGATTTTAGGGTTCACCTGCGCGCCAAGGCGCTGGATGGCGGCTTCGGCCAGCCGCAGGGCACGCTGGGCGGCAATGCCCTGCACCGGTGCGTGGGGGCTTTGCCGCAGGCCCGCTGCCGCCACCGCACGGAAGTCTGTCAGCAGGGCGGCGCCGCCGGCCTTGTCCTTTTCGTAGGCGGCCAGCAGGCAGGCTGCGGCATAGCTGTCACGGTCGGCAGCGGCCTTTGCCAGCTGCAGGGCCTTTTCCACCTGCGCGGTGCGGGCTTCGTCCTGTGCGGCGGCAAGCACCGTGCCAATGTGCCCATCGAACAGTTCGCTGTACAGCGCGGCCGTCTTTTTGTCCACCCCCTGTGCGGCGCAGTAGCGGGCGCACTGCTCCGGCGAGACAGGAGCCACTGCAAAGCTGACGCAGCGGCTGCGGATGGTGGGCAGCACGCCTGCCAGCGAATCCGCCGTAAGCAGGAACAGCACCCCCTCCGGCGGCTCTTCCATCACCTTCAGCAAGGCATTGGCAGATTCCTCGTTCATCTTTTCCACATGGTAGAGCAGCACGGCACGGCCCTCGGCCGAAAGGCTGGTGTTGAAGATCTCGCTGCGCATAGCCTTGACCTGACTGACCAGATATTTTCCGCCTGCGCCCATACCGGCAACGCTGATCGCTTCACGCACGATGCCGGTCTCCACATGGCCGCTGTCGCGGTCGCCGGGCTTACCCACAGCACGGCAGCATTCGCCCCGCAGAAGGGCCTCAGCGGGCGCTCCGCCTGCAGGGTAAAGATAATCTGCCGCAATGCAGCGGGCCGCAAAACCGGCTCCAAGGCCCTCTTCTCCCACCAGCAGCACGCTGTGGGTCAGGCGGCGGGCTGCCAGCATCAGCTGCACGCTGCTTTTCAGTTCTGCATTGCCCTCCATGCGGTCCAGCATCATGGTGTTTCTCCTTACCTTCTGTTTCTCCGCTTCCACTGCTCACGGCGTACCCACGCGCGGACGGAACGATAGGCCATCGGGCCAAAGAACAGCCAGACGTTCGCCATGCTGAGCAGCAGGCTCAGCTTTTGCGGCAGCGGCGCACCCAGAAAGCTGAGCACCCACAGTGCTGCCGCAAAAAAGCCAAAGTATTTCACCCGGATGGGGATGACAAAGAACAGCAGCACCTGTACCTCCGGGTACAGCATGGCAAAGGCCAGCAGCAGCGAAAGGGACAGGCAGTAGGTGCTGCCGGTCACGCCGGTGAGCAGGCAGGCCAGCACAGTGCCCAGCATCCCGGAGAGCAGATACACCGTATAGCGGAAATCGCCCCACTCCTGTTCCAGCGCCGTGCCGATGAACCATGTGAAATAGATGCCCAGCACCGCGCTGAGGATGCTGCCGCCGTAAGAGGGGATGAACGCAAAGGTGATGATGCGCCAGATCTGGCCGCGCAGCAGAAAATAGCGGCTGAGTGCCAGCCAGACACTGACGGTCTGGTTGACAAACAGCTCGATGGCCAGCACAAGGATCTGCCCGCCCACCAGAATGTTGGTCAGATTCGGGATGCCGAAGCGGCCGTATTTGCGCTCCAGCTGGTTGAGCCAATTGTTCATATAGGGTGCCTCCAACGCATTGTATTCCGATATCGGTGAGTTTTGCCGCATTTTTCTGCTGTTATTGTACCATGATTGGCCGGGGCATTCAAGGCAATGCCACAGTGTGGAAAACCGCTGCATCTTCCGCCCAAAAATACAGCTGTCAAGCGGATTTTGCGGCACAAAAGCACAACCGGAAAGTGTATGGAGTTTCCTGTCTGGAATGAACTTTTCACTTTTTCCACCGGGTTTTCCACCGTTTTTGTGAAGAAAAGGGCAAGTTTTCCATGAGGTTTTCCACTTTTTCCACCGGGTTTTCCACAACAAAAGGGCATCAGCCCTATACACACCGTAATTCAGGCCACAGCTTTCTGGTAAGTTTTGGGCAAAAATGCGGGCATTCTGCCTTTTATAAAAAAGAAAGTCGAAGGATTTTCTTTGTATTCTACAAACCGTTTCCGGGCGGTGATTTCTTTTTCTCCAATCTGGAATGAACCGGTCACAAGTTTTCAACACTGGGCCGCTGCCGTTTTTCTGTGTGGAAAAGGCGGGGAAACATGCAGTTTTCCACACTGTTTTTATCCCGGCTGAACCCTCTCAGTCGCCTGCGGCGACAGCTCCCCCGAAGGGGGAGCTTTTTTGCGATAACCGAAACGTATCGGATGAATGCTAAAAGCTTCCGGCAGTGCTATAAGCTCCCCCTTCGGGGGAGCTGTCTGCGACCAACGGGAGCAGGCTGAGAGGGTTAGGACGCTTGCGGCACACCAGAGGCTCCCTCTTTGAGGGAGCTGGCAAAACCGTCAGGTTTTGACTGAGGGAGTTGGCATCGCGCAGCGATGACTGAGAGGGTTCGTCCTATAAAAATGCCGGGCAGTCCGCAGACTGTCCGGCATTGCTTTATTATTTACATCATATTGTGGAACACCAGCTGTGCGATCTGGAAATACAGGATCAGGCTACAGGCATCCACGATGGTGGTGATGAAGGGGGTAGCCATGATGGCCGGGTCGGCACCCAGCTTCTTGGCTGCCAGCGGCAGCATACCGCCCACCAGCTTTGCCAGAATGACGCTGAAGAACAGCGAAACGCTGACCACGATGGCATAGCCCATCACGTTGGCGTACTGGCCGGGGAACAGGAAGGTGTACATCAGGTAGATGCGCAGGCCGTTCACGATGCCCAGCACCGCGCCCACGATGGCAGACACCCGCAGCTCCTTGCTCAGCACCTGCAAAAAGTCGCTGGGTTCTACCTCACCCAGAGCCAGGCCGCGCACCATCAGGGTGCTGATCTGATTGCCGCAGTTGCCGGCGGTATCCATCAGCATGGGCATGAAGGAGACCAGCAGCGGCAGGCTGACAAAGGCCTCTTCATAGTGGGTGGTGACCATGCCGGTAAAAGTGGCGGACAGCATCAGGATCAGCAGCCAAGGGATGCGCTGCTTGGCGTGGGTCCAGACGCTGGTGCCAAAGTAGGTGGTGGCATCGTCGTCCGGCAGAATAGCAGCCATCTTCTGCATATCCTCGGTGCTCTCGTCGGTCAGAACGTCGATTGCATCGTCGATGGTGATGATACCCACGAACATGCCCTCGTTGTCCAGAACAGGCATGGCGGTAAAGTCGTAGCGCTGCATCTCACGGGCCACGTACTCCTGATCGTCGGTCACTTTCACAGTGACCACGTTATCATCCATGATCTCGTTGATGGGAGTATGCGGCTCTGACAGCAGCAGGCTGCGGGCAGAAACAACGCCCTTCAGGCGGTTGCGCTCCACCACGTAGCAGGTGTACACGGTCTCTGCGTTTTCGCCCTGCTTGCGGATGGCTTCAAAAGCCTGCGCCACGGTCATATCCTCGCGCAGACGGACATATTCGGGGGTCATCAGGCTGCCGGCAGAGCTTTCGGGGTAGTTCAGCAGCTTGTTCAGGCTCTCACGGGTCTGCTTGGAGGATTTCTCCAGCACCCGCTTCACCACGCCTGCGGGCATATCCTCCAGCAGATCGGCGGCATCGTCCAGACTCATCTCTTCAATAGCGCCCACAAGCTCCACATCTGAGAAGGCGTTCACCAGATCGTCGCGGGCTTCGTCGGACATATAGGCAAAGGCCTCGGTGGCCACTTCCTTTTTGAGCAGGCGGAACACCACAAGGCGGTTGTTTTCGTCCAGCTCTTCCAGCAGCTCGGCAAGGTCGGCGGGCTGCTCTTCCTCGGTCACTTCGCGCAGCTTGACGTACTGCTTCTTGATGAGCAGCTTGAGCAGGCGGCTCTTGGTGAGCATCTCAGGGTTGGCCTTGACCTCTTCGTCGTTGGCTTCCTCTTTTTCGGCCTCGCGCATATCCTGCTTGAGGTCTTCAGTAGCTTCCTCGTTCAGATCTTCAGCCAGCTTCTGGCGGACCTCGGCGGGGATATCAGCAGGCAGCTCCTGCACCGGCAGCGCCTGTTCCGCAGCATCAGCCGTCAGCTTCTTTTCTTCCATATCCATTGGGCGTACCTCCTCAGTTTTTACGGAACAGGAGCAGCTCCTGTATCCGGAGGACGCAGCAGATCGGGAAACAAAAAACGCGCCGCCTTGCCTGCCGGAATGCCGCAAACGCCGCATTCTGCGCACACAAAGCCGCGCCTTCCTCTGCTCTGTTTTGCGGAAGGATGCACCGTTGAAGCGGTGCTTTTCCGCAAGGCTCAGCGAAGGAGGCGAACGGTTGGGGAAAACGCAGTTGTTTTTGTTTTCTGATCCACCGCGCCGGTGGTTCTACTTCGACTATGATCCGGGTCCATTTTCCTGCGTTCACCTCCAAGTTTTCATATTCATTTTTATTATAGCGCCGCAAAAAAACGGGGTCAACCCTAAACCACCGATTTACCAGAATTTTGCAAAACAAAACACCCTCTTCCGTGTTGCGGCACACGAAAAAGGGTGTTTTGTTTGGATATTGCCTTGGTGTGAGGAGGAATCATGTTACTTGGGTAAGCGGTTGCGGCCCCGCTTCCCATGGCAAAAGTATAACAGCTTTCACAATTGAATTCGTTAAGAAGCTATGAAGAAACTGTAAAAAGGGAATGGTATATTTTGGAAGATTTTGTGATAACATTTTTTGATTGACCTTCGTTTTTTACACAAAAAATACGCCCCGGTCACCTTGCGGTGAGCGGGGCGCTAAAACGAAGTTCGTTTTTTACTGCGGCAAGATCCCTGCAAAGCAGGTCTTATGCAGCAGGCGGAGCAAGGTATCTGCAAGCAGACCTTATGCTCCTGACACACGCGGGGTGTGCTTTCAAGGACCCTCGCGGGCGCTTTGGTATCTCATATCCCGCCGCGGTGCTCCGCACGGAACAAAGCACCGCCCGGGAAGTGAAATCAGATAGAACTCGTATGGCGAATGCTGTACTTCAGCACATCACCTGCATGGATGGATGCGTTTCTCCGCTTCGTACCGCTGCATTGCGCAGTAACCGCCGGTACGGGGCAGCCGCCCTCTTGCATTGTGGGGCTAAGGTGCCGCAAATATCTGCATCCAAAGCGCAGAAGAATGCTTACTTGTACAGATCGACCAGACGGGTCAGGTGCTCGTAGCGGTCGTTTGCAACTTCCTGGTTGCGTGCGAACAGCTCCTTAGCACGATCGGGGAATGCACGAGTCAGGCGGCTGTAACGGGTCTCGTTAGCCAGCAGTGCCTGATACTTCTCGTTATCCACAGCCTTGGAGGTCAGGGTGAACGGATTCTTGCCCTGAGCCTTGTTTGCCGGGTTGAAGGTGAACAGGTTCCAGTAACCGGCCTCAACTGCCTTCTTCATCTCGTTCTGGCAGTTGGTCATGCCGCCCTTGACACCGTGCAGCTCGCAGGGAGCGTAGCCGATGATCAGAGACGGGCCGGGGTAAGCCTCAGCCTCAGCGATGGCCTTGACAGCCTGAGCCGGGTTAGCACCCAGTGCGATCTGAGCAACATAGATGTAACCGTAGGTCATAGCGATCTCGGACAGGCTCTTCTTGCTGATTTCCTTACCAGCAGCAGCGAACTGGCAGACTTCACCAATGTTGGAAGCCTTGGATGCCTGTCCACCGGTGTTGGAGTACATCTCAGTATCGAAGACCATCACGTTGACATCCTCGCCGGAAGCCAGAACGTGGTCCAGACCACCGAAGCCGATGTCGTATGCCCAGCCGTCACCACCGAAGATCCAGACGGACTTCTTGGCGATGAACTGCTTGCTCTTCAGGATCTCTGCAGACTTCTCGCAGCCGGCAGCAGCAGCCTTCTCCAGCTCAGCGATCAGGGCCTTTGCGGGCTCGTCGTTGGCCTTGGTGTTGTTCTTGGTCTCCAGGAACTTCTCAAAGGCAGCCTTCAGCTCAGCAGAAGCCTTGTCGGAACCAGCAACCTCTGCGATCTCCTTGATCAGGTTCTCGCGGACGGTCTTCTGGCCGATGTACAGGCCCAGACCATGCTCTGCGTTATCCTCGAACAGGGAGTTGCACCATGCAGGACCATGGCCGCTGTCCTTGTTGACGGTGTACGGAGAGATGGAAGCGGTGCCGCCCCAGATGGAGGAGCAGCCGGTAGCGTTGGAGATGTACATCTTCTCGCCGAACAGCTGAGTGATCAGGCGAGCGTAAGAAGTCTCGGCACAGCCTGCGCAGGAGCCAGAGAACTCCAGCAGCGGCTGGTTGAACTGAGAACCGATGACGGTATCGTCAGCAAACTTGGAAGGCTTCTTGGAGATGTTGGCCACGCAGTAGTCGAACACTGCCTGCTGATCGGCCTGGCTGTCCTGCGGCACCATGGTGATAGCCTTGGTGGGGCAGACGGTGACGCACTCGCCGCAGCCCATGCAGTCCAGAGGAGACACAGCCATAACAAACTTGTACTCGTTTGCGGGCTTGTTGTCGCGGCTCTTGGTCTGTGCAGGAGCAGCTGCCAGCTCGTCGGCGGTCAGCTGGAAGGGACGGATGGTAGCATGAGAGCAGACGAATGCACACTGGTTACAGCCAACGCACTTTGCAGCATCCCACTCGGGGACGTTGACAGCGGTGCCGCGCTTCTCGTATGCAGAAGCGCCCTGCTCCCACTCGCCGTTTGCATTTGCCACGAAGGAAGAGACAGGCAGGCTGTCGCCGTCCATACGGGCAATGGGCTCCATGACATCGCGGATCTGCTTGACCAGCTCCGGACGGCCGGTGAGAGCCTTGGGTGCGGGATCAGCCTCGGGGTTGGACCAGGATGCGGGCACGTCCACCTTGTGGATGGCGTCAACGCCTGCATCGATAGCCTTCCAGTTCATCTCAACGACGTCCTGGCCCTTCTTGCCGTAGCTCTTCTGAGCTGCCTGCTTCATGAAGTTGACGGCATCCTCGATGGGCATGACGTCAGCCAGCTTGAAGAATGCAGACTGCAGGATGGTGTTGGTGCGCTTGCCCATGCCGATCTCGATAGCCTTATCGATTGCATTGATGGTATACAGCTGGATGTTGTTGTCAGCGATATACTTCTTTGCCTCGGCGTTCAGGTGCTGGCCCAGCTCCTCATCGGACCACTGGCAGTTGATCATGAACACGCCGCCGGGCTTGACATCCTGGACCATCTTCATGCCCATGTGGATGTAAGCGGGGTTGTGGCAGGCCACGAAGTCAGCCTGGTTGATGTAGTAGGGGCTGCGGATGGGCTTGTCGCCGAAACGCAGATGGCTGATGGTCACGCCGCCGGTCTTCTTGGAGTCATACTGGAAGTATGCCTGAACATACTTGTCGGTATGGTCGCCGATGATCTTGACGGAGTTCTTGTTAGCACCGACAGTACCGTCGCCGCCCAGACCCCAGAACTTGCACTCCTTGGTGCCAGCAGCTGCGGTGATGGGAGCGGGCTTGACTTCCGGCAGAGACAGGAAGGTGACATCATCGGTGATACCCAGAGTGAAGCGCTCCTTGGGCTGATCCTTCTCCAGCTCCTTGAACAGAGCAAAGATGGAGGACGGCGGGGTATCCTTGCTGCCCAGACCGTAACGGCCGCCGGTCAGAACGACATCGTTCAGGCCAGCCTCACGCAGGGTAGCGGCAACATCCAGGTACAGGGGCTCGCCCAGAGAGCCGGGCTCCTTGGTGCGGTCCAGCACAGCCACCTTCTTGGCGGTCTTGGGCAGAACCTTCAGCAGGGAAGCGGAGACCCAGGGACGGTACAGGCGGACCTTGACGATACCGACCTTCTCGCCCTTGGCGTTCAGGTAGTCGATGACCTCATCAGCAACGTCGCAGATGGAGCCCATAGCCACGATCACACGGTCAGCATCGGGTGCGCCGTAGTAGTTGAACAGATCGTAGTTGGTGCCCAGCTTTGCGTTGATCTTGGCCATGTACTTCTCAACAACAGCAGGCAGAGCGTTGTAAACGCTGTTGCATGCCTCACGATGCTGGAAGAACACGTCGCCGTTCTCGTGGGAGCCGCGCATCTTGGGGTGTTCGGGGTTCAGAGCCTTCTTACGGAACTCCTCCACAGCCTCCATGTTGCACATTTCCTTCAGATCGGCGTAATCCCACTTCTCGATCTTCTGGTACTCATGAGAAGTACGGAAGCCATCGAAGAAGTTCAGGAAGGGAACCTTGCCCTCGATGGCGCACAGATGTGCGACAGGGGACAGATCCATGACTTCCTGCACGCTGCTCTCGACCAGCATTGCAAAGCCGGTCTGACGGCATGCCATAACGTCGCTGTGATCACCAAAGATGTTCAGGGACTGAGTAGCAACGGTACGTGCAGAAACATCGAACACGCAGGGCAGCTGCTCAGCAGCGATCTTGTACATGTTGGGGATCATCAGCAGCAGGCCCTGAGAAGCGGTGAAGGTGGTGGTAACAGCACCTGCACCCAGAGAGCCGTGCACAGCGCCAGCAGCGCCGGCCTCAGATTCCATCTCGACGACCTTGACCTGATTGCCGAAGATGTTCTTCTGGCCAGCTGCGGACCACTGGTCCACAGAGTCAGCCATCGGAGAAGACGGGGTAATGGGGTAGATGGCAGCCACGTCCGTGTAGGCATACGCTACATGGGCGGCAGCGGTATTGCCATCCATAGTTTGCTTTGCTCTAGGCATTTTTCTTCCTCCATTATTCAGAATTTGGTACCTTTTGCGCGGGGCAATATGCCCCACATGGGACCGGAGAACCCCATAAAGGCACTATTGCTTGTATACTATAATAGCAAATTCCGCCCATAAAGTAAACGCAAACCGCTCAACAAACGCACCAAAAATAAAGAAATTTTTTTAGCGCTTTTGTACGTCTTTAGTTCGTTAAAGTGAGCAATGGCGCGGATTTTCCGGTTTTGGCCTGCCTGCTTTGCCAGATCCTGTAATTTTTTTCGCAAAAAGGGGAGGGAACCCTCTCAGTCACGGCTTGCGCCGTGCCAGCTCCCCCAAAGGGGGAGCTTTATTTGTGCTGACCGGAAGATACAAAAAGCTCCCCCTTTCGGGGGAGCTGGCGAACGCAGTGAGCCTGAGAGGGTTCACTCTCCCTTGTATTTATCACATCTTTATTGACAACAAACCTCATTTTGCCGTAAACTGAAGCCATAGAAAACCGGCGCTGTGCCGGGCAAAGAGGGTAATAAAATGGAGAAGACCGTGCATTACGAAAAAACACTCACCAGTGAGGTGCTCTTCGAGGGCCGGGTGATCACCCTGACAAAAGACACTGCTCTGCTGGAAAACGGCAAGACCGCCGAACGCGAAGTGGTGCATCACCACGGCGGTGCGTGCATCCTGCCCTATTTTGAGGACGGCACCATCTGCATGGTGCGCCAGTTCCGCTACGCCATGCAGCAGGAGCTGTGGGAGCTGCCTGCCGGCAAGCTGGAAAAGGGTGAGGACCCCTTTGAAGCCGCCAAGCGGGAGCTGGGCGAGGAGTGCGGCCTGACCGCGGACAATTATATCTCTCTGGGCCAGTTTTTCCCCACCGTGGGCTATGACACCGAAGTGATCTACACATGGGTCGCCACCGGCCTGCACAAGACCCAGATGCATCTGGATGCCGATGAATTCCTGACCCCTGACCGTGTGCCGCTGGATAAAGCTTATGAGATGGTCATGAGCGGCGAGATCCGGGACGGCAAGACCATTGCCGGTATCCTGAAGCTCAAGGCCCTGATTGCCGAGGGCAGGCTGTGAACATCCTGTACGAAGATGCCGCCCTTGTGGTGCTGGACAAGCCCGCCGGACTTTCCAGCGAAGAGGGCGTGCCCGCAGCCCTGCGGCAGCTGTGGGGCCAGCCGGATGCCTTTGTAGGCGTGGTGCACCGGTTGGACACCGGCGTTTCCGGCCTGATGGTGTTTGCCAGAACGCCCGGGGCTGCGGCCGCACTCAGCCGTCAGATCACCCAGAGCCAGAACGCCTACGCTGTGCAGGATGGCAGGGCCGAAGGGGAGCCGGAAGTGCCGCAGTTCATCAAGCGATATCGGGCCGTCATTGCAGGCGGGCCGGACGAAGCACTGCCCGTCGAAGGCACCCTGCGGGACTGGCTGTTCAAGGACAGCCGCCGGGGCCGGGTATTCCCTGTGAGCCGCCCGCGCAGAGGTGTACGGGAAGCCGTGCTGGAATACCGCATCGTGAAAACGGCAGGAGAGATGAGCCTTGCTGAGATCACGCTGCACACCGGCCGCACCCATCAGATCCGGGTGCAGTTTGCATCCCGGAAGCATCCGCTGGCCGGAGACGGCAAATACGGAAGCCGCGTAAAAGGCAGCATTGCCCTGCAGAGCTGCGGCCTGCAGTTTTTGCACCCGGAGACCGGAAAGCCCATGGCATTTACGCTACCGCTGCCGGAGGGTGCGTTCTGGAAACCGTTTGAAGGATAATGCATTTCCATTAGGTGAGAGGTATGGAACAATACAAAACTGATTCTGAGATCTATGCTGTGCTGGAGCGGGAGATCATTGACCTGACCATCCGCCCCGGCTCTTCGCTGAGCGAAAATCCGCTCTGTGCCCGCTTTGGCGCACCGCGCACCCTGATCCGGGTGGTGCTGCAGAAGCTGCAGGAAAACGGGCTGGTAAAGATCGTGCCTTACAAGGGCACCACCGTTACCCGGCTGAACCGCCGCATCGTGGACGAGCTGATCTACGAGCGCACCGCCGTGGAAGCCCGCGTATTGCGGGATTTTTCGCCCCGGTGCACCCCGGAGCAGCGGGCGTTGATCCGCAGGCGGGTGGAAACCTACGAAGCCCTTGCGGCTATGGAGAGCCCGGATTACAACAAGCTGTACGAAGCCGACCGTGCCCTGCACGGGACATGGTTTGCCGCCATGGATAAAATGTACCTGTGGAGCACCCTGCAGAACGCCCACGCCGACTACAGCCGCTTCCGGATGCTGGACACCATGACCACCGGCGGCCTTGCCGAGGTGATCGCAGACCACCGCAACCTGATGAACGCCATCGAGCGGTGCGACCTTGCCGCCTTTGAACCGTTGGTGGAACGGCACCTGTACGGCGGCATCCGGCGGCTTGGCTCCAAGCTGACCGAGGAATATGCCGATTATTTTGAGCCGGAAAAGTAATTGTTCTATGTGGAACATTTTATAAAACGAAAGGGCACAGCGCATTGCAGCGCCGTGCCCTTTTGTTTTATGCTGTCTGAATTTCAGAACACCCCGGAAATAAAAATTTCCAGACCTATGCCAATGAGGATGATGCCGCCCAGAATGGATGCCTTGCCGGAGAGCTTGGTGCCAAACTTTTTGCCGATGCGCAGGCCCGCCATGCAGATAAAGAAGGTGACCACCGCAATGATGAGCGATGCCGCAAGTGCCATCAGCCAGCCGTATTCCGAAATGGTGAAGCCCACCGAAAGCGCATCGATGCTGGTAGCCACGCCCTGCATGAGCAGTGCACCCGCACTCAGCTCTGCTGCTTCTTCGGCCTCTTCGCCCTTGATGCCATCCACAAGCATTTTGCCGCCAATATAGCCCAGCAGAGCCAGCGCGATCCACGGGATGAATTTTTCAAACGAAGAGAACAGCTCCACAATGGTGTGCACGCACACCCAGCCCGTCATGGGCATCACGGCCTGAAAAAGGGCAAAGGTGCCCGCGATCCTGCACATGGTTCCCCTGCTCATGCGGGGGTCGTGCAGGCCGTTTGCCATGGACACCGAGAACGCATCCATTGCAAGGCCCACGCCCAGCAGGGCACTGTTGAGGAAAAATACAAAGCTCCATTCCATATTGTCTGCCTCCTGAATCTGACCAGAATATCGGGCAATACAAAACCCGGTCTCGGGCGCACATGTACGTCCGGGACCGGGTGATTTTTTGAAACCAACTCCATGTGCACGGGCGCTGTTCTATGCGCCAAAAACACATGAGTCTCGCAAATGAAAGCAAGCCAGACCGGAACCAACGGTCATCATGTTGACTTGCTGCGCCCTGCAAAAGCGCCTGCTACTCCCCCACGGGTATTTGTGATTGTTTTGCCATTGTAGCATATCTTTGCAGGGAAGTCCAGACAAACCTGCGCGGTTACACGGTATTTTTCCATCGGCGGGCAAAATACCAGTCCTGTGAAATAATAAAACACAGGGTGTTGCCCAGTGCCCTCAGGGTAACAGCATGTTCCTGACGCAAGGCCCGGCGGGCGCAGCGCTCGTACTCCCGCGCCTGCTGCATCCGGGCACTCCGGCGCTCTTCGGCGGTCAGGTGCATTCCCACATCGATCAGGGAGTGCAGCAGTGCCCAGTACAGCTCACACAGCGAACCCGTGATGCCATGGCGGCGGACGCACTCGAACACGGTATAGTTTGCTTCCACACGGTCGAGATTGCGCAGGGTGACTTTGCTGTTGACAATGCTGCCCGCCACCTTGCGGTAAAGGTACAGCGCATCCGGGATATTTGCGATTCTGTCCGCTTTTTCGTAGGCGTAGGCGATCAGCAGGGTGTCCTCGTTCAGCTTGCCCTCTGCAAAGCGCAGCTGCGCAAAAATGCTGCGGTGGTACAGCTTGTTCCACACCACCATGTAGGGCAGAAGGGTGCTGTGCTCCAACGCCTGCTCCGGGGTCAGCACCTCCCGCCGCACATGCAGATACTGCTCCCGGATGGGGGTCAGGGCTTCGTCCACCTGCCGGTAATTGCACACGGCCATCTGTGCACCGGCCTCCTGCGTCGCATGGTAAAGCTTTGCGCAGAAGTCCGGCGTGATGGTGTCGTCTGAATCCACAAAGGCGATCCATTCGCCCTCTGCCGCGTCCAGCCCGGCATTGCGTGCCCCGCTCAGACCACGATTCTTCTGGTGGATGACCCGGATGCGGCTGTCCTTTGCCGCTGCGGCATCGCACAAAGCAGGGCAGCTGTCCGGAGAGCCATCGTCCACCAGGATCAGCTCAAAATCCGTGAAGGTCTGGGCAAGGATGGAAGAGATGCAGGCGCTCAGAAAACGCTCTGTCTTATATACCGGCACGATGATGCTGATCTCCGGCTGTTTTTTATGTTGTTCCTGCACAATAAACTCCTCATTGCTTCAGGTCGTTTTCTGCCGTCTTTCCGCCCTTTTGCGGCATAGATCCAGATAACTGCAGGCCGATGCAGCGCAGACCACTGCCGCCCACAAATTTTTTAGTGTTACGCCGCGGGCTTGCATCAGCCGATGGCGGGCTGTACGCTCATACGCAAAGGCTTCCTTCATCCGGGGGCTTTTGCGCTCTTCCGGTGTCAGGTGCAGCCAGATGTCCCACACGGCAGTCAAAATCGGGCGATAGGCTGCACACAAAGCATCCCGGATGCCGTTTTGGTACAGCACATCAAACAGGCGGTACCATGCTTCCACCCAGTCCAGTGTTTTCAAGGTAGTCTTGCGGTGCATGGCACTGCCGGTAACGATGCGGTAATTGTATAAAAAATCCCATACACCGCAGGCAGAAGCCGCTCTTGCGTAAATGACCGGCATGAGACAGGTATCTTCAAACGCCTTGTTTTCTGGATAGCGCAGATTTTCCAGCAGTTTTCGGCGATAAAGCTTATTCCACGGAACCTGAAAATCCGACACCACCATCCGGCGCAGAACTTCCTCCTGCGGCAAAAACTCGTTCAAAAGGCGATGTTCTCCGCCTGCAAGCGTTTTGCCCGTTTCATCAATGCACTGACTGCTGCAGATTGCAAAATCTGCACCCGTTTCCAGCACTGCCTTATGCATTTTTTCCAGATATTCTGGTGCTGCTGTATCATCCGAATCCACAAATGCGATCCAATTTCCCTGTGCTGCATCCAGACCCGCATTGCGGGCTGTGCTTACACCGCCGTTTTGCTTATGGATTACCCGCACGCGGCTGTCCCTTTTTGCTGCTGCATCACACAGGGCAGGGCAGTTGTCCGGTGAGCCATCATCCACAAGGATCAGTTCAAAATCTGTAAAGGTCTGGGCCAGGATGGAATCAATGCACTCATTCAGATATTTTTCCACCTGATACACTGGCACGATGATGCTGATCTCCGGTTTTCCACTTTCTGTTCTTTCACTCACAGTATTTTCCTTCCGCTGTCATGCCCCATATTTATACGCAAAGAACCATTTTGGATTCAGGATGCACAAAGCAGTTTCCAGTTGATTACGCAGCGTGAAACCGCCTGCGCGGCTCAACTCGTCCTTTGCTTTTGCCACACAGGCGGCAGCCTGCTGCACCTGTTCGCTTTTGCGTTCTTCCTGTGACAGTTTTCTCTTGAGTTTACGGAAGATGCGCTTTGTAACTGTATACTGCAGGCAGGCTTCATCATATTTTCGGTATTTCATTGTATACTGAAACAGCGCATAGTTTGCATGGACTTCTTCCAGATTTTTCAGGGTTACAGCCGCGTGCATAATGCTTCCCGAACGCAGCCGATATTGATAAAGAGGCTCCGCCACACAAGCTGCTTTATTTACCCGTTCCAAAATTTCCGGTGCAGTGAATGCATCTTCATAATTTTTTCCTTCTGGAAAACGAATTTTCTCAAATACTTCGCAGCGGCACAGTCGTGTCATTACCATATAGAACGGTGACAGCTGGATACGGTGAACGATTTCTTCTCTTGAGAGAACTTCGTCTTTTAAACAATGTTCCTGATAACTGTCCAGTGCTTTATTTTCTTTCATGCGCAGAATATTGCACACAGCCATTTCCGCCCCAGCCTGCACTGCAGCATGAAGCATTTTTTCACAGAAGGTAGGGTCGATCATATCATCTGAATCCACAAAGCCAAGCCAATTTCCCCGTGCAACATTGATTCCGGCATTTCTTGCCCCGCTCAGTCCCTTATTCTGCTGGTGGATCACCCGCACGCGGCTGTCTTTTTCTGCCGCAGCATCACACAGGGCAGGGCAGTTGTCCGGGGAGCCATCGTCCACCAGGATCAGCTCAAAATCCGTAAAGGTCTGTGCCAGAATGGAATCAATGCATTCGTTCAGGTATTTTTCCACCTTATACACCGGCACGATGATGCTGATCTCCGGGGATTTTTTTTGCTCTGTCATGTTCCTTAAACCACTTTCTGTGTTTATTTTTATTCCTCACACGCTATTTCTATTATACATGGTTTGGATGGATTTGAAAAGAAGCCGCCGTACAGAAATCTCTGCGCGGCGGCTTCTTTCAAATCTTATTGTGTTTTCAAGGTTTATTCTTCGCTCTTATCGTCCGCTTCCGGGGCTTCTGCAGCGGCGGCAGCATCTGCAGCTTCCATGGCGGCAAGCTGCTCGGCAGTCGGCTCTGCATCAGCATCGGAGGTGTCGATCTGCTCGGTCTGGGCCTCGTCGTCGTGGTCGGTGCGGGCAAGTACCATCACCTTGTCGTTCTCACCCAAGCGCATCACCCGCACGCCGGAACCGTAGCGGCTCTGCAGCGGGATCTCGTTGGCGTGCAGACGGATGATGATGCCCTCCTGACTGCTCAGCAGCACATCATCCACATCGTCCACGATCTTGACCGCAGCCACCTTATCCTTGGCGGCATCGTAGTTGCGGATGCCCTTGCCGCCGCGGGCGGTGATGCGGTAGGTGTCGATGTCCGACCGGCGGCCCTTGCCGTTCTCGGTGACGGTGAGCACCGTGCCGCCCTCGCGGCAGATGCACACGCCCACAACTTCATCGCCCTCGGCCAGACGGATGGCGCGCACGCCGTGGCCGCTGCGGCCCATGGGACGTGCATCGGCTTCGTTGAAGCGGATGGCCTGACCGTTGCGGGTGGCAACGATGAGCATATCGTGGCCGGAGGTCAGGCGGGTCCATGCCAGAGCGTCGCCCTCGTTCAGGGCAATGCCGATCAGGCCGGACTTACGGATGTTAGCATACTGTTCCAGCGGGGTGCGCTTGATGAGGCCCTGCTTCGTGACCATGGTCACAAAGCCGCCCTCGGTGTCGGCTTCCTTCGACTGGCAGATCATGTTGGTGACCTTTTCGCCCTCGGCCAGCTGCAGCAGGTTGACGATGTTGCTGCCCTTGCTGGTGCGGCTGCCCTCGGCAATGGTGTAGCCCTTGATGCGGAACAGACGGCCCCGGTCGGTAACAAAGAGCACATAGTCGTGGGTGGAGCCTACGAACATCTCCTGCACGATGTCCTCTTCCTTGCGGGTCATGCCGGAGATGCCGCGTCCGCCGCGGCGCTGTGCCTGATAGGTGGCCTTGAGCTGGCGCTTGATATAGCCGGCCTCGGTCAGGGTGTAGACACACTGTTCCTCGGCGATCAGATCCTCGATATCCACCTCACCGGTCACGGACTGGATCTCGGTGCGGCGCTCGTCGCCGAAGCGCTTTTTCATTTCCAGCAGCTCTTCCTTGACGATGGCAAGCACACGGGCGTCGTCGGCCAGAATGGCTTCCCAGTTCTCGATCTTGGCCTGCAGGCTGGCAAGCTCTTCCTCGATCTTCAGGATCTCAAGGCCTGCCAGACGGCCCAGCTGCAGCTTGACGATGGCATCTGCCTGCGGGTCGTCAAAGCCGAACTGCTCCATGATGGCAGCCTTGGCCTCTGCCATGCCGCCCTTGCAGGCGCGGATGGTGGCGATCAGCTCGTCCACGATGTCGGTGGCCTTCTTCAGGCCTTCCAGAATGTGGGCGCGCTCCTTGGCCTTTTTCAGGTCGTACTGGGTGCGGCGGCGCACCACTTCGTCCTGAAATTCCACGTACTTCTGAAGCATCTGCTTCAGGGTGAGGACTTTCGGCACCTTGTGGTCGATGGCCAGCATGATAACGCCCACGGTATCCTGCAGCTGGGTGTACTGGTACAGCTGGTTCAGGATGACCTGTGCGTTGGCATCCTTGCGGATGTCCACCACGATGCGCATACCCTTGCGGTTGGTCTCATCGTTCAGACCGGTGATGCCCTCAATGCGCTTTTCCTTGACAAGGTCGGCCATGTTCTCAATGAGACGGGCCTTGTTGACCATATACGGAATTTCCGTAATGATGATCTGGGTGCGGCCGTTCTTGGTCTCCTCGATGGTGGCGCGGCCCCGCAGGGTGATCTTGCCCCGGCCGGTGGCGTAGGCGGCGCGGATGCCGCTGCGGCCCATGATGATGCCGGCAGTGGGGAAGTCCGGGCCCTTGATGTATTCCATCAGGCCGGGCAGATCGATGTCCGGATCGTCGATATAGGCGATGCAGCCGTCAATGACCTCGCTCAGGTTGTGGGGCGGGATGTTGGTGGCCATGCCGACCGCAATGCCCTGACTGCCGTTGACCAGCAGGTTGGGGAAGCGGCAGGGCAGCACGCTGGGTTCCTTCTTGGTCTCGTCAAAGTTGGGGTCCCAGTCGATGGTGTCCTTCTCGATATCGGTCAGCATCTCCACCGCCATGCGGCTCATGCGGGCCTCAGTGTAACGGTAGGCAGCCGGGGGGTCGCCATCCACAGAACCAAAATTACCCTGACCATCCACCAGCGGATAGCGCAGAGAGAAGTCCTGTGCCAGACGGACCATGGCATCGTAGACCGATGCGTCGCCGTGGGGATGGTAGGAACCCAGCACCGCACCAACGGTGTCGGCGGATTTGCGGTAGGGATGGCTGGGGTCGTTGCCGCGCTCGTGCATGGTGTACAGAATGCGGCGGTGAACAGGCTTCAAACCGTCGCGCACATCGGGCAGGGCGCGGGACACGATGACCGACATGGAGTAGTCCAGGAATGCGGTCTCGATCTCCTTTTTCACATCGCGGATGATCTTTTTGGTTCCGCTGCCCGGTATCATCACATAATCTTCTTCCATTGTTTCCTCCGTAGGATCATACCCTCTCAGTCAATGCCTTACGGCATTGCCAGCTCCCCCGAAAAGGGGGAGCTTTTTTTGCGTGAGAAGGAAAAGTTTATCTTTTTGCCTGAAGACTCCCCCCTTGAGGGAAGACTTCCCCCGCTCCGGGACAGATTCTCCCCGGCCGGGGAGAAATGTCACCGCAGGTGACAAAGAGGGGAACGGATGTCACCGTAGGTGACAAAAGGGGGAATCTGGCGCGTCAGCGCCTGAGAGGGTTTTCTTACACGTCCAGCTTTGCGTACTGGGCGTTGGTCTCGATAAAGCGGCGGCGCGGCTCCACCTGATCGCCCATCAAGATAGTAAAGGCTTCGTCGGCCTTCTCGGCATCGTCAATGGTGATCTGCACGATCACGCGGTTATCGGGGTTCATAGTGGTCTCCCACAGCTGTTCGGGGTTCATCTCACCAAGGCCCTTATAGCGGTTCACCTTTGCGCCGGGCATCTCCTGCGAAAGCACGGCCATTTCGGCATCGTTGTAGGCGTACTTGATGGTGTTGCCCTTCTGCACCTTGAACAGAGGCGGCTGGGCCACATACACATGGCCCTGCTCAATGAGCGGGCGCATATAGCGGAAGAAGAAGGTGAGCATCAGGGTGCAGATGTGGGAGCCATCCACATCGGCATCGGCCATGATGAACACTTTATCGTAGCGCAGCTTGGAGATATCGAACTCGTCACCAATGCCGCAGCCCAGTGCCAGCACAACGGGCATCAGCTTGTCGTTGCCGTAAATTTTATCGGCGCGGGCCTTTTCCACGTTCAGCATCTTGCCCCACAGCGGCAGGATGGCCTGAATGGCAGAATCACGGCCCATCTTGGCGGAACCGCCTGCAGAATCGCCCTCGACGATGAAGATTTCGGTGCGGCTGGGGTCTTTTTCGCGGCAGTCTGCCAGCTTGCCGGGCATCCGGCTGGTCTCCAATGCGCTCTTGCGGCGCACCAGTTCGCGGGCCTTTTTGGCAGCGGCGCGGGCGCGGGCAGCCTGGGTGGCCTTTTCAAAGATGGCCTTTGCCACGCCGGGGTTCTCCTCAAAGAATTCCATCAGCTTGGAGTAGACCATGTTGGAAACAAGGGTGCGGATCTCCGTGTTGCCCAGCTTTGCCTTAGTCTGGCCCTCAAACTCCGCCTCCTGCAGCTTGACAGAGATCACGCAGATCAGGCCCTCGCGCACGTCCGCACCGGACAGGTTCTCGTCCTTATCCTTCAGCAGGCCGTGGCTGCGGCCGTAATCGTTGAACACGCGGGTCAGGCTGTTCTTGAAGCCCTCCTCGTGGGTGCCGCCGTCCGGGGTGTTGACGTTGTTGGCAAAGCTCAGCAGCAGCTCGTTGTAGCTGGAATTGTACTGCAGTGCGATCTCTGCCATGCCGCGGTCGGTCTGGCCCTTGAGGTAGATCACATTGGGGTGCAGCACGTCCAGCTTGCGCTTCTCGCCCAGATAGGTGACAAAGCTCTTGATGCCGCCCTCGTAGCACATGACCTCGGTGCGGTAGCAGGGTTCACCCTCCTTGCCGTCCTCCAGTACGGGAGTGTACATCTCACGCTCGTCGGTCAGAGTGATCTTGACACCGGCGTTCAGGAAGCTTTCTTCCCGCAGGCGCTTTTCCAGCGTGTCGAAGTCGTACACGGTGGTATCCCGGAACATCTCCGGGTCCGGCTTGAAGGTGACCCGGGTGCCGGTAACGCCGTCGGCTACGGTGCCGATGCACTTGAGCGGGCCGTCCGGGTCGCCGCGGCGGAAAGTCTGCTCGTACTCGTGGCCGTCGCGGCGCACGTTGACGGTGAGCCACTCGGAGCAGGCGTTGACCACCGAAGCGCCCACGCCGTGCAGGCCGCCGGCCACCTTGTAGCCGGAGTTCTCGCCGCCGAACTTGCCGCCGGCGTGCAGGATGGTGTAAACGACGGTGACGGCGGGCAGGCCGGTGTCGGCCTGAATGTCCACAGGGATGCCGCGGCCGTTATCCGTGACCTGAATGATGTTGTCTTTCAGGATCTTGACCTCGATGTGGTCGCAGTAGCCGGCCAGTGCTTCATCGATGGCGTTGTCCACGATCTCGTAGACCAGATGATGCAGGCCGCGCTCGCCGGTGGAACCGATATACATGCCCGGGCGCTTGCGCACCGCCTCCAGACCCTTCAGGACCTGGATCTCGCTGGCATTATACTCATGGTCGGTAGCGGTTTCGGCATTTGTGCTGGTAATGATTTCTTCTGCCATTTCCTTTCTCCCTTTTGTTCAATGTTTGCATTTTTGTTCGATCTATCGTAAAAGCAGAGCATATTCTCCGCCTGTTGGCTGGTTTACTCGATCATTTTTTCGGCCCTGCGCCGCATGGCAGCAGGCGACAGCTCCGAAAGATACACCGTGTCCACCACGGCCCCGTCTGCCAGAACATAGCTCTGGGGCAGCTCGTCCGAAAGGCTCACCACCGCGCCGTTCTTCTGGGCGTAGTTCAGAAACTCCCGGCCCCGGGGGGTGATGGTGGTGGTTTCCAGATTGAAGATGCCGATAATGTCCCGGTCATTCAGCACGTAGTCACGGCCCAGATGAATATACATACAGTATTTTCCTCATTCTGGCAGTTCATGCATAAAGCGCCGTTTATTCACCGGCAGCTGCATGTACTTTTGCATCATTTCTTCATGCTTTGCTCAGCACACCGCCGTTCATGCGGTACACTTCGCCGTCCGTTTTCAGGAACGCGGTATCATCACAGCTGGTCACAAAGGTCTGCTTTTCCTTCATGCGGGTGAGCAGATACTGCTTGCGGCCCTCGTCCAGCTCGCTGAGCACATCGTCCAGCAGGAGCACCGGGTGCTCTCCGGTGATCCGGGCAGCGGCAGCCGCTTCGGCCATTTTCAGGCTCAGCACCACGCTGCGCTGCTGTCCCTGACTGGCAAACACCTTTGCGGGCTGGTCGTCCAGCAGCAGCTCAACGTCCTCGCGGTGGATGCCGCACAGGCTCTGCCCGGCGCGCAGCTCTTCGTTCTGGCGCTGCTTCAAAAGTGCGGACAGCCCACCCGGCTCAAACTGGGCGGCATACCGCACCGCCATGCGCTCTGCCCCGTGGGAAAGCTCGGCATAGTTGGCACAGGCCAGCGGTGTGAGCAGGGCCAGATACTCCCGCCGCCGCTTCTGGATGGCCTCGCCCTGTGCGGCAAGCTCCACGTTCAGCACTTCCAGCAGGGCGCATTTTTCTGCCCACGGGCGCTCCGTGCCGCCTGCTGAATGACGCAGAAGCGCGTTTTTCTGCTGCAATGCCCGCACATAGCGACGGTAGGTGGCAAGGTAGCCGGGGTACAGCTGGCACAGCGCCGCGTCCAGAAACCTCCGCCGTCCTTCCGGTGCACCTTTTACAAGGCTCAGGTGCCCGGGGTCGAACACCACAGCCGGAAAGCTGCCCGCAAGGCCCGCCGCCCGCTTGGGCGGAGAGCCGTTGACCGATGCATACCGGCCGGGGCGCTGTGCATCCGGCGTGCCCACCGTAATGCGCACATTTGCCGGTTCGTCCGGTTCCTGATCCTCCTGCCGGGTGCGCTGGGTGACGGCCTCCAGTACCGCGAATGTTTCTCCGCGGCGCACAAGCTCGGCATCCTTGCCGCCCCGGAAGCTTTTGCCGCCGGTCAGCAGCCAGATGGCCTCCAGCAGGTTCGTTTTGCCCTGACCGTTGTTGCCGCAGATCACGGTCAGCTCCCGGCCAGGTTCCAGCTGCGCTGCCGCAATATTACGGTAATTCGCAACTTCCAGTGAAAGCAGACGCATTACTGGCCCTGACCCACTTCCACAGTCTGGCCGTCCAGCTCGATCACATCACCGGCACGGCACTTCTTGCCGCGCATGGTGCACACCTCGCCGTTCACCTTCACGGCACCGCCCTGCACCAGCTCCTTGGCTTCGCCGCCGGTCTCGCACAGGCCTGCATATTTCAGCAGGGCATCCAGCTTGATAAATTCCGTATGGATGAGAATTTTCTGCATAATTTCGCCCTCTTAATCGTTCTTGAAGCGCACCGGAAGCACCAGATACAAAAAGTCGTTGCCCTCGGCAGGCAGCACCTTGACCGGGCTCAGAGGGCCGCTGATCTCCATGCGGACCTTCTCGGTGCGGGCGTTGCGCAGCGCATCCAGCAGATAACGGTTGTTGAAGCCGATCTCCACCTCGTCGCCCTCGCAGTCGGCGTTGAACTCGTCCACCACGCGGCCAAGGTTGGTCTGGCAGCGCACCACGACTCTACCCTCTGTAAAGGAGATGCGGAGAGGATTTTTTAAACGCTCTGTAATAATCAGCGAAGCACGCTCGATGGTCTCGATGAATTCCTTGGTGTCGATGGTCACGCGGGTGCGGCTGTCGGCGGGGATCACATTGCGGTAGTTGAGGAACTCGCCCTCGATCAGACGGCTCATGATGGTGTAGCCGCCGGCCATAAAGACCACATAGCGGCGGTTGGCGCTGATGTGCACCGGCTCTTCGTCGTCGTTGGGCAGCAGGTGGGCGACCTCGGTCATGGTCTTGCTGGGCACGATGATGCGGATATCCTTTACCGCTGTCACCGGGCGTTCCACGATGGCCAGACGGTAGCCGTCCAGTGCCACTACAGTCAGCTTGTCGGGCAGGATCTCGAACAGCTCACCGGTGTGGGCGGGCTTTTTCTCGTCCTGACTGACAGCATATAACGTACGATCGATCATATCTTTCAGCACGCCGGTCTTGATGGTCAGGGTCTCTTCCGCTCCGGTATTGGGCAGCTCCGGGAAATCGTTGGCCGGCATGGACTGGATCTCGAACTGGACTACGCCGCTCTGGATGGTGGTCTTGCCGTTCTCGGCAGAGAGGATGCTGACCTGACCGGCGGGCATCCGGCTGATCATGCTGCTGAGCAGCTTTGCATTCAGCACCACCTCGCCGGCTTCCTTGACATTGGCTTCGATGGTGGTCACGATGCCCATTTCCAGATCGTAGCCGGTGAGGTTGAGCTGGAAGCCTTCGGCTTTCAGCAGGATACCTTCCAGCACAGGGATGGCAGAACGCATGGTGACGGCTTTGGACACACCATCGATGGCTGCGCTCAGCAGAACTTTATCACATACGATGTTCAAACTGAATTCTCTCCTTTGTTTTTCGTTTCTGATGTTGTTTTGTGTTTGAAAACAGTTTCAGAACCGGTCTATCTTATTGAACTTGTTGTAGTAACCGTAGTAGGGGGTGGGGAACTTGTGGAAAACCCCGAAAAGTCTTGTCGGAATGCGGGGGTTTTGGTTTCCACGGGGTTGTGAATGTGTTGTGAATGGATCGTGGAAAGGTTGGAAGAGGTCTTTCTTTCCACAGACCATGTGGAGAACGAAGGTTGAATGTTGAAAACTCTGTGGAAAGTGTGGAAAGGTTTGCGTTTTTACCACAAGATATAGGTTCTTTTTCCCCGTTTTGTTCCGTTTTCTCCCCATATTTTGGGGTTTCACCCATAAATGAGTACGACTTTTGCATGATTTCTGCGGTCAGGCCTTCACATTCTTGATGATGTCGCTCACGGTCTCGCGCAGGTGCTGGTCGTTTTTCATGTCACGCTCCATGGTCTTGAGGGAGTAGACGATGGTGGAGTGGTCACGGCCGGAGAATTCACGGCCGATCTCTTCCATGCTCATGCCGGTGACCTCGCGCAGGATGTAGATGGCCACGCGGCGGGCAGAGGCAACGTTGGCGTTGCGCTTGGTGCCGCGGATGTCGGCAGGGGAGACGTTGAAGGTGCGGGACACCTCGCCGATGATCTTCTCGATGGTTACGGGCACCGGCTGGGTCTCGTTGAGGATGTCCTTGATGGCATTCTGGGCCACACTGATGACCGGCTGGATGCCCTCCAGCATGTAGTAGGCGTTCAGTTTTTTTACAGCGCCTTCCAGCTGGCGGATGTTGTTCTTCAGGTGGTTGGCAATGAACTCGGCCACATCCTCGGGCAGGTCCAGATGCAAAAGCTCTGCCTTGCGCTTGACGATGGCCACGCGGGTCTCAAAATCCGGCGGCTGCACATCGGCGGTCAGGCCCCACTCAAAGCGGGTGCGCAGACGCTCTTCCAGACTTTTGATCTCCTTGGCCGGGCGGTCGGAGGCAATGACGATCTGCTTGTGGGCATCGTGCAGGGAGTTGAAGGTGTGGAAGAACTCCTCCTGCGTGGATTCCTTGCCGGCGATGAACTGGATATCGTCCACCAGCAGCAGGTCTGCCACGCGGTACTTCATGCGGAAATCCTCGGTGCTGCCGGCGCGGATGGCGGCGATCAGCTCATTGGTGAACTGCTCGCAGGTAACGTACATGATGACGAAATCGGGGTGGGTGCGCTTGATCTCGGTCTGGATGGCCGTGAGCAGATGGGTCTTGCCAAGGCCGGAGCCGCCGTAGATGAACAACGGGTTGTATGCGCCGGAGGGATTGGCCGCAACCGCCTGTGCAGCAGCAAACGCAAACTGGTTGGAAGGGCCTTTGATGAAGTTTTCAAATGTGAACTCGTAGTTGCCCTGCGGGGAGGCGGGGTTCGCCTCGTACTGCTGGGCCAGCACCACCTCGTGCGGCGGCGTGCTGGGCACCACCAGCGTGATGTCCACGTCGAAGCCCAGCACGGTCTTGAAGGCTTCCTTGAGCAGGCCAAGGTAGCGGTCCGTCACGATCTTGCAGATGAAGTCGTTGCGCACCGAAAGGGTGATGTGGCTGGAATCCTCAAAGCTGATCGGCTCCAGTCCGTCGATATAGAGATTATAGGTCGGCTCGGCCATCTGCGTTTTGCAGTACGCCTGGGCGGCCTCTAAAACGTCCTTAAAAGAATCCATAAAACATCCACTCCGTTAAAGTTTTCAACAATGCTGCTGATACTAGGTTAGTATACCACAAAAAACGCTGTGCGTCCATATTTCTATAATGTAATTTATAATACATAAAAAAAGCCCCTGCACGGCCGTTGTGGCATGGGCAAAACAGGGCCACAATATCTTGTGGCAAAAGAGTTTTCCACGGCAGAATGGTGAAAAAGTTGAAAATCTTTTCACAAAAAAGTTTGAAGGAAAGCGAAAAAAATGCTTGACAGAACGCCATACTATGCGATATACTGTTGAATTGCAAGCCTGTCCCCAATCTGGGACCACATCAGACCCCATACCGGGGATAAGTTTTTACGGAGGATACAACCATGAAGAGAACTTTTCAGCCCAAGAAGCGTCAGCGCAAGGAAGTTCATGGCTTTCTGACCCGCATGAGCACCAAGAACGGCCGTAAGGTCATCAATGCTCGCCGTGCAAAGGGCCGCAAGAGCCTGACTGTCTGATCCGGCCTTTTATGACGGGATCCGGCGCAGAAATGAATATGCGCACAAAAGACCGCTGATATTGGATTAGCGGTCTTATTTTTTTTTTGAAAATTGAAAGAATTTTCGTAAAAATGCCCGCATGGGCTTTCAAAGTCGAAAAATTTTTGATATACTGGCTGAAGAATGCACCCTTCGGGGCGTGTTCTCAGCCACAGAAAGGAGGCGCGGAATCATGCGCTATCGTCCCATCCGCCGCAACAGCGAGTTTGGCAGAGTGTATGCCCGCGGCAAATCCTATGTGAACCCCGGTCTTGTGATGTATGTGCTCAAGACCCGCAGCAAAAAGACCCGCGTGGGTCTGACCGCCACCAAAAAGATCGGCCACGCCGTGCAGCGCAACCGCGCCCGCCGCGTGATGAAGGCGGCCATCGACGAGCATCTGGACTACAACATCGGCGGCTACGATCTGATCTTTGTAGCCCGCGGTATGACCCCGCGGCTGAAGAGCTGGCAGCTGAGCAGCATTGTGGCAAAGCTGTTTGCACAGGCCGGTCTGCCGGATAAGGCCAAACGGCCGGATGCGCCGCCCCCTGCCACCGTGCCCCCGGCACGCAGGGCACAGGCGGAAAAGCCGGACGCATGAACCGCCTGCAGTACATCTGCCGCCGCGCGCTGTGCGTGCCCATCCGGGCCTACCAGTACACTCTCAGCCCATGGATCGGCCGCAGCTGCCGTTTTACGCCCAGCTGCAGCAACTACACCATGCAGGCCATCATGACCCATGGGTGCGTAAAGGGCATCCTGCTGGGGGCATGGCGCATCGCCCGGTGCAATCCCTTCGGCAAATGGGGCTTTGACCCGGTGCCGGAGCCGGGCCGCTGGCAGAACCCTGCCTGCCGGCTGCAGCCCGCAAAGCTGTTTGAAAAGCGGCATAGGGGATAAAGTTTATCTGTCATTGAAGAGAACTCCCTCAGTCACGGCTTGCGCCGTGCCAGCTCCCTCATGGAGGGAGCCTCTGGCGAGAAGGAAAACTTTATCGCCATGACAAAGGCCCCATCTCAGAGGGGGCTGTCGAGCGAATGCGAGACTGGGGGAGTTTCTACGGCATCTGAATCAGCTTCTTGTGACGCGGTGCACTGTGGGCAGCGTGTCCTACGATAAAAATAACAAGTCCCGTGCCACAGACGGGGCAGAATGGACAAAGGTATGAACTTCTTTTACATCCTGAGCGGTCCTCTCGGCTATGTCATGGAGTGGATCTACAAGCTGCTCCCGAGCTACGGCTGGGACATCATCATCTTCACGCTGCTCATCAACATCGTCAAGATCCCTCTGCAGCTGAGCCAGCAGAAGAGCATGGCTAAAATGTCGGCCTTCCAGCCCATGATGATGGAGATCCAGACCAAGTACAAGGACAAGCCCGAAAAGCAGCAGGAAGAAATGCTCAAGCTGCAGCAGAACTACGGCTATAACCCCACCGCAGGCTGCGTGCCCATGCTGCTGAACTTCCTTGTCATGTTCGGCGTTATCGGTGTCGTGTACAATCCGCTGGAGCGCATCTTCCACATCAGCGCTGCGGCTCTGACCGCCGCCGGTGAGGCTCTGACCGCCTCCGGCGTCGCCTTTACCGCCATCACCCGCGATACCAACATCATCGCACAGGTGGTTGCTGGCAACGGCGGTGTGCTGGGCTGCTTCAGCGCCGAGCAGATCGCTACCATTACCGAGTTCAGCCAGCACATGAACTTCCTCGGCATCGACCTGACCCGCATCCCCAAGCTGGGCCTTTCTCTGGACATTGTGCTGCCGCTGCTGTCGGTCATCACCATGCTCCTGTCCACCCATATCAGCATGAAGGCCAGCGGCCAGCAGATGCAGGGCAGCATGAAGCTGACCATGTATATGATGCCGCTGATGTACCTGTTCTTCTGCTTCACCTATCCTCTGGCATTCTCTCTGTACTACGTCATTTCCAACATCGTGATGACCGTGCAGACTCAGGTCATGCGCAAGGTGTACGACCCCGATAAGATGCGCAAGGAGATCGAAGCGCAGATCGCAGAAAAGAAAAAGCAGGAAAAACGCGGTGTGAAGAACACTACCGTCAAGGTCACCGATCCCAAGACCGGCAAGACCACGGAAAAGAACCTTTCTGCCAGCGAGATGAACAAGCGCCGTCTGGAGTATGCCCGCCAGCTGGACGAGGAGCGCTACAAGGACGAGCGTACCGTGCCGCTGAGCGAGCTGAACAAGCAGGATAAAGAATAAGAGGAGGATGAACGGTTATGATCCGTAAGCAGGAAGCGACCGGCAAAACGGTCGATGAAGCCCGCGCAAAAGCCTGCGCTCTGCTGGGCGTGCAGGCCGATGATCTGAATGTCAGCTGCGAAGTGCTGGAAATGCCCCAGAAGACTGGTTTTCTGGGCCTGAAGCTCACCCCCGCTAAGGTGTGCGTGAGCGTGGAGGAGCCGGACGCTCCGGCTGCAGCACCCGCTGAGCCTGTTGTTGAGAAAAAGACTCCCGTGCAGGAGGCTGTCAAGGCCGCTCCCGTGGCAGAGGAGCCTGCCGCTGCGGCAGCACAGCCGGAAGCAGAGGCCGAAGAGCCTGCTGCCCCCGCTGCAGAAGCTGTTGCAGAGCAGCCCGCTGCCGAGGAAGAGGAGCCGGAAGTCCCCATCGTGATCGAAGAGAACGCTAAGATCAAGGCTGCTGTGGACTACCTGCGTGAGGTCATTGCCCTGATGGGCGTGGAGAATGTCACCTTCAGCGCTGTGCAGAAGGGCGAAGCTACCATCATCCGTCTGGACGGTGAAAAGCTGGGTGCCCTCATCGGCCGCCGCGGCGAGACCATGGAGAGCCTTTCCTATCTGGCAAGCCTTGTGGCAAACCGTCTGGAGGGCGATTACATCAAGCTGGGTCTGGATGTGGCCGGCTACCGCGATAAGCGCGAGAGCGACCTGACCGCACTGGCACAGCGCATTGGTGCCAAGGTGCGCAAGACCGGCCGCAGCTTTGCCATGGAACCCATGAACCCCTACGAGCGCCGCATCATCCACTCTGCCATCAGCAAGATGGAGGGCGTGCGCAGCGAGAGCAAGGGCGAAGGCCGTGACCGCCGTGTGGTCATCTACTCCACCGCACCCGATGCACAGACCGAGAACACCTATGGCGAGCGCCGTCCCCGTGGCGGACGCGGCAATGGCCGTCGTCCCGGCGGCAGCCGCAATGGCGGTTATCGCGGCGGGAACCGTTCTGAGCATGGCGACCACAATGGAAACCGCGGCGGTTACCGTGGCAGCCGCAATGGTGCACCCCGCGGCCCGCGGCCTTCCGGCGTGCCGGAGCGTACCTATGCACCCCGTGATGCCGAGAATGCAGCACCGGTAGCACCCAAGCGCACCGAGCGGGTGGATGATTTTGCCAATTTCAGCTTTGGCAAAATCGAGCTGTAATACGGAACTACTTTTGAAATCAGGGTCTCCGGAAAATCTGCGGATTTTCCGGAGACCTTTTTCACGCAAAAAAGGATTTTACCCAAAACTGACGCCAAGGTGGTTTCGGGTCGGGCAGCTGTTGCGGTATACTGAGCATAAAAAAGTCATTCTTCTCAAAATTTGGAGGATTTGCCTGTTTTTTGCCGAAATCTTTCTCTTAAATAGCAATTGTAAAACAATTGGTCAAGGATTTATACTGTAGTCAAGAGCGTTCTGTTCGTGAAGAACAGACAGAATGATGAAAAGAGAGGTAATCAACTATGGCTCAGAACAAGATCTCCCGCCGCAGCTTCCTGCGTGGTGCAGGGGCATCCGCCACCATCGCAGCCGCCAGCTGCATGGCACCCTCTGCAGCCGCCTGTGACATCAAGTCTCTGTGGAGCATGGATCTGCAGATCCTTGCCACCAGCGATACCCACGGCAAATTCGATCCATGGGACTACGCCGCCAACAAGGCAGATGCTTCCGGCAGTGTGGCCCAGCAGGCGACTGCCATCAAGCAGTGCCGCACCCGGAACACGCTGGTGGTGGATGCAGGCGATACCATTCAGGCCAACTCCGCAGAGCTGTTCCTGAACGATGACCTGCATCCCATGATCGCTGCCATGAATGCCATCGGCTATGATATCTGGACCACCGGCAACCATGAGTACAACTACGGCATGGATGTTCTGAAAAAGGTCATGGGACAGCAGAAGGCCAAGGTGCTCACCGGCAACGTTTACGCACCGGACGGTACCCCGCTGGCCGACGGCTACACCATCATCAAGAAGGGCACCGTGAAGATCGGTGTCATTGGCATGGTCACCCCCAACATCATCCGCTGGGATGCCAAGAATCTGGAGGGCTGGAAGGTCACCAACCCTGTGGACGAGAGCCGCAAGATCATCGATAAGATCAAGGATCAGGTGGATGTTCTGATCGGCGTCATGCACATGGATACCGAGAACGAGTACGGTGTCTATGGCTCCGGCGTTACCGATCTGGCCAATGCCTGCCCGGAGTTTGATGTAATCGTGGGCGGCCACGGCCACAGGAGCATCCCCAACATGATGATCAACAACGTGCTGGTGGTGGAGAACAAGAACGCCGGTGCCACCCTGTCCGAGATCCACGTCTATCTGGAGCGCCAGCTGGACGGCAAGTGGAAGGTCGTGAACCGCACCTCTGAAAACCTGCAGATCAAGGAGTACGAGCCCGATCCGGAGCTGACCGCTTTGCTGGCCTCCTACGACACCCGCGCCAAGGAAGACGCTGTTACCCCCATTGGCGAGCTGAAGGGCGGCGATCTGGCCCCCGAAAACGAGATCGACTGCCTGCCGCAGGCCATGGTGCAGGATACCGCGCTGCTGGACTTCATCAACGAAGTGCAGATGTACTACACCGGTGCGCAGGTCTCTGCTACCGCCCTGACCTCCATGACCTCCCAGATGCGCGCGGGCACCATCCGCAAGTGCGATATGGCCAGCATCTACACCTACCAGAACACCCTGTACAAGCTGCAGATGACCGGCGAGCAGCTGCGCCGCTTCATGGAGTGGTCTGCTGCCTTCTTCAAGACATGGAAGCCGGATGAAGTGACCATCGCCTTTGACCCCTCGGTGCGCTACTACCTGTATGATGCTTTTGAGGGTGTCAACTACGAGCTGGACGTCTCCAAGGAGCCGGGCCACCGCATCAAGAACCTCAAGTGGCCGAACGGCAAGGCCGTGAAGGATACCGACACCTTTGTGGTGGCAGTGAACAACTACCGCGCCACCACCCAGCTGTTGACGGCTGCAGACATCTTCCTGCCGGGCGAAGAGCTGCCCAAGCTGTTGGAGATCGATGTGCGCGGCGACGTGGGCGGCATCCGCGAGCTGCTGGGCGAGTACATCCGCACCGTGAAGGGCGGCACCATTGAGCCGCACGTGAACAACAACTGGAAGATCGTGGGCAACAACTGGAAGGCTGCCGATCACCAGAAGGCTGTGCAGCTGCTGCGCGAGGGCAAGCTGGCCCTGAATGAGAATGCCGATGCACGCACACTGCCCGGCAAGGCCATCACCACGGCGGATATCGCCAAGTTCTAAAAAACAGTTTCCTGTAAAAAGGGGCTTTCCGTGTTGGGACGGAAAGCCCCTTTTTTGTGTGAGAAACGGGCGGATTTTCAACCGTTTCCCGGGAATTGGTTGAAAAAACAGTACCATTCCGCAGCATTTCGTGGTACAATGAAACTGTATTGGTCTCGCTGCTGTGGGCAGATGGGAGCAAGCGGCCAGACCGGGCGCGGAAAGGAAGCCAGAAAAAACCATGCAGGAAACGACCATTGCAGCCATTGCAACAGCGCCGGGCGCAGGCGGCATTGCCGTCGTGCGGCTCTCCGGTGCGGAGAGCTATCCCATAGCAGCCCGGGTGTTCCGCCCGGCCAACGCCGCAAAAAAGGTGGAGGATGCCAAAGGCTACACCGCCATGTACGGCACATTCCGGGAAGGGGACGAAGCCTTTGATGAGGGGGTGGCCCTGTTTTTCCGCGCGCCCCACAGCTATACCGGCGAGGACGTGGTGGAGCTTTCCTGCCATGGCGGCAGCGCCGTGGCCCGCCGTCTGGTGGAAGCCTGTCTTGCTGCCGGTGCGCAGCCTGCCGCGCCCGGCGAGTACACCCGCCGCGCGTTCCTGAACGGCAAGCTGGGTCTGACGCAGGCCGAAGCGGTGATGGATCTGATCTCGGCGGATGGCCGTCAGGGTGCCGCGCTGGCCAATGCCGCGCTGGGCGGTGCGCTGGCAAAGAAGATCAGTGCCCAGAAGGAAGCGCTTACCGCCATTCAGGCTCACCTTGCCGCATGGGTGGATTTTCCCGAAGAGGATGTGCCGGAGCTGGACGGTGACCATCTGCACCGCGTACTGAGTGGGGTAAAGGCAGAGCTGGACGAGTTGATCCATAATTATCAGGCGGATACCGTCCTGCGCGAAGGTGTGGACTGCGCCATTGTGGGCAGACCAAATGCGGGCAAATCCACACTGCTCAACCTGCTGGCCGGGTTCGACAGGGCCATCGTCACGCCGGTGGCTGGCACCACCCGTGACGTGGTGGAGCAGGCGGTACAGCTGGGGGATATCCAGCTGAATCTGTTCGATACCGCCGGTCTGCGCGAGACCGAAGATGCCATTGAAGCCGAGGGCATCCGCCGCAGCTGGAAAAAGCTGGAGGAGGCAGGCCTGATCCTGGCTGTGTTCGATGGCTCTGAGCCGCCCACGCGGGAAGATCTGGAGCTTGCACAGCGTTGCACAGGCCGTCCAGCCATTGCACTTATCAACAAAGAGGATAAACCAACGCAATTTGACGCAGAGTTCATAGCGCCCTGCTTTGCCATGGTGCTGCCGGTGTGCTGTCAGGAGGAGGAGAGCCGCAAGGTGATCTCCGCTGCGGTGGCCCGCCTGCTGGGTACCAGCCAGATCGACCCCCATGCCGCCAGTCTGTCCGGCCAGCGTCAGCTTTCCGCCGCACTGCGTGCGCGGGACGCTGTGGCCGGTGCACTGGATGCTGCCGCAGGCGGCTTTGGGCTGGATGCCGTTTCCGTCTGTGTGGACGACGCACTGGCCGCCCTGTGCGACCTGACCGGTGAGAACGCCTCGGAAGCTGTGATCGAACAGGTGTTTGAACGTTTCTGCGTGGGAAAATAAGAGGAAAACCAAGGAAAAGTATATGAACCACTTAGGAGATTATGACGTTATCGTCATCGGTGCCGGTCATGCCGGCATCGAGGCAGCTCACGCCGCCGCAACGCTGGGCGCGAGAACGGCCGTGTTTACCATGAGTCTGGATGCCATTGGCAACATGCCCTGCAACCCCAGCATTGGCGGCACGGCAAAAGGCACGCTGGTACGTGAATTGGATGCGCTTGGCGGCGTGATGGGCCTTGCTGCAGATGCCACCTATCTGCAGAGCCGGATGCTCAACAAGGGCAAAGGCCCGGCGGTGCACGCCCTGCGTGTGCAGACCGACCGCAAGCGCTACCATGAATATATGAAGCATGCATTGGAACTCACGCCCGGCCTTGCCATCCATCAGGCTGAGGTTGTGAGCATCGAGACCGAGAACGGCCGTGTGAAGGGCGTTGTGACCCAGCTGAACGGGGAATACAGCGCCAAATGCGTGGTCATTGCCACCGGCACGAACCTTGGCGGCAAAATTTTTGTGGGCGATGCGTGGTACGCCTCCGGCCCGGACGGGATGCACGCCGCTAACGCCCTGACCGACAGCCTGAAGGCTGCCGGTCTGCCGCTGCGCCGGTTCAAGACCGGCACCCCTGCCCGGGTGCACCGCCGCAGCATCGATTTCAGCCAGCTGGAATGCCAGCCCGGCGACCCGGACAGCGAGCTGCAGCCCTTCAGCTTCCTGACCGACGCCCCCATGCACAACAAGGTGGAGTGCTGGATCGCCTATACCAACCCCGAGACCCACAGGATCATTCTGGACAACATCCAGCGCAGCCCGCTCTACGGCGGCATGATCGAGGGCGTTGGCCCGCGCTACTGCCCCTCCATCGAGGACAAGGTGGTGCGCTTTGCAGGCAAGGACCGCCACCCCATTTTTGTGGAGCCCTGCGGGGAGAACACCGAGGAGATGTATCTGCAGGGAGCCTCCAGCAGCCTGCCGGAGGATGTGCAGAATGCCTTCTACCGCAGCATCAAAGGGTTTGAGAACATCGAGATCATGCGTCCGGCCTACGCCATCGAGTACGACTGCGTGGACCCCACCAGTCTGGAAGCCACGCTGGAAAGCAAGGTAGTGCGGGGCCTGTACGGTGCGGGTCAGTTCAACGGCACCTCCGGCTACGAGGAAGCCGCCGCCCAGGGCCTGCTGGCCGGACTGAACGCTGCCCGCAATGCGCTGGGCAAAGAGCAGCTGATCCTGCCGCGCCACACCAGCTATCTGGGCACGCTGGTGGACGATCTGGTCACAAAGGGTGTCATGGACCCCTACCGTATGATGACCAGCCGCAGCGAGTACCGCCTGACCCTGCGTCAGGACAACGCTGACCAGCGGCTGACCCCCATCGGCAGGGAATACGGCCTTGTGCAGGATGACCGCTGGGCCAAGTACCAGCACACCCAGAGCATTCTGGAAGCGGAGCGCCGCCGCCTGCACGAGACACATCTGCGTACCGCCGACCTGCGCACCGCCATGGAAGCGGCCGGTCTTGCCCCTGCTGCCGAGGGCGGCATTGCGGAAGAGCTGCTGCGCCGCCCGGAAATCAGCTATCCGCTGCTGGCCGGTGTCATCGGCTGGGGCGAGGAGATCACCCCCATGCTGGCTGAGCGGCTGGAGACCGAGATCAAGTATGCGGGCTACATTGCCCGGCAGGACCGGATGATCCGGGACGTGGCCCGGCACGAAAAGACCCTGATCCCAGATGATTTTGAATATTCCGACCTGACCGGCCTGACACTGGAAGCCCGCGAAAAGCTGGCCCGCATCCGGCCGAAGAACCTCGGTCAGGCAGGCCGCATCCCGGGCGTATCGCCCTCCGATGTGGCGCAGCTGAGCATTGCACTGGCAGCGAGGAAGTAAGCCTGCTTCCCGCACAGAGAGTATTCGTGTGGGGCGGGCTTCATGCCTTTTGCAAAATGCATCGCCGCCGGGGATGTTCTCTTTTGCGTGCCAAAAGAGAACCAGAAAAGCACCCGCTACTTTCGAGGCGCGGGAGGCACGAATTAAGGGCTGCTCGCCCCTAATAACCCCAAAGCTGTTGGGCTCCATACAAAAAATCCAAGTCGCTTCGCTAGAGGATTTTTTGTGTTCCGCCGATTTCGAGTCGCTTGCGCGACGCGCTGTGCGGATAAGCTTGTGCATTTTCTGCTGCGTGAATGCTCCCGCAGGGAGTCAGCGGCAGTAGATGCCGTTTACCATTACGACCTTCCGTGTGAAAAAGCAAATCAGGAAAATCCGCAGATTTTCCTGGTTTGCCAAATATAAAAATAATTTTTCCGATGAATTTGCCCAGAGCAACGCGGAGGGCATTTGAAATCGTTAAACATAGAAAGAAGCTGCAACCAATGGAAGAACTGAAGCTTTACGAGGGCCGTCCTGCCGACTGCACCGGGCGGCTGGAAAAAGAGATTCGCACCTATGACCTGCTGGACAAGCTGGGCATCCAATTCTGGCGCACCGACCACGGCTGGATGAAGGCCGATACCATGGAGGACTGCCATGTGATCGATGCCTGCCTGAATGCCACCGTGTGCAAGAACCTGTTCCTGTGCAACCGGCAGAAGACGAACTTCTATCTGCTCATGATGCCCGGGGACAAGCCCTTCAAAACCAAAGAGCTTTCCCATCAGCTGGGCATTGCCCGCCTGAGCTTTGCCGCGCCCGAGGATATGGAGCAGTATCTGGACTGCACGCCCGGCTCCTCCTCCATTATGGGCCTTGCCAATGATGCTGAAAATAAGGTGCAGCTGCTGATGGATGAGGACATAAAGGCAGGGGAGTACCTCGGCTGCCACCCCTGCATCAACACCTCCTCGCTCAAGCTGCGAACGGCAGATGTGCTGGAAACTTTCCTGCCTGCCGTGCACCACGAGCCCATTTTCGTCCAGCTGACCGGTGAATGAAAGAAAGGACAACACCCATGATCGATAAACCGCGCCTTGAAGCAAAATGTTCCACATGGAACATCACTCTCACCGGCACCCAGCTGGACCAGCTGGATGCCTTTGCCGAAATTCTGGTGGACTACAACCAGAAGGTCAACCTGACCGCTATCACCGACCCCGAGGGGATCGAGGATAAGCACTTCCTCGACAGCCTGCTGTTTGCCAGCCAGCCGGAAGTTACGGGCCGCATGGTGGATGTGGGCGCAGGCGCAGGCTTCCCGGGCATCGTGACCAAAATCTACAAGCCGGAACTGGAGTTGACCCTGATGGAGCCCACCGGCAAGCGGGTGGAGTTTTTGAAGTACGCCTGTGCACAGCTGGGCTTGACCGGCGTGGAGTTTGCAAAGGAGCGCGCCGAGGAAGCCGCCCGCAAGGCGTGGCGTGAACAGTTTGATCTGGCCTCGGCCCGTGCAGTGGCCGCGCTGCCCATGCTGGCCGAATACTGTCTGCCGCTGGTAAAGGTGGGCGGCAATTTCCTCGCCATGAAAGGCTCTTCCGGTGAGGAAGAACTGGCCGCAGCGCGCGGTGCCATCAAAAAGCTGGGCGGCGAGTACAAAGAGACCCGCACTCTGCACCTTCCGGGCGGCGACACCCGTACACTGATCCTGTGCAAAAAGATTTCGCAGACTCCGACAGCCTACCCCAGAAACGGCGGAAAAATTGCGAAAAGTCCGTTGAAATAACGAAATATCGATAGAATTTTGTAAAACCCTGCCGAACGAAACTTCTGGCAGGGCTTTTATTTGTGTGATACACTGTGCCTGAAGCCTGAGTTTTCCACGCTTTCCCGGGAAAATGTGAAAAACAAAACCCATCCACCACGCGAAAGGAGCCGTGTATCCATGTTTGAACGCAAAAAGCAGGCGGGCAAGATTTATTTCCTGCCCATCGATCAGATCAAGCCGTCGCCGTTTCAGGCACGGCGGGAGTTCAGCGAGCAGGAGCTGGCTGCGCTGGCCCAGAGCATCCGTGAAAATGGTCTGCTGCAGCCCATCTCGGTGCGAAAAGTGTCGGATGGCGGCTACGAACTGGTAGCCGGGGAGCGGCGGCTCCGTGCCTGCCGCCTTGCTAAAATGAACACCATCCCGGCCATCCTCTGTGATTACGACGATGAGCGCACCGCCGCGCTCGGTCTGCTGGAAAACATCCAGCGGGCCGACCTGAACCCATTTGAGCAGGCGCAGGGCTTAAAGGATGTGATGGTGCTGTGGGACTGCACCCAGGCCGAAGCCGCCAAGCGACTGGGCATGGCGCAGCCCACCCTTGCCAACAAGCTGCGGCTTTTGCAGCTGAACGCCGACCAGCGGCAGTTTGTGCTGGACAACAACCTTACCGAGCGCCATGCCCGGGCGGTGCTGCGTCTGCCGGAGAACCGCCGCAGTGAAGCCTTGATCAACATTGCCAAGCGCCGCATGAACGCCCGCCAGACCGACCTCTACATTGAACAGCTGCTCAACACCCCTGCAAAAGGCAGGCACCGCATCTCGATGGTCAAGGATGTGCGTATTTTTGTGAACACCATCGACCATGCCATCCGTCTGATGACCGATAATGGTGTGCCCGCCACTGCCCACCGGGAGGAGAAGGACGGGTATATCGAATATACGGTGCGCATCCCAACCACCGCCGCCGAACGGTAAAATTGTTCCATGTGGAACAGGGGACGAACTCCCTCAGTCAAAACCTGACGGTTTTTCCAGCTCCCTCGGAGAGGGAGCCTCTGGCGTGCCGGAAACTTTGCAATTTATCCGGCAGCTTTCCCGCCATGTCAAGGGCCCCATCTCCGAGGGGGCTGGCATCGAGCAAAGCGAGATGACTGGGGGAGTTTCTCACGGCGTGAACCCTCTCCGTCACCTGCGGTGACACCTCTCCCAAAGGGAGAGGCTCTGGCGAAACCGGCGGCTTTGCGGTTTGCCCGGAAGCTTTGGTGTACTGCCAATGCCTCCCTCCGTGAGGGAGGTGGCATCGCGCAGCGATGACGGAAGGAGTCCGTACCTGGAGTCCGTACCCAAATCACTCCTTCAGCCGCACTACGCGCGACAGCTCCCCCAAGTGGGAGCAAGCGCACCCGCAAGCTTTGCGGTCTGCCCGGAAACTTTACCGCACTGCCAAGGGCTCTCCCTTTGGGAGAGCTGGCAAGCCCGACAGGGCTTGACTGAGAGGGCTAGCCAGCTTCCCGGCGCGCATTCAAAATCGTTTGTTTTGTCTCCCGAAACCGTGCAGTTTTTGATTTTTCCACCTCTAAAAGTTAAAAATCCAGCGGAAAAAAGCTTCAGATGGTTCAAAAACCGATTTGGATGTGCTATACTAGGTGTTAAGGTGCCTGTATGGACGGGAAACCGGCGGGCATGACTGCGAATGTTCCACATGGAACAATTAAATTTTCCCGGAAGGAAGAATTGTGCGTGGCAAAAATTGTAGCAATTGCGAACCAGAAGGGCGGCGTTGGCAAAACCACCACCGCCGTCAACCTGTCGTCCTGCGTTGCGGCGCTGGGCAAGCGGGTGCTCATCGTAGACCTTGATCCGCAGGGCAATACCACCACCGGCTACGGCATCCCGAAGCGCAGCGTGGAAAAGGGAACCTACGAGATCCTGATCGGTGAAGCACGAGCATCCGAGGCCATCCGTAAGACCGAGTACCGCACCGATGTCATCGGCTCCAACACCCGTCTGGCCGGTGCCAGTCTGGAAATGATCGACCTGCCCGCTCGTGAGAGCCGCCTGCGCAAGGCGCTGGCCGAGGTGCAGAAGGACTATGACTTCATCTTTATCGATTGTCCGCCCAGTCTGGACCTGCTCACCCTGAACGGCCTGAGTGCCTGCGACAGCGTTCTCATTCCGGTGCAGTGCGAGTATTACGCGCTGGAGGGTCTTTCGGAGCTGATCAGCACCTTAAAGACCATTCGCAAAAAGTACAATCCGTATCTGGATATCGAGGGCGTGGTGTTCACCATGTTCTCGCTGCGGTATAATCTGACCGTGCAGGTGGTGGAGCAGGTGCAGAAGTATTTCGGCTCCAAGGTGTACAAGACCACCATCCCGCGCTCCATCCGCATTTCGGAGGCACCCAGCTACGGCCAGCCCATCAATTTCTATGAACCCAAGGGCAAGGGCAGCGAAGCGTACATGGATCTGGCAATCGAATTTGTCAAGAACAACCGCCCGCACGAGCCCAAAAAGGCCCGCAGAAAAAGTGCACCCGTCGCAGAGCAGACGAAAAATGCTCTGGAAGATTAAACCTCAGGGGGAACATGAATGGCAAGAGGAAAAGGAGGACTTGGCCGCGGGCTGGACAGTCTGTTTGAAGATGCCGCCCCGGTTTTTGAGTCCGGTGCAAAGGTAGACACCTTGCCCCTGCGTGAGATCGAACCGGATCCGGAACAGCCGCGCAAGACCTTTGACGAACAGGCGCTGGGCGAGCTGGCGGCCAGCATTGCAGAGCATGGTCTGCTGCAGCCCATCGCGGTGCGTCCGCGTCCGCGGGGCGGCTACAGCATCGTGGCGGGTGAGCGCCGCTGGCGTGCCTGCCGCATGGCAGGGCTGAACGATGTGCCGGTGGTCATTAAGGAAGTCAGCGACGAGCAGGCCATGGAGCTGGCTCTGGTGGAAAACCTGCAGCGCGAGGATCTGGACCCGGTGGAAGAAGCAACCGGCATCCGGGAGCTGATGACCCGCTGCGGCCTGACGCAGGAGCAGGCGGCACAGAAGCTGGGCAAGAGCCGCAGCGCACTGGCCAACAGCCTGCGCCTGCTGAACCTGCCGGAAAACGTGCTGGAACTGCTGAAAAGCGGCTTTATCAATATTGGCCACGCAAAGGTGATCCTGAGCCTGCCCACGCCGGAGCTGCAGGAGCAGGCGGCGCAGATCATCGCAGACAACCAGCTGAACGTGCGTCAGGCCGAGGCACTGTGCAAAAAGCTGGCAAAGCCCGCAAAGGAGCCCAGAGAACCCAAGCCGCGGGGCACTCTGCCGGTGGAGGTGGAAGAAAGCCTCAAGCAGGTGCTGGGCAGCGAGGTGAACGTGGCCTACCACGACGGCAAGGGCAGGCTGACCGTGCATTTCTATTCCGATGAACAGCTGCGGGCCTTTGCCAACCTGCTGGGACAGTACCAGAACGAAGAATAAAGCGATCCAAGGCGGGCGACCGTCTTTGAACGGCACAGGGGAGGGGATCTTCTGTGCGAACCGAAATAGAGCAAGGAGAGTCAATCATGCTTGATATCAAATTTGTCCGTGAAAACCCGGACGCTGTCAAGGAAAACATCAAGAAGAAGTTTCAGGATGCAAAGCTCCCGCTGGTGGACGAGGTCATCGAGAAGGATGCCAAGTACCGCGCATGCCTGAAGGAAGTGGAAGCCCTCAAGGCTGCCCGCAACAAGCTGAGCAAGGCCAACGGCCCCCTGTTCGGCCAGCTGAAGAAGTGCACCGATGAGGCACAGAAGGCTGAGCTGCAGGCTCGGATCGATGCCAACAATGCCGCCGTCAAGGCCGATGCCGACAAGATGGCTGAGCTGGAAAAGGAAGAAGAGACCCTGTCCGCACGCATTCAGGAGATCATGTACACCATCCCGCAGATGATCGATCCCAGCGTGCCCATCGGCCCGGATGATACCTACAACGTGGAAGCACAGCGCTTTGGTGAGCCTGTGGTCCCCGATTTCCCCATTCCGTACCACACCGAGATCATGGAGAGCTTCGACGGCATCGATATGGACGCTGCAGGCCGCGTGGCCGGCAACGGTTTCTACTATCTGCTGGGCAACATCGCCCGCCTGCACGAGGCTGTGCTGGCCTATGCCCGCGACTTTATGATCAACAAGGGCTTCACCTATGTGATCCCTCCCTTCATGATGCACGGCAACGTGGTGCAGGGTGTCATGTCCTTCCCGGAAATGGATGCCATGATGTATAAGATCGAGGGTGAGGACCTGTACCTGATCGGTACCAGCGAGCACACCATGATCGGCCGCTTCATCGACCAGACTCTGGACGAGGCCACTCTGCCCCTGACCCTGACCTCCTACAGCCCCTGCTTCCGCAAGGAAAAGGGCGCTCACGGCATCGAGGAGCGCGGCATTTACCGCATCCATCAGTTCGAGAAGCAGGAAATGATCGTGGTCTGCCGCCCCGACGAGAGCGCTGACTGGTACGAGAAGCTGTGGAAGAACTCTGTGGAGCTGTTCCGCAGCATGGAGATCCCGGTGCGTCAGCTGAACTGCTGCTCCGGCGACCTGGCCGACCTGAAGGTGAAGAGCTGCGATATCGAAGCATGGAGCCCCCGCCAGCAGAAGTACTTCGAGGTCTGCTCCTGCTCCAATCTGGGCGATGCACAGGCACGCCGCCTGCACATCCGCGTGAAGGGCAAGGACGGCAAGACCTATCTGGCCCACACCCTGAACAACACCTGCGTGGCACCTCCGCGTATGCTGATCGCCTTCCTGGAGAACCATCTGCAGGCCGACGGCACCGTGACCATCCCCGAAGTGCTGCAGCCGTATATGGGCGGCCTGAAGGTTATGGTTCCCACCCACAAGAAGGGCTGAAGAATTGACCGGCTTTTCCACAAGGCTCGGATAAATGGTTGAAAAATCCCGCTTTCTATTCAATGGAAAGCGGGATTTTTGCGTAGCTTCGTTTGTATTTTGGACGACACGAAAAAATATGATTTTTTTAAAAATATGTGTTGACAAAAGGGGTATCTGTGGGTATAATAATAGAGCACTGTTCAAGTGCACAAACAATATGTGGCGGTATAGCTCAGTTGGCTAGAGCATTCGGTTCATACCCGAAGTGTCACCGGTTCAAATCCAGTTACCGCTACCACTTTTACAGAGTTTCGCTAAGGTTAGGGGGACGGTCGTCTGCAGTAGTGGACGATGGAAGTCGGAGGTTTTAGCGAAGCTCTGTATTTCTAAGGCCCGTTGGTCAAGCGGTTAAGACACGGCCCTTTCACGGCTGTAACATGGGTTCGATTCCCGTACGGGTCATAAAAACGCCTTTGCGCATTGCGCAAGGGCGTTTTTAATTTGACCCGCACGGGAATCGAACAGCACGGCCCTGCGCAGCAGGGTAAGCAATCAGCCCAGTGGGCTGTTGCTTAGTGCGCGGGTCCCAACGACTAGGAATGTCTAATGTGGTTGCTGCCGCTGCATTCGCTCGGGGCGTTTTTAATTTGACCCGTACGGGAATTGCAGCTGAGCTGACCGCCGCCAGCGAGCAAAGACTTCCCCCGGTCGGGGGAAGATGTCGCATAGCGACAAAAAGGGGAGTACAGGGAAGCGAAGCTGGGGCCGTGGTCAGCGGAATGCGAACGCCGCTCCAAGGCGTGAAGCATACGCTGGGAACCACAACCCGAGACAGCACGGCCCTGCGCAGCAGGGTAAGCAATCAGTCCAGTGGGCTGTTGCTTAGTGCGGGGGTCCCAACGGCTAGGAATGTCTAATGTGGTTGCTGTTTCATGCAACCCGTACGAGGAATCGAAGGAACACGGCCGCCCGCAGGCGGCAAAAAAGAGCCCAGTGGGCTCTTTTTTAGTGCCCCGGGTTGCGGCTCCCAGCATCCGCGCGTGCCTTGGGCGGCACTTGCGTCTTGCTGGCCGCTGCCCCAACAACTCCTCCCTGCATCGGCCACTGGCTGCGGTCGTCGTTGTTGCAAGTCCCATCCTGTAGGAATGTCTAATGTGGTTGCTGCCGCTGCATTCGCTCGGGGGATTTTTAATTTGACCCGCACGGGAATTGCAGCTGAGCTGACCGCCGCCAGCGAGCAAAGACTTCCCCCGGTCGGGGGAAGATGTCGCATAGCGACAAAAAGGGGAGTACAGGGAAGCGAAGCTGGGGCCGTGGTCAGCGGGATGCGAACGCCGCTCCAAGGCGTGAAGCATACGCTGGGAACCACAACCCGGGACAGGGCGGCGGTGCGCCTTCATCTTGAATACCACATGCCATTTTATGGATAAAAAGCCCGGCAGGGGAACACGTTCAGGTGCTCTTCTGCCGGGTTTTTCTGCATTTTCCGTAAATTTCCGGCCTGAAATAGTAACAAAATTGTGTCAATGAGACATCAATCCTCCATTTTTAACTGCGTAAATTGGCTTGCACACCAAAAACTCTGGAATATTCTAGCACTTTCCATATAAATTCATGACAAAGTTTGGTAGAAATAATATTTTGTATACAGGCTGCACTTACGTTACAATACAGATGATATTTCAATTGTACGAGCAGAAGGGAGGAAATGGAGTCCACAAGGGCAATTTTCAATCACGAGTACAGGCCGGTGGCGGATGCAGCGTGCAGTTTTTGCATCATCTGCTCCCATCGCCTGATGCTTAGAACGGGAGGATGTCAATGGAAGTCTTTTTGCAAGCACTGGTAAACGGGATCCTGCTGGGCGGTTTCTACTCCCTGATGGGTATGGGCCAGAACATCATTTTCGGTGTTATGAACATCGTCAACTTCTGCCACGGCGAAATGTTGATGGTGGGCATGTACATCACCTATGTTCTGTATACCTACTTTGGGGTGGACCCCTATGTAGCCCTTCCCATCGTTGCAGTGCTCATGTTCGGGCTGGGCGCGCTGATCCAGTCCACTCTGATCACCCCTTCGCTCAAGACCAAGAGCTTTACGAACCTGCTGTTCCTCACCGTCGGTCTGGGCCTGCTGCTCACCAACGGCGCTCTGGTCATCTTTGGTTCCACCTATTATAAGATCATTACCCCTTATTCGCAGACCTATATCCCGCTTGGCCCGGTCACCATTGCGCTGCCGCGTCTGGTCAGCTTCCTGATCTTGATCGTGGTTGCCATTGCACTGTTTGCCTTCCTCAAGTATTCCACCACCGGCAAGCAGATCCGCGCCGTATCCCAGAACCCCATTGGTGCTGAGGTCGTGGGCATCAACGTCAAGAAAATTTACATCCTGACCTATGGTCTGGGCGTTGCTCTGGCCGGTATCGCCGGTTCTCTGCTGACCCAGTTCTACACCATCTATCCCACCGCAGGCGCAAGCTTCGGCTTCCGCGCACTGATCGTCGTGGTCGTGGGCGGTCTGGGCTCCATCCCCGGTGCATTCTTCGCCGGTATTTTCCTGGGCCTGCTGGAGCAGATGAGTGCATTGTTCATCAGCCCGTCCTACAGTGATATGATCGTGTTCGTCACCTTCATCATCATTCTGGTCGTGCGTCAGGTCATGATTCTGAGGAGGCGATAAGATGGATACCAGAAAAGCAGTTAAAACCTATCACCGCAATCTGGCGATCGTTCTGGCTATCATCGTCGCCATCTTCGCAGCGATCCCGCTGGTCGTGGATAAACCTTACATCATCAACATTTTCGTTCTCACCTTCTATATGTCCACCCTGTCCATGGCGTGGAACATTCTGGGCGGCATCACCGGCCAGAACTCGCTGGGTCTGGCCGCTTACATGGGTCTGGGTGCCTATGTGTGCTGTCTGGTGGTCACCAAAACGGGCATGAACCCCTGGGTGGCCGCTGTGCTGGATATGCTCGTTGTGGGCGTGGTGGCCGGTGTCATCTTCTTCCCCAGCCTGATCCTGCGCGGCCCCTACTTCACGCTGGTGTCCATCGCGTTTGCCGAGTCCATCCGTCAGTTCATCATCAACTCGGAGTTTTTCGGCCGCGCATCCGGTGTGGGCCTGCCCTTCGGCAAGGACTCCTTTGCGCAGTTCCGCTTTACCAGCAAGGTGCCGTACTACTACATCGGCTTCATCATGATGGTGGGCGTTTACCTCATCATGAAGAAGATCGGCCGCTCCAAGCTGGGCTTTGCGCTGCGCACCATCCGCGAGGATGAGGACGCAGCCGCCGCTATCGGCATCAACCCCACCAAGTACAAGGTCATTGCCGTTGTCATTTCGGCTATCATTGCCGGTCTGGTCGGCTTCTTTTACGTCAGCTACATCCGCTACATCGACCCCGATATTATGATCCAGTCCAAGTCCACCGAGATCGTGCTGCCGGCAGTCGTGGGCGGCGCTGCCTACATCGAAGGCCCGCTGATCGGCGGCCTCATCATGATCCCGCTGAGCGAACTGCTGCGTGCAAACTTTGCCGCCATCCTGCCCGGCATCAACATGCTGATGTATGCCATCGTGCTGATCGTGGTCATCCGCTTCCGTCCGTCCGGTATTCTGGGCTGGTACATGAACTCGAAGGTCAAGACCTTCATCGATGAAAAGATCCTCAAAAAGCCGTCTCTGGACGTGCTGGAAGAGTATGAGCTGATGGCAGACAAGGGAGGGAAGTAATCATGGCAGAAAAGCCTATTATTGAAGTCCAGGGCCTGACCAAGCGGTTCAAGGGTCTGACCGCCGTGCATGATGTTTCTTTCTCGGTGGAGAAAGGCTCCATCACCGGCATGATCGGCCCCAACGGTGCTGGTAAATCCACCACCTTCAACATGATCTGCGGCTACTACCCGCCCACCGAAGGCAAGATCTTCTACAATGGTGAGGACATCACCAACAAAAAGGCGTATGAGTACACCAACATGAAAATCGCCCGCACCTTCCAGATCATGAAGCCTCTGAAGAACCTGAGCGTTCTGGATAACGTCACCGCCGCCGCCTACTTCGGCCACGCCGGTGCAAAGAGCGAAAAAGAGGCCAAGGAGCGCGCCATGGAGGTGCTGCACTTCACCGGCCTGTACGAAAAGCGTCATGTGATCTCCAAGGACATGGGCACGCCGGACCAGAAGCGTCTGGAGATGGCCCGCGCTCTGGCCACCAAGCCCGAAGTGCTGTTTCTGGACGAGAACATGGCAGGCTTGAACCCGGCTGAGACCGAAGAGGCCATCCAGCTGATCCGCAAGATCAACGAGTCCGGTGTCACCATCCTGCTCATCGAGCACATCATGAAGGCGGTCGTGAGCCTGTGCGAGAAGGTCATCGTCCTTCACCACGGCGAAAAGATCGCTGAGGGCACGCCCGAGCAGGTCATGAACGATCCTTACGTCATGGAGGTGTACCTGGGCACCAAAAAGGAGGGCGCAAGTGCTTAAAGTTGAAGGTCTGAACGCCGGTTACGGCTCTGTGAACATCCTGTGGGACATCGGCTTTGAGGTGAAGGATGGCGAGATCGTTGCCATCCTTGGCTCCAACGGTGCCGGTAAGACCACCATGGTGCGCACCATCACAGGCATGGTCAAGGCCAGCTCCGGCAAGGTGGAGTTCAACGGGGAGGACCTCTCCGGCAAAAGCTCCCGCGTTATTCTGGACAGCGGCATCGTGCAGGTGCCGGAAGGCCGTCAGCTCTTTACCGAGATGACCGTGCTGGAAAATCTGGAACTGGGTGCATTCAATAAGGAGACCAAGGCGCATTTTGCAGAAAATCTGGAAAAGTGCTATAACTGGTTCCCCAAACTGCGCGAGCGCGCAAAGCAGGCTGCCGGCACTCTGTCCGGCGGCGAGCAGCAGATGGTGGCCGTGGCCCGTGCGCTGATCGGTATGCCCAAGCTGCTGATCCTGGACGAGCCCAGTCTGGGCCTTGCCCCCAACATCGTGGACGACATTCTGGAAGTGGCCAAGACCATGGTGAAGAATGACGGCATCTCGGTGCTGCTGGTGGAGCAGGATATCACCAAAGCCCTTGCAGCGGCTGACCGCGGCTATGTTATTGAGAATGGCCGCGTGGCACTGGAAGGAACCGCCGCCGAGCTTTCGGCAAACGAGCACGTCAAGAAGGCGTACCTCGGCATCTGATTTTGGAAACTGGATGTCCGGCGGGCACTACTTCACACGGTGCGGCGGGGCATCTCGGATTAACAAGCTGTTTTTTACAAACAGAATTGGAGGACAATTATGAAAAAGATCTCTCGTAGAAGCTTCCTGAAGGCATCCGCTGTTCTGGGCAGCGCAGCTGCTCTGACCGCCTGCGGCGGCTCTTCCGCTTCCACCAGCACTGCAGCATCTACCAGCACCGCAGCATCCGGCAGCACTGCAGCAGCCAGCGGTGATACCATCAAGATCGGTACCATCTACGCAATGTCCGGCGGCAACGCAGCCATCGGCGAGAACATCCTGCGCGGCATCGATTTTGCAGTGGACGAGATCAACAAGGCAGGCGGCGTGAACGGTCAGATGCTGGAAGTTGTCCGCGGTGACCACGCAGGCGACGCAGCCACCGGTAAGTCTGAGGCAGAGCGCCTGATCACCCAGGAAGGTGTCAACGTCATCATGGGCTGCCATATGTCCGTTGTTACCGAGGTCGTGGCTCAGGTCTGCCAGCAGTACGGCATCCCCATGATCACCGCTATCTCCACGCTGGACCGTCTGACCGACGAGGACCACAAGGACTACGATTACTTCTTCCGTCTGTGCCCGCTGAACTCCGTCTACGTGGAAGATATGCTGAAGTATCTGCAGGACTCCAAGGAGCAGACCGGCAACGAGATCAAGAAGGTCGCCATCTTCACCGATAAGGCTGCCATCGGTCAGGAGCTGATCCGCTGCGTCAACCTGTTCGCACCCGATTACGGTCTGGATGTTGTGGCCGAAGTGGACTACAGCTCCAACGCTACCGACCTGTCCTCTCAGGTCCTGGCTCTGAAGCAGGCTGATCCCGATGCCATCCTGTGCGACTCCTACATCGGCGACGCTACTCTGTTCGTCCAGACCCTGAAGGAGCAGAACTACAAGCCCAAGATGATCGTTGCCAAGGCAAACGGCTTCACCGATCCTTCCTTCATCCCCAACCTGGGCGCATCCGCAAACGGCGTGGCTTCTGTTGTCGAGTTCAACCCCGACCTGACCAACGGCGTGGAGATCAACGAGGACTTCAAGAAGGTCTACAATGTCAACATGAACGGTCACTCTGCTGAGTCCTACACCGTTGTGTGGCTGTTCAAGACCGCCATCGAGAAGGCCGGCTCCACCGACGGTGCTGCCGTCCGCGACGCTCTGGCAGAGCTGTCCATCGACGGTGCATTCGAGGGCGGCCGCAAGATCGTTCTGCCCTACTCCAAGATCGAGTTCGCTCCCGAGTACGAGATCGGCGGCGCAAAGCACTACCGTGACAACACCTACGCTTCTGTTGCTATCGCACAGGTGCAGGATCAGGAGTGGAAGACCGTCTGGCCCTTCGAGTTCGCTTCCTCCAAGATCCAGGAAGTCACTCTGGGCTGATAAAGTTACCCCAAAGAACACAAAAGGCGAGCCGTCCAATGGGCGGCTCGCCTTTTTGCGCATTGTTTCCTGTACAGAGCGTATTCGAGTAGGGGATAGGCTGTGTGGCTTTTATGAAGTCGTTCTCCGCCGGGTATGTTCTCTTTTGCGTGCCAAAAGAGAACCAGAAAAGCACCCGCTACTTTCGAAGCGCGGGAGGCACGAATTAAGGGCTACTCGCCCTTAATAATCCCAAAGCAGTAGGCTCCACCCCAAAAAGCTGGAGATTCCCGCCTGTTCGGCGTGAAGATCTCTTAACCGCTTTTTGAGGTTCCGCCAATCAGAAGTCGCTGCGCGACGGCCGCAGGCCGACAGCAGCAGATGCCGCTTCCCGCCACGACCCTACCCCGTGAAAAAGCAGCTCAGAAAAATCCGCAGATTTTTCTGAGCTGCAAATAAAAATAAATTTTCCGCTAAACATGCCCAGAGTAAAACGGAGGGCATTCTAAATCGTCAACCCTTCTGGATATAGGTAAAAATATCCTCCGGCACTGCCGCCAGTGCATCCGCACCGGCAGCGGTCAGTTCTGCGCGGCCCCGGAAGCCCCACAGCGCGCCCATGGCGGGCAGCCCGGCATTGTGTCCGGTGAGGATGTCCACATCACTGTCGCCCACGAACAGGGTGGCAGAGCGGTCTGCACCGATCTCGTCCATCAGCGCATACAGCCCGGCGGGGTCCGGTTTGGTGGGCACGCCGGGCCTGTTGCCGCGCACAGCGGCAAAGCGGCCTGTGCCGAAATAGTGGGCGATGATCTTGCCGCAGAGCGGGTCGGCCTTGTTGGAGAACACTGCGCACTGAACACCCTGTGCCCGCAGCTCGTCCAGCAGCTCCGGGATGCCGGGATAAGGGGCCGTCTTGTCCTCCTTGTGGGCGTCGTACCGGGCGGTGAACTCGGCCAGCGTGGCCGCCAGCTGCTCCGGCGTGCGGGCATTTTCCGGCGAGAAGCGCTCCACCAGCTTCGGGATGCCGTTGCCCACCATGTGCTTGAACTGTTCCACCGTAAAGGTGGGCCAGCCGTGTTGTGCACACACCCAGTTGCCTGCATCGGCAAGGTCGTCGATGGTGTTCAGAAGGGTGCCGTCCAGATCGAATAATACAGTTTTTATCACAGAAAAAGACTCCTTACAGTTTCAGAAAAGCAAAAAAGGCAGTTCGCTGCACTTTACGCTGCGCACCCTGCACTTCACCCCGCCCGGAAAGGTGAGGGTGAGGTTCGTGCGGTGCACCGCCGCGGCCCATGGCGACTGCATGGCCGTCAGGGCCGGAACAGGGCAGAGCACGCAGATGTCGTGCAGATGGAAGCCGTGCTGCCAGCGCAGGGTCAGGCGGCCGTTTTGCAGCCAGATGCCCTCTTTGCGCCAGCCGTTGTACGCACCCACCAGCAGGGCGGCAAACATAGCAGTGACCACCAGAAGCGGCACCGTGAGGGCGGGCAGGGTGTAGCGGGATACCGCTGTCAGCAGCAGGCACAGCCCGCAGGGGATGCCGGCAGGCAGAAAAAACGCCGGGATGCTGCGGCCTGCGGTATCCACCGGGGCTTTTGGCGGCAGGACAAAGCCGGGCAGAAGCTCCTGTAGAAAAGGGCCGTCCTCCCGCCAGACCAGCAACGGGATCTCCGGCTGGCAGCTGCCTGCTGTAACGAACACCGGGCAGCAGCCCAGCGCCCATGTGGCAGGCGAGCGGCGCAGGTCCGCATAGCTCAGATGTTCCAGCGCAAGGCGCATCTCATACCGGCGCACAAAGCCGCCCCTGCTGCCAAGGTGGCTCTCGGTGCGCCACACGGTGTAGTGGGCTGCATGGGCCGCGCTGCGCGCAAGGCTTGCGCAGAACAGCACACCGCCCAGCACCAGCAGCCATGCTGTGCCCATGGGCAGCCAGCGCGCCGCCCACGCCGCAATGCGGTTCAGGTGGGCAAAGGCCGCCGTCTGGGCATCCGGCGCATAGGGCCTGCTCTGTTTGATGGCCAGCGCCAGCAAAGCAAGGGTGGAAAGGCCGTTGGCACCCAGCACCGCAAAGGCCAGCTTTTCGCCGCCGCGGGGGGTGTGGGCCACAGCATCCCGGCGCGGCATCATGCGGTCAGCTAAAAACTGCGCGTTCTGCGCGCTCAAAAGCAGGGTCAGGGTGCGCTTCTGCCCGGCAGGGTACAGCACCACCCGGCTGGCACCGGCCAGCCGGTAGAGCAGGGGCCGCTCAATGGTGAGCGCTGCCAGCTGGCTGGCTTTCAGGCAGCGGTCCAGCCGCACGCCCAGCCGCCAGCGCACCCGCAGGGTTCCCTGTGCATCCACCCGCCAGCGGCCTGCGTGCAGCACGGCGGCGCTCACAGCGGCAAGCACTGTCAGCAGCGCCGCGCCCTGCACCAGAGCCGTACGCAGCGCCGCCCAGTTGCGGGCAAACAGCACCTGCAAAAGCGGCAGCAGGTAGAGCAGGATGGTCTTGCGCAGAAAATGCAGCACCGCAAACGGGTGGAAGCCGCGTTCTGTCATGGTGTTTCCTCCATCAGCACAGCGGCAAGGGCCTGCGCCTGCAGGGCATCCACGCCCGGCAGGAACAGCTGTACGCCCGGGCCGTGCACCACCAGCACGCTGCACCCGGCCAGCCACAGAAGCGGCGTGCGCAGGGTCCACACGCCAGTCACGGCCCGGCGGGGAAGCTGCCGTGTGATGGGAACGGCGATACCGGCCCGCACGGCAGTGTTCCGGGCGGTGAGCACTGCGGTAAAGCTGCAGGCTCTTGCCCACGCGGCGAACACAAGGCACGCCCACAGGGCACAGAAAATACACCCGGCAAACAGGCTCTGCCAGAACACAAAAGGCGCGCAGAACACGCCGGGAACAGCAGCCCAGACACACAGCACGGCCCGGCCCTTGGGCGGGATGATCAGCGCCGTGCGCAGCAGGTCACGTTCGGTCATTTTCCGGAAAGGCCCCAGGCATCCATCAGCAGGTGCAGGGTGTCATCCTGCGTCAGGCAGAGGATGCGGTCCCACGGCAGTAAGGTGGTATTGCCGTGGGGGATGATGAACTCCGCATCGCGGGTGATGCACACCAGAATGACGTCGCCCGGCATGGGGATGTCCTTGACCGCCTGCCCTGCAAACTGGAAGTTCTCCGGCAGCAAAATTTCGTTCAGGCTGGCAGTGCCGCCGCCCAACGAGAGCAGCTGGCGAATGGTATCCGTCTCGATCTCGCGCTCAAGGATGTGGCTCAGATTGTCGGTGCCGCACACTACGGTGTCCACGCCTAAGGTGTGCAGCAGCTCCCGGTTCTTGGGGTTGGAGGCCCGGGCCACAGTGCGGTTCACGCCAAATTCCCGCTTTGCGATCTGGCAGGCAACAAGGTTGTTCTCGTCCGCACCGGTCACGGCCACAAAGGCATCGCAGCTGGCAACGTCGGCCGTGCGCATGGTGTCAAAGCTGATGGCATCGCCGCAGATCACCGGGATATCCAGCGAATCGGCCAGCGAACGGCACAGCATTTCCTGCGGTTCAATGATGGTCACTTTGTGGCGGTGGGCCAGCAGGCTCTGGGCCAGATACATGCCCACCTTGCCGCCGCCTGCGATACAAACTTTCATATGCTTCCCTCACTTTTTACTTTGCCAGTGCGCGGAACACCGATTGCTCGGTGAGCACCGTGGGGCAGATGGTGTCGATCTCGTAAGCCTTGTGGTACAGCACCTGCAGGTGCGGGTCGGACACGCGGCAGATCACCTTCTCACGGCGGAAGATGCTTTTTGCGATCTGTGCCGCCATCAGGTTTACTGAGTCGTCCTCGCTCACAGCGGCCACGGCATCGCAGCTGTCAATGCCGCCCTGCCGCAGGGTATCCGGGTCGGTGGGGTCGCCCACCAGAGCCGTGCCGCCAAAGCTGTAGTCGTCAAAGGCATCCAGACGCTTGAGCTGTTCGGGATCCTTTTCGATCAGCGAGATATCATGGCCGATGCGTTCCAGATCGCGGATGAGGGAAGCACCCACCTGGTCGCAGCCGATCACCAGAATATTCATATGGATTCACCTCGTTGTATAATAGTTTAACAAAAATACCAAGGGTGTTTAAACGCTGTTTTGATTTGCGGATAAAATAGAAGGAAAAGGGTCTTTGCATCAGTATAACACATTTCCCAGCGCAGTAACAGCCTGCAGGGCAAAAGTGGCGGCGGGCGTAAAAATTTTCGCATTCTGCGTGCGTGCAGAGACATAGTATGGTATACTGGAAGAAAATAAGCTGCTGTGCCTTTGTGCACAAGGAGGGGTACTTACGTTTTTTGAGATCATCAAAGCCATCCTGATGGGCATTGTGGAGGGCATTACCGAGTGGCTTCCCATTTCGTCCACCGGTCATATGATCCTGCTGGAACAGATCATCAAATTCAACGCAAGCGAAGAGTTCATGTCCATGTTCCGTGTGGTCATCCAGCTGGGTGCCATCATGGCCGTGGTGGTGCTGTTCTGGGGCAAGCTGTGGCCCTTTGGCATGAAGCAGGGCAGAGTCATTTCCAAGCCCAGCGTGTGGAACCTGTGGTTCAAGGTGGTAGCGGCTACGATCCCGGTGCTCATCATCAGCCCGCTGGACGACTGGATGGAAGCTCACTTCTACAATTACATCACGGTTGCCGCGATGCTCATTCTGTATGGCGCGCTGTTCTTTGTTGTGGAGAACCGCCGCGCCGCGCCGCACGTGAGCCGGCTGGAGCAGATCACCTACCGTGATGCCATCATCATTGGCCTGTGGCAGTGTCTGGCCATCATTCCGGGCACCTCCCGCTCCGGTGCCACCATCGTGGGCGGCCTGCTGCTGGGCCTGTCCCGCGCCTGTGTGGCAGAGTTCACCTTCTATCTGGCCATCCCGGTCATGGCGGGCGCATCCCTGCTCAAGGTGGTCAAGTTCGTTGTCGGCGGTTCTGTGATGACCGGCACCGAGGTGGCTGTGCTGGCAGTGGGCTGTGTGGTGGCCTTTGGCATGAGCCTTGCCGCCATCCGCTTCCTGATGGATTACGTCAAGCGCCACGATTTCAAGTTCTTTGGTGCCTACCGCATCGTGCTGGGCATCATCGTGCTGGCAGTGGCGGCTGCGACGGCAATCTTCTGATTTTAAGCGGAAGAATTATTTTTATAATTTACAACCCCGGAAAATCTGCGGATTTTCCGGGGTCGTTTTTTCACGGGAAGGGTCGTGAAGGCAAGCGGCATTTGTTTTTTTTACGGTGCTGTGAGCGGCAAAAAATTTCGATGCAGCCAAGGCGGGTGCGCCCTCTGCGGCAGCGCTGACGCGATGCCATTGTCTGCCAAAGAGCACAGGACTTTGCCAGATTTAAAGATGCCGCTTTTACGGAGTGCGAGGGCTTTCCGCGCTGGATGGACTGGCACCCGGAAGCGAGGACGTGGAGGGTGTGCCCGCCGCCCTTTACGACAGCACTTTTTCTTTGCAAAAAGATGTGCTATACTACAAAATAAGAGAGTATGCGGCAGCGTGCCGCGCAAACAAAATGGAGGAAACTGCTATGGAAGCATCCAAGGTCTATTATACAGATTTCCGCTGTCCCGTGGGCACCAGCCTGCTGGACAAGCTGCGCCGCGTGTGCATCGCCGCCGGCATCAAGGATATTGATATGGATGGCAAGTTCGTTGCCATCAAGATGCATTTCGGTGAGCTGGGCAATCTGGCATTCCTGCGCCCCAACTACGCCAAGGTGGTGGCTGACCTGTGCAAGGAGCAGGGCGGTCTGCCGTTTCTGACCGACTGCAACACCCTGTATCCGGGCAGCCGCAAGAACGCACTGGAGCACCTCACCTGTGCCCAGCTGAACGGTTTCTGGCCCATGACCACCGGCTGTCAGGTCATCATTGCGGACGGCCTGCGCGGCACCGATGAGGCAGAGGTGCCGGTGCCGAACGGCGAATACTGCAAGACGGCAAAGATCGGCCGCGCCATCATGGATGCGGATATCTTTATCAGCCTGACCCATTTCAAGGGCCACGAATCCACCGGCTTCGGCGGTACTCTCAAGAACATCGGCATGGGCTGCGGCTCCCGCGCGGGCAAGATGATACAGCACGCCGCCGGACACCCGGAGGTGCAGCAGAGCCTGTGCCGCGGCTGCCACCGCTGCGCCAAGGAGTGCGGCTCCGATGCCATTACCTACGATGCAAACAACAAGGCCGTCATTGACCAGACCAAGTGCAAGGGCTGCGGCCGCTGCATCGGTGCCTGTAACTTTGACGCTATCTATTCCCAGTGCGACAGCGCCAATGAGATGCTGGACCGCAAAATGGCCGAGTACGCGGCTGCCGTATGCGCAGGCCGTCCCTGCTTCCATGTTTCTCTGGTGCAGGACATCAGCCCCAACTGCGACTGCCACTGCGAGAACGATGCTCCCATCCTGCCGGATATCGGCATCTTTGCGTCCTTTGACCCGGTGGCGCTGGATCAGGCCTGCGCGGACGCCTGCCTGAATGCACAGCCGCTGCCGAACAGCCAGCTGGGCCAGAACCTTGCAAAGCCCGGCTGGAACTGCCACCACGACAACTTCAAGGATTCCAACCCCAATATCGAGTGGAAGGCCACGCTGGAGCAGGCCGAAAAGATCGGCATGGGCACCCGCCAGTATGTGCTGAAGAAAGTCTGATGCCGCAGGCGGCCCCGGCCTTTTCCGCAAAAACAAAAAGAAGCTGACCAGCCCGGTCAGCTTCTTTTTATGTTGGGTTCACTGGCCCGCTGCGGGCACGCAGTCGTCCAGCACGGTCTGCAGGGCCTGCCAGTTCTTCAAGGTGCAGCCGGGCAGGGTGTCCGGGTCAAGGCCGGCATCCTCAATGCGGCCAGCCATGCTGTCCTTGTCGCTCAAAAGGCTCAGCGCGTCCGGTTCGATCATCGTCCAGGCTTCGGCAAAGCTTTCCTGCTCATCAGCGTCCAGTGTGTCGTACCAGCTGTAGAAAGCTTCCTGCACGGCTTCCGGGGTGCGGGAGGCAAGGCGGGCGTTTTCTGCCCACTGCAGCAGGGATGCCGCTGCGATCACCGATTTGAGCGAGCAGCCGGAAACACCCGGCCCCCAGCCCAGACAAGGCTCAAAGGCGGCAGCGGTGCCGGTGATGGAGAAGATGGAGTTCTCGTCAAAATCGCCGGGGTTCAGGCCGGAGGTGTCGGCCCGGGTGGTGGAATCAGGCAGGTCTTCGCCGGAAGCAGCGGAGCTTGCAGAACTGCTGGCAGAGCTTGGCGCTTCGGAACTGCTGGCGGTTGAGCCGCTGCAGCCTGCCAGAATGCTGCAGGCCAGCGCTGCGCAGAGCAGCAGCGAGAGGATGCGGGCATATCTCAATTTCATAGTAGTGTCCTCCTTGAGCGGTGCCGCAGCCGGGCCGCAGCACTTCAAAACGATACACCCTAAGTATACGTTCTGCCGCGGCGGTTGTCAATCGGACAGCGCAGAACGAATTTCAAGCGGGAAATATGCACACTGCACAAAGAAGAAACGCATTTTTGGGAACTTTGCATTCTTGACATTTTTTGCAAAAATCGGTTGACTACAAGTATAGTGTCTGCCCACGTCAGCCGGAAAGGAGGGAAACGCCCATGAAGCACCGCATCACAGCCGCATTGGAGCGGTTCTCCCGCGCAATGCTGGCACCGCTGAGCTATCTTTCGGCGGCGGGCCTGCTGCTGGTGGTGGGCGCACTGCTCACCAGTGCGCCGCTGGCCGGGGTGCTGCCCTTTTTGCGGTGGGAGCCGGTGCAGCTGGCGGGCAGGATCATTTACAAATGCCTCACGGCGGTCATTTCAAATCTGAGCGTGCTGTTCTGCACCGGGCTTGCGGCGGCGCTGGCAAAGCGGGAAAAGCATCAGGCGGCGTTCATCGCCCTGATGAGCTATCTTGTCTACCTGACAGCGGGCAATGTAACGCTGACCGAGTTGGGCCTGCTGGCGCAGCCGGATGCGCTTACCGGCCTGTACAGCGCAGGCCAGACCATGGTGCTGGGCATCCAGACTGTGGACACCGGCGTGTTCGGCGGTATTCTGCTGGGCCTGCTCACCGCCTTTGTATATGACCGCACCTGCGAAAAAGCCCACCGCGGCATTCTGGGCGGTGTGTTCTCCGGTGTGCGGTGGTCCTTTGCCTGCGTGGCGGCACTGGCGGCGGTGCTGGGCTCTGGGGCCTGCTTTGTCTGGCCGCCTATCCAGAAGGCCATTGCGGCCGTCACCGGCTTCATTGCCGCTTCCGGCAATATCGGGTTGTTTTTGTACGGCTTTCTGGAACGGCTGCTCATCCCTACAGGGCTGCATCATCTGGTGTATATGCCGTTCCAGTTCTCACAGCTGGGCGGTCAGCTTATGGTGGGCAGCGTCACCTATACCGGTGCCTATGTGGTCATGATGACCGAATATAACCTCGGCCTGCCGTTTTCGGATGGCATCGTGTGGATGTACACCGGCTTTACCAAGACCTTCGGCTACTTTGGCATTGCGGCGGCATTCATCTTCTGTGCCCGGCGGGGCAGCCGCAAAAAGACTGCCCTTCAGCTGCTGCCGCTGGCCTTTACGGCATCGCTGGCTTCCATTACGGAGCCGCTGGATTTTCTGTTCTGCTTCTCGGCACCGGTTTTGTGGCTGGCGCACGCAGCCATCTCCGGCAGCTTCATCGTGCTGCTGCACCTGTGCGGAGTCACGGCGTTTACCTCGAACCTTCTGGGGTCGCTTGTGATGAACCTTTCCGCTGGTGCGGCCCGCACGAACTACCCGGTGCTGTATCTGCTGGGCCTTGCCCAGATCGCGGTGTATTTTGTGGTGTTCACTGTGCTCATCAAGGCGCTGGACCTGCCCACACCGGGCCGCCGCCCGGAAGAGCCGTCCCGGCCGGAAAAGGCCCTGCCGCTGGACGAGCAGGGAATAGAAAAGCTCATTGCAGCCTTTGGCGGGCGGGAGAACATCCGCACGGTGGACAACTGCTTTACCCGCCTGCGTGTCACGGTGAACGACCCGGCCTTCGTCAAGGAGCAGGCCCTGAAAGCCCTGCCCTGCAGCGGTGTGGTGCAAAGCGGCTGCGATGTGCAGATCGTGTACGGCATCCGCGCGCCGGAGGTGCGGCAGGCGGTGGAGCGGCGGCTGAACAGGGTGGTCTGTTGACCTTTGGCGGACGGGCAACTATAATAGGGAAAAAGCGGCTTCCCGCGCAGAGCGAAAGGATTTTTTGTGTTCCGCCGATTTATAGTCGCTGCGCGACGGCGATAAGCCGACAGCAGCAACATGCCGTTTCCCGTTACGACTTTTCCCGTGAAAAAGTAACTCCGAAACGACCGCAGTCGTTTCGGAGTTACAAATTTAAAAATAATATTTCCGCTGATATTGCCAAAGCGAACGCGTCGGCAATTTTAAATTGTCCAGCGGTTGAAAGGACCCCTAATGCAAAACCAAGCACATTGTGATAAATCGGAGATAATACCGCCAACCGGCCGCTTTGCACCCAGCCCCAGCGGGCGGCTGCATCTTGGCAATCTGGCCTGCAGCCTGCTGGCGTGGCTCAGCGCAAAAAGTCAGGGCGGGCGTATCGTGCTGCGCATTGAGGATCTGGATGCCGAGCGCTGCCCGCGCATCTATGCTGACCTGCTGGAACAGGATCTGGACTGGCTGGGCCTTGCGTGGGACGAGGGCGGCAGCACCGGCGGGCCGAACGGCCCCTATTACCAGAGTGAGTGCGCGGAGATCTACACCGCAAGCTACAAAAAGCTGGAAGAGCGCGGCCTTGTGTACCCGTGTTTTTGCTCCCGCGCCCAGCTGCACGCGGCCAGCGCGCCCCATACCTCGGACGGCAACGTGGTCTATCCGGGCACCTGCCGCGGCCTGACCGCTGCCGAAATTGAGGAAAAACGCAAAAAGAAGGCCCCTGCCTATCGTCTGATGGTGCCGGACGAGGACATCACATTTGTGGATGGCTGCATGGGCCCGCACACCGAAAATCTTTTGCATGACTGCGGTGATTTCTACCTGCGCCGGGCAGATGGCGTGTTCGCCTATCAGTTGGCCGTGGTGGTGGACGATGCCCGCATGGGCGTTACCGAAGTGGTGCGCGGTGCAGACCTGCTTTCGTCCACGGCACGGCAGCTGTATTTGTACCGCCTGCTGGGCCTGCAGGCACCGGGGTTTGCCCACTGCCCGCTGCTGCTGGCCCCGGATGGGCGGCGGCTCTCCAAGCGCGACGGCGACCAGAGTCTGGAAAACCTGCGGGAAAAGTATACCGCGCAGGAGATCGTGGGCAAGCTTGCCTACGCCTACGGCCTGCAGCCGGAGCCTGCGCCCCGCACACCGGAAAGCCTGATCAAAGACTTTTCCTGGGCAAAGGTGCCAAAGCAGGATGTCTGCCTGCCGGAGGATCTGTTCTGAACAAAAAAAGATGCGCTGTCCCCCGATGACAGCGCATTTCTTTTTTATAGAGATTCAGATGCGGCGCATCTGCGGCAGATCGTTGGTGTCCATCATACGGCTGAACGCGGTATCCAGTGCCAGCGCCAGCAAAGCGCCCAGCGCTGCATCGATGCAGCTGTGCTGCTTGAGCAGCATGGTGGAGCATACAATGGAGATGCACAGCACATCAGCGGCCGGGCGCATCCAGCGGAACCGGGGCTGCTCAAAGATGCGGCAGCGGTGATAGGCCAGCATCAGCGTGACCGAGTTGAACACATGGATGGACGGGCAGACATTGATGGGTGTGTCGGTGCGGTACAGGAACCGCACCGCACGGGCGAAGATGTCTGTGCCCGGCACATAGCAGGGGCGCAGATTCAGCCCGGTGGGCAGGATCACGTAGCAGGCCAGCGCAATGGTCATACCGCTGAACAGCGGCATACACAGCCGCCAGAAGTCCTCCCGGGGTGCCTTCCACAGAAGGAAGAACAGGGTGAACGGGATCCACGGAAACCATGCAAAATAGGGGATGGCCGCATATTTGCAGAAGGGAATCAGATCGTCCAGCCGGCAGTGCACGAGGATGTGCGGCATATGGATCTGGGTGTTCAGGAAATTGAATGCGGAAAGATAAAGTATGAGATACAGCGCCATGAAGCAAAGCGGATGGCGCGAAAACCAACTGCGTTTCATTGAAAAAGCCTCCTTTTTGCAGAAGTGAAAGCTCTTAGCACTGTGAAATTATACGCCGGGAATGTGACAAAAACAAGAACGAAAGCAGACAACATTGCTGAAAAACAAATAAATTATTTGTGCGTATTGCGTAAAAAAGAGCCTGCCTTCGCGGCAGGCTCTTATAAAATGCAGAGGAAAGATTCAGATGACCTGCTGTTCCAGCCACTTGCCGCGCACGAAGCGTACAAAGAAGCACAGGGAGCGGAACGCCCAGTCCAGATACATGCCCATCCAGATGGCCAGCAGGCCGCCGTGGAAGGCCAGCACACACAGGTAGCAGAAGCCCACCCGGAAGGCCCACATGGACACGATGCTCACGGTCATGGTAAAGCGGGCATCGCCTGCCGCACGCAGGATGTTGGGCATGGTAAAGCTGGAAGGCCAGATGAACAGCGAAACGATGTTGAACCACACCATCACTTCCAGCGCCATGGCGTAGGCTTCCGGCGAGAGGTTGAACAGGCCCAGTGCAAATTTGTTGGCAAACAGGAAGGCCGAAAGGTTCATGAACCATGCGCCGCAGTAGGCAAACAGCATCAGGCGGCGGGAGTAATACACGGCCTGATCTTTTTCGCCTGCGCCAAGGCACTGGCCCACCACGGTCAGCGCAGCCATGCCCACGGCGTTGGCCGGGATGTTCAAAAAGGTGGTGGTGGTGTTTGCCACGGCGTTGGCCGCAATGGCGGCGGTGCCCAGAGTGGAGGTCAGGCTGGAAACGGACAGCTTGCCGATCTGGAACATGCCGTTTTCAATACCGGCAGGGATGCCCACCCGCAGGATCTGCTGGATGAGCCGTGCCTTCGGGGCAAGGGCCTGCAGGCCGTCCACCCGCAGCGGGCAGGCGGGCCGCTGCAGCAGGTACAGCACAGCCACGCAGGCAATGGCGCGGGACACAAGGCTGGCCAGTGCGGCACCCATCACGCCCATTTTGAAGCCGTAGATCAGCACGGCGTTGCCGCCAATGTTCACCACATTCATTACAAGGCTGGACATCATGCTGATCTTGCTGTTGCCCTGCGCCCGGAACAGGGCCGCACCGGCGTTGTACAGGCCGATGAACGGGTAGCTCAGGGCCGAGAGCAGGAAGTAGGTCTCGGCATAGCGCATCACGTCCACGTCGATGGAGCCGAAGATGCCGCGCAGGATGGCATGGCGGCCCGCCACCACAACGGCGGCCACCAGCAGGCTGAAGCTGGACAGGATGAACAGGATCTGCGCCGCTGCATTCTTGGCATCCTTTGGCTCCTGCCGGCCGATGTATTGGCTGGTGACCACCGCGCCGCCGGTGGCAAGGGCGCTCATGATCTGGATCATCAGGGTGTTGAAGCTGTCCACAAGGCTCACGCCGGAGACAGCGGCTTCCCCCACCGAGGAGACCATCAGCGTGTCGGCCAGACCGATGGTTACGCTGAGCGCCTGCTCTGCGATCAGCGGCAGCAGCAGGGCAATGAGCTGCTGCCGGGTGAACAGCGGCGGCTTATGGAACGCGGGCGTTTTGGTTGCTGTCATAGGTTCCTCCGTGACGGTGACAAGATACACTTGGATACATGACCTATATCATACAGCAGAACGCGCAGAATTACAAGAGAAAATCTTCTGTCAGGAAAATTCCTGACTGGGGGTCAGGCTGGTGCCGTAATATACGATATAATCATACGGGACGGTCGGCCCGAACACCGTCTTGTCTGGGTACTTCCTCAGCATGTCCGCTTTCAGGTCGGCCGGGGTCTCGGGCACACCGGCGCAGAGCGTATCGGAGCACACGGCATTCCAGAGGCCCGCAGAGAACGAGGTGCAGTTGTAAATGACCGACCAGTGGTCTGCGTTGGCCAATGCCTGATTTACAGTGTCTAGCTGGCTCTGGTCCAGTGAGACCTGAATGCCGTAAAGATTCTGATAGTAAGAAGCGTTCAGGTAATATTTGTAGTATCCCTCCAGATTGTACCAGATGCCGGAATGCTCGCAGCGGTTGCCGCGGGTGCTTACGGTGATGGACGTATCCGGCGCAATGAGCAGTCCGCCCACATTGATATCCTGCTCCGAGACATTGGTGATGGTGAGGAAGCTGTGTCCGCTGGTGTTGAGGGGAACATCGCCGTGGTCATCAGCGCGGGCAAAAAGCCGCAGCACCGCAACGGCTCCCTCGGCAGGGGCATCACCGTAGGCCTGCGCAGGGGACTTGTGGTCTGCCTGCGCAAAGTGGTACGGCCCGCCAAAGTTGGTGGTAAAGCCAACGACATTGCGCATCAGGTCGGCAGAACCGGTGATATCTGTTACCACCTTATCCTCTTTTGCGGCGGGCTGTGCGGCCTTGGGTTCCTGTGCGTAGGCGGGCAGGGCGCACAGGCAGGCCAGCAGCACGCAGCAGGAGAGGATGCGGAAAAACTGTTTTTTCATAGATGCCTCCATTTGTGTTTTTTTCAGGTAAAGCTTACCGTTTTTTGCAGGGTCTGTCAAGGACTGCGGCAGGCGGAAAAGCCGCGCCGCAGCGTGTTTGTTCCACTTTACCCGTGCAGGCAATTGTGCTAAAATAAACCTGAGGTGCACTGCGCTTTGCAGGAGCAGGGAGTGCACTGTGGTAAATGAGATAAGAAATAAAAGGTAAATCAGAACCCAAAGGGGGAACAATATGCCAAAAGCAGCCCATAAGGTGGTCGTGATCGGCCACCGCAACCCGGATACAGACTCCATCTGCTCGGCCATTGCCTATGCAGAGTTGAAAAACAAGACCAGTGATCTGGTCTGTGAGCCCCGCCGTGCAGGCAAAATGAATCAGGAGACCGAGTTCGTGCTCAAAAAGTTCGGGGTAAAGCCCCCGCGCATGTGCACGGACGTGAACCCGAAGATCCGCGATGTGGACTACCGCGAGATGCCCGGCATCCCCGGCTCCACCAGCCTGCGCAAGGCGTGGGAGATCATGCGTGACAAGCAGATCGACACCCTGCCGGTCACCAGCCCGGACAACGAGCTGGAGGGCGTGATCACGGTCAAGGACATTGCCACCGCCAACATGGACGTGTTCGACACCGGCATCCTGGCCAAGAGCCAGACCACCTACCGCAATATTTTGGAAACGCTGGGCGGCACCATGGTGGTGGGCCGCGAGGACGACGTGTGCACCACCGGCCACATCCGCATCGGCACCGCCACGCCCGAAATGCTGGAAAATACCGTGGAAAAAGGCGACATCGTCATCCTGACCAACCGCTACGAAAGCCAGCTGTGCGCCATTGAAAAAGAAGCGTCGCTGCTCATCATCTGCAACGGCTCCAAGGTGGGCCGCACCATCCAGCGCATTGCCGAGGAAATGGGCGTGGCCATCATGTCGGCCCCGGTGGACACCTACGCCGCCGGTAAGCTGATCAGCCAGTGCGCTCCCATCTCCTACTATATGACCCGCAGCGACATCATGAAGTTCACCCTCGTCACCCCGGTGGCAGACGTCACCCGTGTGATGGCCAAGGTACGCCACCGCTATTTCCCCATCCTCGACGAGGACGGCAAATACTGCGGCATGGTCAGCCGCCGCAACATCATCAATCTGCAAAAACGCCGCATCATCCTGGTGGACCACAACGAGGCCACCCAGGCCGTGGAGGGCTTTGACCAGGCCGAGATCCTGGAGATCATCGACCACCACCGCATCGGCAGTCTGGAGACCAGCGGCCCGGTGTACTTCCGCAACCAGCCGGTGGGCTGCACGGCCACCATCATCACCCAGATGTACGACGAGAACGGTATGGAGATCCCGCCGCAGATCGCAGGCCTTCTGCTGGCGGCCATCCTTTCGGATACGCTGGTGTTCCGCAGCCCCACCTGCACCCCGCTGGACGAGGCCCTTGCAAAGCGTCTGGCAAAAATTGCCGGTGTGGACATTGACGAGTTTGCCAGCGAGATGTTTGAAGCAGGCGAAAAGCTGGACGGCAAGACCGCCGAGGAGGTGTTCCTGCAGGACTTCAAAGTGTTCATGTGCGGCGATATCCGCTTTGGCGTGGCGCAGGGCAGCTACATGACCCGCAAGAACCTGCTTGCCGCCGAAGCGCTGCTGCAGCCCTATCTGGAAGAAGCCCGCAACAAGCAGAACGTGGAAGATATCTACATGCTGCTCACCGACGTGCCCAAGGAGGAGAGCGTGGTCATCAGCGATGGCCGCTATGCTTCCGAGGTGCTCTCGGACGGCTTTGAGACCCAGCCTGCCGAGGACGGCAGCTTTACCCTGCCCGGTGTGGTGAGCCGCAAAAAGCAGTTCATCCCGGCGCTGATGACCGCCTATCAGGAGCTTTGAGGGAAAGGAAAGCTTCCTCGCCCTCTCAGTCTCGCTTTGCTCGACAGCTCCCCCAAAGGGGGAGCCCTTGGCAAAACCGCAAACGTTGCATGGACTGCCAAAGCCTCTCACTCTGGGAGAGGTGGCATTGCGGAGCAATGACGGAGAGGGCGAGCCCGGTAAAGGTTTAAATGCTATGTTCAACCTTTTAAACAAAAAAGATCGCACGCCGCCCGCCCTGCCGGAAGGCACTGTGCGCCGCCGCTACTCCATCGAAGGGCAGGTGCAGGGGGTGGGCTTCCGCTACCGCGCCCGCTATGCGGCCCAGACGCTGGAACTGACCGGCTGGGTGGAGAACGAGGACGACGGCAGCGTGACGCTGGAAGTGCAGGGCGACCCGGAAAAGTTCCTGCGGCTGTTCGCCATGATCCAGAAAAGCGATTATATCCAGATCACCGGCATCCGCCAGAAGGATCTGCCGCCCGACCCATGGGAGCGGGGCTTCTCGGTAAAAGGGTATTGATGCGAGACCCTCTCAGTCAAAGCCTGTCGGCTTTGCCAGCTCCCCCGATGGGGGAGCTTTTTGACATTTTTTGGCAAGCACTGCCTCTCGGGAAGAGGATCTTGAATGATCCCCGCTTATAAAGCTCGCCCTTCGGGAGAGCTGTCGAGCAAAGCGAGACTGAGAGGGTTCGTACAAACAAAAAAGCTGACGCGAAAGCGTCAGCTTTTTTGCTCTTTCTAAATTTATCAACCTGCTGTTTTTAGCGGGGAATTGTCTGTCCAGATGGTGCCGTCCAGCAGCCGGGTCACAGCCAGAGTGCCGTTTGCGGAAACACGGGCCGGGTCCAGCGCGTAGAAATCGCTCTCCTTCAGGTTCGCGGGGTCTGCATCCGCACGGATGCCCACCACACAGACCCAGTGGCCATACGCAGCGCTGGTGGCGATATGGGGGTAGTTCACCTCGTTCCAGCCGGAGCCGGTCAGGTGGTATTCATAGCTGGAGGTGCGGTTCGTGTGCCGTTTTACGCCGCTCACCGCAGTGTTTTTCAGATGCACGATCACCGGCTTCCCGGCGGAAAGCTCGGTGTAAAGCTTCTGCAGGCACTCGGACAGGCTGCCGGAATAACCGTAGTAGCCGCCCGCAGACCAGACCGCGCCGTTTGACCACATGCCGCTGCCGGAGGAAACTTTTCCATCCAGAATGGTGCGTGCATAGCGCAAGGCGTACCAGCTGCATTTGCCGGAGGTCTGGTTGCCGATGGAAAGGATCTGGCTGGTGCTGAAGTCCAGCATCCGGATGCCGTGCGTTTCCTGCAGGGCAGCTGCGTGTGCGTGGGGAACGGCCAGAGCCAGCACAAGGCACAGCACCAGAACTGCCGCCGCCAGCCGCTGTGCCGCGCGGGCGGGACAGTGTTGCATATTGAGCCACATCCTTTGTTTTTTCTACGACCTTATTTTACCATGCAAAAATGGTAGAATTGTGTAAAATCGTAATTTTTTGAAAGGATTCTGAAAGATGGATCAAGATGGATCGGAACACAACATCTGTTCAAACCGGGAAGGACTGTGCCCCGGAAAAGAACAGCATGGAGCTTCCGGCCGGAAGAAGATTTTCCAGCACGGTAAAGAACCTTTGCGAAATAAGGACAGTGTATCTCAATACTGCAACAAAAAAGCCGCTGTTTCATTGATTTTGAACGAAAATGTTTCGGAAACTTTATGCATCTTCTCAATTGACAAAACCAACTGCTGTCGGATATAATCGGGGCAGAAAGACCCCCGTGACACAAGGGGGACACCCCCAAAAAAAAGAAACATAACCACAAAAACAAGACTGGAGGGATACCCTATGAAGAAGCTTTCCAAGATCGTTGCCCTGCTTTTGGCAGGTGCGCTGACCATGCTCCTGTTCACCGCCTGTGGCGGTGGCGGCGGCTCCACAGATGAACAGAAAGAGGCGGCAATGCTGACGGCGCTCACGAGCAGTCCTCAGTGCAGCGAAACCGCTAAAACCAATGATCCGGAGCTTCGCCGTGCGCTGCTGACGGATCTGAATGCGAAACTTGAAACTGGCGGATTCAAGAGCGACGTTAAGGTGACGGGTATTAGACCCCGAGAAAAGAACATTACAATCACGGTAATGGCGGATTACCGGTACGGTGAGCGCTTGCAGGACTTGATTAAGATGATTACCAACCACATTGATATGATGTATCCCGGTACGAATGTCGATGTAAATGCGAATAGCTGCTGGACCAAAGTTGCCGTTGTTGTTCAGAGCAATGAGAAGGGCACCTATGTGGCCGTGAGACTCCAGCTCAAGAACCTTGCATACCCCAAAAACTAAAACTCCTCACCTTTTCCCCCGGAGCGTGGCTGCAAGGCCGCCCTCCGGGGCTTTTTTGCGTTTGAACCCTCTCAGTCACGCCTTACGGCGTGCCAGCTCCCCCAAAGGGGGGAGCTTTTAGGCATCTGACGGTTTGCAGCAAATAAGCTCCCCCTCTCGGGGGAGCTGGCATCGCGCAGCGATGACTGAGAGGGTTGCCTCCCTCACTGAGGGAGGTGGCAAACCCGCAGGGTTTGACGGAAGGAGTCTGCCCCGCCCCTCGGGGCTTTTTTGTGTTTGGGGACAATTGCCAAAAAGAAGGGCGGAATTTGGGCGATATGCCTGTTGACATGCGGGGGGGGGGTATGGATAAAATAAATTCAGACGGGTAAAGCGATTTGGGGTCGCCCAAACCGTCAGAATTTGAAAACAGGAGGAACATTACAATGAAAATGTTCAAGCGTTTCGCAGCCGCCCTTCTGGCCGGCGTGATGGTTCTGGCAATGCTCACCGCCTGCGGCGGTGGCGCTGGTGGCCCTGGTGAAAGTGAGTTCGAGAAGAAAGTTCAGGATGTATATATGGCTGCACTGAACAAGGAATACGGCACAGAATGGTCCAATAACAGTGAAGTCAAGGAACTGGCAACAGAAGCACTGAACAAAATTGCAGACGGCAAGATTGCATTGACTGCTATTACTGCAAAGAAAGAAACCGAGAAAAACTACGTAGGTGCAATTGTTTGTGCTGAGAATGCGAAGCAGAACGCTGAAGTGTATACGGCTGTTTACTATGAAGAAACAACGGCAGGAACGATTACGGTTAATTCTGATATGGTTGAGTTGATGAAGACTGCAACAGATTTAGTAATCAAAATTAGTGAACAAAATGGAACGAAAATCGAAGTTACTGGTTTGGGTGTTGGCACTAAGACCGTTGGCGGAAAGACCTATGTTGCAATTGGCTATAAACTGAGCAAGTAAGCGGATTACAATTAAACTATTGCCCCGAGGAGCATCCCGCTCCCCGGGGCTTTTTTGCGTTTAGGGCAAACTCCCCCAGTCGCCTGCGGCGACAGCCCCCTCAAAGAGGGAGCCTTTCGCATCGGCAAAGCTTCCGGCTCAGGTGCAAAGCTTCCGGTTTCGCCAGAGCCTCCCTCACTGAGGGAGGTGGCAAACCTGCAGGGTTTGACGGAAGGAGTCCGCCCCGCCGTTTTTTTGCGCCTTTTGGCAGAGATGCCGTTTCCCGGTACGACCCCTTTCCGTGAAAAAGCATCTCCGAAACGACCGCAGTCGTTTCGGAGATGCAAAATTTAAAATAATTCTTCCGCTGATATTTGCCAAAGCGAACGCGGCGGCAATTCTGAATGGTTTCTCTGTCAAACCGTGTCGTTTTGTGGTACAATAAAAACGTATTCTGATGTGAACAGGAAAGGACGTTTCCATGCAGCTGTTTGAACTGGTGTCCCCGCGGCTGTTCCGCCCGCTGGCGGGGCCGAACCGGGCTTTTTATGCGGAATTGCTGCTTCTGCTCTGGGAGGAGTGCCGCCACACGGCGGATTACAGCATTTCCCGTGCGGAGGCCGTCTGGCGTGCCGAGGATTACTTTGCCGCACTGGCAAAGCCCCTTGCGCTGGATGCCGACGGTGCGGGCGATGAGGACGAGCAGCCCACCCGCGACCCTCACACGCTGGCCGTGGGCTTTCTGCTGCGGCTGCGCCGCACCGGCTGGCTGGAAGAGCAGCCCGGCAGCTACGAGGGGGAAGCGTCCCTTGCCTTTGTGCCGGAGGTAACGCCGCTGCTGGAAGCGCTGGAAGAAATATTGAACCCCCGCGTAGTTACCTATACCGGAAAGCTGTACAAGGCATGGCAGCTGCTGGGCAGCATCGGGCAGGAAAAAAGCCCCTATGAGAACGTTCTGCGGGAGGTGGACGCAGACCTTGACGCGCTGAACCGCTCTCTCCGGGCGCTCAATGCCTCCATCGGCCACTATATCGACCGGCTCACCCGCAACCGCACCCCGCAGGAGGTGCTGGAACTGTTCGACCAGTACGAGGAAAAGGTGGTGGCGGCGGCCTACCACCGCTTCAAGACCAGCGACAACCTGTTCAACTACCGCGCCTATCTGGAAGAGGAGCTGGACGACTGCGAGGAGAACTACCTGCCGCAGCTGGCCTTTGATTATGCCCGGGTGGAGCGCTGCGCCCCGAACGAAGCGACACCTGCCGTGCGTGCACTCATCCAGAAGCAGCGGGACGCACTGGAAGAGATGAGCCTGCTCATGCGCGAGATCGATGCAAGCCACATCCGCTACCGCAAGCGGGCTGTGCAGCGGGCACAGTTCCTGCTGCTGAGCGACCGTTCTTCGCAGGGCAGCGTCACCGCCCTGCTGCGCCGCTACGCCGAGGACATCCGCACCCCGGAGCAGCTGTTTGAGCCGGACGACGGCCCGGTGGCAAAGCGGCTGCATCTGTACCCGGCGGCGGTGTTCGGGGAAAAATTTCTGTACCCGCCCGCTGCCCAGCGCACCGCCGAGCCGCTGGCCCCGGTGCGCACCGAAGGATTCGATCCGGAACAGCTCAAAAAAGAGCAGCAATTGCTGCTGGATTACGCCCGCCTTGCCGTTACCGAGGAGAACGTGGCCCTGCTGGCCCGGCAGGCCCTTGCCGCCCGCCCGCAGGTGAACGCGGCACTTCTGGCAGACGAATACCCGAACGATTTTGCCCGCATCATCGGCCTGCACACCTACTCGCAGTCGCCGCACCGGGATTATGACATTCAGCTCACCGGCAATTGGGTGGAGCGCGGCGGTTTCCGCTTTGAGGACTTTGTCCTCACCCGCCGCAGGGAGGAAGAAAATGGCAACCATTAACATGCTGGAAGAAACCGCGAATTACCTACTGAACCACTGCTTCGTGCTGGGCGGCGTGGAGGATCAGCGGGCAAAATATCTTTATGTGCAGGACCATCTGGACGAGGTGCGCGCTGTGTTCGCCCCGCTGGGCTATTCTGTATTGCTGTACCCGGCACCCCTGCAGGCGGCGGCTTTGGTCAACGGCCACGAGGGCAGTCAGGCCCGGCTGCTGAAATACGAGAGCATCCTGCTTTTGGTATTGCGGCTTTTGTACCTGCAAAAGCGCGAGAGCCTTGCGGCCAATGCCGACGAGGTGCTGGTGACGGTGGAAGAGGTGCAGACCGAACTGCAGAAGATGAATCTGCCCCGCCGTCTGGACCAGAAAACGCTGGAAAACCTGATGCGCACCCTGCGCCGGTACAATCTGGCGCGGCCTGTGGGGCGGCTTTCCGGGCTGGACAGCCGCATTGAAGTATTTCCCACCGTGCTGCTGGCCCTGCCGGATGCCGACCTTGCGGATGCAGCGGCAGAATCTGCCCGCACCCGCACAGAGCTTGGCCTTTATGAACGACCGGAAGAAGCAGGGGAGGGTGAAGAATGATCGAACTCAAACGGCTGAAGCTTATCAACTGGCACAACTTTGAAAATGTCACCTTCGACTGCGCACGGCTCACCTATATGATCGGTGTGAACGCCGTGGGCAAGACCACCATTCTGGATGCCATCCGCTACTGCCTGACCACCAACCGCAATTTCAATGCGCTGGGCAATAAAAAGAGCGGCCGCACCCTGCAGGGTTCGGTGCACGCAAAGCAGCGCGGCGAGAACGCCTACCGCCGCCCGGGCCATACTGTGGCCTACATCGGGGCGGAGTTCTGGGACAGCGTCAAGCGCACCCCCTTCGTCATCGCGGTGCGGGTGGAGTCCGAAGGCCCCATGCAGGAGCTGCACCCCGGCGATCAGACATGGTATCTCTCGGAGGACGGCTGCACGCTGGAACAGCTGCCCTTCATCGACCCTAAGACCGGTGCACCCAGCGCAAAGGAGGACTTCAAGCCCGCAGCGGGCCGTCTCTCCTACACCCGCAGCCCCAGCGAAGCGCGGGACCGCATCTGCCGTGCGCTGGGCATCGGGCGCGCCTCCAGCCCCTTGGGCAAAAAGTTCAATGAGGTGTTCCAGATGGGCACCAGCATGGACGAGATCCCCAACTTCCGGGAGTTTTTGTACCAGTACATCCTGCCCCAGCCGGAGCTGGATCTGGACGCTTTGCAGGGCGACCGGCTGGAACTGGAAAATCTGCACGCCGTGCTGGCCGAGGCCCAGACCCGCGCCAACGCGCTGGAAGAGATCGTGGATTTTGGCCGCGAAGCTGCCGAAAAGCAGACCCAGACCCTTGTGAACCGGGGCGCGGCGCTGCTGGCCCGCGCCGCTGCCGACGGCAGCGAACAGACCGTCTGGCAGGAGCATCTGGATGCGGGCCGCCGCCAGCTGGAACAGCTGAACGCCCGCTATGCCGAGGCCAAAAATGCCGAAGCGGAAGCCCGCCGGGCCTATCTTTCCGCCCACGGTGCCGCCAGCGCCAGCGGCGAGGGCCGGGCACTGGACACCCTGACCGAGGAGCTTTCCCGCCGCAAAACGGCGCTGGATACCGCCGCACGCAAAGCCGAAAAGGCAGAAAGTGCCCTTGCCCGCACCCAGAGCCTGCTGGCTGTGCTGCGCCGCAGCGGCTTTGCTGCCGGCATCAAGGCCGAAGAGCTGACGGCGGACACTCTGCCGCAGCTCACCGCATGGCTCTCCGCGCAGGAAAAACCGCTGGAGGAAGCCTATTTTGCTGCCCGCCAGAACACTGCTGCTTTGCAGAAGGAGCAGGCCGGCAAGCGCGCCGAGCTGGACGCGGTGTCCGGCGGCAAGTGGGTCTACCCCCACGGCGATGCCGCCACCCGGGTGCGGGATGCTGTGAATGCGGAACTCAAGAGCCGGGGCATGCAGCCGGATGCAAAAATTTTCTGTGAACTGTTGAACGTGGAGGACGAAAGCTGGCAGGACTGCGTGGAAGCCTGCCTTGGCGACCGCCGCTTTGATATCCTTGTGCCGCCCGCCCACTACGAAGCCGCCAAAAGCGCCTTTGTGGCTCTGAAGGACAAGGTAGGCCCCATCAGCCTGCTGGACACCCCGGGCATCCGCAAGGCCAACCGCCGCGCCGACAAGTACGGCCCGGACAGCCTTGCCGCGCAGGTGAGCAGCGAAAACCCGCTGGCTGCACAGTATGCCCAGACCATTCTGGGCCGCATCGTCTGCTGCGACACCCCCGATACGCTGGAACAGCATCCCGACAGCGCCACCCGCGACCTTCTGCGCCACCATCCATTCCGGCTGGAACGGCTGCGCACTCCGCAGCGGTATATCGGTCTGGACGCACGCCGCGCCCGCGCCGGGGCGCTTGCGGCCGAGCTGGAAGCTCTGGGGGAAAGCGCCCGTGCTGCCGCCCAGACAGAACAGAACCTGAAAGCCGCCTATAACCAGTACCAGACCCTGCTGCGGGGCACGGCACTGGACGAGCTGGCTGCGCTGTGGGATGCCCGCGCCACACTGACTGCCGCACAGAATGCTGTGACCGAACAGGAAGCAAAGCTCACCGAGTGCCGCGAGAACCCACTGCTGCAGCAGCTTTACAAGGAGGAAGAAGCCCGCGAAGCCGCATGGGAGGCTGCCCGGGCCGCCGTGGAGCAGACGGGCGGCGACATCCGCGTGTGCCAAAAGCAGATCGCCTCCTGCGAAGCAGAGCAGAAAAAGGCAGGGGAAACGGCACAGCAGAGCGCCGATGCTGCCCGGAGCTTCTTTGCGGCGCATCCGCTGGTGGAGCCGCTGGCCCGCACCCGGATGCTGGCGCTGGCCCCGGCAGATAAGCCCCGCGCCGCCGCACAGGCCGCCGAAAAGGCGCAGGCCAAGCTGGACGATGCGCTGGCAGTCTATCTGACCGGCACGCTGGAACCGGCCCAGAAAGCCTACAACGAGCACTATGTGTGCGATTATCCGCTGGGCCTTGCAGGGCTGGACCAGTACCGCGCCCAGCACGAGAGCCTTGTGCGCATCGATCTGGAACGCTACGCCGCCCGTCTGGAGCAGGCCCAGCGGGACTGCAAGGACCGCTTCCGCAAAGATATCCTGTTCCGCATGAAGGACGATATCTTCAACGCCCGGCGGCAGTTCCGGGAGCTGAACAAGGTGATGGAGCAGTTGACCTACGGCGAGGAGGTCTACCGCTTTGAGCTGGAGCCCAGCCGCGACCCGCAGCTGGCGGCCTTCTATCAGGTCATCGTGGACAAGGGCAACCAGCAGATGACCGAGGGCGACTCGCTGGACAACCTTGCCGCCACCGCCGACCCGGCCTATGAGCGGCAGGTGGACGAGCTGATGGAAAAGATCATGGCGGACGTGGACGAGAACACCCGCGCCCGGCAGGAGGGCCGCACCGGCGGCGTGACCCTGTCGGACTATGTGGACTACCGCACCTATCTGGACTACGACATCAAGGTGACGAACCGGGTCACCGGCCAGCAGGCGTATCTGTCCCGCGTCAGCCGCGACTCCTCCGGCGGCGAGAATCAGGCCCCCTTCTATGTGGCCATCTGCGCCAGTCTGCTGCAGATCTATGAGAAGAGCGAGAACAGCATCCGCCTTGTGCTGCTGGACGAAGCTTTCAGCAAGATGACCAGCGACCGCATCCGCCCCATGATGGAGCTGTTCCGCCGCCTGCAGCTGCAGGTGCTGCTCATCTCCACCGTGGAAAAGAGCACCGCCATCCAGCCCTACTGCGACATCACTTACTCCATCGTCCGCCACGGCGACGCTAACGCCATCGCGCCCTTTGTCCGCCTTGCGGCGGAATGATGTGCGCATTATATGCGCAATGATGTCTGCTTGCGCCGGAAATGAACGTGGAACGATCAAAAATGCCCGCCGCGTTGCTTTGGGCATATTCAGCGGAAAAATGATTTTAAATTGAGCGACACCGGGCAGCCTGCGGGCTGCCCGGTGTCGCATTTTCACCAGAGAGGCCGCAAGGGAAAACGGCATCTGCAGCGCCTGTTTCCTGCGGAAACAGCGGCACTGTGGATGGGCTGCCCGCTTGACGTTACAAGCCCTTTCGTGAAAAAGCAGTTCCGAAACGCCCGCAGGCGTTTCGGAACTGCAAATAAAAATAATAATTCCACTGATGATGGCCAGAGCGCAGCGGAGGCCATTTTAATCGTCAAGGCTGCCGTAGAAGCCCCGCTTTTGTCGCGCTTTACCGTAAAGGCAGCACATCTTCATCCTCGTTGATCTCTTCCATCATCCCGTCCGCAAAGTACCAGCCTCTGCCGTACAGCGCCTCGCTGCCGTCGGCGCACAGGATATACGAGCCGTCCGGCAAAGCGAGAAAATGCCGCTTTTTGCTATCGGCAAGGGCGATGTCCTCCATCTTCTGCCCGTCCAGCACATGATCCCGGATGAACTGGTAGTGGGGCAGGATGCGGGTCTCGGTCAGGCCAAGGCCGTTCATCCAGCGGGAGTAGTGCAGGTCGGCGGCTTCGCCCGGTTCCTCGGGCGCGGCGTACACGATGTGGGCGGCGTTCATGCTGCCGGCACTCACGCCCAGCACGATGCCGTGGTAGTTATGGAACAGCCCCGGCAGGCCCAGCTGAGCAAAAAAGTGGTTCTGGGTGGGCACGTGCCCGCCGCACAGCATCACAAAGCCGCTCTGGGGCAGAAGAGAACCGATCTCCTCGGCATTGCGGGCATCGCAGGGGATGAGCGCCGTCAGGGGCAGGTGGGCGTTCGCAAAACTCTGAGCAAACACCCGGCACATCTCGTCGTTCTGCTCGTAGGCATAGGGGTCTGCCGCAATGGCAAGGCCCAGCACGGCGTGATCCGGCCAGACGGCCCGCAGGTTCGCCACAAAGTGGTTGCGCGTGTCCAGCACCGGAATATCCGGCCCCGGCTCAAAGGGGCAGCCGCTGGGGCTGCTGGTCAAAAACAATGTCATAATGATTCCTCATAAAAAGTGAATAAAGGCTGTGTCCATTTTAACACGATTTTGCTGCCAGCGGCAGAGCCAGAATCAATCATGCCTTTCGGTAATGGAATACCTTGTCCTTGGTGAGGAGCATGGCTGCGCTCACGGCCAGAGCCGCCAGCTCGGCGGCGGTGACGGCCAGCCAGATGCCGTCGATGCCCAGCAGCAGCGGCAGCAGGAGAATGGCGATCACCTGAAACGCCAGCGTGCGCAAAAAGGAGATCAGCGCGCTGGTCACGCCGTCGCCCAGCGCCGTGAAGAAGGAGGACGCGTACACGTTGAAGCCCATGATGAGGAAGCTCAGCGCATACAGCCGGAAAGCCCGGCTGGTCAGGGCCAGCAATTCCGCATCGTAGCCCACGAAAATGCGCGCCACACAGGGGATGATGAACATGGAAGCCAGCGTCAGGGTCACAGCCACCACGGCGATGAGCCGCAGGCTTTTGCGGTAGAGGTTGTGCACCTCGGCGTGGTTGCGGGCACCGTAGTGGAAGCTGACGATGGGTGCACTGCCAACGGCATAGCCCACGAACACCGCCACGAACAGGAAGGCCGCGTACATGATGACACCGTAGGCGGCCACGCCGTTCTCACCGGCCAGACGCAGCAGCTGGTAGTTGTACAGGATATTGACCAGCGACATGGAAAGGTTGGTCATCAGCTCGGAAGAGCCGTTGATGCAGGCATCCCGCAGGACTTTGCTGTAAAAACTGGTCTTGCACAGGTGCAGGCGGCTGGAGTTGCTGCGGTCGATGAAGTAGAACACCGGCAGTACGCCGCCCACCAGCTGGCTGATAAAGGTGGCAATGGCCGCGCCCTCCACGCCCCAGCCCCAGACGCCCACCATCAGCACATCCAGCACCATGTTGGTGCAGCCTGCGCCCACGGTGAACCAGAAGCCGAGGTGCGGCTTTTCGGCGGTGACGAAAAAGCTCTGGAACATATTCTGCAGCGCAAAGGTGGGCAGGGACACCATCAGGATGCGTCCATAGCGCACCGCGTAGTCCAAAAGCTCCCCCTTTGCGCCCAGCAGCACGGCAATGGGCCGCAGGAACACAATGCCCAGCACGGCCAGCACACTGACCGAGACCAGAGCCGCCAGCAGGAACAGGGTAAAATAGCGGTCGGCCTTTTTCTGGTCGCCCTCGCCCAGCGTGATGCCCACGATGGCGCTGCCGCCGGTGCCCAGCATAAAGCCGATGGTGCCCAGCAGCATGGGCAGCGGCATGATGAGGTTGACCGCCGCAAAGGCCGTCTTGCCCACAAAGTTGGAGACACACAGGCCGTCCACGATGCCGTAGATGGAGGTGAACAGCATGGTGCCGATGCAGGGCAGCACGAACCGCAAAAGGCGGGAATAGGTAAAATGATCGGAAAGCTGGATCCGCTGCTTGGACATGGCGTCCTCCTTTCTGCACAAGGTGCAAAAAACGGGCCGGATAAATGTCCGTGAGTGCACGCCCGGCCTCGATCTGCTTCGTCACTACGGCAACGAAACCTCCGGCGGGGCGCTGTCTGCACGGCATCTTATCCGGCCCGTTTCAAATTACGTTGAAAACGGTCCTCCGATGAACCGAAAAAGAGCATATCAGAATTTATTTTTGTTGTCAAGGCAGAAAAATCAAAAAATCGGCATTCGAGGGTCAAAATTCATAAACTGTCTCTTTCCAACGTTTATCAAACCTGTTAAACTGATAAAAGTTTTTTTATGGATCCGGAAAGGAGAACTCCTGTTTTGATGAAACGTTTTTATACCGCCATCGTGCGCCGCCGCAGGCTGGTGCTGGCGGTGTTTGCACTGGCGGCTGTGCTGAGCGTGTTCGCTGTGCGTCAGGTAAAGGTGGATTACGATATCAACGACTACCTGCCGCCGGAATCCCCCTCCACCACCGCCATCGAGGTGATGAACGGTGCTTTCACCGGCGGCATCCCCAACATGCGGGTCATGGTGCGGGATGTCACGGTGCCGCAGGCGCTGGAGTACAAGGAAAAACTTGCCGCCATCGACGGAGTGTCCTCCGTTGCATGGCTGGACGACAGTTTGGATGTGACAGTGCCTTTGCAGATGCAGGACACCGCCACGGTGGAGAGCTATTATAAGGATGGCTGCGCCCTGTTCACCGTGACGGTGGAGGACGAGAAGCGTCTGGAAGCCGTGGCTGCCGTGCGGGAGCTGATCGGGGAGGGCAACGCGCTGGAGGGCGCGGCGGTCTCCACTGCCGTTGCCACCAACTCCACCGTGACCGAGGTGGCAAAGATCGCCGCCATCGCGGTGGTGTATGTGCTGTTCATCCTGATCCTGACCACCGATTCCTGGGCGGAGCCGCTGCTGGTGCTGACGGGCCTTGGCGCGGCCATCCTGCTCAACAACGGCACGAACCTCATCTTCGGCACCATCTCGTTTGTGACGAATGCGGCGGGCAGCATCCTGCAGCTGGCGGTGTCGCTGGACTACTCGGTGTTCCTGATCCACCGCTTTGCGGAGTGCCGGGCTGAAAACCCGGATGCCAGCCCGGAGGAGTGCATGGTGGATGCCCTGTGCAGATCCACCGGCTCCATCCTGTCCAGCGGCCTGACCACCGTCATCGGTTTTCTGGCACTGGTGCTCATGCAGTTCCAGATCGGCCCGGATCTGGGCCTTGCGCTGGCAAAGGGCGTGGTGCTGAGCCTTGTCACCGTGTTCACCTTTATGCCCGCGCTCACGCTGGCAGCGTATCAATGGATGGATAAGACCTACCACAGGCCACTGCTGCCCAGCTTTGACAAGTTTGGCCGCTTTGTGGCCCGCATCATGCTGCCCATGGCGCTGGTGCTGGTCATTCTGATGGTACCCAGCTATCTGGCCTCCAACTCGAACCAGTATTACTACGGTGCCGCCCACATGTTTGGCGAGAACACCCGTCTGGGTGCGGACACCGCCGCCATCGAGGAGACCTTTGGCCGCAGCGACACCTACGTTGTACTGGTGCCGGAGGGCGACACCGCCACGCAGCAAAAGCTTTCGGATGCACTGCACGCCATCCCGGAGGTGACCGGCATCCTTTCCTATGTGGACAACGCAGGCGCGTCCATTCCGCCGGAGTTCGTGCCCGGGGATACGCTGGGGCTGTTGGTCTCCGGCGGCTACACCCGCATGGTGCTTACGGTGGATGCCGACACCGAGGGCGATGGGGCCTTTGCGCTGGTGGAGCGGGTGCGCGCCACGGTGCAGCGATATTACCCGGACAATTATTATCTGGCCGGTCAGGGCGTGAGCACCTATGACCTGATGGACACCATCACGGCCGACATGGTCAAGGTGAACCTGCTGGCCATCGGCGCAGTGTTCCTGATCCTGCTCCTCATGAAGTGGCAGCTGCTTTTGCCCATCATTCTGGTGCTCAGCATCGAGACCGCCATCTGGATCAATCTGGCCATCCCGTACTTCCGGGGCCAGTACGTGTTCTACATTGCCTATCTCATCATCAGCTCGGTGCAGCTGGGTGCTACGGTGGATTACGCCATCCTCTTCTCCGACCGCTATCAGGAGTTCCGCGAGACGCTGGGCCGCAAAGAAGCCGTTGCGGCCACGGTGTCCGCTGTGACCACCTCGGTCAGCACCACTGGCAGCGCCATGGCGGTGGTGGGCTTCCTGATGGGAGCCATTTCCACAAACCAGCTGCTGGGCCAGCTGGGCAATTTTCTGGGCGTGGGCAGTCTGGTGTCGCTGGCCATCGTGCTTTCGGCACTTCCGGGCTTTTTGTATCTGGCCGACCCGCTCATTATAAAAAAGAAAAAACAGCCGAAGGAGGCTTGACCGAGATGAAACATCGATTTGTGCGCCGGGTGTCGGCGCTGGCGCTGGCAGGCTGCCTGCTGGCGGGCAGCAGTCTGCCGGCCTTTGCAGCAGCCTCCGCTGCCAAGGAAGAGGTCATTTATGCAAATCTTACGGCCTCCGGTGTTGTGACCGGCGTGTACGCCGTGAACAGCTTTTCCGTGCAGGCGGGGGACACCGTTGCGGACCACGGCAGCTACACTGCCGTGCGCAACATGACCACGAGCGATGCCGTGGAGCAAAGCGGCGATACGGTCACGGTGCATGTGACCGAGGACGGCAAGCTCTATTATGAGGGCACCATGGACGCCGCCACGGCCCTGCCATGGGTGGTAAAGCTGACCTATACGCTGGACGGGGCAGAGATCAGCCCCGACGAGCTGGGCGGCAAAAGCGGTGCGCTTTCCATCCGGCTGCAGGTGGGCCGCAACCCGGACTGCACCGGCAGCTTTTTTGACGACTACGCGCTGCAGGTGACCATGAGTCTGGACACCGGCCTTGCCCGGAACATCAGCGCACCGGGCGCTACGGTGGCGAATGTGGGCAGCAAAAAGCAGCTTTCCTACATCCTGCTGCCGGGCGCGGACAGCGACGTGACCGTCACCGCCGATGTGACGGATTTTGCCATGGACGCCGTTTCCCTGAACGGCGTGCGGCTGAACCTGAACCTCGACCTCGGAGATATGGACCTGACCGGGATGCTGGAACAGCTGCAGAGCGGCTCCGTGCAGCTGGACGATGGTGCCAACGCGCTGGCAGACGGCATTGCGCAGGTGCAGGCGGGCATCGACACCCTGAACGGCAATTCCGGTGCCTTGACCGGCGGCTCAGCCCGGGTGCGTGGGGCCCTCACCCAGATGCAGACCGCGCTGAACGGCATCTCTGCCTCCACCGACGAGCTGAACACCCTGCTGGATGCCTCCACCCAGATCCGGGACGGCATTGCCCGGCTGGATGAGGGCGCGGCACAGCTGGAGCAGCAGGTGAGCTTTGAAGCCTACAAGGCCATCCTCCGGGAAAATGGCCTTGATCTGGATGTGGTAAAGGATGGCAATGCCAAGGCCATTGAGCAGCTGCAGGGCATGGTGTGGATGATGCCGCAGCTCAAGGATGTGATCCTGCTTTTGCAGGGGTCTACGGCCAACATCGATGCCATGCAGACCTATCTCGACACCGTGAACGGCGGAATTGCCCAGCTGCACGAGGGCAGCAGCACCCTGAACGGCAGCTACGGCGAGTTTGATGCCGGGGTGCGTCAGCTGGCCGGTGTGCTTACTGGGATGCTGGGCAATCTCTCGGTGCTCACCGACGGCGTGAACCAGCTTGCCGCCCAGTACGTCCAACTGGACAACGGCCTGAACGCCTACACCGACGGTGTAGCCCAGCTGAAAGCGGGCGTTGCGCAGCTGGCGGAGGGGGCATCGCAGCTGACCGGCGGCACCGGCGAGCTGCGCAGCAGCGTTTCCGGCATCGACATGGGTGCCCAGCTGGACGGCCTGCTGAACAGTCTTTCCGGCGGCGGGGAGGTGAAGAGCTTCACCTCGGCAGAGAACACCGAGGTGGGCGCGGTGCAGTTTGCGTTGCAGACCACTGCCATCACGGCCCCGGCCCCGGCAGCCCAGCCGGAACCGGCGGCTGTGACCCTGACCTTCTGGCAGAAGCTGCTCAAGCTGTTTGGGCTGTATAAAGGTTGATTTTTATGATACGGGGGATGCTTCCCGCACAGAGAGTGGTCGCGTGTTTAAAGTTTGATGCCTTTTGCAAAATGCATCGCCGCCGGGGATGTTCTCTTTTGCGTGCCAAAAGAGAACCAGAAAAGCACCCGCTACTTTCGAGGCGCGGGAGGCGGCGGGTTGCGGCTCCCTGCGTCTGCTTCGTGCCTTGGACGGCACTCGCATTCTGCAGGCCGCTGCCCCAACAGCTCCTCCCTGTTTCGGCCGCTGGCCGCGGTCGTCGCCGTTGCAAACTAGGGGCTGCACGCCCCTAGTAACCCCAAAGAAGATGGGCTCCATACAAAAAATCCAAGTCGCTTCGCTAAAGGATTTTTTGTGTTACGCCGATTTCAAGGCCCCTCAGCCGCTGCTGCGGCAGCTCCCCACAGGGGAGCGGGCGCGCTCGTAAGCTTTGTACTCGAGCCAGTAACTTTGCCGCACGGATAAAGCCTCCCTCCATGAGGGAGGTGGCATTGCCGCAGGCAATGACGGAAGGAGTCTGCGCCTGCTTTCTCCCGCGCTGCCGTTTGCCGTCCAGTTCCCTCCCGTGAAAAGCGAAAGCCGGAAAATCCGCAGATTTTCCGGCTTTCTTTCTATAAAAATAATCGTTCCGCTAAAGATGTCCAGAGCGAAGCGGAGGGCATTTTAAATCGTTTTGCGAACATCATTCAAAATGGTATTCCACCAGTTCGCAGTTTCTGATGCCCGCAGCTGCGTATTCCTCGTTGGTCATATCGTAGAAATAGGACTGAACCACTCGGGCGATGCCGTTGTGGGCCACCAGCAGATAGGTCTTGCCGGTGTCGGTCTTCAGCTCGTCCAGCAGGTTGTAGATGCGCTGGGCCAGCTGCATCATGCTCTCGCCGCCGTCGTAGCGGTCGGCGAAGTGGGTCTTGGAAACGCGGAACTCGCCGCCGTTGCGGGGCGTGCCCTCGTATTTGCCAAAGCACTGCTCCCGCAGGCGCGGCTCACACCGGGCGGGCAGGCCGGTGGCCTCGGCAATGGCCATGGCGGTGTCGGCGGCGCGGGACAGGGGAGAGTACAGAATCTCATCGATGTGCACCCCGCTGGCTTTGACGGCTTCGCCCAGCTTCCGGGCCTGCTGGCGGCCCCGCTCGGTGAGGGGGCTGTCGGTCATGCCGCAGATCTTGTTTTCAACGTTCCAGACGGTCTCTCCGTGGCGGGTAAAATAAAGCGTATGCATGGGTGGCTCCTTACTGGTCGTATCCCGCCTCGATCTCGCGGATGCGGGTGTAGAAAAAGTCGTTGGCAGGGGTGGGCATCCCGTACTTCTTGGCCCGCTGGCGCACCACACCGGCAAACTCCTCCACCTCGGTGGGGCGCTTTGCCAGCACATCCTGCCGCATGCTGGGCATGCCCTCGGGGTTGAAGGTGGGCATCATGGCGTCGATGAATCTCACATCGTTGTCCGGCGGCAGGGGCACGCCCTCAAGGTTCGCCAGCCGGATGACCTCCTGCATGGCCGCGCGCATCATGTCCTGTGCTTCGCCGGGCTGGCGCAGGCCGCCGTAGGGCTGGTCAAAGGCGGCTGCGGCCTGATTCAGGCCGTCATTCACCATCAGCTTGTTCCACTGCTTGTAAAGGATATCCCCACAGGGCTCGTTGGCAATGCCGCACTCGTCCAGATAGTCGGCCACGGCCTGCACACGGTCGGTCATCTCGCCGCTGCGCTCACCGAACTGGATCTTGCCCGCCTGATTGAACACCAGCGTGCGCCCGGTGCGGGTGGCATCCATGCCGATGGCAACGCTCCACAGGGTGTGGCCGGGATAGGCTGCGTCAATGTGCTCCTCGCTGGTGATGCCGTTCAGCACGCTGAGGATCACGGTGTCCGGCCCTACGAACTTTGCAATGTCCTGAATGGCCTGTTCCAGCACCGTAGCCTTGACGGCCACCAGAAGCAGGTCTACCGGTTTGCCCTCGGCAGGGGTGACGTAACGAAAGCTGCACGCTTCGCCGTTGCAGACGACCGGTTCGGCAGAGTAGCGGGCGATGCGATCCTCATCGGCAATGACCTGCACGCCGGGCATTTTGCGGCCGAACAGGATGCCCAGTGCGCCCAGACCGATCAGGGCCGAGGTTTTGATCTTTTTCATAAGTTCCTCCTGCATTTTATGCTTTTTTCAGTGTGCCGTCTGCGGTCAGGACGACCATGCTGCCCTCGTCGATGCCTAGGCGGGTGAGCTCTTTGTCCGGGTAGGGCAGGGTGCGCCGCTCCCCGGCGGGATCGGCCAGCGTGACATCGCACAGCACCGGCTGACCGGCGGGCAGCTCCTCGCAGCCATACATCTGCTCTTCAATGCGCAGAACGCGGTAGGTAGTCTCCATAGCAGCTAAACTCCTTTTTGTAAATACAGCATTTTTATTATAAAGCTCTGCGCGGGGCGCGTCAACCGCATTTGGCTTGACAGTCGGCCGCCCGGCTTGATAAAATAGGAATGATTTTTGGAACAGGGGGCAGTCACATGAATATTACGGAACTGCGTTATCTGGTGGCCATCCGCAAGTGGGGCTCCGTGAGCGCGGCGGCAAAGCAGCTGTATGCGGCCCAGCCCAATGTGAGCAAGGCGCTCAAGAATCTGGAAGAGGAATACGGCATCCGCATCTTTGAGCGCTCGTCCACCGGCATGATCCCCACCGAACAGGGACGGCATTTTATCCGGCAGGCAGAGCGGGTGCTGGACGAGGTGGACCGGCTGGATCTGGATGCCCGCAGTCGGCAGAGCAGCTGTGCGGAGCTGCGGGTGGTGCTGCCCCACGCCACCTACGCTTCCTACGCGACGGTGGATTTTTTGCAGCAAATGGCAGACAGCCAGCAGCTGCGGGTGCATATCCGGGAATCCGGCTCCATGGAAGCGCTGGACCATGTACTGCGGCGGGGCTATCATCTGGCCCTGCTGCGCTACGCGGAGGAGGATGAGGATTATTACCGCCGCTACTGCGACCGTCACGGCCTGCACCGGGAGCCGGTGATGGAGTTTGAATACCGGCTGCTGACCAACCGCGAAGGCCCGCTGGCAAAGTGCGAAGTGACCGACATCACCCAGCTGAACAGCTATATGGAAGTCCTGCACGGTGATTTCCAGCTGCCCGGCGGTGAGGACAGCGGCCTGCGCTGGCATACGAACCCGAACCACCGCATCCATGTGTATGAGCGGTGCAGCCAGTTTTCCATCCTGCAGAACCTGCCCAATGCCTATATGTGGGCTTCGCCCATGCCAAAGCGGGCGCTGGAACAATACCATCTGGTGCTCAGGAAATGCCCGGCCCAGCGCCAGCGCATGAAGGATGTTCTGGTCTATCCGGACAGGGGGACCCTGCGCCCGGAAGAGCAGACCTTTGTGCAGCTGCTGCACAAGCAGGCGGCGCTGACCGTGAAATGACCGCCGAAACCGGTTAAGAACTGGCAAAACATCGGAATGAGGAAAAACCGGAAAGCAAAGGAATTTGGCCGACAGCCGCAGCGCTTTATGCGCTGCGGCTGTCTTTTTGTTGATGAATCGCACAAAAAAGAGACGGAACATCGGCTAAAAAACTTTGCGGCTATATGGCCTTTGATATGCCCCCATACCAGAAGCATATTATCACTTTTATGAAAAATATGTTAACATAGACCCAGAAAGCTGGCCGGGATGGATGGAAAATATGGAAAATACTTCCATCATTCCGGCACAAAGAAAAAGGAGGTTTCTGGTATGATCAGTTTCTTACTCTGTCTGGCGATCCTGATCGTGGGCTACTTTGTCTATGGTAAGATCGTGGACAACACCTTCGGCCCGGACGACCGCGAAACGCCTGCTGTGCGCATCAATGACGGTGTGGACTACGTTGTGATGCCCCAGTGGAAGCTGTTCCTCGTTCAGCTGCTGAACATCGCCGGCCTTGGCCCCATCTTTGGTGCCATGCAGGGCGCATTGTGGGGGCCTGTGGTGTTCCTGTGGATCACCTTCGGCACCATCTTTGCAGGCGGCGTGCACGACTACTTCTCCGGCATGATGAGCGAGCGCAACGACGGCGCTTCCATCGCCGAGATCACCGGCAAGTACTTAGGCCCTGTGATGCAGAACGTCATGCGTGTGTTCTCGGTGGTGCTGCTCATCATGGTGGGTACTGTGTTCGCGGTGGGTCCCGCAGGCCTGATCGTGGAGCTGTGCAGTCAGAGCGGCGCTTCCGGCGTGCTCACCTCGCTGCTGTTCTGGCTCATCATTATTCTGGTGTACTACTTTATTGCAACCTTTATCTCCATTGATGCCGTCATTGGCAAGATCTACCCCATCTTTGGCATCTGCCTGATCATCATGGCCATCGGTGTCATCTTCGGCATCTTCACCAATCCCGCCTACACCATCCCGGAGATCTGGGATCACTTTGGCAGCATGCATCCGTCGGGCACTCCCATCTGGAGCTTCATGTTCATCACGGTGGCCTGCGGTGCAATCTCCGGCTTCCACTCCACCCAGTCGCCCCTGATGGCTCGCTGCATGAAGAGTGAAAAGCAGGGCCACTTCGTGTTCTACGGCGCAATGGTCTGCGAGGGCGTCATCGCTCTGATCTGGGCCGCTGCTGGCTGCAGCCTGTACGAGGTGACCGGCGGCCTGAACACCGGTCTGGCCGAAGCACTGGCCATGGGCCAGTCCAAGGCTATTTATGATGTCTGCTCCAAGACCATGGGCGGCGTTGGCATTGCTCTGGCAATGATCGGCGTTGTCATCTGCCCCATCACCTCCGGCGATACCGCGTTCCGTTCCGCTCGTCTGACTCTGGCCGACTGGTTCAAGATCGATCAGGACAGCTACGCAAACCGCCTGAAGCTCTGTGTTCCTGTGCTGGGCGTTGGTGCTTTCCTGGGCATCGGCAACGCACTGGGCTTCATCAACTACACCGTGATCTGGCGCTACTTCAGCTGGACCAACCAGACGCTGGCCATGATCGTTCTGTGGGCTGCATCCATGTACCTGTTCAAGGAGAAGAAGAACTACTGGATCACCGCTGTGCCCGCTACCTTCATGAGCGCGGTCTCTTCCACCTACTTCATTCTGGCTCCCGAATGCCTGGGCGGCCTGCTGAACGCCAAGACCGCAGAAGGCGCAACCATCTACAACACCGCCGTTGCATACCCCATCGGCATCATCTTTGCCATTGCAATGCTGGCAGTCTTCCTCCACGCAACGAAGAAGGCAGCCCAGAAGGCATGACACGATATATACAAAGATATATACAAATGATCTGCTGAATAAGGCACCCTCCGCTGAAATGGCTCGGCGGAGGGTGCCTTGTATTTTGCGGCGTTTCAGGCAAAGAAATCACGATTTGCGGAGAAAATTGAAAACGATTGAGCAACTTGCACAAAAGCAGGCCAGAAAGTTTGGCAGCAGCGGCTTTGACCGGTTCCGGGAAAGGTCTTTGCCGGGGAATTAAGAAAATTTGTCGTGAACGCGATAAAAATTCTTTGCGGGTATTCCGCGGAAGCATCTTGCCATATACTTTTTGATATGGGAACCATACCAGAAAAATATTAACTGCTTTATGAAAAAAGTGTTAACATGAAGCCAGAGATTGGTCAGAGCCGCAGCTGGGCACGCAAAATGCTGGCTGTGGTTTGAATCAAAAAGGAGGTTTCTGGTATGATTAGTTTCTTACTCTGTCTGGCGCTCTTGATCATCGGCTACTTTGTCTATGGCAAGATCGTTGACAACACGTTCGGCCCGGACGACCGCGAAACTCCTGCTGTGCGCATCAACGACGGCGTTGACTACGTTGTGATGCCCCAGTGGAAGCTGTTCCTCGTCCAGCTGCTGAACATTGCAGGTCTGGGCCCCATCTTTGGTGCACTGCAGGGTGCTCTGTGGGGTCCCGTGGTGTTCCTGTGGATCACCTTCGGCACCATCTTTGCAGGTGGTGTGCATGACTACTTCTCCGGTATGATGAGCGAGCGCAACGATGGCGCATCCATCGCTGAGGTCACCGGCAGATACCTCGGACCTGTCATGCAGAACATCATGCGTGTGTTCTCTGTTGTGCTGCTGATCATGGTTGGTACCGTGTTCGCAGTGGGCCCCGCAGGCCTGATCGTTACCCTGTGCAAGAACAGCGGCATGTCCGGTCTGCTGACCACCACCCTGTTCTGGCTGATCATCATTCTGGTGTACTACTTCATCGCAACCTTTATTTCCATTGATGCCATCATCGGTAAGATCTACCCCGTGTTCGGCATCTGCCTGATCATCATGGCTGTGGGCGTTATCTTCGGCATCTTTACCAACCCCGCCTACACCATCCCCGAGATCTGGGCAAACTTCGGCAACATGCATCCGTCGGGCACTCCCATTTGGAGCTTCATGTTCATCACCGTTGCCTGCGGCGCTATCTCCGGCTTCCACTCCACCCAGTCGCCTCTGATGGCTCGCTGCATGAAGAGTGAGAAGCAGGGCCACTTCGTGTTCTACGGCGCAATGGTCTGCGAGGGCGTCATCGCTCTGATCTGGGCCGCTGCCGGCTGCGCACTGTACACCATCACCGACGGCAAGATGGCTGGTCTGGCCGAGGCTCTGGCTGCTGGTCAGTCTGCTGCCATCTACGACGTGTGTGCAAAGACCATGGGCGGCGTTGGCATTGCTCTGGCAATGATCGGCGTTGTCATCTGCCCCGTCACCTCCGGCGATACCGCGTTCCGTTCCGCTCGTCTGACCCTGGCCGACTGGCTCAAGATCGATCAGGACAGCTACGCAAACCGCCTGAAGCTCTGCATTCCGGTTCTGGGCGTTGGCGCTTTCCTTGGCATCGGCAACGCACTGGGCTTCATCAACTACACCGTGATCTGGCGCTACTTCAGCTGGACCAACCAGACGCTGGCCATGATCGTTCTGTGGGCTGCATCCATGTACCTGTTCAAGGAGAAGAAGAACTACTGGATCACCGCTGTGCCCGCTACCTTCATGAGCGCTGTGTCCTGCACCTACTTCGTGCTGGCACCTGAGTGCCTGGGCAAGATGATCAATACTTACGCAGACGGCAAGCTGGTCGCTTACAACACTGCCGTTGCATACCCCATCGGCATCATCTTTGCAATCGCAATGCTGGCACTCTTCATCCATGCCACCAAGAAGCACACCGCTTCTCAGAAGGCATAAGGATGTCTGCCGCACCGCATAAGCCTTAAACTCTGACACCCCCGCCGCTGCACCCCGCAGTGACGGGGGTGTTTTGACATAACAGACAAACCTTTTGTGCAAATCTTAGCAGCAGAAGGGGTTGCATTTTGAGGGCTGCAGTGCGAAAATAGAACCGGTGATTTTATTTGGAATGGCTGCAGCATCTGCGGCTGGACCGGAAACTAACAGTAAAGAAGGGAACTTCCATGATCTTCAAACCTGCACAGCTGGGTATGGCAAAGCTTGATAATCAGGAGCTGGTGGAGGACAGAAAGTCCTGCAAAAAGATCGGCCCCTGCGGCGTTGGCAAAAAGGCGCTGTACCTCAACAGCTTTTACATCGATCGCCGCTATTATCTGCCCTATGGCAGCATCAGCCGCGTGTTCAAGCGGGTGGCTATGAGCTCCGGCGGCTTTACCGGCAAGGGCATGTTTGCCTCCATGGCCTACCTTGTGGTGGAGTACGATGGCGGCAAGCAGAAGCAGTGCAACTTCAAGGACGAGCGGGATGTGGACAAGCTGCTGGAGGTGCTGGCCAAAGAGCAGCCGCAGATCCATCTGCTCAGCGCAGCCGGTGAACAGATGCTGCAGAAGAAGGAAGCCGAAAAGGCCTCCCGCAAGCTGCCGGAAAGCGAGCTGACCGACGATGCCCGTCACAGCATCACCGTGCTGCGCAGGGCAAAGGAATATCTGGAAGCAAAGCCGGAAATCGCCGATGAGCTGAGTGCAGCCGAGCGCCGCAAGCGCGCCCAGCTGCAAAGCAAGCCGGTGTACCGCTATGTGGCACTTGCCATCTTTGTTATGGGCATCGTCTCCGCGGCCTACGGCCTGTATGCCGTTACCACCCACACCGGCGGCTATGGCATCTACTTTGCACTGTTTGGCTTTGCAGCCATCTTCCTGTTCTCCAGCTACAACATGCTGCCCACTGCCCACAACAACCACAGCGCCATCATGAAGCGGGCCGAGAAGGCCGAAGCTGCTATGGCAGAATACGTGAAGCACTACCCGAACGGTGCCTTCCCGGTGCCCAGCCATTACGCACATCCCATCGTGCTCAAGCAGATGGCCGATGCCATTGAAGAGGGCCGCGCCGTCACCGTGCCGGAGGCTTTGACTGCCGTGGAAAACCGCCTGAAGTCCCTGAATGCAGACGTGCAGGTGGAACAGGAGGAATACGACGAGGTGGTGGTCATCAAAGCGATGTTCCTGAACCACGATTATCAGTAAAAAGTAAGCAAAGAGGGCTTTTCCTTCGGGGAAGGCCCTTTTGCTTTGCCTAACTTCTTGCACAGCAGAATCGTTCGTTTTATAATGAAAAAGGAGAGTCTTTACACCCACGAGTGGAGGAAACAGCTATGGATATGGTCACCCTTGGCAGCACCGGCATCACGGTGAACAAAAATGGCTTCGGCGCACTGCCCATCCAGCGCATCTCGCAGGAAGATGCCGTCTATCTGGCCCGCAAGGCTTACAAGGCAGGCATCCACTTTTTTGATACCGCCCGCGCCTACACCGACAGCGAGGTGAAGCTGGGCGAAGCCTTTGACGGCATCCGCACGGAAGTGTATATCGCCACCAAAACGGCAGCGCAGAACGCAGAGGACTTTTGGAAGGACCTGCACACCTCACTCACCAACCTGCGCACCGATTACATTGACCTGTACCAGTTCCACAATCCCGCATTCTGCCCGAAGCCAGGCGACGGCTCCGGCCTCTACGAGGCTATGCAGGAGGCCAAAGCCAAGGGCATGATCCGGCATATCGGCATCACCAACCACCGCCTGAAGGTGGCCCACGAGGCCATTGACAGCGGTTTGTACGAGACGCTGCAGTTCCCGTTCAGCTATATCTCCGGTGAGCAGGAGCTGGAATTGGTGAACAAGTGCAAGGCGGCAAATATGGGCTTTATCGCCATGAAGGGCCTGTCCGGTGGACTGATCACCAACAGCGCCGCAGCCTATGCCTTTGAGGCGCAGTTCGATGGAGTTCTGCCCATCTGGGGCGTGCAGCGTGAAAGGGAACTGGACGAGTTCCTCTCCTATATCGACAACCCGCCGCGCATGACCGACGACATCCGTGCCGTCATTGAGGGGGATCGTGCCGAGCTGTGCGGCGAGTTCTGCCGCGGCTGCGGCTATTGTATGCCCTGCCCGGCAGGCATCGAGATCAACAACTGCGCCCGCATGAGCCTGCTGCTGCGGCGTTCGCCCTCGGCAGAGCATCTCAGCCCCGCAGGTCAGGCCAAGATGAAAAAGATCGAGGGCTGCCTGCACTGCAACCGGTGCAAGGCCAAGTGCCCATATGGTCTGGATACCCCCGCCCTGCTGGCCCGCAACTATGAGGATTACAAGCGCGTTCTGGCCGGTGAAGTAAAAGTTCAGTAACACAAAAGCTCCTGCCCATTCAGACAGGAGCTTTTGTGCTTTATGCGGCAGCTTTTGGCTGCTCAAAAATCCTCATCGATTCCTTATAGCAGTGTGCGAAGTACACGATCTCGGCAAGGGCGGTCAGCGCCCAGCTGCAGGGGTACAGTGCGTACAGCGAGGGAATGGTGTGAAAGTGCGCGAAGATGGTGTATACCCAGATCACCCGGAATACGCAGGAACCCATTACCACAATAATGGTGGGCACCACCGTCTTGCCAAGTCCGCGGGAAGCGGCGATGGTGCAATCCATAAAGGCGGAGATGCAGTAGGCAAAGCCCATCACGCCCACGCGCTTCATGCCGGCATCAATGACGGCGCTCTCGGTGGTGAACAGGGCAAGGAAGGTGCGGCCAAAGAGGAACAGGCTTCCGCCCAGGATCAGGCCCACACCAAAGGAGTAGGCCAGACTGATGAAATAACTCTTCTTTACGCGGTCTGGCTTGCCAGCGCCGTAGTTCTGGCTCATAAAGCTTGCACAGGCCATATAGAATGCGGCCATGCAGTCGTAGATCATGGCATCGGCATTGGCGGCGGCGCTGTTGCCCTTGACCATGAGAGAGTCGAAGGAGTTGACCCCTGCCTGAATGAACAGGTTTGCAATGGCGAAAATGGCATTCTGGAAACCGGACGGAAGACCAAGGCCCAGAATGCTCTTTGTTGTGGCGGGGTCCAGATGCAGCTTTTTGGTGTCCAGCACGTAACAGTCCTGCACTTTGGTCAAAGCGTGCAGGATCAGCCCGGCAGAGGCGCACTGCGAAATGGCACTGGCCAGCGCCACGCCCATGACGCTTAACTGGCACACGATGACAAAGAACAGGTTCAGTGCAATGTTCAGTGCGCCCGCAATGGACAGGTACATCAGCGGCTTTTTGGTGTCGCCGATGGCGCTGAACACAGCGTTGCCGAAGTTGTACAAGGCCAGAGCGGGCATACCAAGGAAGTACACCCGCAGGTACAGGATGGCACCGGGCAGCAGGTCGTCCTTGGTGTTCAGCAGCCGCAGCATGAAGGGGGAACCCAGCAGGCCGACGAACAGCAACACCACACCCGCGATCAGGCTGACGATGGCGGCGGAGTGGACAGTCTTTTCCACATCGTGCTCGTGCCGTGCACCGTAGAAGCGGGCCACCAGCACGTTGATGCCGCCGCTCAGGCCGATCAGGAAGCCGGTGAACAGGCTGACGAGGATGCTGGTGGAACCCACCGCGCCCAGCGCTGTAGAGCCTGCAAACCGGCCTACCACGGCCACGTCCGACATGTTGAACAGCACCTGCAGCAGGTTGGAAAGCGCCAGCGGCAGACTGACCAGAAAGATCTGTTTGGCCAGAGGGCCTTCGGTCAGTGTTTTGGTATTTGATTTCATGTTCTCTTTTTATCCTTTAACCTAAACCGTGCCCGCGCACACCGGGGCACACCTCTATTATATGGGCCGCTGCGGCTTTTGCAAGATAGCATCGACATTTCATATTTGATTTTTTTGTGTGGCTGTGCTATACTACTTTACACCGATGAAATAAATATGTGCGATCGTAGCTCAGCTGGATAGAGCGTTCGGCTCCGACCCGGAAGGCCAGAGGTTCGAATCCTCCCGGTCGCACCAAACCATGAAAATCCGAACCTTTTCTCGATAGGAGAAGGGTTCGGATTTTTTGTTTTCTTCGGAAATGACAATTCCGGCTCGTTCCAGACCGCGGTGTGTCCAAAACCTTATCAGAAGAAAGACCGTATCACAAAGGTCACAACTGTAAAGGTGCCGTAAGGCAGAAAGGACACAAATATGAAGTACAATGAAAGAGCCTGCAAGTTCAACATGGACACCGGCTGCGTGGAGCTGCTGCTCCGGGATGGGAGAAAGATTTCCATCGACTGCACCGGGGTCGAGGATGCACTGGACGTGACCATGGCGCAGAGGTCAGAACTGGATTATCTCATCTACAATGACCCGCTTGGCTATGCCGATTTGATTCTGAATGGCGACCCAGAGGAATATTTGAAGAAAGTGGCTGGGAGTTATGGGCTAGAAGATTAAGGGCAAAACAAAAAACAGGGTGCGCCCCCGAATAGGACGCACCCTGCCAAAATCCACATACGATAGCGATATGTACAACAGGGCGTTCCCCGTCGGGAACGCTCTGTTTCTCTTTGCTGGTAGTATGATGAGCCTGTTCCGCCTGCCACGCGGCAAACTCCCGCTGGCCTTCCTCGCTGTTCCAGCAGGCAAGGATGGCCGGGTAGAATGCCCGTGCCAGACGGTCAATGACTTCATCGGGATAAGGGGAAGTGTTTGTGGACTTTTTCTTTTTGTTCAAACGCACGCTCCTTTGATCGTCCCCACCGTGGCAAATTCGGGCGAGAAAATCAAAGTTCCAATTTTTATCAGGCGCAAGGGCGCGGATGCTTTCCGCCCTGCTCTTGCGGCTAGTGGCTCGTTGATGGCTTACAAGTGCCTGTCGTTATGCAGTCTTTTCTTCTTCAAGGGCTTCTGCAAGAGCCTTTTCCAAATAGGTTTCGATTTCAGTCAGGTAGTTAGCAGGTCGCTGCATTGCGAAGCGGAGAACCTTCTGCTTTTCCGGGTCAGTGAAATAGCTGGGATTGTTTTTGAGCGTTTTCTTCCATGAGTTTTTCATCATTTCGGTCGCACGGCTCAAGGATTTGTAAACCTTCATAAACTCGTCCGGTACATGATAGCACCGGAATTCTTCTGTTTGTGGTGTGGGCATGGGAACGGGTTCTGCTTTTTCAGGTTCAAATTCTGCGCTGGCAGATTCCAACACTTCCAATGCCTCTGGATGCAGGATTTGAGCAAGGACATCTGAACGATGCTCGACACCTGCCTGCACAAGCTTGGACATTTCTTCGTTGGTGAACTTCACTTCGCCGGAAAAGACTTTCTGCTTGATGCCGGGAGAGAGATTATCTGCGATGTCGATGCCTCGTGTATAGTGGCTGGCACGAAGAACGGAGGCACGGCTGACACCGTTTTCCTCTGCGATCCGGTCGCAGGTTTTCTTCCCGGAGTGGTGGTTATCACCGTGATCACCACCACTTTTCTTTGCTAAAGTGTACTGATTGCCCCGAAAGATTTTTGCAACTTTCTTCTCGGCTTCGTACTGCTTCCCAAGCAGATAGCGTTTCTGTTCAGGACTCAGGTTTCGCCGTCCCAACTGATTCCGGCAGATCCACGCAACGGCTTCTTCGCGGTTCTCAAATCGGAGCGGCATGGTAGAGAAATAAATCTCCGGGTGTTTCTGGAGGATGGCATAACGATTGTGTCCGTCAACAAGGGTGTTGTTCCAAACGATCAAAGGAGAGAGCAGCTTGCCCTCTTTCAGGATATTTTCTTCAAGCTGCTTAAATTCATCATCGGTCAGAGGGGGAATCTGGGACTGAAACTCCGGGTCGATTTTCAAGTTGATCATTCGCACACTCCTTTATCTCTCCTGCTGCGTCTGTTCTTCCTCCCGGAAAAAGGACGCAACATTCTGCTTTGCGGTTTTCAGTTTGAGCAGTTCCTCTTTAGCTTCCTTGTACTGCTCGTAGAACTTTGCCTTTTCGGATGCCAGCTGCGCATACTCGGCTTCCAGATTTTTCGGGCTGGGCAGCTTGGTGATGTTGCTTGCCTTGAAATAGGCTGCTGCCGCCCGGTACGCTGTCAGCTCTGCACGGTGCTGCTCCTCAAAGGCTGCGGGTCGCTTGGCGGTCTTTAACTGCTGTGCGACGCTCTTGGTGCTGGTGTAGGCTGCGACATGATAGCGCAGCTCATTGTTGGCTTTCATGCGACCTTCGAGGTCTTTCACCACCGCCAGTGCATCGTGATACTTGGTTTCCAGTTCAGCGATGCGCTGGTTTAGAGCGTCCTCGTCGGTCAAGCCCTTTTCCTGCAGAAGCTTCACGGTCTGTGCCATAACTTTGAGATTGTGTTTCGTGAGCCAACGCTTATAGCCAATGCCTTTGCCCTCGGTCATCCTCGACTGGATGTCGATCAGTTTCCCGATGGTATCCTGCTTGAACTGCGCCTTGGGCTTGCGTTCGGCGTTTGCCTGCAACGTGGCAAGCACTGCTGCCTTATCGAACTTGTCACCGAGATGTTTCGCTCGGATAAACTTCGTTCTGCCAGCGGGCAGATAGCTAAGCTGTCCACGGCTTTCCTTGACGGCAATGCCATACTGCTGCATGAGCCTATCGGAAAATTCTTCAAAACTCGTTGTGCGGTACAACACCGAAGAAATCTGTTTCCGCAAGATGTCCTTTACGGTTTCAAACTTCTTCTGCTTGGGCTGTTGTCCGGCTACGGTAAGGGCTGCGTTTTCACGGTCAAGTTTCAACTGGCCGCGCCTGCGTACCCAATACTCCGCTTCGCTTACGCGCTCTTTCGAGCCGTTGAGTAGGTCAATCTGGTATAGTCCGGCACCCTCGCACAGTTCCATGACCTCGACACGCAAATGCCGCATGGTCTGGGCGGTGCTGGAGTGCTTCATGCCCTCTAGCCAGTCACGGGGTTTCTGCATATAAGGCTTGCGCTCTACTTCTCGTGTTCGGATGCTGCCGATCACGATGTGGACATGGATGTTTCCCGAATGGTTGTGCCCATCGGGGTGAGTGCAGACGATGGCGGGATGACCGGGGAAGTTTTCTTCGCAGAATTTCAGGCCAAGTGCCTGTGCCTTTTCCATGGTCAAGCCGTTGTCGGCTGCATCTCGTGGGTCAAAGCTGATGATATACTGGTGACTTTTGATATCACCATGCTGGGTGTTCTTGCCATACTTGCGGTTTGCCAACAGGCAGGCCGTTGCAAACGAGAAATCGCCGCACTCAAGGGTGTCGAGCAGGTAGGATTCTCGCAGCTTCGGTCTGCCTTGTTCATCCAGAAGTTGCTTTCCGGTGAACGCATCGTGCTGGTAAACGAGGTACGCTTCGATGGCGGTGTAGTCCGAGTTTTTAGAGGCGATATGCTTGAGAGTTGCCATACAGTTCACCCAGAACTTTCTCGGCGTTCAGCCGAAATGCAGTCAGGTCTGCAAGTTCGTCAAGGAGTTTCGCCCGGATCTGCTCGGTGTCTGCACCGCCAGAATTGAAGTGCCTTGCAAGCTGGTTGAGGTTGGCGCCCACTTTGCTGCACTGAGCAAGCAAAGTGGAAACAGCGGTCAGGGTTTCTTCGCCGCCGCCTGCAACGATGACTGTTTTCTCGATTTTGA